>Ga0153956_1000085_pt1 | contig 118531 bp, 108 predicted proteins | sample TSFL040MetaG_FD_104704 | JGI IMG/M metagenome (GOLD analysis project Ga0153956, IMG submission 104704) | Attine ant fungus gardens microbial communities from Florida, USA - TSFL040 MetaG | ecosystem: Host-associated > Fungi > Mycelium > Unclassified | place: USA: Florida, Wekiwa Springs... | reverse complement strand
GAAGGTCACGGCCACACGCGCCGGTGGAATCGTCTTCACTTCCGTGCGCACGGTGGCGAACTGATGGCCATGCTCGGCCAGAAGCTGCTTCAGCACCACTTCCTTGCGCTTGATCTTGGTGGGATCATACTGGCTCTCCACCGACACACCGACCTTGGCCTTCTTGTCGCGCTCCAGCACGTCGCTGACCGTAACCGAGTTCAGACCTTTGTAATTGATCTCGGCGATGGTGGGCTTTTCGCGCACATAGACGATGAGTTGTGTACAGCCATCGCCCTCGGCCTTTTCAATCTGGATGCTCTCGAAAAATCCCGAGTTCCACAGCGAGTTGAAGTCGCGCTCCACCGTGGCCGGATCGTATGCCGTGCCCTGCCGCGAGAACAGGCGAGCAATGATTGAATCCTTCGGGTACCGGCGGTTGCCGATAACCTGCGGTGCGCAAAGCAGTTCGCCACCGCCGCCCGCACTGACTGTTGGCGCTGGTGCTGCCTGCGCCGAGGCACTCCCTGTCATCGCTGATCCGCACAGCAGGACCGCTGCCGCCGCCAGTCCTGTGGCCTTGCGGATGTCGATGCCACCACCAACTCCGATCCAACGATGAAGTGAGGAGAACCGCTCTTGTCTTGGCTGATGCTCCGGGCCGCCGATAACGCCCTGCTCTACGGTTTTAATAACAACACCCTCACTGCCATGAAACTCATGCGCACGCCGCAGGCACACTTCCGCCCTCGCTCACGAACACGTATGACTGAAAGACGATTATAGGGGAACGAGGATAGCCGAAGCGAGAGGCAGAAACCCCAAAGGGTGTCGTAAAACACACCCTGCACCGCCAATGGTGCAAAGCGGCGCACAAAATTCATCGTTTTGCCCCAACTTCCCCCCCCACAGGACTTCCCCGACAAAAGAATCCATCGAAAGATTTTTATAACCACCACTCCCAGAAGAGCAGCTACCAGATCGTCTCAATCAAACGCGACTTCCGGATCAACCTGTCATGGGTAACCAGCGGAATGTGAACTGTGCCGCGGGAATCCTCCGCACAACCCACCTCCATATGATGATGGTGATGGAAAAGCTAACCAAAACACAGATCAAGGCGGCACTCGCGGCAGCGACGTGGGAGGAACTCGCGGCAGAGTACGCGAAGCGTCTTGCAATACGTCGCGACACAAATGGGGGAGGACGCCCGAAGAAGTTGACCGAATGCGCACGCGGCTGTGGTGCCATGCTCGGCGCGCGGGAATTGCGTGCGCACAAATGCAATAATTCGAAGCCGGTTTGCGTACCGGCACCAGGTCTCACCCCAGACGACGCGCTTACCGAAGGAGTCGGCACAGCACGCGGATAAAGGTTACTCCTTTACCGTGCTTAATGCCATTTCTCTTTGAAACTAAATATGGCCATAACAATATGACCATTTTCCAGAAACGACCTCGTAGCACCACAGGCCAGCAGGCTCCCCGACCAACAAATCCATCTCGCCCAGAAACACATCGCGGAGCGATGTCGAGAACGGTGCGGAGCACCCTGTAAAATCAGGGGTGAGCATGGATCCCAAGTACATTCGCAATTTCGCGATCATCGCGCATATCGACCACGGCAAGTCGACCCTTTCCGATCGTCTCCTTGAACTCACGGGTTCGCTTACCCAGCGCGAGATGCAGGCGCAGGTCCTCGACGCCATGGACCTGGAGCGCGAACGCGGCATCACCATCAAGGCCCACTCGGTCCGCATGATGTACGAGGCCAAAGACGGCCACACCTACCAGCTCAACCTCATCGACACCCCCGGCCACGTGGACTTCAGTTATGAAGTCTCGCGCTCCCTCGCCTCCTGCGAAGGCGCCCTCCTCGTCGTCGACGCCAGCCAGGGCGTAGAAGCCCAGACCCTCGCCAACGCCTACCTGGCGATCAGCAACGGTCTCGAAATCATCCCTGTTATCAACAAGATCGACCTTCCCAGCGCCGACATCCCGCGCACCAAGGAGATGATCGAAAACACCGTAGGCCTGCCCGCAGACGACGCCATCGCTGTCTCCGCCAAGACCGGCCTCAACGTCGCCGACATCCTCGAAGCCGTCGTCCATCTCATCCCGCCGCCCACCGGCGACAGCGAAAAGCCCCTCCAGGCGCTCATCTTCGACAGCTGGTTCGACCCCTACAAGGGCGTCATCGTCCTGGCCCGCGTCATCCACGGCAGGCTGCGCAAGGGCCAGCGCATCAAGCTCATGTCGAACAACAAAATCTTCGACGTGGAATCCATGGGAGTCCTCACGCCCAAGCCCGTTGAAATCGCCGAGCTCACCGCAGGCGAAGTCGGCTTCTTCGTCGCCACCATCAAGGACGTGGCAGACACCAAGGTTGGCGACACCATCACCGACCCCACTAACCCCGCCGCCGAACCGCTCCCCGGCTTTGAAGACATCAAGTCCATGGTCTTCGCCGGCCTCTACACAGTGGAAAGCCACGAGCACGGAGCATTACGTGAGGCGCTAGGAAAGCTCAAGCTCAACGACGCGAGCTTCTCCTTCGAACCGGAATCGTCCGTAGCCCTTGGCTTCGGCTTCCGCTGCGGCTTCCTCGGCCTGCTCCACATGGAGATCATCCAGGAGCGCCTCGAGCGCGAGTTCGGCCTCGACCTCATCACCACCGCCCCCGGCGTGGGTTACAAGGTCCACCTCACCGGCGGCGCCACGCTCGACGTGCAAAACCCGTCGCGCTGGCCCGACCCCACAACCATTGATTCGGTCGAAGAGCCCGTCATCATCGCCAAAATCCTCACCAACGAGGAGTACGTCGGCAACATCCTCAAGCTCGTTGAAGAAAAGCGCGGCAAGCAGCAGAACATGGAGTACGTCTCCGCCAACCGCGTGATGATCACCTACGAGCTCCCGCTGAATGAGATCGTGCTCGACTTCTACGACCGTCTGAAATCCGTCTCCCGCGGCTACGCCTCCTTGGACTACCACCTCTCCGGCACGTGGACCTCGCCCATGGTGAAGATGGATATCCTCGTCTCCGGCGAGGCGGTGGATGCGCTGTCCATCATCGTGCACCGCGACTTCGCCTACGAACGTGGCAAGGCGCTCGTCCACAAGATGAAGGAACTCATCCCGCGCCAGATGTTTGAGGTAGCCATCCAGGCCGCCATCGGCAGCAAGATCGTAGCGCGCGAGACCGTAAGTGCCATCAAGAAAGACGTCCTCGCCAAGTGCTACGGCGGCGACATCAGCCGAAAGCGCAAACTCCTCGACAAGCAAAAAGAGGGCAAAAAGCGCATGAAGCGCATAGGCAAAGTGGACATCCCACAGGAAGCCTTCCTGGCCGTCCTGAAAGTCAGCGAATAGAGCTTTATCCGCTACCGTGGTGGTGTTGAACCTCGACGAATGCCGTTTTCCCTGAGAAAACCGGCGCAAACTCCCATGGCCTGCTATATGTCGATAGATCCCGATTGCGGAATGATAGTTTGAGCAAGGTTATGAACGTGCCCGAGACAGAGAACACGGAACAGCTTCGCCAGCGGAAGATGCTGGCTGCCGTGCTGATTATTGGCAGCGTCTCGGAACTGACTGCGCTGGGCATCTTCTACGCCGTACACCTGCTGCATTACCTGGCTCCGGCGGTGGGCATCATCCTTGGGCTGCACCTGTTGCCACTGGCCGGTGTGTACCATCGGCCCCTCTTCCGTACCTGCGGCTGGCTGCTGGTGGCGTGGTCGGCGGCGTGCCTTCTGCTCCCGTCGCACATGGTGCGGATGAGCGTCGCCGGCACGGCCATTCTGTCAGCAATACTGGCATGCATTCTGCTGTTTCGCCCGGCACCGAAGCATTTGATTCAGGAGTAGGAACGGACGCAATGCGCCGCTTCTACGGCAGGTGCTGCACCTGGTAACTGGCAGGAATGCGCGGAGCGACAAACTGGTCGTCTTCCAGCGGCTGGTTTACCGACAGCTCTGTAATCGTGATGTGCAGCGTGATCTGGTCGAGCGGACGGCGGATGGTGATCTTCGACGGAAACGTGGTGTCACCGAAGAGCTTGTACTCCTCATAGTTGGCCACCGTGACCAGCTGGCCGCGTTCGTCGTACATGTCCTGCTGGAAGGGCTTCAGGGTGGAGCGGCCAATATGGATCACGCGCTGCGCCTTCAATTCCTGGCTATCGGTGACGTGCTGGAAGATGCCAAGTTCATAGACGGGTTCGTCGAGAAGCGATTTCTTCGAGGAGTCGGGCTGGTAGATGCGTTCGTCAGAGACCAGCGAAACCAGCTCGTCCGGCTTGGCGCTGCGAATCAGCAGCGAGTCCACAAACATGGCCGGGCGCAGGTTTTCCAGCGGATTCGAAGACGGCGTGGTCACGGCATTGGAACCGATGATGGCGCGGCTCTTGGGGGGAATCGCAAGGGTAAACGTCTGGCCGTTGGAAACCATATCGACCATGCGCGTGTGCACGGCGGGCAGCAGGCCAAGGAAGTGGAAGTCGTTCGGCTGGCGGATGAGGATGTAGCCATTGAACGAGGTGTAATCGACCACCTTGCCCTCTTTACCGCCGCCTGTGGACGCCTGCATCACCACCGACGCCTTCAGCGTTTTAATGCTGTCGTAGCGGTCCGTCGTCGACTTGACGATCTGGTCCAACGACGAAGTGAGCACCTGTTCGGGCGCGTGCGTCTTCATTACGGATCGGGTTGTACGGAGGCATCCGGCAAGCGCAGGCAAAAGCGCCAACGCCAGCAGGGCTTTCCACCTGTCTTGCATCACGAGTCTCAAACTAAGATTTTAACCGTTCGCGGCACAGGCCAAAATGCGCCGGGGTAGCGAACCAACCATCTCTTGGATGCTTGAGGTTTCACGATCGATGGTTTTTTCGGGCCGGTTTCGTTGCCGGGGAGCCAGTCAGGTGCTTACTGAATGCTGCCGGTAAGCTCGTCGCCGGGTGCATCCATTTCGGCTTCGAAGCCGGAACGAAGCTGTTCGAGGAAGTCCTCGGCATCGATGCCTTCGTCGTTCTGGGCGTGGGCCTCGGCGATGTGGCGGGCGAGATCGGCCAGCAGCAAGCCCCACGCCGCAGGGTCTTCCCACATGCCAAAGGCCAGCGCTACATGCTGTTCACCGTTGGCAATCCACACGCGAAGCACCTCAAGCGAACGCGGATCGCGCGAAGCCGCGGCAGGAATAGGCAGGGAATCTTTCTGGCTCATGGGTTGATTAGAGCACTTTCCTGGAAGCCGATTGAAGAGAGTATCTGCATTGTGTTTCTGGAAAAAACAGGGTTCGGAAGTTTGGCGAAGTTATGGTCATGCGAAAAAGCTTTTCAGGCACTGGAAATCCAAGGTATCCACAGCTTCCACGTAGCTTCCACAGGCCATCTGTGGATAACACACAGAAATGTAACTTTGTAGATACCTCGGCGCAAAGATTATGGATTGGATGCCTGTGCATAAAGCCTGGGCTGCACTTTAAAATGTTGCGCTCCCATTGCAACCATGGTTTTCACCCCTGTTGATAAGGTGGCTGCATGGGTCTGTTCGCGCGGCCCGGAACTCACTATTCTGGGTACAGGGCTTTCGGCCCTGCCGTAAAGCGCCATGAGAGCAAGCGGCTTTAACCGCTGCATGCCTTCAGAGAAACGGCTTTCGTCGTTTGCGAGGGGCCACAAATTTAACACTCGTGCCGGTCCTGCGCATTTTCAGGTTTCACGCGCGGACGCGGAGGTTTCCAATGGCAACATTTCTTCAGATCGTCGAACGCGATGGACTGCCGGCATCGGTACACACGGAGCGGGTGATCCTCGGTTCGATGCTGAGCGATCCGGTGGCGGTGGTTGACGCGACCGCCAAGCTGATCGCCGATGACTTTTCACTCGATTCGCACAAGCGTATTTACGGCGCCATGCTGGAGCTGTCGGACATGGGCCACGCCATCGACTTTGTGACCGTGGCCGAGGTGCTGATCCGGCGCAAGGAACTTGAAGCTGTCGGCGGAAGGCCGTACCTGATCTCGCTGACGGAAGACCTGCCGCGCCATCTGGCCATTGAAAACTACGTGCAGGTGGTGAAGGACAAGAGCATTCTGCGGCGGCTGATGCAGGTGTGCGAGATGGGGCTGAACCGCGCCGCTGACCAGAGCGAGGTTTCGCTGGACGTGCTGGGTGACGTGGAAAACCGGCTGATGGAGATCAGCGAATCGGCCATTAAACGTGGCTTTTCCGGCATCGGCGAGATTGTTTCCGAGAGCTTTGGTTCCATTGACCAGTTGTACGAACAGGGCCGCGAGATTACCGGCCTGGAAACGCACTACACCGAGTTTGACCGCATGACCAGCGGCTTGCAGAAGGCCGATTTGATGATTATTGCGGCGCGTCCTTCGATGGGCAAGACGGCGTGGGCCATCAACATTGCGCAGAATTGCAGCGTGCGCGACCAGAAGGTGGTGGCGGTGTTTTCGCTGGAAATGTCGAAGGAATCGCTGCTGCGACGTATGCTGGCCAGCGAGGCGCTGGTGAACTCGCGCAAGATTCAGACGGGCTTTCTGCCGCGTGAAGACAAACAGAAACTCATCAACGCGCTGGATCGGCTGATGAGTTCGAAGATGTTTATCGACGACACGCCGGGCATTACGCTGACGGAAATGCGCGCGAAGGTGCGTCGTTTGAAGCAGCAGGAAGGCCAGCTTGACCTGATCCTGATTGACTATTTGCAGCTGATGACGATTGCGAGCAGCGGGCCGGGAGGGCGGCGTCCGGAGAACCGTACGCAGGAGGTCTCGCAGATCTCGCGTGGTCTGAAGGCGCTGGCCAAGGAGATGAATGTGCCGGTGATTGCGCTGTCGCAGCTTTCGCGTGGCAGTGAACAGCGTCAGGGCGACAAAAAGCCGCTGCTCAGCGATCTGCGCGAATCCGGTTCCATCGAGCAAGACGCCGACGTGGTCTGCTTCATACATCGCGAGGAGTACTACGACCGCGAGAACGAAGACGTGAAAGGCCAGGCCGAGATCATCATTGCCAAGCAGCGTAACGGCCCCACAGGGTCGGTGAAGATGGCGTATCTGTCGGATTACACGCGCTTTGAGAATCTGGCGACGGGCAGCGGCCCGGACGGCGACTACTAGGCCGTATCTTTTTAGAAACATGCGCTGCCGCGCGGGCGCCCTGCGCGGGCAGCGGTCACTTCGTGACGTGTGCTCGGGCTTTGCCGTGGGCCTCCCGTTGGTCGCGCAAAAATTCTGGTTCGCAACCAACGGAAGCCCCAACCGAAGGGAGTACAAGAATTTTTAATCGTCTCATTCCCTTTTGTTGGTCGCTGGGCATAAGATGGCTCCTGCCAAAAATGTACGGAGGGCCACGGTGCCGATGTTCAAACGAAATCTTGTTGTTCCCGGAGTTCTGGGTGCGGCAGTTCTATCTTTTGTTACGACTCAAATCCCTGCACAGCAGGACGCCAAACCGAATCCCAAGGCCGGGTTTCACCGCATCATGCAAGACCCGCCGGTCTATGATTTTTCCGATAACACCGGCTTCACCTCGCTGTTCGACGGCACGCTGAAGGGCTGGGACTATGATCCGGACCTGTGGGACATCAAGGACGGCGCGATCCACATTGCCGCCACCTGCGAGAAACCCACGGGCACGGTCTACGCCATTACCACTACGGGCGAGTACTCCGACTTCGTGCTCAAGTACGAAATGAAGGGTACGGGCAAGATCAATGGCGGCATGCAGTTCCGTAGCTACCTGACCAGCAAGCCCACCGGTTTGGTCTTCCCGCCGCAGGTGCGTCCGCCGCGCCCGGCAGGCGCTGCCAGGCCCGCAGCCCGTCCGGCATGCGGTATGCCGCCATCGCGCGAGCATGAAGAAAAGTGGAACATGGCTGGTCCGCAGGCCGACTTTCAAGCCGATAACAACTACAGCGGCATGTTCTATGAACAGTCTGGCCGCGCCGTTATGGCGATGCCGGGCTTCTCCATGTATGCCGACGCCAATGGCAGCTACTCGATGGCACGTCTGATGGATAAGGCGACCTTCGATTCGTGGTTTCACAAGGACGACTGGAACCAGTTCACGGTGGTTGCGCTGGGCCATTCGACTTCGATCTACATGAATGGACATTTGATTACGCAGCTTGTAGACACAGACCCGGCGTTCTTTCGCCCCAGCGGCCTGATCGGCGTTGAGTCGGAATCGACCGGCGATCTGTATGTGCGGAATGTGTCGATCAAGAAAATTCAGTAAAAACAGGGAACAGAAAGAATACGAGATCACAAAGGGCACTCGCTCAAGGCGAATGCCCTTTATTTTTTGCGTATTTTCAGTTGTCTTATTCAAAGAGGAATTAGCTGACGAAAGCTGCTTCTTGTTAGCTGTTGCCTACTCCTTGTCCCCTGCTACTTGCAGGAACGAGAGCACGACAAAAGAGCGTTGTCCTCTTAATCGCGCCTTCGCCTGAAACGAATCCCTTTGTGCTCCATACTTCTTTCTGTTCCCTGTTCCCTGCACTTTAGTGCGTATGGGCATGCTCGTGGGCATGCATGGAGCAGAAGACGGTTTGTGCATGCGCCATGCGGCACAGGCCATCTTCTTCGGGTTGGATGGTGCTGTGTTCGATGCCGAATTCGTCGTGCAGTACACGGCGAATGGTGGCAACCACTTCCGTGGTTTCAAGCAGCGTGAAGTTTGCGGGCAGAGCTACGTGGCAACTCAGCAAGTGCAGACCTTCACCCATTGTCCATACATGCACGTCGTGCACGCCGCAGACCGGTTCGATGGTTGCAATGCGCGCGGCCAGGGTTTCAGGATCGAGGTTGCGCGGAGCCTTTTCCATAAGCACGTCGCCCGCTTCACGCACGATGCCGATGGCGCTCCAGAAGATGAACAGCGCGATCAGCAGCGAGACGACGGGGTCGGCGTAGACCCAGCCTGTATAGCGCACAATGACGCCCGCGATCACGACGGCAAGTGCCGACAGGGCATCGCCCGCCATGTGGATAAACGCGGCGCGCGTGTTCAGGCTGTGTTTCGCATCACCTGCCAGGGCCAGCGCGATCACCGTGTTCATCAGCACCGAGATGCCCGCAACCCAGATCATCAGGTTGCCTTCGATCGACTGCGGATGGCGGAAACGTTCCACGGCTTCCACCGCAATCCATACGGCGATGACGACCAGTGTGCTGCTGTTAAATAACGCCGTGAGTGTGGAGATGCGCAGATGGCCGTAGGTGTATCGTCCTGCCGCTGGCCGCTTCATCGCATAGACGGCATAGGCCGCAAGTCCAAGCGCTACAACGTCGCTGAGGTTGTGGCCTGCGTCGGAGATGAGCGCGAGTGAGTTCGAGATCCAACCGGCAACGGCTTCACCTATGCAGAACACCAACGTGACTGCCAGCGATACCCATAGCCGCTTGCCGCTGGTGGGTCCGTGAACGTGATTGTGGCTATGCGAATGGTCGTGCGCCATGGCGCCTCCCGCCTGTGTTCAAGGATAAATCTTTAAAGCAGGGAACAGCCAACAGGGAACAGGGAACAGGGAACAGGAAAAGTAAGAGGAGGTGCCGTGCAGGGAATCGAGGTATTGATCCAAACAACCGAAAAAGCAAAAACAAGGGCATTCGCTGTGTGCGAATGCCCTTTGTGATTTCGCATTCTTTCTGTTTCCTGCTTACTTTTCGTTCTTCTTGTTGCGCGAACGTACTTTGAACCAGATGGGTGAGCCGATGAAGCGGAAGGCTTCGCGAATCTGATTTTCGAGAAAGCGCTCGTAGCTGAAGTGCAGCTTGGTGGCGCGGTCGGTGAAGAGAATGAAGGTGGGCGGCGCAACGGCGACCTGCGTCATGTAATAGATGCGCAGACGCTTGTTGTAAGGCACGCCTGCCTTTTCGAACTCCACCTGTTCGAGGAAGCGATTCATCTGGCCGGTGGTGATGCGTTTGCGGCGTTCGCGCGATACAAGTTGCACCTTCTTGAAGACCTCGTCCACGTTCACGCCTTCGCGTGCGCTGATGAAGACGAGCGGCGCGTAATCGAGATACTTCAATGCGTCGCGCACCTGCTGCGTGTAGACCTTCTTGTCTGCGGGTGCTTTGTCGTCTTCGCGATGCGTGGTGACTGCGTCCCACTTGTTCACGACGATGACGACGCTGCGTCCGCTTTCGTGCGCGTAGCCGCCGATGTTGGCGTCGAGCGCGGTAACGCCTTCGGTGGCGTCGATTACGAGCAGGGCTACGTCTGCGGCTTCAAGATGCTTGCGAGCCATGATGACCGACAGCTTCTCCGCCATCATGGTGGTCTTGCCCTTGCGACGAATTCCGGCGGTGTCGACAAAGCGGAAGCTGTGGCCGTTGCGTTCGACGGTTTCGTCGATGGCATCGCGCGTGGTACCGGCAATAGGTGAAACAATAGCGCGGCCTGTGCCGGTGAGCGCATTCAACAACGTGCTCTTGCCCACGTTGGGGCGGCCGATGATGGCGACGCGTGTTTCCTTGCTGATGTGTTCGCCGTGGCTGCGCAGCTTGCGTTCGCGCGGAGCTTCTTCGTCTGAAGATTCTTCTTCGAAGGAGAACTCTTCTTCGTCCTGCTGCTCGTCGGTGGGGGCTTGCGGCAGGACGGCTTCGACTGCGTCCATCAGGTCGTCCATACCGAGGCCGTGTTCGCCGCTTACGGGAAAGACTTCCTTGTAGCCGAGTGTGCGAAAGGTTTCGGCGTGCGGCGCGAGCTGTGCCGTGTCCATTTTGTTGACGGCGAGAAAGACGGGCTTGCCGCTGCGGATGAGCAGCTTGGCGAGGTCGATGTCGGGCAGTGTGAGTTCGCTGCGACCATCGACCACCTGCACAATGGCCTGCGCTTCATCGAGAGCGATCTGCGCCTGGCGAAAGATTTCGCGCGGGATCAAGGCTTCGTCATCGGGGATGACGCCGCCGGTATCGACGATGCGTAGCAGGCGGTTGTTCCATTCGATTTCGCCGTAGATGCGGTCGCGCGTGATGCCGGGTTCGTCGCCTACGATGGAGCGACGTGTGCCGGTAAGGCGATTGAAGAGTGTGCTCTTGCCCACGTTGGGGCGGCCGCAGATGGCGAAGAGTGGTGCGGCGATGCTGTCGGAAGAGCGCTGCGCGTCTTCGATCATCGGCAGCGATGCGGCCAGGGCATTTTCGGTTTCGGGATCGCTTAACGCGGCGCGATGTACGAGGTGCGGTGTGCGCTCTTCGGCGTTGGTATCGCGAGGCGTATCGCTGCCGAGGCCACGCGACCCACGTGGTGCTCGCTGTGCAGGCAGGGTTACGCCAAGGCGTTCGCGCTCGGCCTTGGACAAGGCTGCGGGAGCCATCTGCGCACCGGTAACGGCTTTGCCCTTTTGCCGCGTGGGCGAGTTGGTGCGCACCTTACTCTGCACAAAGGCCGCGGACTTCTTCGCCGCGATGGACTTGCGTCCCTTGGGCGAAGCTCCGCCGACGGAGGATGTGGAAGCCTTGGCTCCCTTGGGTGTTGCGCCCTTGTGAGGACGCGTCTGTGCCGCCCTGTGTTTCTTGCCAAGCCGCTTCTTTTCCGGTGCCATGCGTGCGTTCGCCTTCCATCTTCAAGGGTAGCAGCGTGAAGGCATGAATCAGCGCAGTGTGGTTCAGTAAGGTACGCACTGCACTCCGTGCGGTTGATTCACAAAAGTGGATGGTTAAAGCATCTCCCCTGATGCCGCAATTCGCGGGACTTTATCGCATACGCTTTCTTCGAAGGAAAACGGCGCAAACAGTAACAGCTTCGATTTACACCTTCAGGGACATGTTTTAGCGGATAGACTGATAATGTTCGCTTTTTTTGCGCCCCGGTGCCTTCTCCTGATGCCTTCTTTTGCCATGACCGATAAGCTGCCCACGCTGCACGAATTTTTCGCGCTTGGCGGTGTGCTGGCTCGGTCGTCGTTGAGCTACGAGCATCGCAAGGGTCAGTACGAGATGGCGAAGGCGGTGGAGTCGGCACTGGAAGATCGTCGCCACCTGATTGTGGAGGCGGGTACGGGTACAGGCAAAACGCTGGCCTACCTGCTGCCTGCGCTGCGGCTGGCTCGCGAACTTGGCCAGCGCGTGATTGTTTCGACCGGTACAAAAAATTTGCAGGAGCAGTTGTTCTTCAAGGACATTCCGTTTCTTGAATCGTTGCTGGGGCCGCTGAAGGTTTGCTACATGAAGGGTCGCGGCAACTACGTGTGCAAGCAGAAGCTCTACGCGCTGCAACAGACGCCCATGCTCACCGAACCCACCGAGATCGATCAACTGCACAAGATTATTGCGTGGGAGCAGGAGACAGAGACCGGCGATCGTGCCGAGATTGCGGGCCTGCCGGAGCCTTCGCCGCTGTTCGCAAAACTGGATGCGCGCAGCGAAGCGTGCCTGGGACAAAGCTGTCCTAATTTCGAGCCGTGCTACATCACGGAGATGCGCAAGAAGGCACTTGAAAGCGATTTGATCATCGTGAATCATCACCTGTTTTTTGCTGACCTGAACATTCGGCAGCAGGCAGCGGGAGCGCCCGACGCAGGCATTCTTCCCGCAGCGGCGGCGGTGATCTTCGATGAAGCGCATGAGCTTGAGGCCGTTGCCAGCGACTATTTCGGCGTCTCGGTTTCGCAGCAGCGATGCGAAGAGCTGGCGCGCGATGTGGAGATGTTGCTGCGTTCGAAGCACGTGTCGTCGTCGAGCGTGGAAAGTGCAACCGTGACACTGCGCGATCGTTCACAAGCATTCTTCTCTTCGCTGCCGATGAATGGATTCGAGCTTGGCCGGCAGCCGTTTCGTGATCGTGCGGGATTTCTTGAGGAGCGCGGCGAGAGTTATGCAAGTTATCTGACTGCTTTGGATCGTCTGCGCGATGAACTCGAACGCATTAAAGATGTGGACGAGATCAACGGGTTGAAGCGCCGCACCACGGAGTTGCGCGTGGCCTCGGCGTTCCTGATGGAAGCAGAAGATGCGAATACGGTCTTCTGGATTGAGCGCCGCGCGGCGGGCGGTGTAAAGAATTTTTCGCGCACACAGGCAGGCCGGCCCACGAGCTTTCACACTTATCTGCAAGCGACTCCGATTGATGTTTCGGAGATTCTCAACAACAGCCTCTTCCGCGATTACAACTCCGTGATTCTGACCAGTGCCACGCTCACCGTGCAGGGCGGGTTTGAACACATTGCCAAACGGCTGGGGCTGGTGGGCGCGCGCGAACTTACAGTTGCCTCGCACTTTCAATATGGCAAGCAGGCGTTGTTGTATCTGCCGCCGTACATGCCCGATCCGCGCGATCCGGAGTTTCTGAACCAGGCAGCGGAGAAGATGCGTCGAGTGTTGGAACTGAGCCGTGGGCGCGCCTTCTGCCTGTTCACCAGCTACAACCAGATGCGCACGCTGTACGAACGCATGCTGGCGGAGCTGCCCTATCCGCTGCTGTTGCAGGGGCAGGCTCCACGCAAGGCTTTGCTGGATGAATTTCGCTCCACTCCAAACGCCGTGTTGTTTGGCACGTCGAGCTTCTGGCAGGGTGTGGATGTGCAGGGCGACCAGTTAAGCTGCGTCATCATCGATCGTTTGCCCTTTGCGGTGCCCAGCGATCCGGTGATGCAGGCACGCATGGAAGCCATTGAAGAAGCAGGCGGCAAACCGTTTCACGATTTGCAGATCCCACAGGCTGTCATCACGTTGAAACAGGGCTTTGGCCGACTGATTCGCAGCGCCAGCGATCGCGGCGTACTGATGCTGCTGGACAGCCGCATTCAACGCCAGGCCTACGGCAAAATCTTTCTCGACAGCCTGCCGCCCTACAAGCTGACGCAGGATATTAACGACGTGGAAGAGTTTTTCTTCACACCGGTTGCGAGTACGACTGCAACAAGCTGAATAGTTAGGGTGTATCGACATATTCGATTTTGAAAGGGGCGGGCTTCAGTCTGCCCAATAACAAGCAATTTCGCATAGTTTGTTGTCACTCCACCTCGCTTTAGTGAGGTGGAGTGACAACAAAAGAGCATGAGAATGCACAGTACGGCCCGGCTAAAGCCGGGCCCCTTCAAAACAAGAAGAAAGCAAACACCTTCTTGAAGCTATATGTCGATACGACCTGACTACTCCTCTACGATGACGCTGCGGCCTTCGCCCGGCTGCGTGTCTTCAATAGGCAACGAGGTTCCCTTGTCGCGCGAGAAGATTTTGCGCAGAATCCACACCACCAGCAGCACCAGGATGACGCTCACGATCAGCACCGTGAGGTTGCGATGCACACGAACGCCCTGCATCACCATCTCCATCACGCGTGGACCGTACATGTGCGTGAGAAAGGAGTAGACGGTGAACTGGATCAGCTTGCCGATGAACGCCGCCAGTAGAAAGGGCAGCGGCTTCATCTCAAACACGCCCGCGCAGAACTCAAACAGCTTGAACGGCGTGGGCGGCGGCCCCATGGCGGGGATCAGGATGGCAAGAAACTCCTGCCGTTCAAAGCGGTCGCGCAGACGCTCATAGCGTTCGCGGTTGATCTTGTTCAACAAAAACAGTTCGCCGCCAACGCGTCCAACATAAAACGGCACCAGGCTGCCCACCGTGGACGCAAGCGCCGCTACCAGCGGATACATAAACCACGTCGAAGGATGTTCATGCACTTCGGAGATCAGCAGGTACTGCCATGGCATAGGAATTGCGGCCGAGTCGATTCCGGAGATCGCTGCCAATCCCCACAGGCCGAAGCGCTCGAAAAAAATCCGTGTGCTGTCAGTAAAATGCTTCAGCCAGCCCACATGGTGAGCGGCGGGTGCGGCCGCATCGGACAGGGCCTGCAAAAACGTAAGTATGGAGTGCGGGTGAAACATCCTTGGTCATTCTACTTGGATTGGACAAGGCTCAAAATGAACGTACGGAAGCAAAAGTGACAGGGCGATTTCTCCGATACATCCAGCGCAATCGGACATTCGCTGCCTCTTCCGGCAGGCACCATGCAAATCCGGTGCGCAAGATGAGAGAATGATGCATACTGCTTTGCGTCCCCTGGCGGATATGATTTTCTTTTTCTGCGGACAAACGGGCGGCCAGGCAGTCCTACAGGATAGAGAACAGACGCAGCGTGGCGCCCATCCAGACACCCTCCGACGACCATCTTGAGGAGACACCAACGCCCACAGGCTCCGGCCGTGGCCGCCGCGGTGCGGGCCGTTACGACTCTCTTGAGCACCACGAACTGATCATGCTGCTCGACGAGGTGAACGACGAGCGCTCGCGGGCACGCTTCCGCGAAGCCGTCTACATCTCGGTGATCGTGTGGTTGATTCTGGGCTGGGTTGCGCTCTATGGTCCGCGTTATCTATGGCATGCGCCCGTCATCGTAATGGCGCCCGACAATGATCGGCGCTCCACCATGACCTATCTGGACACTCCGCCGGACCTGAAGGACCAACTGAAGCGGATCAAGCCGGCACCCGCCATCAGCGCTCATTCGTCGGAATCGCAGAGCCCGAAACCGAATCCGCAGGTACAGCCGACGCCACGCGCAGGTACTCCCACACCGCCTGCGGCCACGCCCACTCCACAACAGCCTGCACCTCAGCCGCAGCAGCAGGCAGCGCCTCAGCAACCGGCTCCGCAACAACAGCAGCAAGTGGCAAGAAACACGCCATCCACGCCCACGCCGAACATTCCGCATCCGCAGCCCACGGTGGACTCACCCACACCAAACGCGCCGTCCACACGACCGAACTTCGGACAGGGACAGCAGAGTGCGGCCCAGGCCATTGCCAACGCCGCACGCGGTTCACGCAATGCGGGCGATAACGGCGACTACGGTTCGGTTGGTCGCGGACAACAGGGCGGAGCGAAGCAGGGTGTCCAGATTCTCAGCGACACGCAGGGCGTCGACTTCGGTAAATACATCCAGCGGCTGCTCTCAGACATCCGTCGCAACTGGCTGCCATTGATTCCGGAAGAGGCACGCCCACCGCTGAACAAGCAAGGCATCACCGGCGTCCGGTTCACCATTCAGCCCGACGGCAGGATCAGCGCCATGCACCTGGACTACTCCACGCACGATGTAGCGATGGATCGTGCCGCCTGGGGTTCCATCACGGCGCTCGGCGCGGCCCAGCCGCTACCCAAGGAATTCCACGGCCCCAACCTTGAACTCCGCATAGAATTCCGCATCAACAAAGACAACCCCGAAGCCCAGTAAGTCCTCGTTTCGCACCACAGGTAAAACCCACGCCCCTTTGCCCAGGTTGTATCTCCATATAGGTTTTGAAAGGTGCGGGCTCTTTCAAACCTATATGGAGATACGCCTTAAGATGTGACCTGTTCGTCGGCCATGGAGAGGTGCTTATCCAGAATGGATACACCGAGGTCGATCTGCTCCTTCGTCACGATCAACGGCGGAGCCACTACAAAGTGCGAGACCCACGCCTGGATCGTCATGCCGTCGGCCACGCACTTCGCAGCAATCTGGTCAACGAGCAGTGGCTTGCCGCTCACCTTGTCCGCATACGTTGCGAAGGGTTCTTTGGTCGTGCGGTTCTTCACCAGGTCAACCGCCCAGAACAGTCCCTTGCCGCGCACATCGCCTACGGACGGATGCTTGCGCTTCAACTCGCGCAGCTTTTCGCCGAGATACGGCTCAAGCTCGGCGGCGCGTTCCACCAGCTTCATGCGCTGCATCTCGTGGATGGTGGCTACGGCGGGCTTCAGCGTAATGGGATGCGCTTCGTAGGTGTGCCCGTGCGCAAAATAATGATCGTCGAAGAACGACGCAATCTTCTCCGTTGTAGCGCAGAGACCTAGCGGCACATACGCGCTGGTAATCCCCTTGGCGGTTACAAGAATGTCGGGCTTCACGCCCCAGTGCTCCACGCAGAACCACTTGCCGGTACGTCCCCAGCCGGTCATCACTTCGTCGGCAATCAGCAGGACGTTGTTGCGATCGCAGATTTCGCGCAGGCGCGGCATATACTCGTCCGGCGGCACCATGACACCGTTTGTGCCGACGATCGGCTCCACGATTACAGCAGCTACATCGTGCTCGTTTTCGATCATATGTTCGAGGTAATTGGCGCAGGCAATGCCGCAGGTGGGGTGGTTCTGCCCCAGCGGACAGCGATAACAGAAAGCCTCCGGCCCGAAGATCACGCCCTGCTGCTTGCCCCTTGGCTCCATTGCCCAGCGGCGTGGATCGCCCGTAGCCGCGATGGAACCGGCGGTGGAGCCGTGATAGCTGCGGTAACGTGCAATGATCTTGGTTTTGCCGGTAACCATGCGGGCGATTTTGAAGGCGGCTTCGTTGGCCTCGGTGCCGCTGGTGGTGAAGAAAAATTTGCGCAGACCTTCGGGCAACACCTCAAGCAGAAGCTGCGACAGTTCCGCGCGTGCCTCTGTGGCATAGCCCGGCATCACGTAGCTCAACTGCTCCGCCTGCTCGGCAATCGCCTTCACCACCGCGGGATTTTTGTGCCCAAGGTTCGAACACATCAACTGCGAAGAGAAATCGAGATAGCGCTTGCCGTTGCCGTCAACCAGCTCACAGCCCTCGGCATCGGCAATGTGCATAGGGTTCCAGCCCTTCTGGAATCGCCACGTGCCGTAGTTCAACGTGCGGGTTAGATCGACGATCTGCTGCGAAGTGAGTTCTGCCATGCGTTTGTTCCTCGTGTAAATGGATGAGCGGCCATGCAGGTAAAGCGTAAAGAAATTACAGACGCGCCCTTTACACAACCAGCGTTACGGCGCTAATCATATCGTGCGCTTATGAAGGCAATCTCTTAGCTGACACAAAATCGTCGAAGACGCATCTTACAAAACACGCAAGTCACGCAGCACTTCCGGAGGTTTATCAAGATGCGTACTGCAAAATCGTTGTTCGCAATTTCTTTGCTCTTCGCCGCCACACTGTCCGCATTGCCTGCGCAGGCGCAGAGCGAAACACTGCTTGTGCTCTCCAAGAAAGACCACACCGTGGCGCTGGTCGATCCGGCCACGCTCAAGGTAAAGGCCAAAGCCCCGGTGGGCGACGATCCGCACGAAGTGATCGCCTCTTCTGACGGCAAAACCGCATGGGTGTCGAACTACGGCGGAGGCACGCAGCATACACTGGCCGTAATCGACCTGGTGAACGCCAAGGCTCTTAAACCCATACAACTGGGTGCTTTAGCCGGGCCGCACGGCGTGGAGTTCCACGATGGGCACCTGTTTTTTACCGTGGAAGGGTCAAAGGCGATTGGGAGAATCGATCCCGCGACCGGCACCATCGACTGGGTGATGGGCACCGGACAGGACCGCACCCACATGTTGTGGATTGCGCCGGACGGCAAACAGATTGTGACCAGCAACATTGCGTCGGGCACCATGACGGTCTTCGATCAGGGCGCTTCAGGGAAACCGACCGACTGGCAGGCGAGCATTATCCCGGTACGGCAGGGGGCGGAGGGATTTGACGTTTCGCCCGATACCCGCGAGATATGGACAGCCAATGCAGGCGATGGAAGCGTAAGCGTTATCGACCGTGAAGCGAAGAAGGTATTGACTACATTGGAGATAGGAGCCAAGGGAGCGAACCGGCTGAAGTTCACGCCGGACGGGAGGTTCGTGGTGATCTCGTCACTCTCCGGGGCTGATTTGCTGGTGCTGGATGCGAAATCGCGCACGGTGGTACAGCGCGTTCCTGTGGGGACAGGAGCAGCGGGTATTGCGATTTCGCCCGATGGCAGCCGTATTTTCGTGGCCTGCACACCGGATAACTACGTGGCCGTGGTCGATCCGAAGACATGGAAGGTGACCGGGCATCTGGATGCGGGCGGGAACCCGGACGGCATGGCATGGGTGTCCGCGCACTGACCGGATGCCAGGCGTTCCTGAGTGTTCCCGGGAGCGACGGAAGTGGACGTTCATTTCGCGGTTTCGTTCCTTAGGAAAATGCGGTAAGATAAGCGATGTTGTCCGCAGTGCGCCGCTGTTGTGTTGCGCGTGTGGCGCGTTTCGCGGGAATACCGTGTGGCGCGTATGACACGGCATCCGCAGATTGGCTGCACAGACTGGAAGGGCGAAGGCCCGCCATGCAGGACAAAACACTTTTAAAGCTCAGCGCTGCTGCTTTCTCTTTTGACCCTGACCAAAGAGCCACTGCACGCTTAGCGCAGGAGATAGATCCAAGATGCCGAAGCGCACTTTTCAGCCGAACCGCCGCCGCCGCGCCAAGACGCATGGCTTTTTGACACGCATGAAGACCAAGTCTGGCCAGACCGTTCTGAACCGCCGCCGTGCCAAGGGCCGCCACAAGATTGCCGTTTCCGCAGGCCACCGCGACTAGTTACCTTCCGCAGTACAGTTCGGGGAGGGCGCGCCTGGCGCGCCCTTTCTGCTGCCTGCAACGACTTATGAGCCAGACGACCTCTTCCAAATCGAAGGCAACGGTTCACGAAACGCGCGGCGCTGCTGAGCCTTCGTTTTTTGAGTTACGGTTGCGCAAGCATGCGGACTATCAGTGTGCTTACAACGCGGCGCGCAAGCAGCATGGCCGCGAGATGACCTGGTTCTGTGCTCGACGCGACACGATGCCGGAACGCAGGCTGCATCCTTCGGAACTGGTGGGCGGTGCGCCATACAGCGGGCCACGCATTGGCCTTACGGTGGGTAAGGTGATGGGCAAAGCGCATGACCGCAACCGGATCAAAAGACGTATGCGTGCGGCGGTGGCGATGCATGCCGGATTGCTGGCGGAGTTGTCGGTGGATGTGATCCTGCATCCGAGGCGCAGCGTGCTGACGCTGGACTGGGACAAGCTACAGCGCGAGGTGGCTAATGTGTTTCGCGCTATTCGTAAACAATGTGCGACGCCTGAGCAAATATGAATCCTGCACTGGTGGCACTAAGGGTTTACCGCATTGTGCTTTCGCCGATGCTGCATAGCCTGGGTGTGAGTGGATGCAGGTATGCGCCGACATGTTCGGAGTATGCCGAGGTGGCGATTGCGCGCTTTGGGCCTTGGCGGGGTACGTGGCTGGCAGTAAAACGGCTGGCGCGATGCCATCCTTTCAGCAAGGGTGGGCTGGATAATGTTCCGCTGGAATAGTTGTAGGTACTGAGTTTCCAGGTTTCTTGTTTCCAGGTTTCTTTGGTTTGTTAGTGGTTAGTGGTTAGTGGTTAGTGGTTTGGGGGATGGTCCGACCATTATGGGAAATCAGGGTGTAGTCTTGGCTTGGCTGCTTTTCAACACAACATTTATTTACTGAGGCAAGGAACCTGTATGCGTAAGACTTTCAGCTTGCTGTGCACACTGCTTTTGATGCTGACGCTTTCGTCGGCGTGGGCACAGGGTTCGCATGAACAGCCACCGATTCGCGTGGCGATTGTGGGACTGACCCATGGCCATGTGAAGGGCTTTCTGCATTCGCTGCCCAACAGCACAAGCGCTACGCTGGTGGCGATTGTGGAGCCAGATCTTGCATTGGCGAAACAGTATCGCGAACAGTACAAGCTTGATCCGGCGCTGTTCTACACGGATGAAGAGACGATGCTGAACAAGCTGCATCCGGACGCGGTGCTGGGCTATGGCACGATTGCGGAACATCGCAAGGTGATTGAGATTGCGGCGAAGCACGGCGTGAACAGCATGGTGGAAAAGCCGCTGACCACAACGGTGGAAGATGCGCTGGCCATTCGCGATGCGGCTCGCAGGAACAACGTGCAGGTGCTGGTGAACTACGAGACCACATGGTATGCGAGCAATGCCGAGGCTCTGCGCGAGATTCGTGGTGGGCAGCTTGGTACTGTGCGCAAGATTCTTATCCGCGATGGACACGAGGGGCCGAAGGAGATTGGCGTTGGGCCGGAGTGGTTGCCCTGGATCACCGATCCCAAACAGAACGGCGCGGGTGCGTTATTTGATTTCGGCTGCTATGGTGCGGACCTGGCCACCGTGATTAACAACGGTGCTACGCCGGAGAGTGTGACCGCGTTTGCACAGACGCACAAGCCCGACATCTACACGCGTACGGAAGACGATGCCACCGTGATTGTTGCGTATCCGGGAATGCAGGCGATCCTGATGCCGAGCTGGGACTGGAGCTTTGCCGTGAAGAACATGGAGGTGTACGGCAACAAGGGTACGCTGTTCACGGTTGGGCCGGGCAATCTTGTGACGCGGTATAAGGAGCAGAAGGTGGAGTCTGCGATTTATCCTGCGCCGCAACTGGCGAAGAACCAGAGCGGATCGCTGGATTACCTGGCTGCGGTGCTGCACCATGAGATTGATCCGAAGGGCGACCTATCGTCGCTGGAGACGAACATGCTGGTAGTGCAGATTCTGGATGCGGCTCGGACTTCGATTAAAGAAGGACGCACCGTGCAGTTGAAGCCGTTGCCACAGTAAGGACGATGGTTTGATTTGAAGCGAGCCGCTTCTGTCCTGGTCTGTGCGATGCATAGAATGGGGCAGGAGCGGTTCGTGCTTTTGCGTGAACACTCACTGTCTTTGCGAATGTGGGGGTACCTGGCTTCTTGTTCGCAATCGTGATGTGTTGAGGAGGATCCGATGAAGGCGTTGTTGATGGAAGAGTATTCGAAGCTGCAGGTGAAGGACGTTCCTGAACCGGCGGTGGGTGCGGACGAGGTGCTCATTCGCGTTGCGGCATGCGGTATCTGCGGCAGCGATGTGCATGGCTACGACGGCTCCAGCGGACGCCGCATTCCGCCGATTGTGATGGGGCACGAGGCCGCAGGTGTGGTTGTAAAAACCGGCGCTGACGTGAAGGAGTGGCAGGCGGGCGACCGCGTTACGTTTGACTCCACCGTTTACTGCGGCAAGTGCGATTACTGCCTGCGCGGCGAAGTGAACCTGTGCAACAACCGCCAGGTGGTAGGCGTTTCGTGCAATGAGTTTCGTCGGCATGGTGCATTTGCCGAATACGTGAGCGTGCCGGGGCGCATTCTCTACCGGCTGCCGGAAGAGTTTCCCATGGAAGAAGCAGCCATGCTGGAAGCGGTTTCCATTGCACTGCATGGCGTGAACGTCTCAAAACTGAAGGGCGGCGAATCGGCGCTGGTCATCGGCGCGGGCATGATTGGTTTGCTGACGGCGCAGGCCGCGCGTGCGAAGGGTTGCCGCAGCGTAATGATTGCCGATGTGGACGCGGCTCGGTTGAAGATGGCGGAGGAGATCGGCATTCCGGACACGCTGCACATGAGCGGCAAAGAACTGATCGACGAAGTATTGAAGCGCACCGGCAGCGAAGGTGTGGACGTTGTTCTGGAGGCCGTGGGACGCGGCGAAACTGTGGTGGCTTCGATTGAATGCGTGCGCCGTGGCGGCACGGTTACGCTGATCGGCAATATTCAGCCGGAGATTCCGCTGCCGCTGCAACGTGTGGTAACGCGCGAGATTCGTTTGCAGGGTTCGTGCGCTTCCGCCGGTGAATATCCTGAGGCAATCCGCCTGATGGCAAGCGGCGCGATCGTGGTAAAGCCCCTGATCTCCGCCGTCTCGTCACTCGAAGACGCTGCAAGCTACTTTGAACGCCTGCACGCACGCGAAGCTGGCTTGTTAAAGGTAGTGGTAACGCCAAACTCCTAATGGTTTAGGAATTGCAGCTATAGCTGTTATTCAACAGATGTATATCACTGGCTGAGAGGTTTCTTTCGGAAGGCAGGTTTTAGTCCTGTCGAAAACTTTCGCGAAGTGACGGGGCTTTAGCCCTTGAGGGAATGCTGACTGCACCTTTACGAGCATCGCTCTATGGAAATTGGGGAAAAGAAAATCAATGGCAGAGAATTTGTTTGATTTGACGGGGCAGGTTGCCGTTGTTACGGGTGCATCACGCGGGCTGGGGCAGTATTTTTCCCGTGCGCTGGGACGTGCGGGTGCGAAGCTGGTTGTCACGTCGCGCAAGGCTGGCGACTGCGATGCGTTCGTTGCAGAGCTTGCTGCAATAGGCATTGAAGCCAAAGCACTCGTGTTGGATGTGCGCGATGAGGCCAGCATAAAAGCCTTTGCCGACGCGGCTCCGAAGCAGTTCGGCAAAGTCGATATCCTGGTAAACAACGCGGGGATGAACATTCGCAAGCGTGCGCTTGATGTAACCTGGGACGACTGGAACGCCATCCTCGACACCAACCTGCGCGGTGCATTTTTTGTGGCGCAGGGCATTGCCCGGCACATGATGGAGCGCGGCTATGGACGCATTATCAACGTCGGCTCGGTGACGAGTGTGTGTGGCTCGGCGGGACTGGGGCCGTACGGTGCGAGCCGTGGCGGCATTAAACAACTCACCATGTCGCTGGCCGATGACTGGGGCGAGCACGGCATTACGGTGAACGTGCTGGCGCCGGGATGGTTCAAGACGAACCAGAATCGCGCGATGTATGAGGACGAAGGCTGGGTTGAATATCTCGTAGAACGCATTCCGGCAAAGCGTCCGGGAGCACCGAACGACCTTGACGGCGCGGTGGTTTTTCTTGCCAGCGAAGCCTCTCGTTATGTGACAGGACAAACGCTCCTGATCGACGGCGGCATCTCTGTAGGCGCTACCCGCGCGCTGGTGAAAAAGTAATTCGCAACCTGCATGCAAGAGAGAAGCCTCCGTCTTTATGCGGAGGCTTCTTCGTTTGTACGCAGTAAAGATGCTATCCCTTCAAATTCGGCCCGACTGCCATGACGAAATACTTTGCCGGTACGGTGCCCACGTTGCGCAGGCCGTGCAGCTTCATGCTGCTGGCGTAGAGAATGTCACCGCCGGTTGCGGGGTGCCACTTACCGTCGATCAGCCACTCTACATTGCCTTCGCGCAGAAGGAGCCATTCACTGTGCATGTGCTGATGCGGCGGGTGCGGCGCCTTGCCGGGCAGCAGGACGGTATTGTGCATCTCAACGCCTTCGCCGGTGGGCAGAACACCCTGGCACACGGCCTGTGAGGAACCCGTTGCACTCTGTTTGATGGGCATTTCGCTGGCGCGGAAGATGTAGTTATCCGAAAAGATTTTGGTACCGCGAGCGATCTTTGCCGGGTCAGGTTTAGGTTCCGAGGCAGCGGCAGCATGCGCCTGGGCGAGCGACGGCATTTCAGCAAGCAGGGCAAACGCAGGAAGCGCAAAACACAGGTCACGACGAGAAGTTTTCATGCAAGGCAGCGTACGCCAGCACTTCATCGCGTGGCAAGCTGAGAAATCCGGCACGCAAAAACACACCGCTAGTATTCTGTTACTTGTGAGCGACCAGATTAAAGTGACCCTTCCTGACGGCAGCGTGCGCGAGGTTCCGCGCGGCACCACGCCTTACGTCATTGCCCAGAGCATTTCGCAGCGGCTTGCAGACGCCGTGGTTGTAGCCCGCATTCGAACCGCGGGCACCAAGACAACCGAGGGCGCGGAAGAGCAGACCGATGCGGCGCACGGCGGCGCACAGACGGAAGAGAGCATGTACGGCGATGTGGCCACGGCCGAGCGCGTGGTCGATCTGGCTGAACCGCTGAACGAAGATGCAGAGCTTTGGCTGCTGAAGGAGAGCGATCCGGAAGCACTGCGCGTGGTGCGCCACTCTGCCGCACACGTGATGGCGACGGCGATCACCGAGCTATACCCCGAAGTGAAGCTGGGCCACGGCCCTGCAACGGACAGCGGCTTCTTCTACGACATTCTGCGTGAACAGCCGTTTACACCGGAAGACCTTGCCGCCATCGAAGCGAAGATGGCCGAGGTGGTCGCACGCAACGAACCCTTCCGCCACGAATTCATCGCGCGCGACGAAGCTCTCACGGGCTATCTGCAGCAGGACGATTTCATGAAGATCCACTTCATCGAACGTTTCACCAAGAGCGGCGAGAGTGTGAGCTTCTATCGCAATGGTGAGTTTGTCGATTTTTGTCGTGGGCCGCATGTGCCTTCGACCGGCCGCGTGCGCGCGTTCAAAGTCATGTCGATTGCAGGCGCGTACTGGCTGGGCGATGAGAAGAATCCGCAGTTGCAGCGCATCTACGGCACGGCGTTTTACACGCAGAAGGAACTCGACGCACACTTCAAGCATCTTGAAGAGATCAAGGCGCGCGACCATCGTGTGCTGGGCAAGCAGCTTGACCTGTTCAGCATTCAGGAGATTGCCGGGCCGGGCCTGATCTTCTGGCATCCCAAGGGGTCGCTCATCCGCAAGGAAATGGAGAACTGGATGCGCGAAGAGTGCCTGAAGCGTGGCTACAACCTCGTCTATACGCCGCACATCATGAAGCGCGATCTGTGGAAGGTTTCGGGCCACGACGGCGTGTATGCGAAGGACATGTTCCCTGCAATGGAACTGGACGACGCGGAGTATCGCGCGAAACCGATGAACTGCCCCGGCCACATTCTCATCTATAAGAACTCACCGAAGAGCTATCGCGATTTGCCCGCTCGTTATGCGGAGTTTGGCAATGTGTATCGCTACGAACGCAGCGGCACCATGCATGGCCTGCTGCGTGTGCGCGGCTTTACGCAGGACGATGCGCACATCTTCTGCACGCCGGAACAGATTGGCGGAGAAGTGGAAGCGTGCCTCGACTTTGCCGAAGCTGTATTGAAGGCATTTGGATTCGCTGAGTATCGTGTAGAGCTTTCCACGCGCGATCCGAAGAGGGAAGGCGAGTTCTTCGGCACTGCGGAAGACTGGGCGCATGCAGAGGGTGCGTTGCGCGATGTGCTGACAAAACGCGGCTTGAAGTTCCAGGAGTTTCCGGGCGAAGCCGCGTTCTACGGACCGAAGATCGACGTGAAGCTTGTTGATGTGCTGGGGCGTTTGTGGCAGCTATCGACTGTGCAGTTTGACTTCAACCTGCCGCGTCGTTTCGAACTGGAATACACGGGCGAAGACGGCGAGAAGCACCAGCCGGTAATGGTGCATCGTGCACTGTTCGGCTCAGTGGAACGCTTCTTCGGCGTGCTGATCGAGCACTACGCCGGCGCATTCCCGCTGTGGCTTGCACCAGTGCAGGTTGGCCTTGTGCCCATCAGTGAGAAACATCTGGACTACGCAAAGAAGGTAAAGGCTGAGCTCGAAGCCGCTGGCCTGCGCGTGGAACTCGATGAACGCAACGAAATGATGAAGGCAAAAATCCGCGACTTCACCTTGCAAAAGATTCCGTTCGTCCTGATCATGGGCGACAAGGAAGCCGCAAGTGAAGCAGTCAGCGTCCGCACACGCGGCAAGGGCGACGAAGGCTCAGTGCCTCTCACAGACTTTGTTGCGCGCACAAAAAACCTGCTCGCAGAACGCTCTGTCACTCTGTAGTTCAAGCAACAACAACTGACCCAACGCGCATCGCCACGCCAGCGATGCGCGTTTTTCTTTCGTCACACCATGCGAAGCTTTCGCATGGTGTCGAGGTAGAAAGATAAGTTGTGGATGGAGGCTAGTGTGGCTGCGAGTGGTTCTCCGGTATGGAACAGGTGGCGCAGGTAGGCGCGTGTGTAGCGGCGGCATACGCTGCATGTGCATGAAGCGTCGATGGGGTTCTGGTCTTCGCTGAACTTTTTGCCGCGAATGTTTAAACGGCCTTCGCTGGTGAACAGCAGCGCGTGGCGTGCGGCGCGTGTGGGCAGAACGCAATCCATCTGGTCAACGCCGAGCTTTGCGTACTCCACAATTTCGTCGGGATAGCCGACACCCATCACGTAACGCGGCTTGTCTTTTGGAAGCAGTTCGAGTGTGTGTTCAATGATCTCGCGTGTGACCTCGCGCGGTTCGCCCACGGCGAGTCCACCGATGGCATAACCATCGAAACCCTGGCCATTCGGTGCGCTCATTTCAAGCAGTCGCTGTGCGGATTCTGTGCGCAGATCTTTGTACATGCCACCCTGCACGATGCCGTAGAGGTTCTGCCGCTGATTCAGTTGCGAGAACCACGGAACGTCTTCGCAGTGTGCGTGGAAGTGGTCGAGCGAGCGCTGCGCCCAGGCATGGGTGAGTGCCATGCTATCGCGTGTGCGTTCGTAGGTTGCAGGATGCTCGGTGCATTCGTCGAAGGCCATGATGATGTCGGCACCAAGAGCGATCTGTACATCGATGGAATGCTCGGGTGAAAAGAAGTGCTTCGATCCGTCGAGATGCGAACGAAACTCAACGCCTTCGGACGTGATCTTGCGCAGAGCCGCCAGAGAAAAAACCTGGAAGCCGCCGCTGTCGGTCAGCATGGGACGTTGCCAGCTCATGAATCTGTGCACACCGCCTGTGCGACGAATCAACTCATGCCCCGGGCGCAGGTAGAGGTGATAGGTGTTGGCAAGGATGATCTCGGCACCACGCTCATCTTCACCCAGTGTTTCCAGCGTTTCCTGCGGTACAGCCTTGACCGATGCTGCTGTACCGACCGGCATAAATACAGGAGTTTCCACGCTGCCGTGCGGCAGGTGCAATGTGGCTCGACGCATGGCGTCGTGGATGCGGTGAATCTCAAAACGAAGTGACATCACCTTCGATTGTAAGAAAAGCGAGAGTGAAGCGGAGGGATTATCCCCGCTGCACTCTCGATGGTCGAACAACTTACAGGAGCAACCCTTGCTACTGATATTCGTTTTCGTTCCGGGCAGGAATGCTTAGCGTACGCCGCCGGAGACCTTCACAATCTCGCCCGTGACCCAGCGTGCGTCTTCGCTGGCGAAGAAGGTAACAGCCGCTGCGATATCGTCGGGTTGGCCGACACGACCCAGTGGTGTTTCTTCGACAACCTTTGTTTCAAACGGGCTACCGATGATTCCCTTGTTAACGGCGCCTTCTGTGACCACCATACCCGGACTCACGCTGTTCACACGAATCTTGCGCGGGCCAAGCTCTTTTGACAACGAAAGCGTAATGGTATCGACTGCGCCTTTTGTGGCGCTATAAACCGAACCATTCACAGGAGCCAGCGAGGCCGCGACAGAGCTGATATTGATAACCGATCCCCCCTCTGCGGGGAAGTGCGGCAGCGCTGCCTGTGTAGTGAGCAGAAGTCCGAGTACGTTGGTGTTGAACTGGCTGTGGAAGTGTTCCTGCGTGATGCCTTCAAGGGGAACGAAGTCGTAGATACCGGCGTTGTTTACAAGGATGTCGATCTTGCCGAAGGCCTTTGTTGTTTCTTCAATCAGCTTTGTGATCTCTTCCGGTTTGGCTACGTTTGCACCCACGGCGATGGCCTTGCCACCTGCTTTCGTAATGCTGCTGACCACCTCGTCCGCACCGGACTTCGAGGATGCATAGTTCACCACAACCGAAGCTCCGTTGGCTGCAAGGTCGCGTGCGATCTCTGCGCCGATACCCTTGGATGCGCCCGTAACAACCGCGATCTTTCCACTCAGCTTGCCCATCTCTCTCCTCTTCATGAAACGCCACTCATTTCGACGCTTCGATAACTATCGAATTGATGGAGAGAATTGCGGCGGGGATTCAAAGTATATTTCGACGGATATCGAAACGTATTGTGAGTCGTTTCAGCTTTTGTGGAAATGTGTCAGGCGAGGTCTTTCAACCAGGCGAGGTAATTCTTCCATGCCTTGCGGCGAACTTCGGCGCGAAGGAGTTTGCCATCGCGATGGGTCTCGACCAGGCCGGCGGATTCAAGCTGCCGCATGTGATGCGATAGAGTGGCCGGGCTTAACGAGATGCACTCACGCATCTCCATGCACGAGGCATTTTCCTGGTTGGCAATGTGGCGGAAGAGCGCGAGCCGTGTGGGGTCGGAGAGCGCACGGGTGATGGCGATCATGTTCCGCGCCTCGGCTGCGGCCTCGTCGTGTTCGGGTTTTTCTTTCTTTGCCATGCGCAGTTACTCGTAGCTTCCTGTGCAGTCGTTGCAGTTCAAGCAGTATACGCGTGTAGATCTGCGAGCAGTTGACGAATGGTTTTACGAAGTAAAGGATGCAGCATGTCGGGCGCGATCTGGGCGAGCGGTTCCAGTACGAAGGCGCGGGTGTGCATCTCGGGGTGCGGCAGGGTGAGGTCGGGCGTTTGCAGGACGCGGTCGTCGTAGAGCAGGAGGTCGAGATCGAGAGTGCGTGGGCCCTTGGCGATTGCGTGGGAGCGGTCGCGTCCATGATCGCGTTCAATAAGCAGGAGCTCCTGCAATAGCGTTTCCGGCGGCAGCTCGGTTTCGAGCAAAGCGGCTCCGTTCAGGAAGCGCGGCTGGTCCTTGTAGCCTACTGGCTCCGTCTCGATAAACTCTGACACGGCAATGACATGGCCAATAGTGGCAAGCGAACGCACGGCATCGTGGAGCAGCGCGCGGCTGTCTCCAATATTGGAACCGAGGGCGATAGCGGCGATGGCCACTCTATGCGTGGGCCGGAGCGGCAAAACTGACGCTGAGCGAACGCCGGGGTGCCGTTTCTTCTTCAAATTCGGGCGCCAGTTCCCACGCCGAGCGGTCCTTGAGCAGTTTGCTGACGAGGGCGGTATGCATGGCGTGTCCGGCACGTTCGGCTACGACACGTCCCTGAATGCGGCGGCCTGCCAGGGCGAGGTCGCCGATGAGGTCGAGCACCTTGTGGCGGACAAATTCGTCGGAGAAACGCAGTGGGCCATTCTGCACCTGCTGGTTGGCGATGATGATGGCGCAGGTATCGTCGGCTCCGCGGATGAGGCCCATATCGCGGAGCATGGCCTCGTCTTCACGGAAGCCGAAGGTGCGTGCGGGAGCGATGAGGCTGGAGTAGGCACCGGTTTGCAGATCACCCAGGAAGCGCGACGAACCGATAGGTGCGCGAAAGTCGATGGTGTAGTCGATCTGGTAGCCGGTGCCGGGATAGACGCCGATGAATTTAACTCCATCACGAGTATTTTCAGTGACTTCTACGGGCTTGAGAATCCTGAGGTATTCGCGGCGGCGACGCTGTTTGTGAATGCCTACGCGTTCAAACGCCTCGACGTAAGGCAGCGAGGAGCCGTCGAGAATAGGTACTTCGAGATTGTCGATTTCGACGATGACGTTATCGACGCCGCAACCGATGAAGGAACTTAAAAGATGTTCCGTGGTGGAGATGAGTACGCCCTGGCGCATCAGCGAGGTGGCATAAGAGACCTTGGCCACATTGCGGCCAATGGCGGGAATCTCAAAGTTATCGAGGTCGGTGCGGCGGAAGACGATGCCCGACCCGGCGGGTGCGGGAATCAGACGCATGTTTACCGGCGCTCCCGAATGCAGACCCACGCCGGAGAAGCTGACCTCGTCCTGCAAAGTGCATTCTTTGTGTGCTTCCTGACCCAATTGCGCACTCCTGCCTGAAAAAGCCTGGGCCGTAGAACGTTCGGGGGTCCGCTATACGGCCAGCGAAGGACAGGCTACACCCATTTGCAGGCAAGAAACTGTGTTGTATTTGCCACAGTATCGAGGAGTACACGCCAAGGTACGACAGGAAATCGAAGTTGTAACCGCGTATACGCATGGTCAGCTTTCGTAAAGGTCGGCCGTACAATTTGGGGCATGCCTTTTGCTGTGGATGTTCTTCGCATGGCTTTGAACGCTCGATCCGACTGCTGGCTGGGACGGTTGCGCGAACTGGTGGAACGAGAGTCACCCACGGAAGACCGGGTGGCCGTGAATCTGGCCATGGACCTGGTGGATGTTTGGGCGAGCGAGATGGAAGCACGGGTGGTGCGGCATTCACAGTCGGGCTATGGCGATGTAATGGAGCTGTGGTTCGAGGCAGTCGATCATGACCGTAAACCATTGATGCTGCTGGGGCATCTGGATACCGTGTGGCCGATTGGCACGCTCGACGGAATGCCGTGGAGGCAACACCCGGACGCGGAGGGCCACATGCGGCTGTGGGGACCAGGCGTGCTGGACATGAAGGCGGGCGTGGTAATGGCGCTCGCGGCAGTGGATGCCATACAGCGCAATGGGGGATTACCGCGTCCGGTGGTGCTACTGGTGAATCCGGACGAGGAGACAGGTTCGGAGGTGTCGCGAACGCACACGGAACGGATTGCGCGTGGGTGCGAGGCGGTGTTTGTACTGGAACCGGCGCAGGGCCTACCGGGAACGGCGGACGATGCTGCCTACAAGACGGCTCGCAAGGGCGTGGGCAACTATCGGCTGGAGGTGACAGGTGTGGCGGCCCATGCGGGCGTGGACTTTAGCCGGGGGCATTCCGCCGTTCTGGAGCTGGCGCGGCTACTGATGCAGGTGGAGGGCTTTACCGATGTTGCCAGTGGGCTAACAGTGAATCCGGGTGTAATGGGCGGCGGTACACGGTCAAACGTGGTGGCGGCCAACGCGTGGGCAGAGGTGGATGTACGCATTGCCCGCAGCGCGGATGCGGAGCGCGTGGACAAGCTGTTTCGCGGCCTGATGGTGAGCGATGCAGCATGCACGCTGACGGTTACGGGCGGGATGAATCGTCCACCGATGGAACGTAGCGAAGGTACAGTGAGGCTGTTCGAACAGGCACGAACGCTGGCCGCTTCGATGGGAATGGATCTGAAGGAAGCCGCGACCGGCGGTGGATCGGACGGTAACTTTACCGCTGGACTTGGGATTCCGACGCTGGACGGCATGGGCGCTGTAGGCGAAGGTGCGCATGCGCAACATGAGTCGCTGCTGCTGGATGAGCTGCCGAAACGGACGCTGCTGCTGGCGGGGTTGATTGCTTCGCCGTAGGTATTTGGCGCGGTGAAGCTACTTTGGCTTTGTGTGTACTCTGTCAGTATCCTGCGAACCCACATCTCTTGAAGCTGAGATGTGAGGCACCCGCCTTGCGCGAAGAACCCACCTTAGAGTCTGTTCCAGCTCCACGAAGATGGAGCACCCGCATTGTGGGAACCCGGTTTTTATTCGGAAGTGATGGTTGTGTGCTGGGCTTGTTGTAGCAGGGTGGATAGAGTGGCGAGGGGGAGGCCGACTACGTTGCTGTAGTCGCCTTCGATGCGCGGAATCCACTGGGCGGCACGGCCCTGTATGGCGTAGGCTCCGGCCTTGTCCATGGGTTCGCCGCTGGCAACGTAGCTGCGAATTTCCGCAAGCGTCATAGGTGAAAACGTTACATTGGTGGTGACGGTTTGCTTCAGCGAATCGGCATGGGTGACAACGGCGACTCCTGTGGTGACCTGGTGGGTGCGGCCTGCGAGTTGTTGCAGCATACGCTCCGCATCGGTGGTGTCGCAGGGCTTGCCCAGTAGTTCGTCGTCGATGGTGACGATGGTGTCTGCGCCAATCACAATCGCATCGGGATGTTGTCGCAAGACAGCGAGCGCCTTGGCTTCTGCGAGTCGAAGTGTGTAGGCACGATGCTCTTCGCCGGGCAATGGTGTTTCGTCGATGTCGGTGACTATGACGGTGAAGGAAACGCCGATCTGCGCGAGGAGTTCGCGACGGCGGGGCGATGCGCTGGCAAGAATTACGGGGTTTGAGTTTATCGACATATAAATTACTGGTGGCTCAGGTGGCTTCAATCGCTGAACACTATTGCTCGTGGTTCGGCATTCCCTCTGGGGCTAAAAACCCTACTCTTTTGGGAAACCCATATGGCCCGGCTAAAGTCGGGCCCCTTCAAAACCGGCGATGAAGAGATTAAAGGCGAAACATCGTATTGCCCGCACGATCAATTTCTCCGACCTTGAAGCAATGGACAACAGGCTATTGAAACTTAACACCTAAAGCCGGGCTCTTTCAGAGCAAGCGATGAAGAATTACATCCTGGCGCTTTCTATTGGCGATAGCGGGTTAGACCGGCAGGGTTTCTACGGTGTAGTCCTTTACGGAGCCATCGGCGTAGGCGACTACTACGCGTTCTGCCATGTCGAGGAACAGGCCGTGCTCTACGACGCCGACGATGCTGCGAATCTCCGCGGCGGTCTGTTCCGGGTCGGCGATGCCGCTGGAAGTGCAGTCGAGCAGCAGGTTGCCTTCGTCGGTGATGTAATGGCCTTCGCCTGATTTTGCGGGACGAATCTTCGGCGTGAAACCAAGTTCACGCAGACGCGGAATGACCAGTGGAACGGCCATGGGAATGACCTCGACCGGCAGCGGAAACGCGCCCAGCTCTTTCACCAGTTTGCTGCTGTCGACCACGATGATGAAACGCTTGCAGGCGCTGGCCACGATCTTTTCACGTAGCAGCTTACCGCCGCCGCCTTTGATCAAAGCCAGGCCCGGCGCGACTTCATCGGCACCGTCGATGGCTACATCAATCGAAGGTTGGTGATCGAAATCGGTAATGGGAATGCCGAGTTTTCTTGCGAGTTCTTCGGAGGCATCGGATGATGCGATGCCCTGAATCTGCAATCCCTGCTGCACGCGTTCGCCCAGCAGTTCGATGAATAACGAAGCCGTAGAACCTGATCCAAGACCGACGATCATACCGGGCTGAACGAACTGGAGAGCGGCCTTGGCGGCGGCAAGTTTGGCAGCTTGTTGTGTCTGCGGATCGGGCATGTAGAAGTTCCTCGGCGGTGATGGAGGGCAGCGCTTTCGCACTGCCCTTGCTGCTTTGTTTTCGTGTTTCTGTCTGTTCGCGTTTCAGGCTTTCATTGCGCGATTTTCGTTTGCAAGTTTTATGGCGCGTTTATTTTGAGTGCGACACGGCGATATCCATGGCCATGCCATGCGTGGCACCGGGAGTCAGAGTGATGCGGTCGTCGGCTGCGTTGACCACTTCGACGCAGACGAAATGCTCCCAGCTGTCTTCAGCCAGATCGGCAAAGTTTGGCGTGAGAACCGTCCACGGATTCCACACTACGGTGCCCTGCGAGCCGGTTTTGCAAATGTGGATGACGCGCTGATTGCCGGGGTCCTGCAGGGTGAGCGGTTCGCTGGTATTGACGTGCGTCTGGTCCACGTCGCGTGCGAAGACGAGTTCGGTTTCGCGCTGTACCTTGCGTGTCATGTTGTCGCGCTTGTCCAGGTAGGTGCTGCCACGCAGTCCGAGCAGGCGAACCGCGTGCACATCTCCGATGGCAAAGTAGGTGTGGAAGCCCTCTTCAAAGGCAAGCGGCTTGTCGTCGCGATTGGTGACGGAGAGCAGCATGTGCAGCTCGCGGCCGATACGGAATTCAAGCGTGGTGTGGAAGGCAGGATAACCGAACTTGACCGCGTTTTCAGAGACGGGCAGCGACAGTGTAATAGCCACATCGCCGGTGGGTTCGAGATGCACGCGATCGACCGTCCAGACCTGCGTGCGCGCAAAGCCATGCATGGGCGACTTGGTGCCGTTGGCTGCATCGAACTCTTCGCCGTTCCAGCGCGGTCCAAACCACGGAAACAGCACAGGCACGCCGCCGCGGATGGGCGTTCCCTGCTTGAAGACAGCCTTGGGCGACATGTAAAGCACGGGGCTGTTGCCGGCGGGTGTCCACTGCGTAAGGTGCGCGCCCATGAGATAGAGCGTGGCTTCGGCGGCTTCAGTGGCAATACGAATCTTGATCATGCCGGGTTCGTCCTCGTGGAACGAAAGATGATCGCGGATGGCAAAGTTCTGGTTCAGTTCAGCGAGTGTCTGCGACATGCGTCTTCCTTTAGAGCAGTATCTATGTAGTGTGATTCACCAAAACGTTTCGAATGCCATTTTCTGCGAAGGCTGCTTCCTCGCAAACGTGGCGCAAACTTTTCTGCCTTCGGTGTCCACGCCAAGGATACTGCTTGAATCTTTCTCGTTTCTCATTCTCGCAAATTCTGCGCCACAGAACAGGCGACTCATTCTCATTTCATCGTAAGAACACCGATGCGCAATGCAAAACGCCGCAAGATAGTGCGACAAATGCATTCTTTAGACTTCGGCTCTCTCCTTGTTTTTTTGCATGTTATGTGGGAGAGATGTCCGCCGCGTTTGGATACAGGGTGAAAAACGTGTTGACACTTTCGTATACTTGGCGCGTCGATCAGGCTGGGCGTTGTTGCTGCGTGAGTGTTCGTGACGGTTCACATGATCGAAATATGCAACGAAGAGTTTGGGGAGACTTTCGATGACGCGTATGTCCTGTATTCGATACCTTGCTGCCGGCGCTGCACTGGCTGTGGGCTTTGTGCAGACAGCCTCTGCACAGATTCTTATCAACGATGCGAAATCGCAGCCGGAGAGCCTGACCGTTGCGCCGGGAGGCGTGCTGATTGCGGGGAGTGCCAGTTCTCCTTTTGTGTACAAGGTGAAGGCTGGCGGTACCACCGCAGAGAAATTCATTGATGCATCGGCGGAAGGGCCCGGCACTTTTTTCTTCGGGATGCTGGCCGATCCGGCAAACAACATGCTGTGGACATGCCAACTGACACCGGTGCAGGGTTCCACTCCGCCGCAGCGCCACACGGCGTTGCGAGGCTTTGACCTGAATACAGGCACAGCAAAATTTCGCTGGAACCTGCCGGGCGATGCCTCCATGTGCAACGACTTTGCCATTGGCCCGGACAAAGCTCTGTACATAACCGACACGCAGGTGGGTAAGATTTACCGGCTTGCTCCGGGAGCGGCAGTGGCTGAACTTTACTTTGAACACCGCGTGCTTACCGGCATTGATGGCATTACCTTCCTGAATGGCACGATGTACATCAACAACGTGTTCTTCAACAAGCTGTATCGCATTCCGGTGGATGCCAGCGGCAAGCCGGGACAGCCGGTGGACATCTGGATGGACAAACCGGTGAAAGGACCGGACGGCATGCGTGCAGCGAATGGAAAGATCTTCGTTGCAGAAAATGGTTCGGGCAGGATTTCATCGCTCACGATTGATGGCGATATTGCTCACGTTACCGTGCTGAAGGATGGGTTGAAGACACCGACCGGTGTGGAGCCTGCGGGCGATACGCTCTGGGTTGCGGAACGCGGTCTGGGACAGGTTGTTTCTATCCCCATGCCTAAGTAAGTCCACTTACACCTAAATAACAAAGCGGCTCGAAGCATAACTTCGAGCCGCTTTGTATTGGTTAGGTTCGTTAACTATTTTGCGTGGCTGCGGTATTTATCGGCCAGCGGTTTATCGCTGAGAGCCTTGATGAACAGGCCGCCTACAACGCTGCGCGCCTGGAAACCAATCTGCTTGCTGGTGATGGTGTCGTACCAGTCGGTCATAGGAACGCGACTTACAGTTTCGTTGGCCCACTTATACAGAGGGTCTACCAGCGTGTTGAAGTCGGCTTCGTTATCTGCGAGGGTTGCAGTCCACAGTTCCCAGTCGAGCTTGGTGTAATCCTTGCGGCTGTCGAGGGGTAGGCCGTACTTGTTCAGCTTGGTTTTGTAGAACGCGATTTCGCTTTCGCGCACGCTCTTTGGAAAGAGATCGTAGCCGAGCAGCTTGTCCCAGATGAGGTTGTACTTCTGGCTCCATGTATTTGGTGAATCGAAGGCCAGCTTGTAGTGGTCGCCTTCACGCGCCATCTCCATCCACTTCTTTGCGTAGGCATGTGCGTCGTCGTTGTACTGCTTTGCGATGTCGTCGTGGTGCAGCAGCTTTGCAAGATCGGCATACGCCGCCATTGCGTCAATCGCCTTCAACGAAAGATTTGCATTGTGGGTTACGTGGCCGGCGAAGTCGTCGGTGGTGAGCTGGTTCTCCGGATCGAGTCCGTGCTCGTGCAGAAACTTTGCCCACTGCGAAAGCTGCGGCCAGTATTGCTCGGCCAGTTTTATGCCTGCGCCATCTTTTTCAAAGCGCGCCAGTGCATCGACGAGGAGAATCATGTTGCCGCTCTCCTCCACCGGCATCTGGTTCTCTTCTGTCTGTTCGCCGCCGCCGTAGTCCTGCCCGTTAGCCAGCGGATAACGACCTACATCGTGCGGCGCAAAGGGAAAGTGCCAGCGATTCGGTTGCGCTGCATATTCAAGAATGGGCAGCACCTGCGCGTGCAGCAGACGCGGGTTGAAGAACATAAGGATGGGCGAGGAAGGATAGAAGACATCGACCGTGCCCGTGTCGCCGTTTGAGAAATTCTCCTTGGCAAAGAGCAACGGTTGGCCGTCTGTATCGGCGACTAACTTATTCGCAGCGATGCTCTGCCGATACGACAGCGTGCAAAGCCATGCGTAGTGTTCGCCCGCGGACTTGATAAGGTCAGCCTTTAACTGTTCATCAAACCTTTTACCGCGTTCATCGAGTTTGCTTTCTTCGGCGAATGCCTCTTCTAGCATCTGCGCTACAGGCTTGCCGTTGCGCTGCCACCACGGACGCAGACGACGATTCAACATCTCCATGCTGAAGCCGTCGGTATAGCTCACCATCGCAAACTTCGATACGGGTTGCGCATTGACCGTACCGAAGGGAATGGCAATCGCCATCTCTGTTTGTCCCTTGGTGAAGGGAGCGGGGCCGTCGATGTCGTCGTTGACTGGCAGCATGCCGTCGCGTGCGAAGCTCTGCGCTGAGTTCGCTGCGAGGCTGGTCTTTGGCTGCTCGTTGAAGGGCGCTGCGATATGGAAATAACCCCAGTCAATGCGCAGATCGTCGCCGCTGCGATTCAACACCTGCTGCGATTGCGTGCCTACCGACAGCACGGATAGATTCGCCGTCTGCTGGCGCGACCACGAGACCGGCTGACCTGCGTAGCTGGTCGCCATGTCTGCGTTGGCGTTCAGAAATGCGCTGACCTGGTGCGACTTTCCGTCGGTGCTGTGCGCAGTCCAGGTGATGTAAGTGACGGGGCGCGACAACAGATCCATGTCGTCGAGGAATGCCGGTGTGAAGAAGATTAGATCAACTGCTACGCCACTGCCGACAAAGTGATAGCGCGTATGGGTGAAGGTAAGTTCACTGCCTGTTTGTTGCAGTGCGGGTACATCGCGCGGCGATGATCCCATGATGCGATAGGTCTTGCCGTCGATGCGCACCATGCTGTTCAACGCCTGCGGATGACCTGTCCAATGCTTTGTGGGTTCGGCTGTCAGCGTGTCGGCCATGGACCATACGGAGAAGTATGGGTCATGCGCAATGAGCGGCATGGCGGGCGGGCGTTCCGTACTTTGCGCGGAGACGAGCAGCGTTGCGGATGAGGCAAGAAATACAGCAGTAGTCATGCGGCGAAAGAACATGCGAACAAACTCCCTTATACGTTGCGCAGCAAGGATATCGCGGATGCCGTGCAAACGGTTACGCGATATGGCCTGACTACGTAATAACAGCTTTGCGGTTATGTTTTTTATGGCTTTGTTGCGATTCTTCTCGTGCATGATGAACTTGTTTTATATGCACAAAATACCGTGATACCGCTGTATGTGCGTCTTGGTAGGATGTTTGCAATTGGAGAAGAATTCAATGATCACCCGCCGACGTTTTCTGGAATCCGCCGCTGTTACCGCCACTGCTGTTTCGCTGCACGCAAGCCCTCTAACTGCATTCGCGCAACAGGCACCCGCAGGCAAGGACGATATGTTGCAGTGGGTGAATCCGCGCATTGGCACCGGCGGACACGGCCACACCTATCCAGGTGCTGCGCTGCCTTTTGGTGCAGTGCAATTAAGCCCCGACACGTTTACCGAGGGCTGGGACTGGTGCAGCGGATACCACATCAGCGACGACTCCATCATGGGTTTCAGCCACACGCATCTCAGCGGCACTGGCATTGGCGACCTGATGGACTTCCTTGTGATGGCAGGCACAGGTAAAGCAAAGCTGCAACCGGGCAGCCGCGAAAATCCGGAAGAGGGTTATCGTTCGCGCTTCTCTCACAACACGGAAGTGCTTACGCCGGGCTACTACTCCGTGATGCTCGACACATACAAGATCAAGGCCGAGATGACGGCTACGGAGCGCGTGGGCGTGCATCGCTATACATTTCCGGCAAGCGACTCCGCCTACCTCATTCTCGATCTGCATCACTCGCAGACCAGCAAGAGCAAGAGCGAAGTGGTCTCCGCCGATCTGGAACAGACAGCGCCGGACACATTGCAGGGCGGACACATTACACGCGGATGGGGCAAGCAGAGGCACTGCTACTTCTCTTTGCAGGTTTCGAAAAAACCGAAGCGGATTGAGTATTTCGTTGACGATCAACCTGTCCAGCAAACGAAACTCACCGGTGCGAACCTGAAGGCTGTTCTCTACTTCGACACGCACGAAGGCGAACAGATTGTGGTGAAGACCGGCATCAGCAGTGTGGATGCGGTAGGCGCGGCGAAGAACGCTGCGGCAGAAGTTAAAGGATGGAACTTTGACAGCGTTCGTTTTGCTGCGCTGGCTCGTTGGCGTCGGCAGCTTGGCAAGGTGCGCGGCAGCTTTATCAGCGACGAGCATCGCACCATCTTCTACACGGCGCTGTACCATATGTGTCTTGGGCCAACACTGTTTGACGATGCGGATGGCCGCTATCGTGCGATGGATAACACGGTGAAAACGCTGCCTGCGGGCGAGCACAACTACTCTACGTTTTCGTTGTGGGACACCTTTCGCGCAGAGCATCCTGCGTTTACGCTCATTGAAGCGGAACGCGTGCCGCAGCTTGTGAACACGCTGATCCGCATGGGTGAGGAGTCGCCCGCGGGTGCGCCAGTGTGGCCGCTCTACGGACGCGAAACCGAATGCATGACCGGCTTTCACAGTGCCAGTGTGATTGCCGAAGCACAACGCAAAGGCTTTGTTGGCCCCGATTACAAGCGCGCTTACAACATGCTGCTGAAAGGCCGTGCCGACGATGTTGCGGGCATGCAATGGCACAAGGAACACGGCTACATTGCGGCTGATCTTGAAGCCGAATCGGTTTCGAAGCACTTTGAGTTTTGCTATGACGATTGGGCGATGGCCAACATTGCATCGCGCCTCGGCATGAAGGATGCAAGCGCAGAACGGCTGAAGCTCTCAAAGGGCTACAAGAATAACTGGGACGCGAGCACAGGTTTTATGCGTCCAAAGCTAGCGGATGGTATATGGGCTTCGCCGTTCGATCCGATTGAACTGGGGCACTCAAAGAAGTGGCGTGACTACACGGAGAGTAACGCGTGGCAGACGACCTTTGCTGTGCAGTGCGATCCGGGCGGGCTTATCGAAACGCTCGGCGGCAGAGAGCCTTTCATTCAGAAGCTGGATACATTGTTTAATCAACCCAGTACACTGCCTGCGGATGCTCCGCCGGACATTGCCGGTATGGTGGGCCAGTATGCACACGGCAACGAGCCATCGCACCACATTGCGTATCTCTACGTGTACGCGGGTGCTCCGCACAAGACGCAGGCGCGTACGCGCAGCCTGATCGACACCATGTACAAGAACGATCCCGACGGCATACAAGGTAACGAAGATGTGGGCCAGATGTCGGCGTGGTACTTCATGAGTGCGCTTGGCTTTTACCCGGTCGATCCAGTGAGCGGCGTCTACGTGCTTGGTTCGCCTGTAACCACAGGCGCAACGCTCGACCTGGGCAAAGGTCATGTACTTAAGATTGAGGTGCAACGCAGCAACCCCTCAGATTGCTACGTGAAGGAGTTTCACCTGAACGGCAAAAAGCAGGACAGAGCGTGGTTCCGCCATAGTGAGATTGCCAACGGCGGCACGCTGACCTTCGTGATGAGCGCCACACCAAACGAAACACTCGGAGCCGATGCGAAGTCGCTTCCACCTTCGCAGGAGATTTAATTTTGCAGAAAACGGCAATGGGTAATCGCGAATCATACGCAGCGATTGCCCATTGCCATTGCCGCATTTTTCTTACTCAACAAGCGTCATGAGGCAGTGGTATCTTGCTTCACGTAAGGGGCTTCGTCCATGTCGAAATACATTCTTGCGCTGGACCAGGGAACCACCAGTTCGCGCGCCATCCTGTTCGATCACGATGGCAATATTGTTGGCACCGCACAGCACGAATTCACACAAATTTTTCCTGAAGGAAAAACGGGCTGGGTGGAGCACGATCCGTTTGAGATTCTCACCAGCCAGTTGACCTCGGCGGTTGAAGTGATGGGTCGGCATGCCGTGCGGCCTCGCGATGTGGCCGCGCTTGGCATTACTAATCAACGCGAAACCACGATCGTTTGGGACCGCGCAACGGGTAAGCCTGTTTACAACGCCATCGTGTGGCAGGATCGCCGCACCGCCGATGTATGCGCAAAGCTTGTGGCTGAAGGCGCGGAAGACGATGTGCGCGCACGCACAGGGCTTCGTCTTGATCCGTATTTTTCCGGCACCAAGGTTGCGTGGGTTCTCGATCACGTGGACGGCGCTCGCGCAAAAGCAGAACGCGGCGAGCTTGCTTTTGGCACGGTGGATAGCTGGCTGTTGTGGAACCTTACCAGCGGCAAAAAGCATGTGACCGACCGCACGAATGCATCGCGCACATTGCTTTACAACATCGTGGAAGATTGCTGGGACGAAGAAATGCTGCGGCTTCTGCGTGTGCCGCGATCGATGATGCCGGAGGTTGCGTGGTCGAGCGAAAAGCTTGGCTCTGTAAGCACAACGCTTGGTCTTGAAGGTGTGGAAGTTGCCGGCATTGCGGGCGATCAGCAATCTGCTCTGTTCGGCCAGATGTGTACTCGACCGGGCGATGCGAAGAACACTTACGGCACGGGCTGCTTTTTGCTGCAACACATTGGCGAGAGCATTCGTGCGAGTGAGAACCGTCTGCTTACGACGCTTGCGTGTTCTACGAATCGCAGGCTGGAGTATGCGCTGGAAGGCTCGGTCTTCATTGGCGGTGCTGTGGTGCAATGGTTGCGCGATGGGCTTGGCATCATTGCATCGAGCAGTGAAGTGGAACAGCTTGCGCAGACCGTGCCTGACAACGGCGGTGTGTTGTTTGTACCGGCGTTCACTGGACTGGGCGCGCCGCATTGGGACCCTTATGCATCCGGCATGTTGATCGGTCTTGGACGCGGCACAACCAAAGGACACATTGCACGTGCAGCATTGGAAAGCATTGCGCTGCAAACAACGGACCTGATGCGCGCAATGAATGCAGACACGGGCACGCCGTTGCGCGAACTGCGTGTGGATGGTGGTGCGACTTCAAACAACACGCTCATGCAGTTTCAGGCCGATCTGTTACAGGTGCCGGTGCATCGTCCGGCGTGTCTTGAAACAACTGCGATGGGCGCGGCGTTTCTTGCGGGTCTTGCAGTTGGATATTGGGATAGCACCAATGAGATTCAACAACTGCAAAGCAAGGGCGCGGTGTTTCAACCGCAGCGGAATTACGATGCGTTGTATACACGCTGGCAGGAAGCAGTGGAACGTGCGAAAGGATGGAATGCGTCGCGATGAATCGTAAATCGATGCTGGAAGCTGTGCGCGCGCAGGGCAATGCGCCGTGGGACATTGTGGTGATTGGCGGCGGTGCAACGGGCGCGGGTATTGCGGTGGATGCTGCCGTTCGCGGCTACAAAACACTTCTCGTAGAACGAGAAGATTTTGGTAAAGCCACCTCAAGCCGCAGCACCAAGCTGGTTCACGGCGGCGTTCGTTACCTTGAACAAGGAAACATTTCGCTGGTGATGGAGGCACTGAAAGAGCGCGGTCTGCTGCGGCAGAACGCTCCTCACCTGGTCCACGATCTGCCGTTCGTGGTGCCGAACTACGAGTGGTGGGAGGCTCCGTTTTACGGCATCGGCATGAAGGTGTACGACCTTCTGGCTACAAAATATTCTTTTGGTAAATCACGCATTCTTTCGCGCGAAGAGACGTTGCAGCGCCTGCCCACAATTGAACAAAACGGCCTGCGCGGCGGGGTTGTGTATCACGATGGGCAGTTCGACGACACACGTCTGCTAACCCACCTGGTTATGACTGCCGCCGATCATGGTGCGACCATGCTCAACTACTGCGCGGCAGTAGATCTGCAACGTGGTGAAGACGGATTCCTTCGTGGTGTGGTGCTGGAAGACCGCATAAACAAAGAGCATTTCGATGTTCAGGCAAAGGTTGTCGTCAACGCTACGGGCATCTTTACCGACGAAGTCCGCCATATGGCAGAGCCGTCCGCGCAGCCCATGGTGGCGCCGTCGCAGGGCATTCACCTTGTGTTTGAGAAGAGTTTTCTGCGAGGTGATACAGCGATCATGGTGCCGCGAACCAGCGATGGCCGCGTGTTGTTTGCGATTCCGTGGCACGATCACACGGTTGTCGGCACAACCGATACGTCGATCGACCAACCCTGTTACGAACCGAAACCTTTTGCGGAAGAGATTGAATTCGTATTGGAAACAGCGGCAGAATATCTTTCGCGCAAACCCACACGCGACGACATTCTTTCCATCTACGTTGGCATTCGACCACTGGTAAAGGCCAGTGGAGGCGATGGTTCAAAGACCAGTGCGCTCTCGCGCGACCACACGATTCATATTGATTCCAGCGGCCTGCTGACAATCGTTGGCGGTAAGTGGACAACCTATCGCCACATGGCGGAAGACACAGTGAACCACGCCGCAACGCTGGGTCATCTGCCGGATGTCGTCTGCACCACTGCGAACATGCGTGTACACGGGTGGAGCGAAGCGGCTGACCTTGGACACCTTCAGGTGTACGGCAGCGATGCGGAAAAGATTCGCACACTCGCAGAGGCCACGCCGGAACTGGCGCAACCATTACATCCTGCTCTGCCTTACATTGCCGCCGAGGTTGTATGGGCTGTGCGCGAAGAGATGGCATGTACCGTTGAAGATGTGCTTTCACGGCGCACACGAGCACTGCTGTTGAACGCACGCGCTGCGATTGAGATGGCTCCGCGTGTAGCCGAGTTGATGGCACGCGAACTCGGCAACGATGAAGCGTGGCAGCGCTCGCAAGTGCAGGCGTTTGAGCTATTGGCACAGCAGTATTTGCCTCCAGCCGTTTGATTGAAGGAGTATTCAGGTGATTGCACGCAGCCCTGTACTGGGCGAATTTATGGGCACGTTTGTGTTGCTGCTACTGGGTAATGGTGTGTGCGCGGCGGTGTCGCTGAAACGCAGCAAAGCCGAAAACGCCGGGTGGATGGTGGTGGCCGCGGGATGGGCTTTCGCTGTTCTGTTCGGTATTTTTATGGCACAGCTTTTCGGTTCAGTGGATGCGCATTTGAACCCGGCGTTTACATTGGCGTTTGCCATTAAGTCGCACAGCTTTGGCAAACTTCTGCCCTTTGTGATCGCGCAGATCGCCGGAGCATTTCTCGGCGCTACGGCTACGTGGATTTTCTATCTGCCGCACTGGGCACTTACAGACGATCCCGCAACCAAGCTTGGAGTATTTGCCACGGGGCCTACCGTGCGCAACTATGCATGGAACCTGTTCTGCGAAGCGCTGGCAACATTCATTCTGATCGTGGTTGCAGGCGGCATCAGCAGCAAACTTGTATTCGGCACGGGAGCCGCCGCGGGTGTGGGCCCGTTGCTGGTGAGCTTTCTTATCTGGGCCATCGGACTTTCGCTGGGAGCCACTACGGGCTATGCAATCAACCCTGCACGCGACTTTGGTCCGCGACTGGCACACGCCGTTCTGCCGATTGCGGGCAAAGGATCGAGCGACTGGTCGTATGCATTTGTACCTGTCCTCGGCCCTTGCATTGGTGCAGCGCTTGGGGGTTGGGTGTTGCTGATGATTGGTGCATAACTTATCTTAAAATCAGATAACTATAACAAATAGGTCTGTGCGACTAACAAGTTAAGTTAGTTGCACAGACCTATTTGTTATTGTTATCAACCTATTTTTCTATCTGTAAGGCTGCTTATAACTCACTTAAGCTCAGTAACTACTCAATAGCGGCGGTAACATCGCGTACCAGGTTGCGCAGGTAACTGCGGCGATTTAATAAGGCCACCATTGCATCCTTCGCTGCGTTTTTCGCAGCATCGTCGTTTACATCGAATGCAGAATCCCATTCCGACCACAAAGCCTCAAGCTGTTGTTGCGATGCATCCAGCATGCCGGTGAAGTTTGTCTTCGCAGCTTCGAGACCGTTGCGTAGCTGGGGATCGTCATCGCCCGTCTGTTTCGCCATCTTCATCTCTTCCAATTGCATGTTGAGTTCGAAGGCCTCTTCCAGAAGGTCTGGCGGCACGATCTGCTTTTTTTCCTTGCCCGTTGCGCGCGCTGTTTCAGTAGCCTTTACCGACTGCTCTTCCAACTCGACACCTTCGAGCGACAACAGGTATTCCGTGCGGCGAATGGGATCGCGCAGCGTGCGATATGCGTCGTTCAACAAGGACGATTTCTCCGTTGCCTGTGCCTGTTCTTCTACGGTCTTTGAGGCAAAGCGGTCGGGATGAAACTCACGTGAGAGCTTGTAAAAACTCTTTTCCAGCACAGCTGTATCAAGCACGAGTTTCGGCGGCAGATGGAACACTTCGAAGTAGGTCATGGTCTCTCTCTTCTGATAGTAGCTGCGGCGTATGCGTTTCTGTAGATGTACGGAGGCGATAACGGCATTTGCGCGGATGTCCGGCGAAGAAGATGTCGTGGCGGTAGAGCACATCCACTGTTTCCACGTATTCGGCACCGGCGATTTCAAGCGTCCGACGCGAGGCTGTGTTTTCCGGGTCGCAGGTGATCCAAAGAGAATGAATGCCATGCTCTCTTGCAACGGGAATCAGCAGACGAACTGCATATGCGGCATAACGATGACCGCGATGTTCCGGGAAGACTTCGTAGCCGATGTGACCGGCAAAACGCGTGATGGCTTCACCTTTATCGAGGCGGAGATTGATGTTGCCAACATGCTCGACCGCGACGTTGAGCATGCGGTAGTAACGCGATGGAACGCGGCAGATCGGATGCTCAAGCGTGTGGAGATAATCGAGCGTCAGCATTTTGCTGCAAAAACCGTAAGCGTGTTTACGCGGTGAACGATGAGCCACACCCGCAGCTCTTGGTGCTGTGCGGATTGATAAAGTTGAAGCCTTGCCGCATGAGTGTCTCTTCAAAGTCGAGTGTCATGCCGCTGAGGTAGAGGAAGCTCTTGGGGTCTACGAAGATCTGTACCTTGGCGCCGTCCTGTTCGTAGATGTAGACACGATCGCGATCGCGTGCCTGCGAATCGAAACGGATGTTGTACGAGAGTCCGCTGCAACCGCCGCCGGTGATGCCCACACGCAGGCCGCCCTGCTCGGCAGAGACGCCTTCCTTCTGCATGGCGGAGCGGATCCGCTTCAACGCCTTCTCCGTGACCTGGATGTTCTGTGCCTTGGCGTTGTCAGGCGGCGCAGAGACCGGCGGAACGATGGGGCTGGAGTAGACAGGCGCGGCACCAGCCTGCGGCGCGGGCGCGCTCATCTCGTTGCTGGTGGTTGTGCTGATTCCGACTACGGACATAACGTTTTCCTTACCTTTTCTGATGCTGCACCGACGCGGAGGTTTCACACCATCTCTTCTTATGATGGTATTCCGGTTTGTTGCGACAACGGATTGCCTGCGGCCTGTCGCTGCGAACTAGCGCCTGCTCTGCTGTTGCGCGTCGTAGATCTTTAACTGATGGGTGATGAGGTCGTTGGCCTTTTTCACCGCAGTGTGCAGCACCATCGCCGGTCGGCCCAGTGAACCACGTTGAATGACCTGCTGCGCAAGCAGTACAGAACCAGCAGCAGCTACAAAGCAGAACAGCGTCAACCACAGACGGATTTTCGCTTTCTGAAAGCGCATGTTGCTCCCAGTCACAACTCAAAATCCACTCAAAGATATTAGATGCTCTCGTGGCAACAATGTCATCCTGCGCTGTCATGTATACGCAGGTATCGGATAAAACTCGCCAGAAACAGCACGCGGATGCGCACGATGTACGCATCCGCCGAGTGCTTGAGTAACAGTTACTGTGCTACTGCGATTTCTGCTTCGGCCACGTGGTTCTTCTTCTTCCAGTCGCCGATGGCGGCACGGATGGCGTCTTCTGCCAGCACCGAGCAGTGAATCTTAACCGGCGGCAGCGCCAGTTCCTTCACAATGTCGATGTTCGAGATGGAGAGCGCTTCATCGATCGTCTTGCCCTTGACCCACTCCGTTGCCAGCGACGACGACGCGATGGCCGAACCACAGCCGAAGGTCTTGAACTTTGCGTCTTCGATGACCTGCGTTTCGGGGTTCACCTTGATCTGCAGACGCATAACGTCACCGCACTCCGGCGCGCCCACCAGGCCCGTCCCCACTTCCGCAGCATTCTTGTCGAGCGTTCCGACGTTCCGCGGATTCTCGTAGTGCTCCACTACCTTATCGCTGTATGCCATGTTCCTTCTCCTGTCCGCTAAAAATTTGATGCGTTTGCTTGCCGCGGCGAACTATCGTGTCTGTTCGGGCGGTGGTTCCATACCTAATTCATCTGCCCAGGCGTTGATCTGTTGCTTCAAAATGGGCAAAAAGCCTTGTAACGTAGAGAAAACCGTGCATCTCGTTCGTTCTTTTCTGAACACTTAGTACGGTGTGAAGAGTATTGGTTTGCATAAGAACTGCCTATCTACTTCCCAGTAGAAACAGATTTATTGATGAAGAAGGAAGTCGCTCACAGTATGTGTTGTAAGCGAATCTTCCTCTTCACCGAATGCTCTTAGTGGGCGGTCCACTCTACACTGTTCAGGTCGATGCCTTCCTTCACCATTTCGTAGAGCGGCGACAGTTCGCGCAGCTTGAGAACGGTGTCGATCAGCTTGTCGGCCACGTAATCAACCTCTTCCTTGGTGTTGAAGCGGCCCAGGCCGAAGCGGATGGACGAATGCGCCACATCGTCGCCGAGCCCCAGCGCCTTCAATACATACGACGGTTCCAGTGTGGCCGAGGTGCAGGCCGAACCCGACGATACCGCGATGTCGTTGATGCCCATCAGCAGGCTTTCGCCTTCAACATAAACGAAGCTCATGTTCAGGTTACCCGGCAGATGGTGCTCCATGTTGCCGTTGACGTGAACGTAGTCCAGCTTGTCTTCCAGGCGCTTGCGCAGATAGTCGCGCAGGCCGGTAAGACGCCTGGTCTCGGCTTCCATCTCTTCGCCGCACAGCTCGCAGGCTTTGCCCAGACCCACGATGCCCGGAACGTTCAATGTGCCCGAACGCATGCCGCGCTCGTGGCCGCCGCCGTCGATCTGCGACACCAGTTGCACACGCGGTGCGCGGCGACGAACATACAGAGCGCCCACGCCCTTGGGTCCGTAGATCTTGTGGCCCGAGAGCGACAGCAGGTCGATGTTGTCCTTCTGCACGTCGACCGGGATCTTGCCCACGGCCTGCACTGCGTCGCAGTGGAAGAGCACGCTCTTCTCGTGGCAGAGCTTGCCGATTTCGGCAACGGGGTTGATCACACCGATCTCGTTGTTGGCATACATGATGCTGACGAGGATCGTCTCCGGCGTGATGGCTGCGGCAACATCTTCCGCCGAAACGCGACCGTCGGCCTGCACCGGCAGATAGGTTACCTTGTAACCGCGCTTCTCCAGATGCTTGCAGGTGTCGAGCACGGCCTTGTGCTCGGTGACCTGCGTGATGATGTGGTTGCCCTTTTCGCGATACATCTCGGCCGCGCCCTTGATAGCAAGGTTGTTGCTCTCGGTGGCGCCGCTGGTGAAGATGATCTCCTTGGCCGAAGCGCCGATGAGCCTGGCAATCTGCTCGCGAGCCGCGTCCACGGCCTGCTCCGCCTCCCAGCCAAACTGGTGGTTACGGCTGGCGGCGTTGCCATAGATCTTCGTCAGGTACGGCAGCATGGCTTCCAGCACGCGCGGATCGAGGGCCGTGGTGGCGTGGTTATCCATATAGATGGGCAACTGAACACCCTTATGGACCGGCGTGGACTCCAGCAATTCAACTTCGGTTGCGATGCTCATGCTTGTTTCTTCTCCCTGTTCCGTGTGTTGAGCAAGTGCTGCAATGTACTGCGTGGTGTATGTCTTGAAAACTGTTCGCGCGAAAGGTCCGCTTACAACGCGATGGAAACCAGACCGCCGGCGACCGCCTTCGAGGAGGAATCTTCCTGTGCGTCCGCCAGGTCGGCGATGGAAATACCGCTCAATAGCTCTTTGATGCTGTCGTTCACCTTGCGCAGCGGTTCTTTGATGGTGCAGTGACCGGCAAGGTCGCAGGTGCCATGTATGGTGATGCACGAGGTGATAAACAATGGTCCGTCGATGGCGCGAATCACCTCGAACGCGCTGATCTCCGACGCCGGTCTCTCCAGCGCATAACCGCCGTTGGTCCCGGCATGCGATACCAGGATGCCCTGCCGGGTAAGGGTTTGCAGAATCTTGGCCAGCAGTTGCGGCGGCACGTGATAAGCCTCTGCAATATCCTTGGCACTGCGAGCGCTTGCCGCACCGGTCTTTCCAGTAAGGACAGTCTGCTCTGCCAGATACTTCAGGGCGATCAACCCGTAATCCGCTTTTTTGGTCAGCCGCAGCATAGGTCAACAAGGCATGCGAAATACACCACAGCCTTTGTACCAGTGTAGGCGTGTGGAAAGGCACTGGCAATGGCTAAAAGGTGTTCTTTAAGAATTATTATTAAACTTTTGATACCCAGCTATGGCTCGCGATACACAACAGCCAGACTCAAGCGAGGCTTTCCAGTGGTTCCGTTCCGATACGGTGGAAGACCACCCAGGCATACTGCGCCGCGGATAGCGGTGCCAGCCATGCAATCGCGACCAGCAGCCAATGGCATAGAGCGGTAAGTTCCGGCGTGGACTTTACCGACGTGACCAGCACCAGCAGCATGGTAAAGATCTGCAACAGCGTATTCGCCTTGCCTATGCCGCTGGGCTGGAAGTTGCGCATGGTGCCGGTGAAGAACAGAAGTATGCTGATGAGCAGAATCCCCAGGTCGCGCGCAAAAACCAAAACCGTAACATATACAGGTACAAGGCCGACGTACGTAACGGTAAGAAACAGGGTGGAGAGCATCAACTTGTCGGCGATCGGGTCGAGGTACTGGCCGAGTCGCGTGGTCTGGTTCAGGCTGCGCGCCAGTCGGCCATCCACAGCGTCGGTGGCACCGGCGACGACGAAGATGACCAGCGCTGTCTCCTCGTGGCTGGAAACGATCGTCCGCACCAGGAACGGGATTGCCAGCAGACGCAGCAGCGTCAGCAGATTGGGAGCGGCGCGAAGCTGGCGAAGAAGTGACATGGAAGGGTCTGCACTGCCTTTATCCAACGGTATTCCTTTATATAGAGTACCCACGCCGCAGACCGACACTTCAACAATTTCGCCACAGAGAGCGGATTCCCAACAGGCTTTCATGCTGTTGCGAGCTCCGGTGTCGGCTGACTTTCGTGTTGCGGCGGCTGAAGTGGATTGGCTGGAAATGGCAGAAGAAAGGTCTCGATGCGAATGAAACCATTTCGTGTCGTGGCCTCGTCTTTTGCGTAGAACTCTTCGGGAAAGCTCCCGCGGGGTTTGACTGCGCAGTGAACACGCCGGGGCAATGACTGAAATCGTTCAGCAGATGTCGTGGCCGACCGAAGAGAATGCCATGATCGTATGCTGGCGAATACTCCGCGTCCGCCGTTTGCGTTTGTGGCATGAGGAATGATTGCATGAACAGGATGACCATTCGCAATATCGCCACACGCATCGGCGTTGTGGCTGTCTGTAGCGCGGCGCTCTGCACCACGCCGATGCTGGCACAAGGTCGCGGCATGATGAGCCCCGAACAGCGCGTGGATGCAGTGGACAAAGCCGTAACGCTGACACCGGATCAGAAGACCAAAGTCCTGGCGCTATACACCGAAGATCAGAAGAAGATGCAGGCTCTGCGCGAGTCGCAGGACCCCGACATGCGCACCAAGATGATGGACATGCGCAAGGATGAGAACAGCAAGATCAAGGACATGCTGACCGACGAACAGAAGCCGAAGTTCGACAGCTATGTTGTGTCGATGCCGCAGGGACGCCCTGCTGCTCCGCCGCAACAATAAACGCTTTTCTAAAACCCCTCTCCGTACAGAGGCAGGGAGCACCCGTCTCCCTGCCCATTTTTTCGCTCATTAGAACAGCGATTTGCGTGATGTTTTTGCAGGTGCCAGCGGTGTATTCAATAGATTCACCAGCGGCGTGGCTGCCCTGAATCGTGTAACGATTTCGTTGAAGAATTTGGGCGATGCAGCAGTATCCGCGGGGAGTGTGACGGAGATGCCCCACTTGCGGTCAAGCAGATATTCGGCTGCGGGATGATCGAGTGGACTGCCGGTTGGCGATTCGTTGTCTGCATCCTGCATGCTGAGCGATGCGCTGGGGAAACCTTTGGGCATCCGCTTAAGTGGATTGGTTTCAAGGTCGGGCAACAGGCGACGCAGCTTCTTATCTGTAAGCAGCGCACGCATCTCGGCGTGGTGCATTTCAAGGTAACGACGGATGAGCAGAAGCTGATCGGGTGGCGGCATGAAGTTGCCGGCGGCGATCACAACGTCGTCGGCGCCGATGTGCATGTAGAAGCCCGCACCGCTGGTCTTGGCAAACGCCGAGGGCGACCACCATGCGCCTGCATGCGTTTTGTACGGACGCTTGTCGCCGCTGAAGCGCGTATCGCGATAGATGCGAAAGATGGCCTTGGGCGCGGGTTTTATGTACTCCGGCGCGAAGTCCGCGAGGGAGTGATTAACCTGTTCGATGAGTGCCAGGAAGGGCGCTTTCACCTCCTGCTCATAGACCTGCTTACGTTCGTTGAACCAGTCGCGGTTGTTATTGCGCTTGAGCGATTTGAAGAAACGCACGGCAGCGGGAGAGAAGTTTGCAGGCATAACGGATTTGATTCTATGCCGTCTGTAGTGGAAGCCTTGCATTGTTTTGATCAGAAAAGATTATGCTTGGACGTGGCCGGAAGATCGGTCAGAAAGTCGTTTGTAACCGACCCGGAGGGGTCCTCATGGAAGGCTCTGCTTTTCCGATCGCAATCCTTTTCATTCTTGTTGTTATCGCCCTTGTTACATTGCTGAAAACCCTATATACCGTTCGCACTTCGCAAGCGGGAGTGGTGGAACGCTTTGGTAAGTTTCGTCGCATTGTGCGTCCCGGTCTGCACGTACTCATTCCATATGCTGAGCGCGTTTTCTTTGTGGATCTACAGGTGCAGCAGGCTCAGTTCTCGGTCGAGACCAAGACACGCGATAACGTGTTTGTGCAGATCCCCGTCAGCGTGCAGTATCAGGTCGTCGATGACAAAATCTTCGATGCCTTCTATCGCCTCTCAAAGCCGCAGAAACAGATTGAAAGCTTCGTCTTCAACTCCATCCTTGGCCACGTACCCAAGCTGACGCTCGACGATACCTTCGAGCAGATGAGCGGCATCTCGACCGCCGTGAAGACTGAGCTGGATCACACCATGCACGACTTCGGCTTCAACATTCTTACCGCGCTGGTTACGGACATTATCCCCGACGGCAAGGTGAAGGATGCGATGAACGACATCAACGCCGCACAGCGCAGCCAGGTGGCAGCGATGGCGCGTGGCGAAGCCGACAAGATTCTGAAGGTAAAACAAGCCGAAGCTGAAGCCGAGAGCAAAGCCCTGCAAGGCCGCGGTATTGCCGCGGAACGACAGGCCATCATCGACGGTCTGCGCGCCTCCATTGAGCACTTTCGTGAAGCGGTTCCCGGAGCTACAGCGGAAGACGTGATGGCTCTCGTTCTGCTTACGCAATACTTCGACACGTTGAAGGACATTGGCGTTCGCAGCGGAACCAACACGCTGTTTCTACCCAATAATCCCGGCGCTGCCAACGATTTTCTGCAACAGATTCTCGCTGGCCTGAAGGCAGGAACGCATCGCGGCACCATGAACGAATCCAACACAAAGTAATCGTTCGATAGCTGGCAATCATCGCTTAATAGCTTAATAACAGGTACAAACAAAGGGTTGCGACATGGTGTCGCAGCCCTTTGTCGTTTCATTGTTGTTTGGTATCGACGCGCAGCTATACTTCGTCGCATGAAGATGATGCTGCGGCTGCTCGCTCTACTGCTGTTTGTTCCTTTGTTGTGCCACGCGCAAAACAAGCCGTGGACACAGATGTATGTGTTCGGCGACAGCTACTCCGATTCAGGCGCGGGATACGTGGACGGCAACGGACCAACGGCTGTGGTGTATCTCGCGGAGAAGCTCGGCATTCCGTTCACCTACTACGGCGATACGAAGACGCAGAACGAACATCCGATACGCGAAGGTTTGAACTTTGCCATAAGCGGTGCGCAGAGCGGCGGCGGACTGGGTTCGCGAGGGCCGCACGATGAGTTGCTGGGTCGCGGCATGCGTGTGCAGGTGGAACAGTTTGCCACGCTGGTGCGCAAGGGCGACGTGGTCTTCGACCCGCAGCGGACGATGTTTTTTCTGCTGGGCGGATTGAATGATCGTCAGTTGCCACAGGGCATGACGAAGGAAAATATAGAGGGCGAGATCAGCACACTGTATGCGGTGGGTGCACGGCGGTTCCTCATCGGAGTGCTGCCGGAGAAGATTCCTTCATTTGCCGCGGCCGCTACGCGGGCAAACCCTGAGCTAAACACGATTCCGGCAGAGATGCAGAAGGAACTTCCGGATATTTCCATCGAGATGACGCCGTGGGGACCAATGTTTGACCGCGTGATTACAGATGGCGCGAAGTATGGGTTTACCAACACCATCGATAAATGCGCGGGCCGCGCATTACGCAATGAAGATACGACGCCGTGTGCTGCGCCGGAGAAATATTTCTTCTACCACGAGAACCATCCATCGACGGCAGCGCACAAGGTTGTTGGCGACCTGATGTATCGCGAGGCAATGGGGCAGGAGATACCTTGACCCATCTCTATTTGGAGCCGTCGGTGTTTGTTTCGGAAGGACAGGCTAAAGTCCTGTCCTTCCGAAAGAATCCTATATAAATAACGTATATTTCACTCAATACACATAGGCTATTCCTATAGCGTCTTCAAGCCGCCTGTAGGTTTGTAGTGGTTGAGGATGACACCGGACGGAAACGCTTTGCTCTCGATAAGTTCAAAGGAACGCGCTGGAGAGTTTTCTGCGAGGAAACGTTTTCCTGTGCCCACTAGGACCGGGTAGACGATGAGATAGACTTCGTCAGCAAGGCCCTCTTCCAACACCGCGGTTGTGAGCGTGGAACTGCCAGAGAGGATGAGGTCGGGGCCTTCCTCTGACTTGATGCGGCGAAGGTCTTCGATAAGGTTCGGACCGACGCTCTTGCATGGACCCCACTCCAGACTCTCCGGGCGATGGGTTACCACGTATTTCGTTGCAGCGTTGATGCGGTCGGCCATGGGGCTGCCGGGCGCCTTGGGCCAAAAGCCTGACCACATGTCATAGGTGCGGCGGCCGAGCAGTAGATCGTATCGCTCGCCGTACATGGCAATCACGGCGTCTCTGCCCGCGGGCGTGCGATAGGGCGCACTCCAGTCGCTGTAAGGGAAACCGTTCTCATCGGCGGTGTTCTGGATGACTCCATCGAGCGAGATGTGTTCCGTGAGTTTCAGCTTGCGCATGTGTGTCTCCTGTTTCAGGGGGTTGAAGTTTTGCCGCTGCACGTCGCCATTCTCCATCAACCGGTTTCGGAATGAAATTTTGTTTTTACGGCTGACGTGTTTTTGCACTGCTTAGATTCTGCTTTGCTGCTCTTCCTGGATGACATTGCTGATGACTTGCTGCAACCAGGGAAAGGTTTGTACCGTTCTCTACACAGGATTCGCCGTTGCCTGCGGAAGATGTGGATAAGCCGGGTATTCCTATGGGCCAAAGTGGTAGTTGTGAATATTGAGGCGTGCAAAATCGCCTGTATTTATGCGGTTTGGATGCAGGTTTCCACTTTGCCACGATGGAGTTAGAAATAAGGCTGTGAGGAATGCTGTGGAAGATGAGGAGATTTTGGAACGTAATGAAGGGATGAGTACACGAACTCCGAAGTTTACAGATGGATCGGCACCAGTTTTCTGAAACTGGATACAGGCTTATCTAGCAGTAAAGAAATGGGTTCAGCATAAAATCCACATTTCCAGCGCAAACGACTACGACGACGGTATACATATCTTTTTTGTGCAGTTAGTTCTTAGAAGCAGCATTCGCAGAGCAGTCTGGGTTGGGAAAGCCTGACTTTCAGGCGGAGAAAGTTCGTGGATTGGAACGAAACGCAGCAAATTGGTTCTGACTCTATTTCCCACCGGTGATGCAGTGCTTTCCACATAGGAGTTCCGGGTAGGATGGGCCTTGTTGCACAGCGAAGTTTCTACAGTGCTGTGCCTGTAGTGGTTCCTGGTGTTGGGTTGTACTAGGAATTGGCCGTGGCGGGTGGTAGGCTGGGAAGCACTCAGGCATGTGTGCAGAGTGATCGAGGAGAGTGCATTCCTGCTCTGCCGTTCAAGAGATTCGTTGTAACTTTCGGAGGGTCGTCCTGTGTCCACCACTGCTACGCTTCCGCCAGCCGATGCGCAAGGCGCTGCTCCGGTTGGCAACCTTGACATTACTGTTACCCGCGCGGAGTTGCTGCGCGAACTGACCGCGGCACAGTCGGTTGTGGAACGGAAGACGACGATTCCGATTCTTTCGAACTTCCTGTTTGAAGCCTTGGATGAGCGCCTGACGATTACGGCCACCGATCTTGATCAGAGCCTGCGCACAAGCTGTCCGGCACGGGTGAAAAAGCCCGGCGCATGCACGGTTCCGGCACGTAAGTTATACGACTACATTAAGCTGTTGCCCGAAGGCGACATCAGCATCAAGCTGATGGATAACCACTGGGTGCAGATTCGTGCAGGCCGGTCCAACACCAAGATGGTGGGCATGGCACGGGCAAACTTTCCCCAAGTGCCCGAGTTTCCGGCGGTTGGTGCGGTGCGTATTGCGTCGCCTTCGCTGCGTAGCATGATTTCGAAGACAATCTTCGCTATTTCGAGCGAGGAGTCGCGCTACACGCTGAACGGCGCACTGCTGGTGCTGAAGGCTGAGTCGATGGCGATGGTGGCCACCGATGGTCACAGGCTGGCGCATGTGGAGCGCTTCGGCGAGACGCTGGAAGGTGTTTCCGGTGAGAAGAAGACGCTGATTCCGCGCAAGGCTCTGGGCGAGCTGTCCTCGCTGCTGGCGAACACGCCGACCAGCGAAGACAATGACTTTGTCGAATTTGCGGACGACGAAACCACGCTGTTCTTCAAGATTGGCGGACGTGTTCTGACCAGCCGCAAGCTGACCGGCCAGTTCCCCAACTATGAAGCCGTTTTGCCGCGCGACAACAACAAGTTTGTCATCGTGCGCAGCGAAGATCTGATGGGTGCATTGCAACGTGTGTCTCAATTCGCAGACGAGCGTTCAGGCGCGATCAAGATTCGCCTGGAACAGAATGAGCTGCGCATCTCTTCCTCTTCAACAGATTCGGGCGAGTCGGAGGATTCGATTGAGACACCGTATGCCTACGATCCGTTGGTGGTGGGATTCAACTCGGCTTACCTGATCGATTTTCTGAAGGCGATTGGCAATACCGGCGAGGTTCGTCTGGAGTTCAAGGACGCGCAATCCGCCGGACAGATGCGCCCCGAAGATGCGAATGAAGACCAGAAGTACCGCTACATCCTGATGCCCATGCGCATCTGAGTGCTTCGCACCGTTCTCGACGCTCTTTGCGCGTGTTCTTGTAGATTCAAATTACTTAGGAAGCCCGGTCTTGTGCCGGGTTTCTTTTTGTGGCTGTTTTTTTGTTGTGGGGCTAAGTACACTGGTACGCGATGGCTTGGTTTAAACGGCAGGACAACGAGATCGTTTCGGATGCGGAGCGGACGGTCCGGACGGAAGGCCTTTGGGCGAAGTGCCCGGAGTGTGGCAAGGCGCTCTTCCGCGCGGAGCTGGAAGCGAATCAGCAGGTGTGTTCGCACTGCGGCTACCACTTCAAGATGGGTGCGCGTGCGCGCATGGATCTTCTGCTGGAACCGGGCTACGCGCTGGTGGATATGGAGTTGAAGTCGACCGATCCGCTGGAGTTTACCGACCTGAAGCCGTACAAGAAACGGCTGGCCGAGGCACAGAAAAAGACTGGCCTGAACGACGCGATTGTGAACGCGGTGGGTAAGCTGGGTGGCCACGATGTGGTGATCTCGGCCATGGAGTTTGCATTTATCGGCGGATCGATGGGCGCGGTAGTGGGTGAGACGATTGCTCGTGCGGTGGATCGCGCGTATGAAGGCCGTATGCCGCTGATTATTATCTCGGCCAGCGGCGGCGCTCGCATGATGGAAGGCATTGCCAGCCTGATGCAACTGGCGAAGGTTTCAACCGCGTTGGGGCGGCTGGCGGAGGCGAAGATTCCCTACATCAGCCTGATGACCGACCCGACCACGGGTGGTGTTACGGCTTCATTTGCCATGCTGGGCGATTTGAATATTGCCGAACCGGGAGCGCTGATCGGCTTTGCCGGACAGCGTGTGATTGAGCAGACGATTCGCCAGAAGCTACCGGATGGGTTTCAGCGAGCAGAGTTCCTGCTACAGCATGGATTCCTGGACGCGGTGGTTCCACGCAAGGAATTGAAGGAATACCTGGATCGCGCGTTGAACTGGCTTACGGCGAAGCGGTGAACCTGTAGCTGAAAGTGCAAATGACTTGCTCTATTTTGTATTTCCTTACGTTTGGGCAATTTTCGCCTGTCGTCTGGACATTCCGGGATACGAACCAGCCATTCTGATAAAAAACTTAGACAACAAAATCCGGATATGCAGTGTGAACTGCATATGTGTAATCGTCGTCTGAGATCATATCCATCTTGGCAGAGTTTGGCAGATGCCTTCTTTGTAATTCATATTGTTTGGATTGTTTGCCTTTCAGTGAGTTGACGTAAACAAGAACAGGGCCTGAGTTTCCTCATGAAGAATCGATCCGGAATGCTATTGAGTGGAGTGCTGCGCACGGTAGGTGCGGCAGCAGGTCTGCTTGCTGCCACGTTGTTTTCTACCGCAGGCCATGCGCAAAAGGCGCGCCGGCTGTACCAGATGCCTGCAAGCTCCGATTCTCAGGTGGCGTTGAGTGGCTCGGTGACGCCGCATGTGCGCGCAGCCTCGGCTTTGGGCAGGCTTCCCGGTGAGACGGCGATGCATGGTATGTCGATGGTGCTGAAGCCGACGGCGGCACAGCAGGCGGCGCTGAACCAGTTGCTGGCTGACCAGCAGAATCCCGCATCGCCCGATTACCATCGCTGGCTTACGCCGGAGCAGTTCGGCGCACGCTTTGGCGTGGCCGATGAGGATTTGCAGATTATCGAGAACTGGCTTACCTCGCGCGGGTTCACTGTCGATTCGGTATCTCCCAGCCGCAACCGGATTGTGTTTTCGGGTACGGCGTCGGCGGTGGAGCTGGCATTTTCCACCTCGATGCAGCGCTTTCGCGACGCGCAGGAAGACTTTATCGCCAACAGTACAGAGGCAAGCCTGCCCGCATCGCTGGCAACGGTGGTCAGCGGCGTTACCGGGCTGAACAGCTATCGCATGCTGCCGCCACCGCGTCCGCAGCTTTCGGCGTCGCCCGACTACACCACTAACGCAGGGGCGACGCACTACCTGGTGCCGTGGGATATCCGACAGATCTACGATATGAATTCGCTGATCGGGCAGGGATTCGACGGTACTGGCGTAAAGATCGGCGTGCTGGGACAGAGCGCTGTGGACACCAACCAGTTGGACTACTTCCAGCAGAAGACCGGCCAGCCCACCAAGCTGCCGACGATGATGCTGGTGCCGAACACCGGTGTATCGAACAGGGTGAGCGGCGACGAGGGCGAAAGCGAACTGGATCTGGAGTATGCCAGCGGGTCGGCTCCGGGCGCTTCGACGGTCTTTGTATATACGGGTTGTACCCAGACAACGAGTGCAACGGCACTTGATCGTACAAAAGTAAGTTGTAACAATAACGGCGTCTTCGATTCGATGATCTATGCCATTCAGAACAATGTGGCGCCGATCCTGTCGTTGAGTTATGGAACCTGCGAAGCCGGTGCAGGCTATGCGGCAACGGTCCTGGAACCCATTCTGGCACAGGGGAGCAGCCAGGGACAGACCGTAGTGGTGGCGTCGGGAGACTGGGGTCCAGTGGCCTGCGAAACTCTGACCGGCACCCGGAAGACGATTGGCACGGTGGCCATGGATGGTATCTCGGTCTCGTACCCTGCTTCGTCGCCGAATGTAACGGCGGTGGGTGGAACGATGCTGTCGAGCTCGGCCTCGACTTACTGGTTGTCTACGAACAACAGCTATGGTGGATCGGCGATTGGCTACATGCCCGAGGTGGCTTGGAACGATACGGCGCAGTACCAGGCGCTTTCGGCCTCGGGCGGCGGTGCAAGCTCGCTCTTTGGTAAGCCCTCGTGGCAGACCGGGTCGGGTGTTCCGGCGGATAATGCGCGTGATATTCCAGATGTATCGCTGCCGGCAAGCGTGCAGACGAATGCATACCTGGTATGCATGGGAGATACGAAGACTCCGTGTACGGCTGGGAATAGTTGGAGCGGTACAGGCAGCCTTGTGGGTGGAACCTCTGCCGCTGCACCGAACTTTGCCGCCATGCTGGCGCTGATCGAACAGGCTAACGGCGTGAGCGGGCTGGGCAATATTAACGCCAGCCTGTATACACTGGCGCGGGAAGCGAATGCCAGCTCCATCTTTCACGACATTACGTCCGGCAATAACATTGTGGCCTGCCAGGGCGGAACCCCCGGTTGCTCCTCTACCGAGCCAACCGTCCAGGGAACCATGGGCTCTAGCGCCGGAACCGGGTACGACCTGGTAACCGGCCTGGGTTCGTTGGACGGCGCACAATTGGCTATTGGTTTGAAGTCAAACACAACCGCCTCAAAACAGACGCCGACGGTAAGCCTGAGTGCAGAGGATATGGCTCCTGCGGGCGGCACCATGGATAGGTTGACCGTGCTGGTGGCTGGCAATGGATCCGTGCCTACAGGTTCGGTGACGATTGCGATCGACGGCAGCACGGTGAGTACCCCAACGCTGGATGATAAGGGTTCTAGTAGCTACCTTTACACGGTGCCTGCCTGTGCGGCGGTCACCCCCTGCACGCACGCGGTGGTGGCGACGTACTCCGGCGACGCAAACTACAACGGCAGCACGGCGACCGTGACGCTGAACGTGGCCACGTCATCGACTCCCGCATCCGGTTCAATTGCACTGGCCGCAGGGCAGAGCACGCTGACAGTAACCAGCGGCAACTCCGCCACAAACACCTTTACTATCACCAGCGCGGGTTTTGCAGGAACGGTTTCGTTTGCGGCGTCGGTGAATAAAGCCATTGCGGCTTGTTACGAGATGCCGCCGGTGGATATCAACGGAGACGGAACGACAACGGCAACGTTCACTTTGAAGACCTCGTCAAGTTCATGCTCACCGACGAGTGGGAGTCGCTTAAGCAGTAGTGTGGCGAGCCTGCACGCACCGTCATTGCACGACGGCGGTTTTGCCCGGACAGGAATGGCGGTGTTTGCCGCGGGCCTGGTGGGTGCGTTTGCACTGCGACGGAAGATGCGGCCTGCCGCACTGCTGTTACTGCTCTTCTCGCTGACAACGTTTGGTCTGTCGGGATGCGGCGGCAGCAGCTCCTCTGCTAATACAGGCAATACAGGCAATACGGGCTCGAATGGTTCGGGTAATACGGGAACGTCGGGCAGCGGCTCCACCACTGTAACCACAGCCGCACCCGGAACCTATGCCATTACCATTACGGCGACAGGAACACCTTCGAGCGGCGCGGCGAAGATCAGCGTCGCCAGCGGATTTACGCTGGTGGTGCAGTAAGCCCGCAGCTGTAAATTCATAGAGACAGACGAAAGCCCCGGAATTTTCCGGAGGCTTTTGTTGTCTGCAACTGCGGCTCATTTGCATATTTAGATGAGTATCGAAATGTAGAAAAATTCATTTCGATGGATGTTTTATTGTTCGGCTATGTAAGGCCGAATGTGGTGTGATTTGTTGCATGTGTTGGAATGGAAGGTATGCGTGCAGGAGTACCTTCGCGAACGGCGTGGCGTGTGGCATTGCGTCGTGCCGCGCACCAGGCGTTCGATGATCCGTTAATCTTTCGCGATCCTCTGGCATTACAAATCCTCGGACTGACAGACCCAAAGGTTTGGGAGACGGAAGGTTTGCGTGCTCCGCGCAGACCGCATTCAAAGAGCCTGCGTGCATATCTTGTGGCACGAAGCCGGTTCACGGAAGACGTGTTGGCCGATGCGATTGCTCGTGGTGTGCGGCAGTATGTGCTGCTGGGCGCGGGACTGGATACATTTGCCTATCGCAATCCGTATGCGGATGTGCAGGTGTTCGAAGTGGACCACCCGGATACGCAGGCATGGAAACTGCGTCTATTAGACGAGCACGCCATCGCCTTGCCTGCGAATGCGCATCATGTGGCCGTGGATTTTCACGTGGATGATCTTGCGGAACGCTTGCAGGCAGCTGGTTTTAATCGTTCGCAACCAGCAGTGTTTGCATGGCTCGGTGTGGTGGTCTACCTGGAAGAAGTGGCGTTTGCTGAGACGCTGGCGTTTCTCTCCAGTTGCGCGGAAGAATCGGTATTAGTCATGGACTATAGCCTGCCGCGAGAGATGCTGCCACCTTTGGAACAACTGGCTTTGGATTCGATGAGTGAGCGCGTGGCACTGGCAGGTGAGCCGTTTCGCCTGTTCTTTTCGCGCGATGAGATACACCATCGCCTGGAAGCAGAGGGCTGGCAGGTGATGGACAACCTGGATCGCGAAGCCATGAACGCTCGCTATTTTTCGACGAGCAGGTTGAAGGTTCTGGGTCAAGGCGCTCGTCTGCTGGCTGCACAACTGAAGCATGTGCAGGCCGAATAAGCCTGCGTATTCTTTCATCCATTCATATGCGAGCTGTATTGCGAACGCAGCCGGAATAGTTAGGAAGGTTAACTATTCCGCAGACTTGGGCAGGAATGCTCGCAGCACAATGGAAAGTCCCAGCGAGATAAGGATGCCCTGCACGACACGCAGCAGCGAACTCTCCCAGGAGTAGCCGTTGGTCCACCCCACGGCGGCGAAGGAGAGGGCGCTCCCCACTACGAAAAACTCACTGAGGAATCCCTGTTTCCAGTTGGGCCGGACAGCGCTTGCGGTAGTGCGCGGATGCAGAGATGGAAGCAGTCGCGGCACCTCGGAGATATAGGCGTGATAGTCTTCGCCCAGTTGCGAGAGCAGATAAGGTTCTTCGCGGCCAATGAGTCGAAACTGAAACAGACTGATGAGAAAGATGCAGAGTACAGCTGCGTCGGGTCGCATGAGGGAGGCAAGCGCTACGGTGTTGAGAATGGTTCCGAGATACAGAGGATTGCGCACGTAGCGGAAGGGGCCATCGGCAACAATGCGGTTGCCCTCCATGTTGCTACGATGCACGGTGCTCGCTCCAAGATAGGATGCACCCCACACACGGAACCATGCGCCAGCCAGCGCAAACAGAACCATAAGGACAAGCAGTCCATTCCATATCTGCGAAAAGTGCTGATATAGAGGGCGCGAAAGCATGTCGGTGATGCGGAACCATGTGCTGCCGTTGCGCATGAAGCTCCACGGATGAACACCATGAAAACCGTTGCTGTAATCGGGCCAGGGTGCCGCAAAACACAGAATGTAGATGATGGCGTGGATGAGGAAACGATATTTGTATTCGGGAGAGGTTGCCTGCATCATGCCTGTGTCTGCTCCTGTCCTAATGTTTTAGGAGATTGGTGTTTCGCTTGTTCGCGTTACTTGTTTGAGAGCATCTCCAGTAACGCATCGAAGTCTTCGAGGTTGCTGTATTCGATCACCACGCGGCCTTTTCCCTTGTTATCTTCAATGCGTACTTTAAGGCCGAGCGAACGCTGCAATTGAACCTGTGCGGCCTTTACGTTGGGGTCGATCTCAGGTTCTTCGGCGGCCTGCACCTTGCCCAGTTTGCGTTCGGGATCGAGCAGTCCCTTCACATAATTTTCTGTTCCACGTACAGAGAGGTTAAGTGCCTGCACCTTCTGCGCGGCGGCCAGAATCTGCTCCTCCGATTCGAGCGCCAGCAGTGCACGGGCGTGTCCAAAGGAAAGTTCGCCGCCCTCAACCTTGTCCTGCACCGGCCTGGGAAGCCGCAGAAGCCGCAGGAAGTTTGAAACGGAGGCGCGTTCCTTGCCGGTTCGTTGCGCCATCTGTTCCTGCGTCATCTTGAATTCGCGACCAAGCCGCTCATAGGCTCGTGCCTGTTCCATGGGGTTCAGGTCGGCGCGTTGCAGGTTTTCGACGATGGTCATCTCCATGGCCTGCTCGTCGGAAACCTCACGGACGATGACGGGGATGGTCTGCTTGCCTGCACGCTGCGACGCCAGCCAGCGGCGTTCGCCTGCGATAAGTTGGTACTTTCCGTTGTTAAGTCGTTTAACAACAATAGGTTGTACGACTCCTGTGGCGGCGACGGACCGGGCAAGCTCGTTCAGCGCGTCTTCGTCAAAGCGTGTGCGCGTTTGAAAGGGATTGCGCTCAATGTCGGCTACATTGACCTCAAGCGGTTTGCCGGAGGGCACAGCCGGTGCCGGTTCTACGGTCTTGGCAGCAGCCGGACGTGAAGGTAGAAGAGCTTCAAGGCCGCGTCCCAGGGCGCGCCGTTTGGGATCGATATTTTTTGCTTCGGACATGATGTGGTCTTCCAATTTTCCTGCCAGGCAGGTGGTATTTACTGTGTTGATTCCCTGCTGGATGAATTCTTCAGGGCTTATTCGTTGTCGTCGGGGGTATGGACGACAGTTCCGGCCGGATTGCCGGCAGTGGTGAAGATACCGTTGCGTGCGAGTAGTTCGCGAGCCAGGTCGCGATAAGCCTCTGCGCCACGGGAGCGCGCGTCATACACCATGACCGGCTGGCCGTGGCTGGGTGCTTCGGCCACCCGAACATTGCGCGGAATGGTGGTGGTATAGAGTTTGTCGCCAAAGAATTCGCGAATGTTTTCCGCCACCTGCTGCGAGAGCGAAGTGCGTGGGTCGTACATGGTAAGGACGACGCCTTCAAGACCTAGCTCGGGCTGAAACGCCGCAGAAACGCGGTCGAGCGTGCCGGTAAGTTCGGATACGCCTTCGAGCGCGAAATACTCCGCCTGCATAGGAACCAGAAGGGTGTCGGCGGCAACGAGCGCGTTCAGTGTCAATAGATCGAGTGCTGGCGGGCAGTCGAGAATGATGAACTGATAGTTGTAGCGGATGCTTTCGAGCGCTTTTCTCAGGCGAAATTCGCGCTCTTCCTGCTGGGCAAGGTCGAAGTTGGCCCCGATGAGGTCTTTGCTGGCGGGAATAATGCGCAGGTTTTCGACGCTGGTGTCGAGTGTAGCCTCTTCCGCGGAGGTGTCGCCGAGCAGCACGTCGTAGACGGTTAGGCGATCGGGATCGCGTGCAATACCGAGGCCGCCGGAAGCATTGGTCTGCGGGTCGCAATCGACGATGAGGGTTTCGAGACCATTCAGGGCGATGGCCGCTGCGAGGTTAATGGCCGTGGTGGTCTTGCCGACTCCACCCTTCTGGTTGACGACTGCAATCACTTTGCTCATGGCGCTTCGGTCAGAGTAGCAGGCGGAGTATGGCTAAGGGGATTGTTTCACGTGGAACATCTGAGGAGATGCTGTGGAGAACTTTGTCTTTCGGGGACGAATCACCGCTTATTCCGCAGGCAAATTGGCAGTTTCGCGTTTCCACAGGGCCACAAATCCTGTGGATTGCGGAACGGCAAGTTTGTGGTCGATCTGCCAGCCGGAAGGGGTTTGATTAGAAAATTCGTTTGAGGAAAGGTAGCGCAGAAGTGCGCCCTGGGGTTGAACCCGGACTTCGGCCAATGGAAGCATGGCCTTGGTAGCATCGACGGCGCGCATGGCGACTACATCGAACAGACGTGTGGACGGCATCTCTTCTACACGTGAAGACCAGACCTCGGCTTTGAGGTTAAGTATTCGCAGGGCTTCGCGCAGGAAAGACGCCTTCTTTCCCTGAGATTCCGCCAGCGTTACCGTGAGATTCGGATGAGCCAGCAGGAGTGGGATACCGGGAAAGCCTGCGCCGGAACCGAAATCCAGGAGGGTTTCAGTTCCTGTAAGAAGCTGGGCGGCAAAGAGGCTTTCCCCTATTTGTCGTTGCATAAGCTGTTCCGAGTCGCGGACGGCAGTGAGGTTGGTGCGCTGGTTCCAGCGCAGCAGCAGATCAAGATAGACCCCGATAGGAGCGAGAATATGCTCCGGAACGGGAGAGATATAAGGTGTAAGCAGCGCCGCGATGCGGGATTCAGAGAGGTTCGACATAAATCTAGGCTTTCGCCGCTTGGAGAAATGCATGAAAGATGGCGCGACTGGCAGCACTGGTTTGCCGGGTGCGTTCGGGGTGCCACTGAACTCCTAGAAGAAATCTTTCAGGATCAGAACCTTCAATGGCTTCGATGACTCCATCTTCCGGGCTGCGAGCCACAATACGCAGCCTATCGCCAAGGGCAGCGATGGCCTGATGGTGACTGCTGTTGACCTGTAGCTTTGCGTTTTGGGTGTCTATAGCTTGCGGTTCTTCGGATGTAGCTAGAATGCGGCCCAGCCTGCTGTCGTTTACTACAAGAATGGAATGCGCCACGATAACGGAGCGTCCGGCGCGATGATTTATCGGGACAGGGCGCAAATCCTGACTAAGCGTGCCGCCGTAATGTACGTTCATGGACTGGGTGCCGAAGCAGATACCGAGGAGGGGCTTTCCGGTAGCTTCTGCGGCCTCGAACAATGCACGATCCGTATCTTCCCGCTGTTTATCCGAGCGATTGCAGGTTTCTTCTCGGGGATGGCCGTATCTTTCCGGATCGATATCGGCTCCACTGCCAGGGAGAAGGATAGCGTCAGCCTGACTGACGAGGGCTCGCAGCTCAGCCGGAGCGTGGATGAGTGGTAGCTGAATGGCCTCCCCGCCAAATTCTGTGATGGCGTTGGCGTATTCGGGCCAGCTTTGGGCGTTGTAGGGTTCGTCGAAGCTGGTGGGAGTGGGAATCAGGACGCGCGGGCGGCTCATGTCATCTTCGATGATAGCGCCAATGTTTCACGTGGAACATAAGTAGTGCCGAAAGCGACTATGTTCCACGTGAAACATAATTTTTTCGCGCGCCAAGGTTTTCTTGAGTTCGTTCTTGGGTGTGGAGACTTCATGAGGGGTGTTTACTGCGTCGATCATGCTGCGAACTCACATCTCGAAAACCGAGATGTAGGCACCCGCGTACTTGTTCTCCCATTAGAGATCGCTGCTGGGGACTTTGGCCTGAGTCTTGGGGTAATCGTTTGGGCGGACGAGCGTGGAGTGGTAGTAATATTCCTCTGCGATGGTGTCGAGCATGCGCTGTGTTAGAGCATCGGCATCCCTGGTGGTCATGCCGGTGGTCTCGATGGGTTTGCAGGCGACAACCATCACGGGGCGCGGTGCCAGATGGTAGGTGTGCATGGGCAAAAGCTCGTAGGTGCCGATCAGAGCAAGGGGAACAACCGGAACCTGCGCCTTGATGGCCATGAAGGCGGCTCCAGCGAGGAAGCGGTGAATGTGGCCGTCGGAGGAGCGGCCACCATCAGGAAAAATAAGAAGCGGCAGGCCGGATTTGAGTGTGGCCACGCCGCGCATCAGCCCGGCAACCTGCGAACGCATGTTGGACTGGTCGATGGGAACCTGGCCTGAGCGGGTGAGATGCCAGCCGATAAAAGGTGCGCGGAAGAGATAATGGTTTGCCAGGATGCGGAACTGAAAAGGCAGCGACGCAAATAGAACCGGCGTATCCATATAACTAAGGTGGTTGCTGGCGTAGACGGCTGCGCGTCCCGTCTGTAGGTTCTCCGGGTGGACGATCTTCACCGGCGACAACGAGATGCCGACCATCAACTTTGCCCAGAACTGTGCGATAGCGTGCTGCTGGCGACCGGATTTGTCCCACAGCGAGCAAAGCAACGAGATCAGGCCACAGACGACGGTGACCAGCAGCATCAGCGGGATAAAGATCAGGTACGAAGCCCAGGGCAGCAGTTTTTTCATGCCTGCTGCTCCAGCCATGCCTTGGCTTCGCCGACGAGGTAGACCGAGCCGGATACGACGATGCTGCCAGCGCCTGAAATAGCAAGCTGCATGGCCTCTTCGACCGAGGAGCAGACGATAACTGCGGTTTCCAGTTCGGCGGCAATGGTCTGCAACTCATTAGAAGATGCGGCGCGCGAGCTATGAATCGGCGCCAGGAGGATACGGTCGCCCAGCTCCTCGAAGAGTGGAAAGAGTATCTGGGCCATCTCTCGGATGGATTTATCGCGCAGCGCAGAAAAAATAAGTGTGCGCGGCGCAGGAAGACTGCCGTCGTCCATGTGGCGCGAGAGAAAGCTGCGCAGAGTCCATGCACCCGCAGGGTTATGGGCGACGTCGAGCAGGATTTGTTTTTGGTTACGGGTGACCAGTTCCAGGCGTCCGGGCCATCTCGTGGCGGTAATACCGGTGGCTATGGATTGCGGGCTTATTTCTTTAAATTGTTTATTTTGTGATATTTGATCCGCGGTGGCGATGGCCAGTGCCAAGTTGCGGCGCTGATGTTCTCCGTGGAGCGGGCTGTTAACTGTTATGGTTCCACTGCGCAGAATTATGGGATAGGGTTCGTCGCCTGCGGTGCGCTCGGGCAGGTATTCGGCGGCATTGATACCGGTGACGTCCAACGCTACTGCGACCTCTCCAATGGCGATGTTGGCTTCCGGATGCTGCGGCAGGGTGACCATGAGGCCGTTGGGGCGCAGAATACCGGCCTTTTCCCGGGCGATTTCGCCGAGTGTGTTGCCGAGCCATTCGGTGTGGTCGAGCGCAATGTCGGTGATAACAGAGACGAGCGGCTGCACGATGTTGGTGGCGTCGAGCCGTCCGCCCAGGCCGACTTCGAGGATGGCGATGTCGATCCCGGCTTCGGCAAAGGCGCAGAAGGCTACCGCGGTGACCACTTCAAAGAAGCTCGGTGTATGGGGCAGTTCTCTGTTGGCAACGAGGCGTGCGGCTGCTTCATCCACGCGCTGAAAGCTGTGGGCGAAGGCGTCGTCGGAGATGGGCACCAGCGTGTTTTCGCCCGGTGTGCGGCTGCTGATCTGGATGCGTTCGTTCACGCGGAGCAGGTGGGGAGAGGTGTACAGCCCGGTACGATAGCCGGAGACGGCGAGGATGCTGGCCAGCGTGGACGCCGTGGAACCTTTGCCGTTGGTGCCCGCGATGAGAACCGAGGGGTACTTCTGTTCGGGATGGCCGAGCGCCGCTGCGAGCGAGCGCATGTGTTCCAGGTCGAATTTTCTGCGCGGTGTGCCTGCGGTTGCGGGCGCAAGTTCGCCGCTCAGGTTGTAGAGCTTCGCCACTGCTTCCTGATAGGTCATGCAAAGGTCATTGTATTGGCTTTGCCACGGGGAAACACGTGTGTTCTCTCTGGTTTTGGGAAAGCGGTCGCTTTTAGCTATTAGCTTCTAGCTAATGGCTAAGAGCTAATAGCTAACTTTTATTCAGCATTTGAAATTTATGTCGGAGGCCAGGCGAGTTCATCGACGTTTTTGAAGAGTGGCAGGTCGTTGCGGAGGCGTGCAAGCTGGCGAAAGAGGATGGCGTTGTCCCATTCGTTGCGCAGAGTTTCGTTCATGCCGCGCGGATTTCGTATGGCGAGATGCCAGGCGTTTACATCGGTGGGAATGGCTTCAAGGTGAAGGAATTTGCCTAGCACTGCGGCGGTTCCTTTTGCACCCCAACCACGCAGGCCGGGATAGCCGTCGGCTGTATCGCCCACGAGCGCAAGGTAGTCGGGGATGGATGCAGGGCGCACACCGAACTTCTGAATTACCGCGTCTTCATTGCGGATTTCGTGCTTGCGTCGATCGAACTGAACAACGCGATCACCCTGAACGCACTGCGCGAGATCCTTGTCGGGCGTGCAAATGTAGATACGTGAAACGCGAGGGTCGAGCGCGGCAAGTGTGGCAGCAGAGGCCAGAGCGTCGTCGGCCTCTTCGTCGATCATGGCCCAGGTGATGATGCCTTCGTTGCGCAGTGTTTCTTCAAGTACAGGAAACTGCGACCATAGTGCGGGGTCGATACCTTCGCCGGTTTTGTAGCTATGCCATAGCGTGTTGCGGAAGGATTCGATGACGTGGTCGGTGGCGACGGCAATGTGCGTGGCGCCATCTTTTGCAAGCGCGCGAATGGATTGCAGCACGCCCTGCACTGCGGCGATCTCGCGGCCTTGTGCGTCGCGGCGCGAGGGTAATGCGTAGAAGTGGCGGAAGAGTTCGTAGGTGCCGTCGATTAAGTGGACTTCCATGTTGAGACCGTGATCTTATCTTTTGCTGTACGAAAGCATTCTCTCTGATTACTGTTATCGTCTCTAATTTCGATGCTGTTTTGCGAAGGAACAGTATCGCTTTTGCCGGGCATTTTCAAAGAGAATGCTTGCGTTGAAATAAGTGATTCGTTCGTGCGCAGAATCAGGTTAATCTGCGACGTAAGCATACACGTGCGCAGCCCGCGCAGTGCGGAGGGATTTCTTGGCCATTTCCAGCCACGATGAGGTGCAGACCACCGGCGCACCCGAAGGTAAATACACACTGCAGCTTGCGCTGATTGTGGCGTTGTTCGGCGGCATTGGTTTTGTCACCGCCATGAACGACGTCCTGGTGCCGCACTTTAAAGACCTGTTTCAGCTCACGAATGTGAAGGCGCTGCTGGTGCAGTTTGCGTTTTTTGGCGCGTACTTCACGCTGGCCATTCCTTCGGGGAAGATCGTGGGGCGCGTCGGTTACAAGAACGGCATCGTGTTGGCCACGTGCGTGATCGGCGCAGGGTTGTTGCTGTTTTTACCGGCGTCGTGGATCATCTCGTATCCTGTGTTTCTGTTTGCGTTGTTCGTGGTGGGCAGCGGGCTGGCGTTGTTGCAGGTGGCGATCAATCCTGTGATCAGCGCGCTGGGCGATCCGGCAAAGGCTGCGTCGCGCTTGAACCTGGCGGGCGGATTGAATTCGCTGGGTGGAACGGTGGCTCCGCATGTGGGCGCAACGTTCATCTTCGTGGCCGCGGGAGCAACGGCTGCGGAATTGGCAAGCAGTGTGCGTTTGCCCTACGCGATTCTGGGCGGCATTGCGCTTTTGATGGCGCTGGTCACGTGGCTGGTGCCCATGCCCAATGTGATTCCGCAGGCGGCCGAGAATGAAACATTGACCGGCAGCGCGTGGAACTTTCGTCAGTTGCGCTTTGGTCTGTTCGCTATTTTTTGCTACGTCGGGTCGGAGGTGGCTTTAGGCAGCCTGTTGATCAACTACCTTGGTCAGCCTTCCATGGGCAGCATGACTCACCTGCAAGCGGCGAAATATGTATCGCTCTACTGGGGCGGTGAGATGGTGGGCCGCTTCATCGGGTTCGTTGCCTTGCGCCACGTGAAACAGGCACGCGCATTGCAGTTCGTGAGTGTCATGGGCGTGGTGTTCATCCTGTGCGCGATTGCGGGGCACGGCAGCGTGGCCATGTGGGCCGTGGTGTTGTGCGGTCTGGTGCATTCGGTGATGTGGCCGTGCATCTTTCCCATGTCGATTGAAGGTCTGGGCAAGTACACCAGCCAGGCCTCGGGTCTGCTGGTGATGATGATTGTCGGCGGCGCGGTGGTGCCGGAGTTGCAGGGCTGGGTTGCCGACCACTTCGGCTATCAACACAGCTTCTTCGTGGAACTGGTGTGCTACCTGTACCTGTCGTTCTTTGCGTTCAACGGACACAAGCCCGCACAAGGCGCGGCCAATGTGGTGGACGCTGCATTGCCTCCGGGTGTGGTGTAAGCTTCGATCGCTGCTCTCCCGCTTTATTTCATTAGCTGTAAAAAAGACCGGATGTTGCCGGGTCTTTTGGTTGCACTAGACTGTCTGCTATGGCAACCAATGAGACGCCCCTTCCCTATCCGCACTGGATGATGCGCGAGATGCATGAGCAGCCTGCGACCTTGCAGGCAACACTGGATCAGTGGGTCAATGCAAACAGCTTTCGCGAAGACGCGGTGGAACCGGTGCGCGCATGGTTGCGCAAGGCGGGCAAAGAGATTCTGCTTGTAGCCAGCGGCAGCAGTCGCCACGCCGGTCTGCTGGCCGAACTGCTGGTGGAAGACCTGAGCGGTGTAGCGGTGGACGTGGAGTATGCGAGCGAGTACCTGTATCGCTCGGAGAAGGCGTTAAAGGATGCGGCGGTGCTGGTGGTTTCGCAGTCGGGCGAGACGATCGACACGCTGCACGCGCTGCGCAAGGCCAAGGGCTTCGGTCACACCACGCTGGCGATTACGAATGTGCCCGGATCGTCCATGGCGAAGGACGCCGAGTTTTCCATGCCGACGGCGGCGGGACGCGAACGTGCTGTACCGGCGACGAAGAGTTTTACTGCCCAGCTGCTGAACCTGTATGTGCTGGCGTTGCTGGCGGCGCAGGTGCGCGATGCTCTCTCTGCCGATGATTTGCAGACGAAGCTGGACGAACTGGGAGGACTGGCTGACCTGGTGAAGCGCCAGTTGCCGCGCTGGGAGTCTTCGGTGAGCGCGGTGGCAAAGGAGTTGAAGGATGCGCGCAGCTTCCTGTTCGTGGGTCGCGGTGTGCATTATGCGATTGCACGCGAGGGTGCGCTGAAGCTGAAGGAGTCTTCGTATCTGCATGCCGAGGGCATCCCCAGCGGCGAGTTGAAGCATGGGCCGAATGCGTTGCTCAGCAAGGAGACGCCGCTGGTCATGCTAGCCACGGTGGACCGCAGCGATGCGGAATCGGCCGAGCGCTACGAGAAGGTATTGCAGTTGATGCGCGATATGCGCGCACAGGGCGCGACGATTCTTGCCGTGGCCAACACAGGCGATACAGCGGTGGCCGAACTGGCCGACCATGTATTCAACGTGGACGAGGCCAGCGAACCGCTACTGGCCATCAGCGAAGTGATTCCGCTACAGCTCTTCGCCTACTTCATGGCGGTGGGCAATGGCATTGACGTGGACCATCCGCGCAACCTGAACAAGGCTGTGCTGGCGGAGTAGTAATTTTCGATATGCTCTGGCTTCGCTTCAATAAAGCCAGAGCATGTAGGAAAAATGTATGCTTTCGTGCATCAGAAAATTTCTGCATCGGAGAGTTCTGCATGGCTAAGCTGTCTTCGGTTTTCCTGAGTGGTACGCGTGCGCGTGCGGTGCTGGCGTTGATGTTGGCTCCGCTGCTGGCGCTGCCCGCATCTCCGCAATCACAGAGTGCTGCTCCTGCATCGACGGCTGCGCGTCCAGCCCGACCAAAGATTCCCGGTAACGACTGGATTCAGCTCTTCAATGAGACAGACCTTACCGGCTGGACTCCGATTGGTGCGGAAAGCTGGACGGTCGAGGGTGACGGTATCCTGCATGGCAAAGGCCTGACCAAGGCTTACGGTTATCTTGAAACCGAGAAGGACTATAAGGATTTTCAGCTTTCGATGCGCTTCAAGTGCGTTGGCGACGGCAACAGCGGCGTCTTCTTCCACACGAGCTTCGATGGTGTGGATGCCAAGACGGGCATGCAGTTTGAGATCGACTGCACCATGATGCATCACACCGCCGGTGTCTATGCCGAGGATGGTCGTGGATGGGTGGTCTGGCCTTCGCCTGAGAACGAAGGAGTGGTGCGCAAGGGCGAGTGGAACGACTATCTGGTCGAGGTGGTGGGTAACCATTATCGTTCGCGGCTGAACGGTGTCTGGATGGTGGACTTCACCGATCCGAAACCGGGCGCTCCGGACGGAAAGATCGCGCTGCAACTGCACGCAGGCGGCGCGGGAAACATGCAGTTTAAGGACATCTGGATTCGAGACCTTTCTAAACGTTAGGCTCGTCTGATATATACGTCTTCTGTCTTCTGAGGGATTGAACTTTAATGTCTGGATCGATACGGAATAGAACACTTACTGCCCGCATAGGGGCGGCAGCTCTGTTGCTGTTGCCGGTTACGGCTGTGGCGCAGCATATTGAGACGAACACTTTTAACGCTTCGCCGGTGCGTCCGAAGGACGACCCGAAGGTCGTGGCCCATGGTAAAGAGGTCTACGGCGCAAAATGCGCAAGCTGCCATGCGCCCGATCTGCGCGGAGCACTGGACCCGGACAAGGGGCCGAACCTGCTGCGTTCGCAGGGCGCTCTGGTCGACCATGGTGGCGATGTTCTCATTCCGCTCATGATGGGACAGGATACTGAGTGGACACAGCACAAGATCGATATCAGCCACGACGACGCCAGCGATGTGGCGGCGTATGTGCGCAGCGTCCTTTCGCAGATTGGCAGCCAGGGACGTCCGCCGGGTGAAGCGCAGCGCAACCCCTCTATTCTTGTGGGCAATGCGGATCATGGCAAGTCTGTTTTTTCGCAGAAGTGCGCCAGCTGTCACTCCGCCGAGGGTGACCTGAAGGGACTTGCAACCAGGCTGGCTGCGCCGAAAATGCTACAGGCCGCGTGGCTGCGCGGATCGTACCTGGGGCATCCTGCACAGCCCACGACCGTAACGGTAACGCCGACCGGCAAACCTGCCTTTACCGGGTCGCTGATTCACATCGACGACTTCCTGCTGACGCTGAAGATGCAGGATGGTTCAGTGAAGTCGATTCGCCGCGACGGAGCTTTGCCCAAGGTTGAGGTAAAGGACCCTCTGGAAGCGCATCGCAAGATGCTGCCTACCTACACGGACAACGAAATTCACGACCTGACGGCTTATCTGGTGACCCTGAAGTGATGCTGAGACGATTGCTCTCTTTCGCTACCGCTGCCCTGCTGTTTGCGCCCCTGGCCCAATCGCAGAACGTAACTCATGAAGACCTGCTCAAGCCGCTGCACAACGAGTGGATCACCTATAACGGCGACTATACGGCCAAGCGCTACAGCGACCTGACTGCCGTGAACCGGCTTACGGTGAAGCACCTGACGCTGGCGTGGACAACGAAGTTCACCTACGGCGACGAGCTTACGGCTCCCAGCATCTACAGCCGTTCGCGCGCGCCGATTGTTGTGGGTGGCGAAGGTCCGGGTGGATACAAGGGCACTGCCAACATCAAGGGCACCACACTGGTGCGCGACGGCATCATGTACGTCACCGCGCCCGACAATATCTGGGCGGTGGATGCACGCAGCGGCGACGTGCTGTGGCATTACTTCTGGAAGACGCGCGGCGGCACGCACATTGGCAACCGCGGTGTGGCGCTGTGGCACGACTATATCTTCTTTGAAACGGTCGATGATTATCTGGTGTCGGTGGAGGCCAAGACCGGCAAGGAACGCTGGCACAAGAAGTTTGCCAACGTAGAGGGTGGATACTTCGCCACGCCCGCGCCCATGGTGATTAAGAACCATGTGATCACGGGTGTGGGTAACGATATCGACGCACCGTCAACTCTGAAGTCGTTCGATCCGGAGACGGGCGAGCTACAGTGGACCTGGTATGTGACACCGCAGCACGCGGGCGATCCCGGCCTCGACACGTGGAAGAGCCTTGACGCCGCTCGTCATGGAGGCGGCGGAACATGGGTCGACGGTGCTTATGATCCGGAGACGAACCTGTATATCATCGGCACCGGCAACCCCACGCCTTCGTGGACGAACGGAACCCGTGGCGATGGCGACAACCTGTACACCTGCTCGCTGGTGGCTCTGGATGTGGATACGGGCAAGCTGAAGTGGTATTTCTCCACCTCGCCGCACGATACGCACGATTACGATTCGGCGCAGACGCCGGTGATGGTGGACGGCATCTTCAAGGGCCGCAAGCGCAAGATGGTGATCACGGCAGCGCGTAACGGCTACTTCTTTGTGGTGGATCGCGTAACCGGCGAGCATCTGCTCACCTCGAAGTATGGCGAAACCACCAACTGGGCCGAGGGACTGACGCCCGCCGGCGGCCCGAAGACCAATCCGGGCAAGGATGCGTCCACCGGCGGTGCGTTGATCTCTCCAAGCTCCGGCGGTACGGTGAACTGGCAGCCGCCAGCCTACTCGCCGCAGACCGGCCTGCTGTATCAATACGAGAACAACTCGTTCTCCGAGGCGTTTCTTCTCGATCCCGACCCGCGTGGCTCCATGGGACTGGGCGGCAAGGAAGAGGTTCAAATCGGTAGCTATAGCAGTTACATCGACGGCATCGATTACACCACCGGCAAGGCACGCTGGCGCTACAAGCTGTCCGGTATGGGTGGCGGTGGTGGCGGATTGCTGGCAACTGCGGGTGGACTCGTCTTCAGCGGCGACGGTACCGGCAACCTGATAGCACTGGATGCAGTGAACGGAAAGCCTCTGTGGAACTCGCGGATTGGCAATATCAGCAGCCCGCCGACGACCTTCATGCTCGACGGTCATCAGTATGTGGTTGCCGCTTCGGGCGACACGCTGTATACCTTCCAGCTGATGTAAAGCAGTTAGAAATCAGGCAGAACAAAAGGTGGGCCAGGCGAGAGATTCGTCTGGCTCACCTTTTTTGATTTTCATAAAACTGCATGCAGCGATCAGCCTGTTCCTCATAGGGATTCTCGTCCCTGTAAACACCGGCGATCACTGCGATAAGAAATCCAAGAAAAAGCAAGCTTCCAACGAGCATGGAGTGGTTCCTGAAAAGCCCACAGGGCTTCTACGGAATATATCGGCAGAACCCTGGAGTACCTTCTGAAAAAAATTATGCCGCCAGTGAAAAATAGGGATTCCCCATGCAGCGTCCGCATGGAGTTCTCGGAAAACAGGTTTCAACCCTGCCCTTCCGAAAACAAGGACACCGGCAAGGCGCGAAACTCCCAATGAAATAAACCTGAGAAGGCAGGGGCATCCGCGCCATACATCGATTCCGTCTCCTGGAACCTTGCACGCAAACATAAAAGCCGCCGGATGTGCCCGGCGGCTTTTGCTGTAGTTTCTGTGGCGGCATTTACACCGTCATCAGCTCCTTTTCCTTAACCTTGAACATGTCTTCCAGCTGCTTGATCTGCGCGTCGGTCATCTGCTGAATCTCTTCTGTGGCGCGCTTTTCGTCGTCGGCACTGATGGCCTTGTCTTTGGAGAACTTCTTCACCGTGTCGTTGCCGTCGCGGCGGATGTTGCGGATGGCGGTCTTGTGGTCTTCCAGGATGCCGGAGAGCTGCTTCACCGCGTCGCGGCGACGCTCTTCAGTCATCGGTGGAATGGGCACGCGGATGATCTTGCCGTCGTGCATGGGATTAAAGCCCTGACCGCTGGTGCGGATGGCTTTTTCAATCAGGCCCACGGTGCCGATGTCGAAGGGCTGCACTACAATCTGCTGGGCTTCGGGTGCGGTCACCTGCGCCAGCTGGTTAATCGGCATCTCCGATCCGTAGTAATCCACGCGAACGTTGTCGAGCATGTGCACGCTGGCGCGTCCAGTGCGAACGGAAAGCAGGTTCGAGCGAAAGTCTTCCACGGCTTTCTTCATGCGTGTATCAAGCTGACCCTGCAGGTCCTTGAGCGCGGGGATATTTGCCATCTGAGATGCCATCTTTTATTCCTCTGCAAGCGCAATGTGCGCAACGGGGTTGATTCTATCGAAATCTGCGAACAGATACACCTCGGGGTTTGCCATTCCTGTGTGTCGATATGATCTACACGTTGAAAGACGACGCAAAATATATATTTTTTGGCCGCCGAAAGGAACATTCCGCACGGGCTGCTGCGTATTTCCTATAACGAGCATGCGCAACCGATTTTTTGTTGCGGGTTCGCTCTGCGTTACGAAAGGATTCTCCCCAATGCATATTCGTCTTGCCGCTGCACTTTTTTGCATGCTCTCCACCGCCGCCGTGGCGCAAACTCCAGCACAAACACCGGCACCCTCAAACGTAAGCGGGAAGTGGACGGTCCACATCGACATCATGGGTAACACCCACGATTTCGACTGTAAGTTCGAGCAGAAAGAGAAGGTACTCGGCGGTAGCTGCAGCGAAGAGAGCGGCTTCGCTGGCACCGTGGATGGCGACCAGGTGAACTGGCAGATGGCCGGTGCCGAAGCATCGCTGAAGTTCTCCGGCAAGCTGAATACCGATGGCACCATCTCCGGCAGCGTGAACGTCGTGGAATACGCCGTGGACGGCGACTTCAAAGCAACACCGGTGAAATAAAAGTCCCGGGTGTATCCGCATATAGCTTTGAGATTTATATAGCGCTTAGCTTTGAGTCTAAGAACTTAGCTTTGAGTTCTATGAAGGAGTTCGTTTTCTCCTGTTTGGAAGGGGCCCGGCTTTAGCCGGGCCGTATGGTGTGTACTCATCCCCTTTTGTTTTCTCTTCCGCCTCGCTTTAGCGAGGAGGAAGAGAAAACAAATAGTACGTTTCCCTCAAAACTTATATGTCGATACAGCCTGGTGTTTGCGATGCGTGGAATGGTGACGATGTTCTGCATATAGGCGGAACTACCCGTATCATTCATGCAATCGTACTGGGTGAATGGTTGTCGTGTTTGGTAACAGCTACAACAAGAGGCGCGTTGTTGGCATAGCATCAGAATGAGCCGTCATGCGATCTGTATTGCCAAGCCATTCGCGCCCTATCTGGGCAGAGATTTCCGTTTCAAAACTTGTTGCAAACTACCGCGCATTGCAGCGTGCCGCAGGGCCGCGCGTAGAAGTGCTGGCTGTCATCAAAGCCGACGCCTATGGCCATGGTGCAACTGAGTGCGCACCGGTTCTGGCTGCTGCTGGTGCGCAGTGGCTTGGTGTTACATCGGTGGAAGAGGGCGTGGCCGTGCGGCGTTCGCTGGGCAGCGAGTATGCGCCGCGGGTGCTGGTGATGTGCAGCCTGTGGCAGGGCGAGGAGTCGGCCGTGCTCGATCACGCGCTGACGCCCGTGGTGTGGGAGCCGTATCAGCTCGATCTGTTGGAGAGCGAAGCGAAACGACGCGGGCTTGCTGCGCAAACAGTTGCAGTGCATGTAGAGATCGACACAGGCATGTCGCGGCAGGGCGTCTGTCCCGGTGTAACGCTGGATACATTGCTCGAACGATTCACAGCGGAGTCGCCGTTGCTGCTCGAGGGTGTGATGACACACCTGGTCTCAACCGAAATTCCAGAGGCTCCTGAAAATCAACGCCAGATGCAGGTCTTCGCCACAGCTTTGCAGCAGATACATGCTGCGGATTTAAAGCCTTCGCTGGTGCATGCGGGGAATACGTCTTCAACCGATAGCGGCTTTGTGCCAGCGGAGTTGCCTGCGCTTGCGGAAGCCATGGGAGCTCGGGCGATGACGCGTACCGGCCTTGCGCTCTACGGTTACACGCTGCCTCTGGAAGGCAACGAAAGCACATCGCATGTATCGCGCGATCTGCATGCAGCGATGGCGTGGAAGACGCGCATCGTAAGTCTGCGCGAGATTGTCGCAGGCGATGCTGTGGGATATAACGCGACCTATGTTGCCGAATCGACGATGCGACTGGCGTTGTTGCCAGTGGGTTATGCCGATGGATTTCGCCGTGGACTGTCGTCATCGAATCAGGCAGCGGGCGGATGGGTTTTACTGCACGGCAAACGCGCCCCTATCGTGGGTCGTGTATCGATGGACCTGACCGTGGTGGACGTAACGGCAATTCCCGCTGCAAAGATCGGTGACGAAGTTGTGCTGATCGGCACAGATGCTACCGAGTTTGCAGGCGCAGACGACCAGGCACGCATCGCAGGCACCAGCGTCTACGAAGTTCTCTGCGGCATTAGCGATCGCGTTCCACGCATCCTTATAGATTGACGCGCTTCATAAAAAAACAAACTGGCTGCATGCATGATGTGTTCGTACATGCATGCAGCCAATCTTCTTATGCGATTTTTATAAGCCAAGTTCGGTGCGAATGGCGTTGGCAATTGCCTCGGCATGATGCTTCATGGCAGCTTCGTCTTCGGCCTCGATCATCACGCGTGCCAGCGCTTCCGTGCCGCTGTAGCGAATTACTACGCGGCCTGAATCGGCGAGTGCGGCTTCGGCTTCCTGTATCTTCTGCGCGACAGAAGGAATTTGTTCCAGCGGTTTCTTTTCGCGCACCTTTACGTTCACAATTACCTGCGGAAAGGTCTTCAAGTCCTCAATTAGTTTTGCTAACGAACTGCCGTTGCGATGCAGGATATCCAGCAGCAGCAGAGCTGTCAGCAGGCCATCGCCGGTGGTTGATTTTCCGGTGAACAGAATGTGTCCGCTCTGTTCACCGCCAAGCGATGCGTTGGTCTTCTGCATCTGTTCGAGCACGTACTTATCGCCCACCGGCGCACGCAGCATGCGGATACCACTGCGCTTCAGCGCAGCCTCCAGTCCCATGTTGCTCATCGTGGTAGCCACTACTGTGTTGTCGTGCAACAGTCCACGCGATTGGAGGTCGCGTGCCGCCAGCAGCATCACCGCATCTCCGTTCACAACGCGTCCATTCTCATCGGCAAAGAGGGCGCGGTCGGCGTCGCCATCGAAGGTAATGCCAAGGTCGGCCTTGTCTTCAATCACGTACTTCGCAACCACTTCAGGATGCAGCGCGCCGCACTGCTCGTTGATGTTGCGGCCATTCGGGCTGGCATTGCGAATACGCACTTCACCACCAAGGTCGCTGAAGAGTTGCGGAGCAACAGCCGATGCGGCACCATTCGCGCAGTCAATCACAATGCGGCGATCGTTGAGCGACAATCCTGGCACAGTGGCCAGCAGGCTGCGTACATACTCGGCGCGATCGGCCTCTTCCACGGCTGGCGCTTCGGCATCTGCTCTGGGTTCTGCGTCCGTTGCAAGCTGGCGAAAGATCTCTTCCTCAATCGCAAGCTCCGTTGCGTCAGGCAGCTTGTAGCCGTCGGGGCCAAAGAGTTTAATGCCGTTATCCTGCCATGGATTGTGCGAGGCAGAGATAACGATGCCTGCGGCAAATCCGTGTGTGTGTGTAAGAAACGCGATGGCCGGTGTGGTGATAACGCCCGCGGACTCAACCTCCGCATTCCCTTCGCGCAGGCCGGCGGTGATGGCCGCCGCAATCCATGTACTGGATTCACGAGTATCCATGCCCAGAACAATGCGCGGTGTCTGTCCGGCCTTTGCAACATGGCGCGCAACGGCAACGCCCACTGCGTGAATGGTGCGTGGATCGAGTGGTGATTGCCCTGCCACGGCGCGAATGCCGTCGGTGCCAAAAAGTTTTCTCATGCTCTGCCCTGTTCGTCCTGCCCTGTACATTTTAGGCGTGAATCGTGTCGTCGGGCCTGAATCGTGGCACAGTGGATTACACAATGCAGAAACCGATTGTCGTCGTTGGCAGCATCAATATGGATCTCGCCGTTGGAACGCAGCAGATTCCTCGTGTGGGCCAAACAGTTCATGGAACGTCCTTTCAAACCTTCGCCGGTGGCAAGGGTGCGAATCAGGCGGTTGCCGTTGCGCGGCTCAACTATCCGGTAGCGATGGTGGGCTGTGTTGGCGCAGATGATTTTGGCCAGCGTTTAAGCGAAGGTTTGCGCACTGCCGGTGTGGACACAAGCAACGTGCGCACGGTGAACTGCCCTTCCGGCGTTGCCTTGATCACAACAAATGCAAAAGGCGAAAACAACATCGTCGTTGTACCGGGGGCAAACGCAGAGTTAACGCCTGCCGTCCTGGAAGAGTCGTCTTCACTGCTCGCAACCGCAGGCATGCTCTTAACGCAGCTTGAAACACCATTGGAAACGGTGGAGTATCTCGCTGCATTTGCAAAACGGCAAGGCGTACCGTTGATGCTCGATCCAGCACCTGCATGCGCATTGCCTGCAACGCTGCTACAAAACGTCGCGTGGCTTACGCCCAATGAAACCGAGGCGCAAACACTGCTGCAACGCGAGCTGCGTTTCGAAGCAGATACACAGGCCGCAGTTGAAGAACTTCTTGCACGCGGCGCGAAAAATGTGCTCCTCAAGCTTGGCGATAAAGGCGCAGTGGTATTGCAAAAAAGCCGTGTGATGGAGCGCATTGCGCCCTGCAAGGTAAATGCAGTGGATACGACCGCCGCAGGCGATGCATTCAACGCTGGCTTTGCCGTTTCGCTACTGCGTGGACACAGCGTTTTGCAAAGCGCGGAGTATGCATCCGCCGTTGCAGCCCTCGCGGTAACGCGCCCCGGCGCACAACAATCGCTGCCCATGCAGCACGAGGTAGATGCGTTCCTCGCCACCAGGAAAATCTCCGGCAGGTAAGCCCACTGAATACCTGCAACAAGCATAAATTCTCTGGCCTGATTCATAACTCGCTGAACCTGTAGGGCCGACCATGTACCGCCACGGGGCGCGTCGATCATGCGTGTGTTGAGTTCAGCCGGGAAGAGGTTTTGCCCCTCGTATGAACAAGGGGCAAAATAGTGGCTTGATTAGAAGGCCAGTTTCACCGAGGCCTGGAAGATGCGCGGAGCGCTTGCTCCCGAAATCTGTCCAAAGGTGGCTGACGCGAAGCTTGCGGTTGGGTTGCTGAAGTTGGGATGGTTAAGAACGTTGAATGCCTCAAGACGCAACGTTGCGTTGAAGGATTCGTAAATCGGGAAAACACGTGAAACCTGTGCGTCGAACTGGTAGACCATAGGCCCACGGAAGGCGTTGCGTCCAATGTTGCCATATGTTCCAGGTGCAACGCAGGCAGCGGAGCAGAACGCCGCCGGATTGAGATAGCCACGATTTGTCTGCCCCGCTGCTGAGCGGATAGGCGTGTGGAGATACACGGGAACACCGGGAACAAGGCTGGGACGATCAAGCGTCACAGCGGTAAGAGAGTTGTCCACACCCGCCGTGACGTTGAATGGTGCCCCAGTCGTAATGTGGACAAGAGGAGCAAACTCCCAGCCGTTCACTGCAGTGCGGGTAAAGCGATTCGCGATACTAAACTTGCTGCGCAGAACAAGAACAAGGTTCTCCACGTGGCGATAGTCAGAACCGCATGGGCCGTAGTCCATGCCAGGATTGTATGGGTTCTGAACAGACGAACCGGCAAGGTCGCCGTTGGCATCTGCGTTGTTCAGGCACTTCGACCATGTGTGGTTGAACAGAAGGCTAAAGGTCGAAGAGAGGCGATGCTGCACGGTGGTGATAAGTCCGTTGTAGTTGCCCATGCCCTTGTCGCCCACGAGAGCTGATTGATTGCCTCCTCCATACTGGTAGCCCTGGACGGGGTTGAGCTGCGTAAGGTAATACCGTTGGGCGGAGTTGGACACCGTGGAGCATGGTTGTCCTGGGACGCCGTTCTTGCCAGCGGGTCCCGTTGTTACAACGCCCGGGCAGCCGGTATTGTTTGGCCCCCAGACTCCGGGAACATAGACAGCGGGGCTAATAGGAAGACCGAGCGGGATGTGACTGGTCTTGTTACCGGTGTAGTTCACCTGAAGCTGCCAGCCATGGCTGAACTGGTGCTGCACACTGGCCGTCCATTGCAGCGTGACGGAGGGATGGTACTGCACCGGAAGCACGATGTATTGCGACTGCGGAAAGAACTGCGCAGTCGCAGGAGACGGCACAGTGGGCTGCGGAAAGGGACTCGTAGTGATTGCACCGGAAGACCAGGGAGACGCAAAGCTGATCGGCCCCGATGTAGTCGTCGGGGTTTGCCGGATGTCCGTGGCAAACGGCGGGTTCTGCTGATTGCGCTGCCCAGTGAAGTAATTCACCTGGTCGTAGATATACGACGTACCGGCGCGGATCACTGTAGTGCCGTTCCCAGTGACGTCGTATGCCAGACCAAGATTCGGCGTGAACTGCCAAGGCGAGTTCCGCGTGAACTGCCGGGGTACGCCGGGGTCGCCATAGTAGAAGGTGCCAGCCGGTGCGTTCGGATAGATAGAACTGGTCTTGCCTGCAATGAACGAAGCAAGATCAAAGGTAGTACCGCGGTTGAAATAGTCGACCGGCATGAACTGAGGCGCCCAGCGGATACCGGCAACCACCGTGAGTTGCTTTGTCGTGTGGTACGTGTCCTGCACGTAGAGAGTAGGGATGTTTCCCCGAAGAGCATTCTGCTGGAACTTACTCTGCTCAAAGGAACTCATTGTGCCCATGAGAAAGTCCAGGTTGTTGTCGCCGCTCTTGGTGCCACCATTGGGGCCATTCACGCTGTAATTGCCACCGAAGCTGAAGATGCCGTTGGCGTTATATGCGTTCGAGATGTTTAGCTGATTGTGTACGACCTCACCACCGATAACGATCTGATGCTTGCCGCGCAGCAACGTGACAAGGTCCTCGAACGCCAGGAAATTATCGTTGAAATGAGAGACTGAGTTGCCACCTCCACCCACCGTGAACTTGTTGGTCACGGTCAGGTACAGCCCATTCGGAACGCCCTGATAGGCATTCACGCCTAAGGTTGCTGCGTTAATAGCGTTATCCGCATAGCCGCGGTTGTTACGGCGGCGAGAAAGCGTAAGGTGTGCGGAGTTGATCGTGCGGGAACTGATGACATAGTCCTCGCCCAGAGTGAAACTCTGGACCCGCTGCAGGTTCCCTGACTGCGTGGTGATCAGGATATTCGTCGGCGAAAAGAACGCGGGGGCCTGATAGCCATCGATGAAGTACCGAGCATAAAGATTGTTTTTGGCATTGATAGTCCAGTCCACGCGTGTAACGAACTGGTTGTCAGACACCTGAAGAGGAATCTGGTAGCTGACGAAGCCAGCCGGGTCAGTGGACTGAGGCAGATATTTCTCCAGGGCCAGAGCCTGTTTGCTGAAAAGCGACGGGTCGATCTTATTGCCCGGCAGCGGAACACCGGTAACAGGGTTGACCAGTTGCAGCGAGGGGTCAGATGCAGAGAAGTCGCCAGCCAGATTCGCGGCAGATGGAACGAAGGCCGTAGTAGCTGGTTGGGATTGCTTGTTAGACGTGCGCTGGTAACCGGCAAAGGCAAAGAGTTTGTCGCGCTTAATGGGACCACCAAAGGTGCCGCCGTACTGGTTCTGATGCAACGTGTCTTTGGCACTGCAGGTGGTGGCCGGAGCAACTGGCTTACAGGTGGAGAAGAAGCCGACCGCATTCAGATAGTTGTTGCGCAGGAACTCAAAGGCCGAGCCGTGGTATTTGTTCGTTCCAGAGCGGGTAACAACGTTGACAAGGCCGCCAGAGTGCTGTCCTTCAGATGCGCCCAGCGCCGTGGACTCCACCGAAAACTGACTGACTGCATCGGGGAAAGGAAACGGCAGGTTGCCGTTCGCCATGTAGTCGTTATTGTCTCCGCCATCAAGCTTCCATTGTGTGGTGTTACCTCCCGAGCCCGCGATGGAGACAGAGATGGTCTGGTAGGAGTATTTGCTGCCCGTAAAGTCCCCACCGGGTGCGGCGGTAGAACCACCGGAGAGTGTAATCAGCGACGTCATCTGGCGGCCATTGAGAGGCATTTCGGTGAGGGTCTGCGAATCGACTGTCTGTTTGAACGAGACATCTTCCGTCTGCAAAGCCAGGCCTTCAGCAGAAACCTCCACCTTCTGATCAGAGGAGCCGATCGCCATCTTTGCGTTCACCGAAATGCTGCTGCCAACTTCCAGCACGTTGCCCGTGCTGGTGTAGCTTTGGAAGCCCGTAGCGACAACGCTGATCGCATAGGTACCGACAACAAGGTTGGGGAAGGTATACACGCCTACCGCGTCTGTAAGCGCAGTGTGCACAACATGTGTGGATGCCTCGGTGACGGTAACCGTAGCGCCAGGTATGACCGCGCCCGTCGGATCCATCACGGTGCCCTGGATATTGCCGGCACCGGCGACCTGGGCGATTGCGCTAACCAGGAAGAGGCAATTCGCCAGTGCGATGACCATCCAACGTGTCATCCACTTGGCCCGATTGGCCCGATTCGAAACAACACCAGTCATGACGCCCCCCATAAAAATGTTTCGACTCACCAGTCTCCGCATGGAAGGCCTCGCGAGTCGTTCCCGGCAGTTCCGTCTTTCCCGAACCTTGTTGCACAGCCAATCGCCCCAAGATGAGATGAGCGGATAGTCGGCACTTCTCGCGCAGTGTTCAGCTCAGTTCAGTACGGACAAAGCAAGTCTGATTTATGCGGGGCGAACTATAGTGACAGGTTGTAATGGGTGTCAATTGAATTGTCTGAAATGTTTTATTCCGATTTGCCTAGTCCGAGTTTCTGACACACAAACTCCACGCCGATGAACCGTCGCTTTGCCCACCTTCTTCTAAAGAACGCAAAACAATTCTCCACAAACGATTTTGGCGGCGGCGAACGCAGATGCAACTGGTCGAATTACTGCATCTTCCTGGTAAAGGGATTTGCAGTTGAGACCGTTTCCGTTGATGGATCTGATCCCTATGAGGTCTTCATGTATGGACCGGATGACATGATTGGTAGCGGGCGTTTGCTGTGGCCGGACAATCAGATTCAACCTGCGATCCTTGTTCGAGGAGATGGCTTAACCGATTCGGAAATGTGAAGACGGCCGCCAGCAAGAAGCCGGTCCCGCTCCATGCTGAGGTCTGTGCCGTCCTTCAAGAGTGGCGGCAACACTCCCTCTACCGCGGTGACGAGGACTTCTTGTTTCCGTCGATCCGGCTCAATGGGAAAGCACCGCTGATGCCGGACATGGTGCTCAAGAAGACCATCCGGCCAGCGCTGGAAAAGGCGGGCATCTTCGGCAAGGTCATCGGGTGGCATTCGTTCCGGCATTCACTCGCAACCAACTTGCGGTCACTAGGCGTAGACGTGAAGGTCGCTCAGGAGCTTCTTCGTCACGCCAACAGCCGTATCACGATGGATATTTACACCCGCGCTGTGTCCTCCGAGAAGAGGGATGCAAGCGGTCGGCAAGTAGAAATGTTGTTGGGAAATGGAGGTAGCTTTTCGACGTTGCACCCTTCTGCACCGTCGGGTGACGCTAGGTTAGCTATCTAACCTTCTAAACCATTCATTTTTCTGAAGATATGGTAGGCACGAGCGGATTCGAACCGCTGACCTCTACCGTGTCTGAATAGGATTCAGCTTTTCAAAAAGCCTTGACTCGATCTATCATGGCCACGATAATTATCTTGGCCGTGTTAAATACCATGGCCATGGTACATAGATGTCACTCTCCTCCTCCATGTCGGTCCAGCGCAGCGAACAGGAATACCTTGCCTTGCTGACCGATTTCTTTCGTAAGGATGGCTGGCGAGTGAAAGTCGGCCCTCGGTTCGAAACCAAAGAGGCTGACCTGTTGGTCTCGCATGGAGACATCCGATATGTCATCGAACTGAAGGTCGCCTCGGAAGGGCGCCGTGATCGGTTGGTGCCCCTGCTGGCCCAGGCTATCCTCCAGGCTAGATCCGTTGCCAGCGCTTCGGCTCAAGCAGCGACTCCGCTGGCGGTGATCGCCGCTCCGGTGGTTTCGTCGAGCGTTGTGAGTTCACTCACGGATTTTCTAGCTGAAAATGCGCCCGATGTCGCAGTGGGTGTCTTTGATCGCGAGGGTTTCCGCCAGTTCGTCGGGCCCGGACTCGAAGGACTGAACGTGTCGACTCCGAGCCGCAAGCGCCGCCAGGAACTTCCGTCACCGGAAGCGGCCTATCTCTTCTCCGATCTCAATCAATGGATGCTAAAGGTGCTGCTTGCACCCTATCTCTCCGAGGAAGTTCTACGTGCTCCGCGTGGAGAATATCGAAATGCATCAGAACTTGCTGTCGCAGCTCAGGTTTCAGTGATGAGCTCCTTTCGGTTCGTGAGGCAATTGCGACAGGAGGAATTCCTAGACGCAGATAGCGAGTTCCTGCGCCTCGTTCGAAGGGAAGATCTGATGCATCGCTGGCAGGCCGCCTACCTTCGATCGGTGCCGGAAGTGCCTCTCCGTTGGATCCTTCCAGTCAAGAATGCGCAACGATTAACAGAAGCCCTTCGTTCCTATATTGCCTCTTCTGAAGCCAAGAAGACTGTACCCCGCACATGTCTCGCACTCTTTGCGGCTGCCGAGTCTCTCGGATTCGGCTTCGTGCATGGTGCGCCGCCGTACTTCTATCTCGAGAAACTGGACAAAGGAGTCCTGAACCGTATGGGGCTTTCGCCAGAAGGTGCGGAGCATGCGCCTGATGTTTACGTTCGGATTCCATCTTCACGGGAGTCAGTCTTCCGCGGGGCGGTGGAACGCGATGGCGTGCCTGTCGCTGATATCGTACAGGTCTGGCTTGATGTCGGTTCACATCCGGCACGTGGTGCCGCTCAGGCTGAGGAGATCCGCCGCCGTGTCCTTGCACCAATCTTCGAGAAGAAACGATAATGTCGAGCAATCCCGATATCGAACATTTCGCCCGTTTGATCGAGACCTTAGATCCTTGGCTAGATAAGGTCGCCATCATTGGTGGTTGGGCTCATCGTCTGTACAGACTGCATCCGCTCGCCCAGTCCATGGGCTACGAGCCGTTGGGAACCTACGATACCGATGTTGCGGTGCCGGCCGAATTGCCTGCGACCGATAAGAACATCCGACAACGGCTGCTCGAAAACGACTTTCGCGAAGAGTTGTTAGGAGAAACGCAGCCACCAGTCGCGCAATACTATGTCACAACTGGAGATAGCGGCTTCTACGCGGAGTTCCTGACACCCCTTGTCGGGGGCTACATCAAGCGTGGAGACAAACGCGATGCAACAACGCAAATCGCAGGGGTAACTGCACAAAAGCTTCGGTACCTCGAACTATTGCTGAATGCTCCTTGGGAGGTAACGATTTCCCCCGAGAATGGCTACCCAACAGATGGTGCTCGACAAGTACGCATTCCGAATCCAGCGGCGTTTCTAGTTCAAAAGATCCTCATTCACGACAAACGGGAGCGCGAGGACAAAGCCAAAGACATTCTTTACATTCACGACACGATTGAAACCTTTGGGGGAAATTTACCCGCAATCCGTGAGGCTTGGGAATCAAATGTAAAACCCGCACTTCACATTAAAGCTTCACGTGAGGTGCAAGGCGCAGTGCAGACTTATTTTAAAGAAATCGACAATACCATTCGTGAAGCCGCGCAAATCGCCGTAGGTAGAAATCTCACGCCAGAAATGGTTCGGGAATTATGCAGCTACGGATGGATGCAAGTGTTTGCCTGAATGTTGCAATGCTTTCCGATGTGTGCCTCCTATATTTGCATTTTGCAGGCGCCGAGACTGTAACATTTTTCTGAGGTTCCGTAACGCTGAGCTATGTTTCTGTCGGAATTGGTTATCCAGAATTTTCGTGCCTTCGGATCGGGCGACCATCGCTTCGCCCTTCAGTTCAACCCTGGACTTACTGCGCTCGTAGGCGAGAACGACTGCGGAAAAACAACAGTCATGGATGCTCTTCGTCTGGTGCTCGGCACCAGCGACCAAGAGTATTACCGCGTGGAGCCGTCTGATTTTCATCGTCTTGCCGATGGGACAATTGCCGATTCAATCCAAATCAGCTGCACATTCAGCGACCTAACTGAGGATGCTCGAGGAGCATTCGCCGAATACCTCTCTTACGTCACGTGTGGCTCTGGAGAGACAAAACCTGTACTCCAAATCCACTGGAGCGCGAAACGACACAAGAAAGAAGGGTCGAGCCGACGATTCCAGACAACCGAATGGCGGACGGGGACCGGAGCGAACGGTCCCTCGCTGGACATAAACGCACGCGCGCTTCTGACGGCAACATATCTTCGCCCTCTCCGTGACGCAGAGCGCGCTCTCTGTGCTGGTCGTGGATCGAGGCTTTCGCAGATCCTTCAACACACGGACGAAATAAAGACAAATGGCCAGCCCTTCGATCCTACATCTGAGCCACCTCAGAGCGCCGAAGACTTGAGTATCTTGGGTATTGGCGATTATGCCAGCCATCTCTTCGGACAAAGTGTCGGAATCAGCAAGGCACGCACCCGCCTGAATGATTCCTATCTAAAGCACTTGTCATTTCATGGCGACGAACTCGATGCCAAAATTGGCGTCAACGCCAGCGGAGAAGACGCGACACGTTTGCGCCAACTCCTCGAAAAACTCGAACTCCGGTTGGGAGAGCCAGATGTGCCACAGGATGAAACGTCACGCGGCCTTGGCTCCAACAATCTGCTTTTCATGGCTTGCGAGCTGCTGCTTTTGGCATCCGACAGCGAGGGTTTTCCTCTGCTGCTGATTGAGGAGCCGGAGGCCCATCTCCACCCGCAGAGACAACTGCGACTGATGCGCTTCTTGCAAGAGGAAGCACAGAAGAAGCGTGCAGATGGTCGACAGCTCCAGATCATCATCTCGACACACAGCCCAAACCTTGCTGCCGATATTCAACTGGATAACCTCGTTCTTCTCCGTAATCGCAAGCCATTTCCCATGGGGCACGGCAAGACAAAACTTGACAGAACAGACTATCGCTTTCTGGAGCGATTCCTTGATGTGACAAAGGCCAATCTCTTCTTCGCCCGCCGCGTAGTGGTCGTCGAGGGAGATGCCGAAAACATCCTGATTCCAGGAATTGCGAAGTTGATCGACCGCGATTTCGAAGAATATGGAGTGTCGGTTGTAAACGTCGGGGGAGTGGGCCTTCGCCGCTATGCAAATATCTTCCTTCGAGCATCGGAAAACGACCCCGACATGAATGTTCGTGTTGCTTGCATTACCGACCTCGACGTTATGCCCGACTGCGCTCCCGTAATCGTTGGGAAAGTGAAAGAGGGCGAAGCTCTTCCCCGAAAACGTCGCTGGAAAATGAAGGCTGATTTTCCTGACACACAGCTTGAGCAGCATCGGGAGAAGTTGCGCGCGAAAGCCAGTGGCAAGGATGTCGAGACCTTTGTCGCAAATCACTGGACACTGGAATTCGATCTTGCACGAGAAGGACTTGCAGAAGAAGTGTGGGTTGCAATCCACCTTGCGGATCAAGAGGAGGAGCTTCTCGGCAACTCGTTCAAGACAATGAGAGCCGCACTCGTTGCTCGTAAAGAGTTCAAGCAGCTAAAACAGACACATCAGGATGATTATGTACTGTGCTCTCACGTCTACGGAAAACTTCTTAAGGGTCAAATCTCAAAGGCGATAACCGCGCAGTATCTTGCGGAGATTCTTGAGTACGCGATCCGCCGCGGCGACTTGGAAGCTGCGTCACTTGTCTCCCGCATCCCGGCATATGTACGGCAGTTAATCGAGTTCGTGACGAGGCCGCTAACCGAGGACCCGACATCGCCCGATGCGGAGCCTCAGGCGTGATGAATGTTGCTGCTCTAATCGGTACGGACATTACGGATGCGGATATCGCATGGGGCCGCGATGCCATGGGATTGCCACCACACGCGTTCTCTGGCGAAGACAATAGTGATCCTCGTGTGTCGGTTCTAAAACGGCTTGACTCTCTGGATGTTGAAGCGTGTCCGGGAAGTGGCAAGACCACACTGCTCGTAACCAAGCTCGCCATCCTTGCGAAGAAGTGGCAGCCACTTCGAGCCGGAGTCTGTGTCCTTTCCCATACGAACGTCGCGCGAAATGAGATCGAAGAAAAGCTGGGTCCTTTTCCTGAAGGCGCTGCGCTTCTCCGCTATCCGCATTTTGTCGGTACGATCCACTCTTTCGTCAATGAATTCCTTGCAATCCCGTGGCTCAAATCACAAGGCATCGAAATTCATGCGGTAGACACCGAGGCTTCGTTGGATCGCAGATGGCGGGCGTTGCCCTACGGTACGCGGAACTATCTCAGCAAGCAACACCTCGATAAATACTGCCTCACATACTCATCGCATGATTTTTCCCAAGGGGGCATGTCTAACTTCGCAAGCCACACAGACACGCACCAGCGAATGGTTGGAGCTTGCAAACAGTCCTATCAGCAAGGGTATTTCTGTTATGACGAGATGTTTGTCTGGGCAAATCGAGCCTTGGATGAATGTCCTACGATCGCGGCCTCACTCCGGAGGCGCTTTCCTCTGGTCTTCATTGATGAGGTGCAAGACAATAGCGAACTTCAGTCCGCTCTTCTACATCGTGTGTTTTTCGAGGGCGAGAAACCTTCCATTCGGCAGCGTTTCGGGGATTCGAATCAAGCAATCTTTCAACACAATGAGAGTTCTGCAGAGACGGATAAGTTTCCGGCCTCACCACACGTTGACTTGCCTAATAGCCATCGCTTCGGTGCTGAGATTGCAAAACTTGCCGATCCTCTGGGAGTTCGGCCGCATGGCTTAGTCGGGTGTGGGCCGCGGATCTCTCCAAAACTTGGAGCGCCAGCGAATACCATATTTCTTTTCGATGAGGAAAGCATCTATTCCGTGCTGCCGAGCTTTGCACAGCATCTACTGGATTCGTTCACACCCGACGAGTTGACGACAGCGCATTTTTCAGCCGTTGCCGCTGTTCACAACAAAGAAGGAGAAGACAAGATCCCTCGCTCGCTGAAGCACTACGCACCAGACTACGATCCGACAATTGCTGCTGCTGACTGCAAGCCTTCCACGCTTTTGCAGTACGTGCGCGCAGCTCGCGGTCATACGCTCGAAACGTCAAACGTGTTTCAGCTCGTTCGGGGATTCGCCAATGGCATCGTGCAGCTCGCAGGTAGCTTGCCTGGCTCGCTTGCAAAGCCGACGCTTTCGCAATCAACTCACCGATCAATCGAGAAAAGCCTTGCAGAGCATCCCGACCGGATCGTCGACTACCGATCTACGCTGCGGATGTTGGTCGATTGTGCGGGATTGCCGACACAGACCGAGTGGGAGAACGAAATCTGCCCACGCGTTCGGAGCATCGCAACTGCTTTGGCTAGTGTTGCCTCGCTGAGTGTGGAGGAAGAGAATTTCTTGTCATGGACCCAGCCCGTTCCCAGTGATGGTTCGACTCAGAGCCGTCGCCGCGACAACGTCTTCTCGTATCCAGAAGACACTCCCACCGTACGGATTCACCTGGGGTCGATCCATTCCGTGAAGGGAGAAACTCATACGGCGACGCTCGTGCTCGATACTTACTTCAAGAAACATCACTTGCTCGAACTCAAGCCCTTTCTTCTTGGGAAGAAAAAGGGGGGAACCAGTGGAACGCCCACTCTGCAGAACCGAATGCGGCTTCACTATGTAGGTATGACGCGCCCAGCAAATCTACTATGTCTCGCAATGAGGAAAGATGCGTTCTCGGATGCCGAAAAGAAGGCTCTTGAAGAACGTGGCTGGCGGCTCGTGCAGTGTGATCCTGTGTCCGTGACGATGCCGCCATCTAGTAGTAAAACGATTCAGGAACTGTTTGATTAGCGGCGAGTTGTCACTCTGGGTTGGCCTCCGCATTCTCATCTGCATCAGGGAACGACCAAATTCGCAACCGTGGGAACATGCCTGTCTGTAACCCGTGTGAGAACACACGGTCGAGCGCTTCAAAGAAGCCGTCTGTGCTGAGGCCGTTGACGTAGCTTACAAGCTCAGGATAGTCCAGGACGACACACGGCACCTCCGTATCTTTGTAAACATCGAGCAGTAGCCGAGAGTATTGGTCGAATTCGTCATTGAAAAGCTCTTTCACTACAATCAGGCTGCGAAACTCTAATCCATCCACATCGAACTTCACCGTTGTACCGTCGACTTCCAACTCCAGCGGTGAGGTCGACTTGATGTAGCGGAGTGCACCCTTTACTTGACTCGCCGCCTTTGTAAGCGCGCCCCAAGTCGTCTTCTTTTTTCTGGCAACCGAGTTCCGCATGACCCGCTCGATGTTGGGACTGTCCTTGGCCTGAACAACGATGAGTTCAGTATCGGTGATGATCAGAAGATCAGCGACTTCTTCTCCATCAGTCGTTCGCTTTGGGTTCAAGAAAATGTGCTGGGGATGAAATAGTTTGTGGAGTAATCGCGCGATGTCTTGTTCCTGAAAAGACCCAGGTTCTTGTCGTTCAAGTTCCGAAATCGTTACAGTCGGGCTGCCCGGAAAACGGTGATTCTCTGGACGTGAGTCCATGATGAATATGTCTTCGGGCATAAGACTTTCCCGGAAGTCGATACTGATCGCCTCTGCATCGTCTCCGACTGTGCGAAGTGAGAACCAAAGCTGCATTTGGTTGTGTGCTATCTGGGCGGAATCCAGCGAGAAGGGCAGAAGCGCTAGGTCCTTCATCCGCTTCCGTGCCGCTTCTGGAACAACGACATCACAGGCGTATCCCAGCAACTCGCGGCTGTGTTCATCAAAGAGATGACAATCGAGAGTTGCCCCTTGGAGCATCTTGACGAGTTGTTCTATTATGGCGTCCTGAAAGATGGGAGTGTAGATGATGAGAGGTTCATCTACCGTGTCGTAGAACGCCGAGATAATGCCGAAGGTTTGCTGGTCTCCCATGACGACTGGAATGACATAGATTTTGAAGCCCCGGTTGATCTTCGCGGTGAGGAGTGTTTCCTTGCTCGCCTTCACAATCAGCTTGGGCTGCTCGTCCGGCATACGCAGAACAATAGGAATGATCCCCATAGGGATACTTTCGATTTCTGAGAGAAGAGCAGGATACTCGACAGTCAGCATACGGCCTCTTTACGCAGTCGCTGTTGCGTGCAAATACTCGTTTCGGAAAGCTCTGCCAGATCAGCGTGAAAGTGCATCGGGATTGGGAGCTGGCAAGCCATCATACCCCAAGGAGCCTTGCAGGCATTCGATGAACCAGTCGTAGCTATGGACGCGAATTCGATGCTTCTCCTCGAATGGTCGGCGGATTTATTGGGCCGCTGGCTTAAGCAGATCGTGTCTACTCGCGAGAACAAACAACTGGACGCACTCTCATTTCTTCATTAGTCCTGCTAAACACCTTCGCGTCACCCGAAGTTTACTGACGAAAAGCCAACTATCCGGGAATGATGGGCGGAAGAAGTTCCAATTCTAGCGCCCTGCATTGGCGGCTGCCTCTTCAATCCAAGCCCCCAGATTATCGCGACCATCATCCGTGTCCCAATCGTAGATCGGGAAAAGGTTCGACATTGTGTGGTTATCCATATCGCCAAGATCATAGGCGACGTCGGTCAGAGGCATTGAGCTAACGTCCCGCGCAAATTTCCAGCCCGATTTCATGTACTCCTTGAAGCGAACGCGATCATTGTCCACGACGAAGGCCAAGCTCCGGAAGGGATTTGAACCGGCTAGCGTAGGTCCACTGTTAGGCGTTGTGATCGAATTGATCCGCACGGCTAGCAGACCGTTGCCTCTCATAAAGCTGCGGAAAATCTCGTAACGTACCCAGCGGCGGAGTGCCGTGTGTTGACCTACAAGCACACATGTTACGCTCGTATTCTTGAGTCCGTTGCGCAAAAAAGTCTTTAGTGCTTCGACATTTTCACGCTCGGCAGCTTCGACAACAGAGCTGTCGAAAAAACCAGCACTTGAGCGCTCACCTTGAGCGACCTTTGTGACCCAGGAATTTCGGACATTCCAGGCACGCATGACATCCGGTTTGTAGTGGAACGAAAAGAACGTACGACGAGCCATTGGATATCGTCCTCGTGGCCAACCCTGTTAAGCCCTATCGACCAGCCTTTTTCGCCGCCGCTTCGATCCAATCGCCTAGATTCTTTCGACCATCATCGTTGATCCAGTCATAGGTCGGATATATATCCGAAAGCAGAACATTCTTGCCGTTGATCTGTGTCTGCCAATTCTGGAACGGATTTGAGCCTTGTGGGGCGGTACGCTGCGTGGCATCTTTCATGTGGTGGATATAAATGCCAAGCATCCCATTACCTTTCTTGTGGCTCTCTGCGATTTCATAGCCAACGTGGGGGCGCGTTGATGTCTCTGCTCCGATAAGGACGACGGTCACAGATGTTCCCTTCATCTGCTCATCGATCCACTTTTGTACAGTGGTAATGTCCTTCTTTTTGACTGCCTCCCATGCAGCTGCATCCCAAAACCCCGCGTCTTGCCGGTCCTGTGTGACCCAGCAGTTACGAACCTGCCCCGCCCGCCACACATCACCGGAATGATGGAAGCTAAAGAACACCCGTCGTGCCATCTTCTCTCCTTTTACCGATTTGGTTACGTGGCTCATCTAGCCGGACATCAAGAGCCGCATGAAACAATTGCGCGAAGTCTATGTTCTGCAAATCGAATTCGTTCGTATTGCCGAGGGTTTCGCTGAGCTGCCGCGCCGCGCCGCCAGGCCCCGGAACCGCAACTACTTTTGCTTCCGGATGGAGTTCGACGAACATTTTATGTTCCACCAAAATGCCCTCCATGCCACCAATAAAAACAGCGGTGCTTAGGTCTGCGCGCCCTAGCATCGCTTTCCTCATGTTGAGGAGACTCGCTTCACGGTCACCGGGAATGGCCTCGATGTATTCGACATTGCCGAAGTGCCGGTTTTCTTCGGGAAAGATATCCTCAAAAAAACGGCTCTGGTAAAGGACAACAGCGTCCGAGAAGCTGACTCCAAGATCTTCACAGACCGCCCATACCATCGGCGTGATTGCCGGATGGCCTCCCCATACAATCAGGCGCCGCCCGAGAGTGAGCGTCACAAATTCGCGAACAGCGCTTTGAATGAGGAAGGGATCGCCAGTCTCAAAGAAATTGCCACGGCCAGAGACGGGTATTGAGGCAGACAAAAATACGGCGCTCATGGTGCCACCCAATCCGCGAGTCCCCACGCAGCTTCGCTGGCCCTAATCCATCGGGCGGCGGGAATGTTTGTTCCCAGCCAACCCAAATGATCGAGCCACTTGGGGTGCAGACCTATATGGTCGTAAACAACAGCAATCGACCGGCCGGAGCTGTTATCCATCGCATCGTTCAACGTCACTGAAGTCGGGACCCCAACCGTCGGATAAGCCACTATTTCGGTTCCGTCGGCCAGAGTGATGTAAACAGCATTGTGAAGCCCAACGCCCGCCACGAACCCACCAATACATTCGACCGACTGCTGGAGATTTCTAAAGAGACTTAGGCTGCGAACGGCGTGGCTCTGTCCTCTCACGATTTCTAGATGGGTGCAAATCCTTTCCAACGCGGTATCTGATAGTTGTCCTGTCGCAGCGTCAACCTCACCGACGGCCAAGTCCACCCGGCTCGACGTTCCTGCATAGCGTGATGGATTAACATCTGGCCAGCCAACTCGCAAAACCGAGATGCCCTTCGCCAGTGCCCGTCCATACTCCGCCTTCGTCCAACGCTTCTCGAAATAGCCGGGAGTGTCTAGCATTATGAGGACGTCTGAATCGCAGAGTCTGTGCCAAAGGACAGCCTGAAAGTCTTCGCCGGGAGCGATCGCGTGGGTGTCCAGAAAAACATCGAACACACGGGCGGAAAGAGAATTAAATAGTTGGAGCGCCGCGCCTCTTGCTTCATCGCGCCGATAACTGACGAATACACGGCGTTGCCGTGGAAGTAGGCCGACGCATTCAAGAAGTGCTGTACTGATCCTCAGAGGCCCATGACCTTCATATGTCAGGCAGTTGAACGGTCTAAGTTGATCAGGCAATTCCGCGGTAATACGCCCATCCTTCGAAGCAATAGGAATAACAGGGATGCCGTTTCGCAGGAGGGCATCTAGACCTTTTGACGAGACATCCTCGGCTCCAAAGAACGCGACGGCTGCCGGAGTTTTCTGCGCTACAGTGAAGTCGTCAGGAAGGACTGACCACCCGATCTCATGATCCAATCGCAGACCAAAAAGATCAGTAATTTCGGAAATGTGCCTCTCCAGCTCCCCTATTTGAGGAGCAGTAGGCGCACCCATGACGGCGAGTTCGTAAAGAGCCATCTTCGTTCCAGTCCGCAAACACAGTAACCATGCGGTTGTCCGTGCACTCAAAATGAGAAATTATCGGAGTAAATAACCATACACTATGGCAATCGGCGAAAGAAAAATGCCCGGAGTGGACAGGCGAACGACCGAGTTGCTCAGCTCTGGACTCTTCATCGTTCGATTAGCACGCTGGCTTGCGAGGACTTATCCAATGCGGGTACGTCGGTTCTGTCGGTAATCATCCGCAACTCACGAGGCGCGCATTTATTGGGTGCTTGATTTTGTGGCAAGTCAAGCTCACGATTTCACGTTGAATCGCTAGCTGCTCTTTCGGAAGAAAATAACCACAGGCCTGGAAAGGCTTCTTGGGGAGGATTCGAACTCGGAACGAATCGGCTTTGCCCCTTGCACACACCTTTCCAATCAATCGCCGTCCCCTCGGGAGCATCGAGATATTTCTTCAGAGTGGCTTCTCCGTCCAAAACCGTCACGTCATCGGCGATAAGCGCAATAGGGCCGGAGTCTATTGTCTGACCAAAAAGTTCGATTTTCTCCCAACCTGTGGGGTTCTCCATTCGGGTCAACATGGGTGTTCCGCTGAGAAACCTTATGGCGTTCTCCCTGTACGCTGACTCCTTAATAAGATTCGCCGAAATTTTCATCTGAGTCAGTGGCTCACCGGTGGCAATCTGCTTCAGCGTTTGGATCTTCTGCAAGTCGTGCGGGGTGATCTCGTCGGGAACTCTTAGTGGAACCCGGAAGTATGAGGAAATCAATGCGGCTTCTGACACGATCTTCTTGAGTTTGGCTGAAATCTTAAGTTTGTTGGAGAATCTCCCAACTTTGCTAAACAGAGGCCCTGGTGGATCAAGGCTCAAGATATCAAGATTTCCAGTCCGCTCTAAGGTATCCAGGAATTCGAAGACCTTGGCGAGGTCAGTTACCTCTGCACCCGGAATGAGAGGTCGGATATTGATGTTTGTACCTAATTCGGGCGGGGTTCTGAGCTTTATGGATATCTCTATTGGTAGACGAGAACAACTAACAAGTGTGATCTCTTTCCGCCCAAATTGAGTCACCTTAAATGGTATATAAGAAAGCTCTACTGCTGCGGCCGGCGACCCCGTAACGAAGCGCATCGGGTGTTCCTTCGCTACAAATCCGGCTGGAATTCCAGGGCTTATCTCCATTTCCATCCGGGCGAGATCGTCCGTTTGGAAAAGATGACGCAAAAGAGGCGATTCTGAATCAAGCTTCAGAACTGCACCTGCTGGGAACTTAAACGGTAGCCCTGTGTCGATAGATTTTTGAAGGTTGTTCGAATGGACGCGACCGAGCGTCATCTGAAACGAGATCGGATCAAGGTTGTAAGAAGCAGGGTCGCGAGGGATAAAGTCAATGGCCATCGGCCCCCGCCTGACTGAGAACACGGAGCCCGCCATCGTGCCATTGCGATAGGGTGGGCAGGAAAGCCCAATACTCACAATCGGTTGAAGTCTTGGCTCGAGGTCCATATTTCCTTCTAGAAATTGCTGAGCAACCTGCACAGTAAGTTGCTCTTTTTGCATGTAGGATTTGCTTTCGGTTCCGAGAGCGATCTGTCGAACGCGCAATGCGTTGGAGATGGAATTGTCCTCGAAAAAGGCATCCTGCAGCGGTCGATTGTAGGAAAGCTCTTCGAGCATCTCCGATGCTCCTATCAACTCGATCGCGGCGCGGCTCTTGTACCTGTCGATCACCTCGGCTTGGAACCATTGATGCTCTTCGGTACGAAAATCAATAGGGACGCAGAGAACCCATCGCCTCGGCCGGTGCAATCTAAACGCGATTTCGGCGGATTCAAGAATTTGCTTTTTTTGAGATCGGCGAATTCGGTCGGGGAAATGCTTGCACTGCCATATGGCAGGACCATCAGATAGGTCTCCAGAAAAGCTGTCGATTCCTTGATCGCCGCCGACTCCCTCGGACTTCTTTATGCCTGCGCCAGGATATTTTTTGAGAAGTAATTGATGTACGAAAGACTCAAATGTTTCCTTGCTCAGTTCCCGAAGCCGTTGCTGAAGGGTGACCATACCGCTGATAGTCTACTCTCGGCAATCCGGCATTTGGCTTTTGGCTCTCGTTTCGAGGGATAAGTCCGATGAAGTGCGCGCACTATACCGATCAGAAAACGATAACTTGATCTATCCAAGGGTCCGATGCGCTTATCAAAGTGAATTGCTTGTTGAAGGCAGATAAGCGCATTCAGCAGGATCATTCAGCTCTGGACAGTACAGAGCAAGGTCCTGGTCTTTGCCCGCAGCAGCAAGGGGGCATCTGGGTATTTTTGCCACGCTAGCTTGAGGGCGGAGCCATCCTAATTCATTTCATATAGAGAGATCTTTAGACCTTGTTGTCTTGTAAGCCGCCTCACCAATTCGATGTTTCGCTCGAAACGCCAGATTTCAGAATCCTCGTAAAAGTTGCCATCTCCGCTCCTGGCACTCGGAAAGCACGAATAAGCCTTTCGGTCAATGTCTGCAATTCCTTATGCCCTCGCACGGCGAGTAAAATTAGAGCTGCCCACTGTTCTTCGCCTACAGAAAACGAGAAAGCAATGGGTAAATCGCACCAGGCAGGATGGGTGTCGCTGCGCGGAAAACACTGGTATGGGTATTTCCGTCAGACGGTCATCGATCCTGAAACCAACGAGATCCGAGTCAAGAAACCATGTATCAAGCTCGGCCTCAAATCACAGATGACCAAGTCTGAAGCGCGTAAAGCACTCCAGAGTGTAGTCACCAAACAAACCGGTCAGAATCCGGAAGGTAAAGTCCGGAAAGACGGCTCCGTTACCTTCGGGTGGTTTGTTCGTAATCGCTATTTTCCGTTACGAGAAGGGGACTGGCGACCCGAGACGGCGAAGGTGAAGATGATCCAGATTGAACAAGATCTGTTGGTCAAATTCGAGAATGAATCTCTCGATTCGATCGACAGGTTCCTACTTCAAACACACTTGAAGGATCTGGCAGATCGCATGTCGCAGGACCGCGTGCGGCAAGCGCGATCATATCTGAAGTCCATCTTTGACGAAGCTATCGAGCAGGAGTTCCTGGCGAAAGATCCGACCCGGAAGCTGAAGGTCCCTAAAAACCTTCGAGCCAAGGACAAGCAGGTGCTTAGTTGGGAGCAAATGCGGCTAATCCTGTCCGAGGTCGGCAGACGAGACCGGGTGTTGCTCATGCTGGACATGATTGGAGCGCTCCGGCCCAGCGAGCTTTTTGCTTTGCGCTGGCGTTCCTTCGACAACCGGAATACCTTGTCGATCACCGAAACCGTGTACAAGGGTTCGATCCGATCTTTCGGCAAGACGGAGAAGAGCCTCAGCGACGTTCACCTTCCGGACGGCCTCGCTGCAGAACTGTTGGGGTGGAAGCAGGCATACCCCGATGCTTCTCCAGAGGCTTTCATCTTTCCCAACTCGAAAGGAGGCGTGATAGATACCGGGAACTACCGTAACCGACTTCTGAACCCTCTCGCCAAGCGACTGGGATTGCCAAGGCTGAACTTCCAGATCCTGCGCCGGACCATGGCAACACAAGCGCAGAGGATGGGTTCAGTGAAGGACATCCAGGCGCATCTCAGGCATGCGAAGGCCGATACCACGGCCAACGAGTACATGCAGGAGTTGCCGGAGAGCGTAAAGAAGATGGTCGGAGGGGTCTATACCATGCTCAAGAAAGGAGGAGATTCGGAAATGAATTTGAAGCATTTGCCGCAAAACGCCACAAACCAATCTGAAGAGCAAGCTGTAAGTGCTTGATAGATTTGGTAGGCACGAGGAGACTCGAACTCCTGACCTCTACCGTGTCAAGGTAGCGCTCTAACCAACTGAGCTACGCGCCTGTGCGTTTTCAACCACTTGGCCTAACGTGTTGATTCCTCTGGCCAAGCTGACTTTCCATATTTTCGCCTGTTTCGCTCTCTTCCACTGGATATAACCAATTTTCGTTGGATATGGACAGTATATGGACAGTAAATTCTGCCCAAACCCTGCCCCTCAAGCGAACCGCACGAAACGAAACTGTTGAGGAAGCTCCGCAACACAATTGTAGCAAAAATCGCCCTTCGGAACCTTTGGGGGGTGATCGGATTGATTAAGCAGAAGCTGGGTCTGCCCCCCGATGCTCCTGCTTCCGTCAGCAGAGTCACAAACGTTTCGATCCGATCCTGTCCGAGCGATCATTGCAATCGACAGTTCGGCACCGATACCTTCGGCGCGTTCCCGCATCCCGACGATGCCCCCTAGTGATCCGCTTCTTTGGGTTCGTGCAATTCGGTCTCGTCAATGCCCATTGCCATCATCCGTTTCAAGGTGAAGGAGAGAGGCGAAGCAAGGGAAATAGACAGCGGAAGATCAGCTCGTCGTGGGAGCGGGTTCTCAAGAGCGGCGTCGTTGTCTCATGGAGTACCGATCTGGCCTGTCGCAGGGCAGGAATCGGCTTCGGGAGATAAATGGCACACAACGAGATGCAGATCACCGCTCCGTTAGGGCGGGTGCAACTCGCGGAGCTGGCGCTGTTCGGTGGCCGCGGCGACGACAAGAATCTTTCCAGATTATAGACACCTGAGAAGTACCATACTCTCGCGCAAAGTCTTTTCAGGACCTCAGGACCGGCCGTTGTCCTTGCTGAGGAGAATGGGGCGCTTCGCAGAGAACTGGAATCCGAAGTATCCTATCGCGATTGCGGAATTGCAGCGGGGCTTCACACAGGCTACTCGAGGCGATTCACTATTCCGCACCGACCGGAGAACGTATTGGCTCTTAATTCGTTAGCAAGATGAACGCATAAGGCGGGTAATGCTTGATGTGTCAGGTTTAGAAGCTGGACGGTACACTTGGACTATGATCAGCTTGTCCGCAAAACAGATCAATCATGGCCAATCGGAGATTCTCCTTGAGGATGGAAAGTCGCTGATAGTCGCGACGAATGCCATTCGCAATTGCGTACAAAAGAGTCGCGACGCCGAGTATTTTAAGACTTTCTGGGACGGCTACCCGAGTGTCGGAGATCAGCCTGTGGCCTTTGAGGCTTCTGAAGACGCCGCGATTGAGTATGGTCTGATCAGCTGATCGAATTGTGGGGCCGGTTGAAACTTCCAAGCGTTCTGAAGATGAGCAAGCGAGGGCTAACGCGTCAGTCGGAATCTGGGCCAATAGTGAGGGACTGATGCTTTCGCCAGGAGTCTGACCACCTAGATGGCCGATGAGATACTCTGCCTCCCCTCAAGATCTAAACAAACTTCTCGTTGGAACCCAGAATCGATGCCTCCTTGACAGCCTGACGGCGAGCAGACCGGCAAGATGCTGGACGTCCGGGAGAGCATCGCCAGAAGACTGATGAGCGACGATAATAACGCTAATGCGTCCCAATAAAAAAGGCTCTCTGTAAGAGAGCCCGAGGAGGCACTACGTACGATCGGCTTCGATCTGTGCTGCCGATTCTCTGTTTGGAGCGGAACAGCGTGAGATCAGTAATTCGATAGTCCTCCCTTTTTTCATGGGTCTGACCTTGCTTGGCGGGCTCTCGCTCTATCTGAGCGTTCGCCTGAGCTACATTTTGAAAGGTATAGAGGTTGCTCTATTGTGGCCGCCGCCACCGCAACTTATATGGCGCGTGAACCTACAGGTCCTCCGTCAATATCCGCGCTCCCCTTTACTCCTATTGGTGTGCGCAGTGATAGCAGATAGCACGCCAGCAAAGTGGATAGCACCACAGTAGATGCAGTTGCAATGTATGTTGGAGGATCGTTAGCACTCACTCCATAGAGAAGCGATGACATAAAGGGCATCGTAGCGGAGGCGGTTACTAAGCCGAGCGCAATTCCCGGAACTGTCAGTAGCATCCCTTGTCTTAGAGACGCTCTTACTAGGGCTCTACGCTGAGCATGAAGAGCTGCCGAACTCTTCGTTCTGCGAGTGTGATGTATCGCCGAATATGCAATGACCCCATAGATTCCCACGCTACCAATAAGGAGAGCTATTACTCCGGAGGCGCACAGAATCACGAGCGTAAATGACGTGCGTGCCATCGATTTCGTATAGAGGTCACCCAGTGTTCCACTATTTGTCAAAGGAACGTCAGGGCTCACCTTGCCTGCTTGCTGCTGGATCGCTCTCATCAGCAGCTGTGTACCAGCGCGTCGACTCCGCACCACAAAAACAGTAGCGCGCTGCAGCTTAAGGTCCTGCCCCACAAAACTCTGCATCATTAGCGGCCAATAGATGATTGATGGCGCAGCCTCCTTGACACCTTCATAGTGAACATCCTCAGCGACGCCGATAATCTCGCGCCATGTATCGGTGTTCGACACGCGTAAGCGGGTAGGGGCGCCATCTCCACCGATATGAATAAAACGAGCAGGTTCCGTCGAGCCCAAGTTAACTCTGAAGCCGTTTAGAGGTGTGGACAAACCTTCACCGAGAGCCTTCAGATATGCCTCCTTGCGCGTCCAGCAGCGATAAAAGGCTTCGTGTCGCTGAGTTTCAGGAAGCCGTGTTAGTTCTTCCACCTCCTCCGGGCAATAGACATTTCGCGCCAGCTCTTGCATGTCACTGAGTGGGCGTATTCGCTCTACGTCGACTCCAATCTGGTCGCCCATCATCATTCCGCAGAGCATTAGCTTCGCACTGTGCGAGATGTTGAACTTGAGGTGGTTGAAGTTCGCAATTACGGGCTTGCCTCTGGGAAGATATTCAAACTGGACCAGCGAGGGTTCAATATTGAGGTAATGACCAAGAAGAAAACGTACTACACCTCGGCATGTCGTATAGCTTAGACGCAGGTCAGCCGATCGGAATCGCTCCGCGCGCGCCACCTCATCTGGCGACAACGAGGACCACAGTCTGGCGGAGATTGATTCAGTAGACTCGATTGGAAAAGCCCATACATGCAGCGAATACGCATCGAGCGTGAAGTCAGCATTCATCCAAGCGCTCCGAAATGACTATGATTGAGTAATGTAAACGCCGTCGCGCCAGGCGTTGTTGAAACTCCCATTTTTCGCAAGATCATGACGGAAGAGGAAGTAGAGAAGGGGTTCTACCTACCTTCAATGCTTTCCATCCGCTCGGACGTAATGGTCAACCGAAAGATGTTGCTGATGCCATTCTCTTTTTCGCTTCGCCCGAAGCGAGCTGGATCACCGGAGCGGTATTGCCGGTTGACGAAGTCGAGTCTTCTTGAGCTTTATACAGGTGAGGCGAGACCAGTCGCTGGCCGCAGACTGGTGGCATTTAGAAGAGGCCATACGCTCAGCGATGCACTCAACATAAGCTTAAACAGCCGGGCAAGACCCAGGGCCATAGAGATAGGACTTACTATGCGATGTGACATCCATAATCACAAACGGCGGCGCGAAGGCCTGATTCTGAAATGCGGAGGCCCTAAGGGCATGCTGCTGCAATCGCACCAACATATTAGCAATAACGTTGCTCCTTCCGGTTCCATTAAGATAGGTGATCTCTCCTTGCGAATAATCAATAACTTCGCCGTTATGGAGGGGTTTTGTGATGCTGCGTACCTCAAAACTGCCCTCCCGCGGCTGTGACACCGCGAGAATAAATGCTCGGGTTCCTACAAAGCCGTGGCGGTCTTTACCGACTAATACATACTCGGCCATTAATTCGCCTGCGATCTTGGCTTGCAGGAAAGGCTGGTATTGATACAGCCGAAGAATCTCCTTGATACGCGTCTCACTCTCCAGCACTATGAGCTCTTGCAGATCCTCAATCGACTGATGGTTACCTTGCAACAAGCTTTCAAGTGCCGCTTGACGGTCTACGAGCAAATCGTGCCCGTCAGGGAATCCAATCTTTACAGATGTCACTTGTGTAGCCCACATTACGACTGCTGTTTCCGAAAAATGAAGCTTGCACCGTCCATTACCGTCTGTATCAACTGTATTACTTGCAACATAGATGTGCCTTCCGCTACGACCCACAATCAACGGCGTGCAGCTTCCACTCACGATCGAGCAGGCGCTGACGAGAAACGCTCCTGAACGGAGCAAAGATAACGCTGCAGATCGCAGCTTGGAACGATACCTCGCCATGGAACACCGAATTTCGCTTAATTGGGACGGTTGAGGAAAGCCGACGTGCCTTAGTTCCGACCGGTGAGCTCGTCTTCATGGATGATCGCATCTAGGAGTTCCGGGAGATCTCCACGATTTCCTATGATTCGCCTGCCATTAATAAACATCGTTGGCGTTCCAGAGACGCCGAGATCTTTCCCCAAGTTGACATCATGCTGCACCATAGCTCTGCTCTCGCGCTTATCTACGCAGGCAAGTAACTGCGAAGCTCGGATCTTTGGAGAACGTTGAGCGTATTCCAACATCTCAGAGGCACTAGGAGGCAGATTGGATGCTGGTGAGAAGGTGTTGTAGTACAGCTCCCAAAAAACAGCGTCGCTTTGCTTCGCGACGCACGTTGCTATTTCTGCTTCTATCGCCGCCTGCTGATGTATTGGGAGGGGGAATTGCCGGAAAATGATCCTCGTTTGTTTCTTATGCTCCGGGCTCAGACTTTGTATAGTGTGGGCCAGCGCACGACAATAAGGGCACTCAAAGTCTGAGAATAGGACAATCGTTACGGGCGCATCTCTGGCACCAAGCGTAGGCGGCTGCCCTTCCACCAGACTCATCAAAGCATGTAGAGGAATTGTCCCCTCCGCTGCACGCTCATTCTTCAGGGCGGTTAGGGCTACCGACTCTCTTTCCAGGAGCACGGCGAGAACGAGGTTGCCACAGAGGGATACGATGAGGAATGCGAGTGGCAACAGATCCAAAACCCGGACCTTGATCTTGTCCATCTATTGAGACCTCTAACAACCGTGTGTTCAGGCTCTTTGCAGAGTCGAGAGTCGAGTCTGCACTGCTTACCACCAGCCATCCCTCGACTCAATCTGGAGGCACCTAATTGCTATGCGCGTCTGTTCCGCGGGCCACTGTGGCGAGTGCCATGGCATCTTTGTTAGACAAAACGCCGATCCAACTTTTCTCCACTTTTCCGTCTTTTATCCAGATGCTTTGCGGTACTGAGGAGATGTTGAATGCCTGAAGAGCTGCCGTGTCAACGCCGGTTAACACATGACCCCTTTTCATAAGTGGGTGTCTGCGGACGTATGCATCACCAACGGTCGAGTCCGTGGTGACAAAGTACACCGGTATGGTGTTGCTGCTTCCAGCAAACATCTTGTCCCAAGCAGGCCAGTTCTTCTCGCAGAACTCGCACGTCTGTCCAAACACGAGAAGCATGGCGGCTGGGGCACTCTGAGCTTTGAACGCTTCAGGTCGTCCAGTCGCGAGGGAAATCCCTTGTAGCAAGGGGACCGTGCGGCCGACTGATGGTGCATGCAAGAGCGTTTCGTTTTGATACTCGAGCGTTGCTGTTAAGCTCTCCTGATGTTTAAGGCGCAGTAAGAGCCACACATCACACGATAAGAAGCAGACTAAGATTAATATCAAGGTATAGACGGTGGACGCTTTCACTGGGTGATCAGGCAATTGACATTATCCTTTCGCGCTCTTGCTATTGTGCGTTATTCATGGAATCTTATCCCGGCGCGGGCATGGTGGTGCAGGTCGCTTCTAGCACTCAGTTGTCGCTTGGAAATTCAACTTTGTCGATGACTACGTAACTCACTGTCGTCTGAGACGGTACTAGTAGGAGTCCTAGGTCTTGCTTTAGCGCTTCGGCTAGTGGTGGTCGCATCGCTCCATCGCCAGGATCATGCAGGAACTCCTCGGATGGGCTCCAGTCGACTGTGAACGTATACTGCCCGCTAAGTCCCGTCTTGTCTATAACCTTTCGCCCTGCAACGCTCGATAACGCGGGGACGAATCGGCTCATTGTTATGTTCTTTGCCACAATTCTGCCGTTGCCTACTATCAGGCGTTGATCCGGCTTAGTGCCAAGCGGAGTGGATCCATCCGGACTTGGCGTGATTCTAATGCCACTTCGAGCGAGCACGAGATCATATGCTGCTGAGGGTTTGGTCTCCATGTGGCTGTTGAAATGAAACCGCTCGAGGAGGATCTGATTCAGCATTTCATTCCTGTCTTGCGACGTAAGCTGATCAAGACGCTGCCCCGCAGGAGCTTTTGCAATGATGTCAAAGCGGCTTGTATCTGCCCATGCCGGCAGTCTTTGCACTTCTTCGAAGCGGACATGCCGCGCGGCGGCAATGATCCAGAGTAAAGAGATACCTTCTGCTATGTAGCTGTTAGGAGTCCACTCGAGGCGCAAAGGCGCTGGGCGGTCATACCCATTGCGGACCCTGACAGAGATCACCTCAAATCGAGGTGAGCTTAGCTTCGGGACCGCTTGTGGGCACGCGTAGGGAACGCTGAGGGCCGCAACAATAAGAAGCAAAGAAAAGCACTGGCTTTTAAGCCGCAGAGTGTTAAAGACTCGCTGTAAAGTCATGATGGCCCTCATGGCGGATCTAGCAGAGTTTGGATGCTACTCTTGGTAATTGCCGGTGCAGTAAGCCGTAATGTTGCCGTAGTCGCAGGTGCATCCACAACCGTGATTGGTGGCGCACCCACCGCCAACGTAACAATTTTCACCATCGAAGAAGCCGCAAGCCCCGGTATAGCAGGATGCTGCCTGAGCTTGCTTTGGTGGTGATACCAATGTGTAGCCCGTGATCAGTGCGAGGACCGTGCCAGCCAGATACATCAAGCGGACTGACGCATGTATGACTTTGTGCATTTGAACCCCTTTCAGCGGCCTTGGCGCGATGGGAGCTGGACTGAGCGCAAGGTCACGCGGAACGAGTGTGCCACGACACGAACCGATTTGTCACTACATTTCATCAATATAGACACCGCCATATTTGATGAGCCAAAGGATCTGGCGTGTGATCAGCTCTCGATCTGAGCTGGGCGAGAAATGTGCAACCAAATCGGAGAGCAGCATGCCTCCTGGAGCCTGCGCGAGCTTGGCTATGATGGCTGCTATATCCCATTTTTCATACGGGTCTAGCTTGAACATCCTGCCGTACGGCATCCCCTGCTTAAGAAGCATGCTCGCTCGTTCGTGATCGAGGAGCAGTGGTGCCGAATTTGCTAGATCGTATGTCGCATAAGCTGAGAAGCAGTCATAGTATGCTGGTACGCGGTAAAGATTCTTGAAATCGCACTCGAGCTCGTCACCGTGTGTCTGATGTAAGAGGTCTCTGAAGAGATCGCAATAACGATCCACCATCAGTTGTCTGGAATATTCGGCAATGGCTCGATGTCGGCTCGCTTCGCCTAAACGAGAGCACAGCTCAGAATCACCAGCAAGAAGTTGAAGCCACGATGAGACTTTCTGAATGTCGACTGCCACAGATTGAGCTAGTCTAAAGTGGTCATAAAGGAAGTCGTTCTCGAACGGTATTCCATCTATCCGAATAGCGGTATCGCAGGGGTGCCAGGTAGTGGCAGCGCGGAAACCTGTAACTCCATGCTGCACGAGATCCCGGTAGCCATCCCAATCCGAGACGATTTGTGGGATGCCGCAGGACATCGCTTCAATTACCGATAGGCCAAAAGCTTCTTGTATATTGTCCGAGAGCGACACGAATACATCGGCGGAATTGTAGAGCTGCACTCTTTCGTTGTCAGCAATTAGCGATCGGAGGAGAACACCTTCGGATAACCCGCGGGCGTCGATTTCATCTTTGAGGAAATCGCTACTCTCAACTCGGGCATTCCCTGCGATTAGCAAGAGAGCCCGTGGTAATCGCGAACGCAATCGTTGGAATTCATAGAGCATCGGCAGGAGATCGGCTTTGTCGGCCGGTGACTTGCGTCCAAACATCAGAACTATGAACGCATCTGGGGGCAATCCAAAGTGTTTTCTCGCAGATGCTCTTGAGGCGGGGTGGAAAAGTTCTGTATCGACCGCGTAGGGGATCACTACTTGACGGCCCCTGAATCGTTCCTGAGGTATCTCAGCGGCCTGGGCAACATGGCCGAGCAGTTGTGTGAAGGCAGCAGAAGCTGCTGTACTGGAACAAACGACTGTGTCCGTCGGGATCGTCGGCGAAAGGAGAAGTGGGAGAAACGTGTGTTTCAACTGGGCCCGATAACTTAGGGAATGATGCGAAAAAACAACGGGGCGTGCGCGTTTTAAATAGCCATGACGGAAGTCAATCATCTCTGGTGAAATGTGTTGTGGGTCGAAAAGAACGAAGGACTTGAGCTCGTGAAGGTCCGAGGGTACGACAAGACGCCTCGATGATTGCTCTGGAGTAGTGGAAGACCCCAAAACGGCGTTGCTGTCCCAGAGATGCATCAAGAAGGTCGAACCACAACTGTGGTATTTCAGGAAAGACTCATAGACAGTTTCCGTGGCAAACTTAGCTCCAACGGGTCGCTCTGACGACATTTCAAAAGGGCTCCTCAAACGTTCGATGAAACCAGCGAGTCCTGTCTTCTTTCGTCTGAAGCGTGTCAGATTTGGTATAGGCATTACGACGTTGATCTGATCGCTGCTCATTGCATACCTCAGTCCTGATGGCTTTTGTTGCGTCCTTAACTTGCGTCAACTATACAGAACCTATGCTTCTTGAAAGTTGATTAAGCTATGCCAAGCCGCTCATACAGCGCAGCGTCTGAAGCTGCGGTCTCAAGCACGGAACTGAGTTGCGGAAGCCGCTCAAGTCGAAGTGGGTGTTGGTACAAATGGACCCAGTGAGGATGCCCGGTTTAAACAGGCCGAAATGTTTAGACTTCATGCAGAAGTCCTCAGAAGGTAAGCGGCGCGTTCCATTCCGCGCGGTCGGTTTGACCTTGGCAGGCTGCACCTATTCACCGCGGAGTTCGAGTTTAGAAAATGACGCCATAGTCATGCTTCTGGACCGACGTTAGTTGCTGGCTAATGACTGGCGCTGTGGCTTCGCTCTTAATTGGGATGGGCTCCACCGCAGGGGCGGCACTGCCTGGGTACAAGGCAATGTCTGCTTTTGGAAAGTTCGTTTGGAACGCTTTCTGTGAGAGCTGTTCACCGGTCGCAAGGATGCGTTCGGCGCGAACGCTCTGAGTAGCGTCCACGGCATAGCCGTAGTCGATGCGTCGGGTCTTCTCGGGCGTAAGCTCTGCCGTCTTGCCGGAATCGAGCTGCACGCTTATGGAGCGGTCCTGCCCGACGCGTGTCACTGTCCCAAGGTCACCCAGCCGCACGCCTGCCTCACGGTCTGAGGCTGTAAAGCGGATGCGCTCGCCCTCCGCAATCTCTCTCACCTCTTCGCGGAACAGACGGCTTTCGCGCGTCTGCTGGCGAAGCTGTGAAGGGCTGTAGGTAACTTCATCTTTGGTGGCGTCGATGTGGACCGTGAGTAGATTGCCTTTCGGCTTTGTCCCAATCACCGTGGCCTCGCTGTCGTGCGGGATGTGCTCGATGGATGGATTACCGGTTTTGAAATGGATCTTGTCGCCGGGTTCGTATGCTTCCACGCGATACAGGCTTTCGCCTCGCTTCTCGACCAGCACCGGCACCGCTACAGCTCCGCGGCCGAGTTTGCCTTGAGCGTAGAGGTCGGCGCGGGCGAGCTGCGTCAACTCGTCGCGTTCTGCCTTGTTCGTGGCCACGATGACGCTTCTCTCCGGTCGTGTAGCGTAGTCGTTGGCGACGGCCGCAAGCCGGGAGTCCGGGTGGTTGTATTCATGCACCTGGACGGGCTTCGGCTCTTTGGAAGGTTGCGAAGACGGCTGCTGTTCGGCCTTGGTGGTGAAGTCGAGCGCGGCGCTCTTGGTCACGTCGGTTGCAAGCCGCTGGCCTAGTGTCTCCGCATCGTTCGTGTAAATTCGCGCGTCTTCAGACGCACGCGAGATGGCGACGTAGGCGAGCCGTTGATTGATAAGGCTACGCGAGGAATCCGTGTCGAAGTGTGCCAGCACGCGATTCGATGTAAGCCCCTGCGAGCTATGAGACGTGACGGCATAGCCATGATCGAACTGCCGGAACTCGGCCGGGTTGAAACTGACTGAACGTTCCTCCTTGCCGTCCATGCGGACCGTGAGGCGGTCCGGCTCGATGGCGGTCACGGTTCCCATGTCCCGGTTTGCGATGCCCAGCTCCTTGTTGAGCGCGGAGAACTGGATGCGGTCGCCTGTCGCTAGTTCCCTGCTCACCTCGCGGTAGACATTCACGCCGTAGACGCGCTTGGGGTCGTAGCTCACGCTGGCGCCGTCGGCCAGCTCAACGGTGAGGCGGTTCGTGGTGGAATCCGCTGCGCGGACGACGCCGAAGGCTCCGTGCTCGATCCCCTCGGCCTTACTGCCGCGGTCGTACTGGATCACGTCGCCGGCACGATACATGGCCGCCCAGGTGCGGTCGGGGCCGGTCATATCGGAGCGATGCGAGAGCGTTTGGAATTGCTGCGCGTCCTCTCCCAGCTTCCCGGCCTTTTGTAATTCGACGCGCACGGCCTCATTGATCTGCTGGCGGCTCCGGTTGTCCGGGGAGACGATCAGGGTTCCGTCTGGTTTCGCGGCGTAGTCCCGCGCGATCGCTTCGATGCGCTGCTGCCCGTTCGCCAGCTCCGTGACGCGGCCCTGCTCCGTGAGGAGCGCAACGCCCTTCTCTGTCTCGCCTTTCGCAAGGTGCTCGACCGCCCGTAGCAGCTCCGGGTCTTTCTGCCGGACGATGGTTTCGAGCCGTGCGGTCTGCATCCCGGCGTCCTGCATCTGCTGGAAGGGACGGCCTGCGTCCACGCCCTGATGCTGGCGGGTGTCTCCAATTACCAACACGCGGTCTTGTGGACCGATCTTCTCCAGAAAGGCCCGCATCTGCTTAGTGCTGGCGAGACTGGATTCGTCCAGCATGTAGAGATGTTTGCTGGCAGGGTCACATTTGACCCTTCGTTCGGTTCAAGATCAATCCTACGAGAATGTCTCCGTCGCTGGTGACACGGGGAAGCCGAAAACGTGACCGCTTTTTCTAGGCTCTCCATATTGGGGATATCAGCATATCCGACTGTAAATACATAGGTTATCCATGGAATAGCGGCTCTCTTTCGGTGGGAAGCCACAGTCCGCTTCAAGGCCGCTTTAGCATCAGACAAATTAATAACCCTACATTTGCTGATACCAACATTTATAGGTACTATTAGATTACCGATATGCCTTGTTGTGAGAAACCTAAAGGTTCATGAGGCTGCGGGCCAAGGAGGCGACTCATGCCGTCCTCATTGGGGTTTTGGTAGTTGTAGTTCCTCCCGTCTGTAGTTTGGTAACCGGTCATTTGCGTCGCGTAGCCCTTAGGCCGCGACGTCCTTGCCTATCCAACTCAACCCCTTTTGTGAAAGCAGAAGGGCCAAAAACGGGAGAGACTTGTTATGCGTTCCTCAATCACTCGTCGGGTATTGAACGGGCTTCTGCTTGGTGCTTCTCTAGCAGTGGCTCCACTTACCTTTGCTCAGACCTTCGCCTACACCGGTAATCTCCAACACGACCGTCATATCACACCGCAGGGCTTCTATCCGGAGGTCAGGTACTGATCGCGGCAGGTGTCAACAGCGATGGAGATACCATGAACCGCGCCGAACTTTACAGCCCGTCCAGCGGGACGTTCGCGTACACCGGCAATCTGCAACATGACAGGAAGTACCACACTGAGACGGTGCTTCAGAATGGCTTGGTGCTGATCACCGGTGGCGAGAACAACGATGGGAATACCATCAACAGCGCCGAACTCTATAACCCGTCGACGGGGACGTTTGCATATACGGGCAATTTGCAGCATGACCGCGCCTTCCATACCGCGACCCTGCTGTCGGATGGCCGTGTTCTCATCACGGGTGGCATCAACAATGATGGAGACACGATCAACAGCGCGGAAATCTATACGCCTTCGACGGGGACGTTCGCCTACACCGGGAACCTGCAGCATGACCGGACTCGGCATACCGCGACTCTTCTTCAGAACGGCCAGGTATTAATCACCGGCGGTTTGAACAACGATGGGAATACCATCAACAGCGCCGAACTCTATAACCCGTCGACGGGGACATTTGCGTATACCGGAAACCTGCAGCATGATCGCGCCAACCACACAGCAACGCTGCTGAGCAACGGTCAGGTGCTCGTCGCGGCGGGCCGCAATAATGATGGCGACACCATCAACAGCGCCGAACTCTATAACCCTTCCACAGGTACGTTCGCGTACACCGGTAACCTTCAGCATGATCGGCAATATCACACTGCAACCTTGCTCAACAGCGGTCAGGTCCTGCTTGCTGCAGGCCTGAATGATGATGGCAATACCCTCAACAACGCGGAGCTCTATACCCCGAGCAGCGGTACCTTTGCGTATACCGGCAATCTTCAGCACGACCGCGCCAACCACACTGCGACGCTGCTCAGCAACGGCAAGGTCTTGATTGCGGCCGGTCGCAACAATGACGACGCCACAATCAACCGTGCGGAACTCTATACCGCTCCCTAAACTACGCGCCTAACTCGAGCGGCCGGTACCAACTCTCAGATGGCCCCTTTCTCGGCTTCCGTTAAGCTTCCGAGTTAGGGGCCTTTTCTCCAGCGCGAATAAATAGCACTCCGAACTGAGCCTATTGGGTCAGGCGAATTCGTGCGCCCATTTTCAGCCTTCGACTCTGAAAGGAGCCCCCATGAAACCCCATCTTGCAATGCGACTTCTGTCCTTCCACTCAGCCAAACGTGACTCGCGGCGAATAGTTGTTCTCTTGCTTGTCATTTGCATGTCGGGTTTGCAAAGTGCAGTCTCCAAAGCACAGGAATCGTCCTCGATTGCCAAGACCTCTGCTATCTCGGGAACTGTCTCTTACGAGCAGGGCCGCCTTGCTTCGGAGAAAATTGTGGCCTACCGAGTCACGGCTCGCCATGGTCATCGACTACTGGAAACAGGCTGCACCACTTTCACGGATAGCAATGGATACTACCTCTGCAAACACCTCCAGGCGGGGAGCTATCTTGTCGTTGCCGAAAACGGTAGTGCCCGGAAATCGTCACTCGCAAACAGACTTTCGTCCTTTGTCTTCTATGGCGGAAGTCAGGATCTCAACAATCTGGTTTTGATTTCACTTGGTACGAAGGAGACACAGACAGCAGACTTCCAGATTCCTTTTTCTGCAGGGAGAATGGTTTCTGGCAGCCTTCCATTCAGAAGTCCCGGTGCAACCGTGGGACTCTACCAAACTGCCGATTCCGGTCTTGAATATCGATCTCCCCTACAGGCGGCCTATTCAAAGGACGGAACATTCTCCTTCGCCAATGTTCCACCCGGTCGGTATGAGCTTCGCGAGAGATGGTTTGACGGGCCTCAGGAGATCGATGCATCGGAAGGAGTCGAGGTCGCCGGAACAGAATTGAGCGGGTTGAAGGTCGTCCCTTACCATCTACGAAACGTGGAAGTGGCAATTGTCGAAGATGGGAACTCCACCAGGAATATCGACTCGGTTTTGGCGGAAGACATCCATACAGGCAGCCATGCGGAGGCTGACAAAAGGCAGGGAGCGACGTTCACGTTAAAAGAAATGAAGCCAGGAGATTACAATCTCTTCGTCACCTCGGATCGGTCGGTCTGCGTGGAAGGAATCTCGGTGAACGGGCGCGAGGTAGCGCAGCCGTTACATATTCCGTCTGACGACTCTCCTCTTGATCTGGGCATTCGCGTAGGGTCGAACTGTGGTTCGATCCAGGGCACGTTGCCGAGCGGACGCCAAGGAGATGTCCTGGTGACAACCGAGAACTTCATCCCGATAAAAGCTATCCGTTCCGACTCGAATGGGCACTTCAAGGCGAACAACCTTCCTGTCGGGCGCTATCTTCTTTTCGCGTGGCCATCGCTTCAGGAGATTCCCTTCCGAGATCGTTCCTTCCTCTTCGGCTTCAAAGACAGGAGTGCATCGGTGGAAGTCGATGCACTTGCCCCACTCTCGGCTCTGACAGTCTCAGTGTTGAACTGACGATCCGGTCATTTTCCTTCGAGCAAGTGAAATAAGTCCCTGACCCGGCGGCGGCTGACATCAAGTCTCGCGCCGCCTTTGAGCAGTACCTCCGCTCCGCTGCCGGGTAAAGGATGAACCTCTTCAATGGCGTTGATGGCCACCAAAGACGATCGGGATGCACGATAGAACCTTCTCGGATCAACGCGGGTTTCGAGTTCGTGTAGTGTCGGGTCCATCCAATACTCTTTCCCGCTGAGTGTGAGAAGGCGGGTCAATCCATCGACTGAGTCGAAGTAAGCCACATCCGCTGCAGCAATGACGATATACCGCTGGCCGTTCTTTACCAGAAAGCGGGACAGACGCGGATCTGTTGATGCAATCAGGTGCTCCACAGAGGAAGCTGACTCATCCACGGCCCTCCGTGCAAAACGCTGCAAGGTCTTTTCAAGACGTGCCCTGCTCACCGGCTTCAACAGGTAGTCGACTGCATTCAGCTCGAACGCGTCGACCGCATGTTGGTCGAAGGCCGTACAGAAGACGATGGCGGGCCGAGGCGCTGGAAGGCATGCCGCCACGTCGAGCCCGGACCCCTGAGGCATCTCGATATCGAGTAGCAGTAGATCGGGTTGAAACTCCACGACCGCTTCCATCGTGCGAGCCCCGTTATCGGCTTCGCCAAGAATCTCGACATCTGGATAGCCCGACAGTAGTTGCCGAAGGCGCTGTCGGGCCGGTGGCTCATCGTCAGCAATCAGAACTCGAATCACGCCTCGCTCCTTTCCGGAACTTCGAGAGTAACCTTGGTTCCATGCGGCGTGTTTTCCCAGGACACCTGCCCCGCGGTGCCATAATAGCCACGGAGGCGGTCGACCACATTGCGCAGTCCGTGCCCCTCGACGCAGTCGTTCAAAACGAAGCCTTCCGGAAAGCCAGCTCCTGTATCGGATACTTCGACATGGAGACGATGCCCTCGTAGGCTCACGTCGATACTTACAGTGCCTGCTGCAGATATCCCAGCAATGCCATGTTTGATGGCGTTCTCTACTAACGGTTGGATCACCATGGCCGGTACGTGCAGCATTGCAGCTGCCGGGTCGACCGTTATGAAGGTCTTCAGGCGATCCCGGAACCTTGCGTGTTCTACGGCAAGGTAGGCTCGAATGAAGTCGATCTCGTCTGAGACGCGCACCCATTCCTGCTGCGACCGATGCAGTGTGTAGCGGAAGACTTCAGCCAACTCTGCGATAGTTTCGTCCGCAAACTCGGGTTCTGTCCGTATCCAGCCGGCAACCGCGTTAAGGGCATTGAAGAGGAAATGGGGATTAATCTGGGCACGGAGAGCGCGCAGCTCAGCCCGGCTGGCCAGCGCCGCCAGTTCCTGCTCCCGCTGCGCCCGTTCCTGTTCGCCAAGGCGCAGGCGCACATTCTGCGATAAAACGTACAGCGTCGCCGTCAAGTTCTCTAAGAGGCGGCGGTCGTCGCTCAGATACGGCACAGCGTTGCGCCTGGGAAGCAGCTTCACGAATCCTGCCTCCTTCATCGCAACTAGAAGTTCATCGGAATTGTCTGCGGTGCCTCTTCCATGGAACGCAACCATGGCTTCGCATCCAAAGATCTTTGAAAAACTGCTGGCTGCACTCTCTCGAAGTTCGCTCTCATTGTTGCTTGACTGGACAGACTGCAGGAATCGTCTCTCTGCCTCCGTTGCGGAGTATCTGCGTTGGAGAAGGTGGTCTGCTACTTTGGTCAACCAGTCCCGGAGTAGAGGCCCCAGCACCCACAGCGGTAACAACATGAAGACGCCCTTGCAGGCTCGCCCCCAACTTCCGGAGAAGGTGTCCCGGAAATATGGTGCGCTGAGCAGCACCAGGCCGGTGAGAATACTCCCGGTTGCGAAGTACAGGCCGCTTTTGACAAACGTGTCGAAGAAGGCAAGCCGCTCGTTGTAGTACAGGCGGACCGCAAAGAAGAGCAAAACAAGATAGTCGGGGGCAAGAGTGAAGAAGGGGTTATCGCTGATCAGCGCAGCGACAACCGTCGCGACCATCAGTAGAAAGATTGTGAACTTCCAGTTCCAGCGATGGATGTCACGGTTGGTGGTTCCGCGTCCGGACCGGATCAAAAGCGTGAGACTGCACAACGATGCAATCAGGAGCAAAGCTGCTGGAAGCCAAGCCAGGCTTTCGCTCCAGTGGCTATAGGGAACAGCCACAGATCCCAGAGCGGCTACATAGAGTAGATAGAGCATGGTTCGCCACGGTTGTGGCGCGATGCGCGACTCTGCTTGCTCCCAGAGAAGGTGAAACATCATGGGGGGCAGGAGGCTCACCAGGAGTGCCTGGACGAGTGCAACCGCTGGGTACTCGACAAACGACACGATCGAGATCAGATTGATGAGGAAGACAACGGCGCAGATCGCAGCGAACGCTCGAAAAACAATACTGCTTTTTCTCTTGCCGACTACGAAGGAAATGGTAAGGATTGCGAACGCGAACGATCCGAACGCAAAGACCACAAGTGAAATGAATTCGAGAAAGAATCCCATTCTCTAAGGTGTGCCTTCCACGGGCTTGCCCGTGACTTCACTTAACGTTCCAAGAATCTCGTGGTAATTCGATTTGTGCGCCATCAGAAGAAGCGCGCCTCGGCTCCCATCCGACGACTTGAAGATCAATCCGATAAGGTGGTCCTTGTCGTTGCGAAGGATGCCAAAGAGTGGAACAGGCTGAGCATCGTCGCCACCCGCGAGCAGCGCGGAGACCCGGCGATAGGCGGTCATTCCATAGGTCAGGCTGAGAATATCCTCGGATCGGATCGCAATCATTTTGCGGTTTTCAAAGTTCAGCGTGATCGCGCCGCCAGCGATGGTCATCGTGGTATTCCAGTCAAAGGGGTTGACCTTAACTGCGATCGTCCCGGCCTGGTAGCGGAGCTTAGCCCAGTTCTTCTCGGCCAAGAGGTTTGGAGCTACGGCCGAAAGGAAGCAGCTGGTCAGGCTAGCGATCATCGTTCTGCGAGTGAGAGGCCGCATACATGTACTTGTAAGGATAGGCAAGACTGGCCATATGGCCAAAGCCTTTACCGTGAGCGGTCGAAATTTGATCATGAGTGGCTGTTTGCTTCGCAGCCAAATATCTCTGGCCACTCATCCGGGAATTTCGACCGTCCAAGGGAAAAGTCTCGACGGCGCCCAAGAAACTCCCCTACGATTTTCCTAGATGAGAAGGATAGCTCTATTTTTGGTGTTGCTCGTCTCTGCTGCTGCATACGGACAAAACAGCGACCTTGGCGTGTTGGGTGGTCTGACGCATTACAACTCCGAGACACGGTTTGGCTTTCAGGTGAACTATGCATTCCAGTTCTGGCAGAGACCAGCAGGGCGGCTGTATGTGGAGTTACCTGCCTTCGTCCCCGTCTCCCCTAAGGGACAATCGAACTCGGTCCGCATCTTCGTGGCGCCCGGAGTGCGCTACCACTTCAACATCACTCCGCGGACAGTTGTCTATGCGGCGATTGGTGGTGGCCTTGCCGTGCGCCCCGACACATCGAGCATAAGTAGCGCTTTTGCTTATGGCGGGGGACTTGACTTTAGACTCACCCGACTTTGGAGTTTACGCAGCGATATGAGGGATCTGGTTACATCGCGCTCTACAGGGTATGGCGGAGGGCATAACCCCTCCCTGATGTTTGGAGCGGCACTCCACTTCTAACAACGCACAACCAAGGCAGGACAACACAGCGGCGAGCGCTGAATGAGAGTCTCTGCGCCAAATTCAGGCTGGAAGGAGAGCTCGGAGGGTAAGTCGGCAATGTCTGACTTCCCTGGCGAGGTGGAAGATGACGAGTTTTGTAATCCGAATGGCAATCGTGGCAGGCCTGACGATGCTGACGCTTCTTTGGGACATGAGACGTCGAAGACTTTCATTGCGACGTAAGGCGGGCTGGAGCCTGTTTCCTTTCCTCGATCTCTGCGCGGTAGCCAGTGTCGTAGGACTCGGAGGCTTGCTCCTTGCCAGGACCGATTCCTTCTTTCAGATCATGCTTTCGTTGATCATTCTGGCATTCATCTGGCATGAAGGGAAAAAGCAGGTTCAACTCCAGAGGCCCGGGGGAATCGTATTTGGCGAGGCCTGTGTACTTGGGGGAAT
>Ga0153956_1000084_pt1 | contig 119167 bp, 106 predicted proteins | sample TSFL040MetaG_FD_104704 | JGI IMG/M metagenome (GOLD analysis project Ga0153956, IMG submission 104704) | Attine ant fungus gardens microbial communities from Florida, USA - TSFL040 MetaG | ecosystem: Host-associated > Fungi > Mycelium > Unclassified | place: USA: Florida, Wekiwa Springs... | reverse complement strand
GGACCCGCACCCTCGCCGCCATGATCGCTCCCTCGCGCCGCCGAACCGACAGCACAGGGACTCGCGATCCATAACAACGCTCCCTGCCACAACGAGGCCAACATTGCCTGACACGACACTAGCTCCACTCCTTCGGAACCCTCGCCACCACGGCGGGGGTTTCGTCGTTCAAAGGGGACCGGCCGGGTTGCCTCGGTGCCTCAGGCCAGCGTTCCGTCCGGGACGAGCCACTCCTGGCGAAGCCCGCCCACGGCGGCGATCCGCTCGTAGTCGCGGTCGTAGTGGACGAGGTCCACGTCGGCCTCCTCAGCCGCCGCCGCAAGCAGCAGGTCGGCGAGGGGAACCCGGCGATGGTCGCCCTTGGCCGACAGGGCCAGCTGGGTCTCGCAGGCCCGGGCCTAGAGTCCGGCCGGCATCGGGATCGCCTCGAAGGCGCCGAGCCGGCCGGAGACCTCCCTCGCCCGCCCCTCGTTCGGAGCGAGACGCGTCAGCTCGAGGACGACGAGATCGCAGACCAAGACCAGGCCGGCCTCGACCGCCGCATTGAACCAGGCGGTGAGCTCGGGGAAGCGGCGATCGCGCACCCAGGTCCAGGCGCCGGTGTCGAAGAGCGCAGGCCGATCGAGCCTTAGGAACCGCAGGTCGGCCACGACGCTCAGCCGCGCTCGCGACCGGCGGCAACCTCTTGCGGCAGAAGGGCCGCCTCAGACGCAGCGGGAGGTTTGAAACGCCTGGCCCGCGCGCGAGCGCCGCGCGACGCGAGTACGGTCGTCCGGACAAGTTCGAGAACCCTGGCCGGCCTCATTCGTTTTAAGTGAGCGGACCCGTGGAAGCCCGCGCCCTCCCAGCCCCTCGCAGCGCACCTCCGGTGATGCGGCTGCGCTCGGACGAGCAGCTCGTCGCGCGCTTTCGCGCGGGCAACGACGACGCGTTCCGGGCGATCCACGATCGCTACCACGCGCACCTGTTCGCCTACGCGCTGCAGATGCTGGGCGGTGCGCGCCAGGACGCCGAGGACGTCGTCCAGGATGTCCTCGTCCGCGCGTACCGGACGCTGCGCTCGAGCGAGCGCAGCGTGGCGCTGCGGCCCTGGCTGTACCTGGTCGCCCACAACCGCTGCATCGACCTGCTGCGCAAGCGCACGCCCGAGCCGCGCGACGTGCTCGCCGCCCGTCAGGCTCCGGACGACGATCCGACGCAGCTGACCGAGCGCCGAGAGGAGCTGCGCTCGCTGGTGCGCGACCTGCGCCGGCTGCCCGAGCAGCAGCGCTCGGCGCTGCTGATGCGCGAGCTGCAGGGCCTGAGCTACGCCGAGATGGCGGTCGCGCTCGACCTCTCGGTGCCCGCCGTGAAGTCCGCGCTGGTCCGCGCGCGCAAGAGCCTCGTGGACGCGGCGACCGCGCGCGACACGGCCTGCGAATCCGTGCGCGCCGACCTGGCGCTGGCCTGTGACCGCGGCGTGCGCGCGAGCGGGCTGGCCTGGCGCCACCTGCACGAGTGCGCGCCCTGCCGCCAGTACCGCGAGGATCTGCGCGGCGTGCGGCGCGGCCTGTCGGCGCTGGTGCCGACAGGGCCGATCGCGGCGCTCAGCCACGTCGTGCTCGGCGTCGGCGGGACCGGTACGGCGAGCGTCGTCGCCGGCGTCGGCGCCACGGCGACCGCGACCAAGGTCGCCGTCGTGGTCGCCACCGCGGCGCTGACCACCGGCGGCGTGATCGTCGCGACCGAGCAGCCGTCCGCGGCGCGGGCCGCGCCCGCGCCGCACGCGGCCGCCAGCGTCCCGCCGCAGGCGCTGGCCCGCGCGACCGTCTCCCCGCGACCCAGGCCGGCGAAGACCGCCGCGTCGAAGCCGCGGCCGCTGCCGCGCGCCACACGGACGCCGGCGCCGCGGCGGACGCCGATCGTGGTCGTCGAGACGCCCGAGCGGACGCCGGCGGCCATCCAGACGGCGACCGCCACCGCCTCGCCCCGGCCGGCGCTGGAGAGCACGCCGACGGCGACCGAGACGGCGACGGCGGTCGCCACGGCGACCGTGGCCGTGACGCCGACCGCGACGCCCACGCCGCGCTCGTTGGCGACGCCCACGCCGCACTCGTCCGTGACGGACCCGCCGCCGGCGACGCCCACGCCCACTCCCACCAAGACGCCGGCCGCCACCGCGCGCTCGGCACCTCCGCCCACCCCGACGCCCACGCCAACGCCGAAGCCCGGGATCACCCCGCAGCCCGTCGTGACCGCGGCCCCCACGCCGACTCCGTCGCCGAGACCGAGTGCCGTCGTGACCGGCCGTCCCAGCCCAACGCCCACGCCGTAACCCACGATTCGGCGCCCGGGACGGGCGCCAGGAGGTCCCCAGATGCGCAAGACCGCGATCCTCGCGTCGATCGTCGCTGCCTCGTTGCTGCCCGCCGCCACGGCCGCTGCCCAGAGCGCCTCGACGATCGGCCCCGTCGGCCCGCCGATCAGCCCCGTCGGCCCGAAGCAGTACTTCCACGGGCTGGTCGACGGCCAGGCGAGCGAGAGCACGATCGTGCTCGCCTGCCCGCCGATCGGCACTTCCCGGACCGGCCACCCGGTCGCCGGCCAGTCGGTCAGCGTCCACCAGCTGTTCCCGCCGATCGTCTTCCCCGGGCTCGGCTACACCGGCACGGCCAGCACGATCGCCGCCTCGCTGCGGCTCGTCTCGGCCTCCGCGGCGGCATCCGCCACGTCAGCGCTCCCGCTCGCGGTCTTCTCGCTGTACGACGCGCGGGTGGCGATCCCGACGACGCTCTCGCTCCCCTGCAGCGGCTCCGGCGCCGTCGTCTTCCAGCCGGTCCAGGGCGGCAGCACCGCCCAGAACGACACGGTCAAGGTGACGTTCGCCTCGATCACCGCGACGACCTGAGCTCGGTCGCCGCCGCCTAGAGCGCGTCGGGCAGAAGGCTCAGTGTGCCGGCACCGGGTGGCGCGGCTCGTAGAGGCCGAGCTTGCCGCCGCCCGGCAGTCGGATCGACGTCAGCCGGCCCCAGCGCTCCTCGACGACGTCGCCGCAGACGTCCGCGCCGCGGCCGCGCAGCTCGGTGACCGTCGCGTCGAGCTCGTCGCACATGATGTAGAGCTCATGGCGATCCTGCTCGGAGGAGTGGCACGCGACCTCACCCGGGGGGAGCGCGAAGATCAGCCAGCCGCCGCCCGCGTCGACGTGCTCGAAGCCGAGCACGTCGCGGAAGAACGCGCGGTCGCGCTCCGGATCGCGCGTATGGAGGACCGTGTGCGCGCCGGTGATCATGCGGACAGGCTAACGGCGACGAACGCCGGCCGCTCGGCAGACGACGAACGCGACCTCGTCCGACCTCGATGCGGCGACGACCGCCCAGCCGCCGTTGGTGCTGATGTCACACCGATCTCGCGACTAAGCCCACAGTGACTTCGCCGCAGCGTCCGGGGACGCGTACGACTGACTCGTCATAGTTGCGCGTCGGGCGCGTTGATCGCCAGCTGGGCGGCGAAGGCCCGCTGGTACGCGGGCCGTGCCTCGCCGCGGGCGACGTAGGCGGCCAGCGTCGGGAACTCGTCCAGCAGGCCTGAGGGTCGCAGCCGCAGCAGCACCGACACCATCAGCAGGTCGCCGGCGCTGAACGGCCCGTCGAGCCAGTCGGCGTCACCCAGGTGGGCGGAGAGCCGGACCAGTCGGGCGCGGATGCGGTCCTTGACCAGCGGCAGACGCGCCTCGGCCCAGGGCCTGTCGCCCTCGAAGATCCTGGCGGTCACGAGCTCGAGGATCGGCGGCTCCACGGTGCTGAGCGCGGCGAACATCCAGGTGACGGCGCGCGCCCGCGCGTCGGCGTCGTCCGGGAACAGGCCCGCGTGGCGCTCGGCGATGTGGTGGACGATCGCGCCGCTCTCGAACAGGACGAGATCGCCTTCCTCGTAGGTCGGGATCAGGCCGAACGGATGGACGCGCAGATGCGCGGGCTCCGCCTTGGCCTGCAGCGAGACGAGGCGCACCTCGTACGGTTGGCCGACCTCTTCCAGCGCCCAGCGAACGCGGGTGTCGCGCGCGAGCCCCTGGCCGCCGTCCGGCGACCGCTCGAAGGCCGTGATGACAATGGGGGTCATACGCGTCCGACTTGGCCGCGACCGAAAGCTCATCGGCCGCCGTCGACGTTGCGGCAGAGCCGGTCGAGCAGCGCGCGCAGGCTGTCGACGGCGGCCGGCTCGAGATCGCCGCGGAGCTGCTGGTCGAAGGCGCGTGCCGCGGCCGCGAGCCGGGTGAAGGCGGCCTCGCCGGCGTCGGTCAGCTCGACGATGTGGTTGCGGCGGTTGGCCGGGTCGCGGCGGCGGGCGACGAGCCCGTCCCCCTCCATCGCATTCAGGTGATGCGTCAGCGTCGCCTGGTTGATGCCGACGACGTCGGCCAGCTGGCGCTGGTTCGCGTCCCTGTGGATCTTCAGGTTGAGCAGCACCAGCCAGACGGGGAGCGAGCCGCCGGCCTCGGCGAGCGCGTCGTCGAACGCGCGGCTGACCAGGCGCGCCGCCCGCGCGAGCTGGAGGCCGATCGGGGTCTGTTCGGGCCGCATGCGGTGGTCAAGAGCGTAGCGACTGATTCGAGATCTAACTGATTGACATCAAATCGTTTGCTATCTATGGTTTCGAAGCGTGCAGACCAGCGAACGAGACGGAGGCCGGGACATGCCGGAGATGACGGGGAAGGTCGCGCTCGTGACGGGCGCCAGCCGTGGCATCGGCGCGGCCGTGGCGAGGGCGTTTCGCGCCGCCGGCGCGAACGTGGCGCTCGCCGCCAGAAACGCCGACGCCCTGGACCGCCTGGCCGGCGAGCTGGGTCGCGACGACGGTCACGCGCTCGCCGTCCCGACCGACGTCAGCGACCCCGCCGCCGTGGCGGCACTGGTCGAGCGCACGGTCGAGCGGTTCGGCCGGCTCGACTTCGCCTGCAACAACGCCGCCGGCGGCGGCCATCCGCCGACCCCGCTCGCCGACGTCGCGATCGAGGCGTTCGACTCGGGGATCGCCACCAGCCTGCGCGGCGTGTTCCTGTCGCTGCGCGCGGAGATCCCCGCGATCGTCGACTCCGGCGGCGGCGCGATCGTCAACATGTCCTCGACCGCCGGGACGCAGGCCGTCGGCGGGCTCGCGAGCTACGTCGCCGCCAAGCACGGCCTCGAGGGCCTCACGCGGGTCGCGGCGCTCGACTACGCCGACCGCGGCGTCCGCGTCAACGCCGTCGCGCCCGGACCGATCCTGACCGACAACCTCAGGCGCGCCGGCAGCGCCGCCCAGCAGGCGGCGGCCGCCGCGATGCCGCTCCAGCGCGTCGGCCGGCCCGAGGAGGTCGCCGCCGCGGTCGTCTGGCTCTGCTCAGACGCGGCCGGCTTCGTCACCGGCACCACGCTGACCGTCGACGGCGGCAAGCGGGCCGGCACGCCACCCTTCCGGATGACGGCCGGCCCGCGCTGACCGCGTGGCTCAGCCCGTGACGGGCGTGGGCCGATGCGCGCGGCGCGCGACGACCTTGATCGCGCGCTGCGCGCGGGCGGCCGCGACGCCGCTGCCGGTCGCGACCGCGTGGTTGGTGAGCTTGCCGTGCGCGCCGGGCAGCGTCCGGGCGCGCAGCGTGATCGTGCGCGAGCCGTGCGCGCGCAGCGTTCCCAGGCTCCAGCAGCGCTGGCCCTTGGTCAGCTTCGCCTTCGGGCTGGAGCCGACGAACACCAGGCCGCGCGGCAGCGCGTCGCAGACCTTCACCTTCGTCACCGCGAAGGCCGTCGGGTTGCTGACCTTGAGCCGGTAGGTGACCCGGCCGCCGGCCTTGAGCGTGCGCACGGACGCCGTCTTGCGCAGCACGAGCTTGCCCTTCGCGCTGATCTTCGCCGGCGCCAGCGCGATCGACGCGGCCGGCGGCACCGGCGACGGGCTCGCGACCGGCGGCAGCGGCCGCGGGGACGTCGGGACGCTCGCGTGCGACGGCGCCGACTCCGCCGAGGTCTGCCCGCGGGTGTCGGTCCCGGTGGCGGTCGCGACGTTGTCGACGTGCCCGGCCGTGACGTCCTCGTCGCTGACCGTGTGCGCCTGCGTGCTCGTGCAGGTCAGCGAGTCGCCGGGCGCCAGCCCCGGCGCGGCCGGATCCGGGCAGCTGACCGCTCCGATCGCGGGATCGGCCACCTGCACCGTCGTCAGGTCGACGTTGCCCGTGTTGGTCACGAGGAAGCTGTAGGCGATCGTGTCGCCGGGGTGGGCGTCCTCCTGGTCCGCGCCGGGCGTGACCTGCGCCGTCTTGACGATCGAGGTCAGCGGCGCGGCCGGCACCGTCGGCAGCGTCACGGTCGAGCGGTTCGACGGCGGCGAGTCCTGGCCGAGGCCGTCGCGGCCGCTCGCGGTCGCGACGTCGGTCACCGTGCCGGCGTCGACGTCGGCCTGGGTGACCGTGTGCAGGCTGTCGGCGGTGCACGTCTCCGACGCGCCGGGAGCGAGCCCGGGCGCCGCCGGCTGCGGGCAGGTCACCGTGCCGAGCGTCGGGTCGTCGACCGCGACGCTCGTCAGGTCGACGTTGCCGATATTCGTCACGACGTAGCTGTAGGCGATCGTGTCGCCGACCTGCAGCTCGTCCTGGTCGGCGGCGGGGCTCACGTCGGCGACCTTGAGGATCCCGACCAGCGGCGACGGATCACCCGGGACCGTCACGCTCGACGGCGGCGACGTCGGCGGCGGCGTCGGCGGTCCGCTCGGCGGCGTCGGCGGCGTGCCCGTCGCGGTCGCGACGTCGGTCACCGAGCCGTTGTTGACGTCCGCCTGCGTGACCGTGTAGACCGCGTCCGCGGTGCAGGTCACGCTGGCGCTCGGCGCCAGCGCGCCCGGCGGGCAGGTGACGCTGCCGCCGGTCGGATCGCTCACCTGCACGTCGGTCAGCGTGACGTTGCCGGTGTTGACCACGTAGTAGGAGTAGTGAATCTGCTCGCCGAGCGTGATCGGCGCCTGATCGCCGCCGTCGGCGTGGGCGATCTTCTGCAGCGCGAGGTCCGGCGCCGGCGCGACCGTCGGCACGACGGCGGTCGAGCGGTTCGAGGGCGGCGTGGCGTTGCCCTTGCGGTCGACGCCGGCCGCGGTCGCGCTGTCGACGACCTGACCCGCGTCGACGTCGGCCTGCGACACCGTGTGCGTGTTGACCGCCGTGCACGTCAGCGACGCGCCCGGCGCCAGGCCCGGAGCCGGCGGCGTGGGACAGACGACCGTCCCGAGATCCGGATCGCTCACCGACACCGTCGCCAGCGTGACGTTGCCGCTGTTGGTGACCGTGTACGTGTACTGGATCGAGTCACCGACCTGCGCGGCGAGCTGGTCGGCGGCCGGGGTCACCGTCGCATGCTTGGCGATCTCGACGCCCGGCGCCGCGCTCGCCGGCACGTTCGCCGTCGACGGCGCCGACGGCGCGCACGCATCGCCGTACTTGTCGACGCAGCCGGCGGTCGCGGTGTCGGTCGCCTGGCCGGCGTCGACGTCGTCCTGGGTGACCGTGTACGCCTTGTCGGCGGTGCACGTCAGCGACGCGTCAGGCGCCAGCCCGGGCGCCGGCGGGACGGGGCAGGTGACCGTGCCGCCGGTCGGATCGTCCACCGACAGCGTCGGCAGGTCGACGTTGCCGGTGTTGGTCACCAGGTAGGAGTAGTGAATCTGCTCGCCTACGGATATCGGTGTCTGATTGCCGTCGGCGGCGTCGGCGATCTTCTGGATCGAGACCGACGGCGCGCACTGCGACGTGTCCGCCGCCTCCTCGAACCGCACGGTCCCGGAGCCGTTGCCGGTGGGCGCGTCGGTCGCGCCCACGCCGCCGTTGGTCACGGCGGTCGCGGTGTTGGCGAGCAGCGGCGGCGCGTTGCACGACGACGGGCCGACGGTCGTCTTGAAGCAGACCTGGATCGGGTCGCCCTTCCAGGACAGCGCGACGTGCGCCGCCTGCACCACGCTGGCGTCGGTCACGCCGCTGATCGTCACCGCCGCGCTGAGCGTCGGGTACTGGGCGATCGGCAGCGAGGAGATGTCCAGGCTCGTCTGCCCCGCCGGGATCGGCACGTCGCTCCAGCCCGCGATCGGGGCACCGGCGGCATTCGTCAGCGTGACCGTCGCGCCGGTGTACTCGGCGCCGGTCAAGCCGACGAGCGAGACCTTGTCCCAGCCGGTCACGTGCCCGCTGCCGCCGTCGCAGTAGGACTGCGACGGAGTCGTCGACACCTTCGCGCTCTCGATCCCGCACGACTGGCCCGTCGTCTCGCTGAACAGGGCGATCACGCCGGCGTCGCCGTTGGCGGCCAGGCAGCCCGGCAGGTTCGCGAGCGGCCCCGTCACGGTGTAGTTGTTCGGATTGCTGGGACCCGCGAAGCCGGCGCAGCGCGGCACGACGCCGATGCCGGTCCACTGCGCGAAGTCGAAGCAGAGGATCTGCGCGCCCTGGTGGGCGTAGAACTTCGCGCCGATGACGTCGCCCTGGCCGAAGCCGGAGCCGTTGGTGTAGTTGAGCGAGGTGCCCACGTACGGATCCGTCACCGTCGCGCCGCTCAGCGAGTAGCACTTGTGGTAGTAGGAGTCGCAGAAGCCGGTCACGGCGCCCGTCGTCGACAGCACCGGGGCCGGCATGCCGACCAGCGCCGGCGCCGCGCCTGTGCTGATCGGGAAGCCCGGGCACACCGCGGCGGTCACCGTGTCGAAGCACGACGCGTACTCGGTCCCGGCGGTGTCCGAGAAGACCGTGAACACGTAGCGGCCGACGGTCTTGATCTCGCCGACGCCGTTCGCGTTGAGCGTGCGCCCACCGCTGACGTTCGCCGAGCCGCAGGTCGTCCCGCCCGTCGGCGACGGCGCGAAGCACACCATGTTGCCGTTCTGCTCGATGACGTAGTAGTGGCCGTTCGACGCCGCGACGCCGTCGCTCGCGAGGTTGGCGTAGGTGGTGCTCGTCCCCGGCGCCGAGGGCACCGTGCCCAGCGACGTCAGCCCGCAGCTGTCGAGCGTCGTCAGGTTCAGGCACATGATGCCGATCTGGTATGCGCCGGCCGTGGCGTTCCTGGCCTCGACGGGCCAGTAGAGGTTTCCGCTGTCGATGAAGGAGCCGTTGCGATACGCCGTGGTGTACGGCGAGACGCCGCCGGTGCCGATGTGCGTCCCGGCCGTCACGTTGACGTAGGTCGAGCGCCCCGGCCAGCCGGGGCAGACCGCGTTCCCCAGCGTCGTGCAGAACACGGTCGTGGCGCTGGCCGAGTGGTGGAACACGGTGTAGATGTTGTTGCCGGCGCCCTCGACCGAGTAGCCGTCGCCGCCCGGCGTGTTGAACACCAACGGGGTGAACGCCGCCGAGCCGCCGGCGGTGCTCGCGGGCTGCACGCCGCCGGTCGCCTGCACCGTGGTCGCGCCGCCCGAGGTCGGCGTCGAGGTCGTGAAGCCCGGCGGCGCCTTCAGGGAGCCGGCGACGTAGCTCTGATTGGCCCCGACCGTGTCGCTGATGCTCACCGACGGCGCCGAGCTCGTCTTGTTGGTGTAGCTCAGCACCCAGTTGATCGTGTCGCCGGCCTTCGTGCTGCCGGCCGGCCCGCCCGCGACGGCGGTCGACCCGGTCGCCGGATCGGTGCCGGTCTTCGTGAACGACGAGATCGCGGTCGTCCCCGCCAGCGCCGGCGCCGCCGCCAGAGCCCAGCTTGCGCACGCACACAGCAGCACTGCCTGGAACGCGCACAGCGCCCACCTCAGCCGGCCGAACTTACGCGCTCGCCAGTACGTCATCGTGATTCCCCCAGGGTGCTCGCCGACCATGTGCGGCGAATATTCAGAGGTTCAACACGCGACTGAGCAAACCGACCGGCGTGAAGATCATCCAAAAGTACGAGACCCCGCTCGCCCTCGAGCCCGAGCTACCTGCGGGAGACGCCGAGCCGCCTCGCCGCGTCGTCGACCTCCGGCGCGCGCTCGCGCTCGCCCACGGCTGAGCCGCACTGCCAGAACGCGCCCCACCCGCGCGGAGACGCGGACGCGCATCCTCGAAGCCGCTAGCGAGGTCTTCAGCTCGCGCGGCTTCGACGCCACCTCGATCGAGGAGATCGCCGCGGCGGCCGGCCTGACCAAGGGCGCCGTCTACTCGAGCTTCGCCGGCAAGGACGAGCTCTTCTTCGCGCTGGTCGCCGACCGGCTCGACCAGCGCCTCGCCGTCGTCGCCGAGCTCGACGACGGCGAGCGCGACATGCGCGGGCTGCTGGCGGCGGCCGAGGACGACCTCGCCGCCCTCTTCACGACCCAGCGCGACTGGCACCTGCTCTTCGTCGAGTGCTGGGCGCGCGCGATGCGCGACCCCGGCCGGCACGAGGAGTGGGCGCAGCGGCGGCGCGCGGCGCGGGCGCTGATCGCCGACTTCTTCGAGCGCCGGCAGGCCGCGGGCGGCGTGCCGTTCGCGGTCCCGCCGGCCGACCTTGCGCTCATCGCGATGGCGCTCTCAACGGCCTGGCGATGGAGCACATCGCCGACCCCGAGACGACGGACCCCGGCCTCTTCGCGCGGACGCTCGCCCAGCTGGTGGGACCATGAGGATCCGCCCGCTGCCGCTCGGCACTGTCGTCTTCAAGCGATCGTTCCTGCACGCCCGCACCGGCCTCCGCCGGCGCCTCGACCCCTTCCTGCCGGGGCCGTGGACGGACCCGATGCCGATCCGCGGCTGGCTCGTCGAGCACGACGACGAGACGATCCTCGTCGACATGGGCGAGACCGCCGCCGTCAAGGACACCCCCTTCGCGCGCCACGCCGTCACGCCCGCCGACGAGCTGCCGGCCGCGCTGCGGGCGCTCGGCCTGCGCTGCGCGGACGTCACCACGGCCGTCACCACGCACCTGCATCCCGACCACTTCCACGGCGCCGAGCAGCTCGCGATCCCGGTCCTGGTGCACGCGGCCGAGTGGGCGGACGCGACCTCGCGGCGCGGCCGCGTGATCCAGCGGCTGACCGGCGTGCCGCTGCCGGGAGCGATCGACTTCGAGGCGGTGCGGCTGGACGACGGCCCGTTCGGGGCCTTCGCGGCGAGCCGGCGGCTGACGGCGGACGGCCGCGTCGTCATCGTCCCGACGCCCGGCCACACCCGCGGCCACACGTCGGTGATCGCCGTCGATGACGACGGCCGGCACGTGCTGCTCGCCGGCGACGCGACCGACACGCTCGAGCAGCTGCACGCGCGGCGCGCGGACCCGATCACCTCCGACCCCGAGCAGCAGCTGCGGACGATCGACCTGATCCGCGCGCACGCGCGGCGGCACCCGACGATCTACCTGCCGACGCACGACCCGGACGCTGACGCGCGCCTGCGGGCGGGAGCGACCCTGGACGATTGACGCCGCGCTCGGCGCGCGGATACGGTCGCGTCACCGTGGAACGGCGCGCTTCGGGTGCGGTGGTACGAGCGGCGCTCGTGGTCGCGTTCTTCGTGCTTCTCGCGGACGGCGCGCGCGCCGACGTCGTCCGGCTCCCAGGCCACACGCTGCCGGCGCTGGCGCGCAGCGGCGCCCGTCCGACGCCGCTGCGCGCGGGCGACCTGGCCCGGCCGACGCGGCTGACGCTGACGCTGCGCCGCAGCCACCAGGCGGCGTTCGAGCGCTACCTGCGCACGCTCCGGCGACACCCCGGCCGGCGGCTCGACGCGGCCGCGCTGACGCGGCGCTTCGGACCGAGCCGGCGTTCGTATGCGGGCATCGTCGACTGGCTGCGCGGCGCCGGCCTGCGAATCGGCGCGCGCTCGCCGGACCGGCTGACGCTGACGGCGACGGCGCCGCTCGGCGCGATCGACCGCCTGCTCGACGTCGACGAGGTCGGCTACCGGCTCGACGGCCGCCGCTTCCACGCCAACCGCCGCAACCCCGCGCTCCCGGCCCGGCTGGCGCGGCACGTGCAGGCGATCTCGGGGCTGTCGGACGTCGGCCGCCCACGCGCGCCGCTCGTCACCCGCAACGACGTCAAGAACGGCTGCGGGCAGGCGATCGTCGACCTGATCCCCGGCGGTGGCGCGTTCCAGGCCTACACCCGCCAAGGCACGCCTGACACCGGCACGGCGATCCTCGACGGCCTCAGCATCGCCGGCCAGATCTCGCTGCTGCTCGGCAAGGCGTTCGCGCCGCTGCTGCTGATCCCGACCGCCTGGGACACCGGCAACTGCATCGGCCTCTACCTCGCCTACGTCTCGCACTCGCACGACTTCAACCTCGACGGCAAGGTCGACGGCTTCCCCCGGCTCGCGCCGCTCGCCGCCGCGCGGCGCGCCAACCCGCAGAAGATCGGCCTGCTCGAGTTCGACACGTTCGACCCGGCCGACGTCCAGGACTGGCTCGACCTCGTCGGCCTCGCGCCCGACGACGTGCGCGCGCAGCTGCAGACCCACCACGTCAACGGCGGCGTGGCAAGCCCTGGCGCCGGCGAGTCGGAGGTGCTGCTCGACGTCGACACGACGCTGGTCGCCGACCAGGACGCCACGATCGCGGTCTACGACGCGCCGATCGACACCAGCTTCGAGCAGCTCTTCAACGCGATGATCGCCGACGGCGTCACGGTGATCTCGAACTCCTGGAGCCAGTGCGAGGACCAGACGCCGCGCGCCGAGGCGCTGGCGATCGACTCGGTGCTGGCGCAGGCCGCGGCGGCCGGCATCTCGGTCTTCAACGGCACCGGCGACCACGGCTCGACCTGCCTGGACGGCAGCCCGAGCACCGTCGGCGTACCCGCCGACTCGCCGCACGCGACCGCCGTCGGCGGCACCAGCCCGCGCTTCGGCGACGGCCTGACCTACGCCGGCGAGCGCTGGTGGGGCGCCGACGCCGCCGAGCCGCCGAGCGGCCAGGGCGGCTTCGGCGTCAGCATCCACTTCCCGCGCCCGAGCTACCAGGACGGCCACAGCGGCGCGAGCGGGCGCTCGGTCCCGGACGTCGCGCTCGACGCCGACCCGAGCGCCGGCGTCGGCATCTGCCAGGCCGACGCCGGCGGCTGCCCGAGCGGCGCGCTGTACGGCGGCACGAGCATGGCCACGCCGGCGCTGGCCGGGCTGACCGCGCAGCTCAACGAGCGGCTCGGCCGCGACGTCGGCGAGGCCAACCCGGTCCTCTACGGCGCCGCGGCGGCCGACGCGACGACGTTCCACGACGCCGACGGCATGGGCAGCGACTTCGCGCACGTCGGGCTCGGCTCGCCGGACGTCGACCGGCTGGCGCTGCAGCTGACCGGCCGCACGCCCGGCCCGGTCGACGGCGCCCGCTCGACGGCGTTCGGCACGCCCTACGTGGTCGCCGACGGCAGCGCGACCGGCGTCCTGCGCGTCGACCTCGCCGACGCCGACGGCTACGCGCTCGCCGGCCACGTCGTGCGCGTGACGCCGGCGGCCGGCACGCACGCGACGGTCTCGCCCGCGAGCGGACCCTCCGACCGCGCGACCGGCTCGGTCACGTTCCGCGTCGCCGACGCCGTCGACGAGCCTGTCGCGTTCAGCGTCGAGGACGTCACGGCGGGCGTCACGCTCGCCGACCGGCCGACGATCACGTTCGTGCCGCCGCCCGCGACGTCCGGCGGCATCGTCGCCTCGCCCGGCAGCGTGGCGGCCGACGGCAGCGCGGCCGCGACGCTGACCGTCACGCTGCACGACGCGCACGGCCACGGCGCGAAGGGCAAGACGATCGCCGTCGACGAGGCCGGCGGCCACGCGGTGATCGCCGGCGCCGGCGCGACGCCGGGCGTCACCGACGCCAACGGCGTGGCGACGTTCACGGTGACCGACCTGACCGCCGAGGCGGTGACCTTCAGCGCCGACGACGTCACCGACGGCGACCTGCCGGTGCCGGGCAGCGCGCGGGTGACGTTCAGCGACGCCGGCGGCGGCCAGTGCCCGCAGCCGCTGGTGAGCGCGGCCAGCGGCTACGCGTCCTCGGTCCTCGCGACCGGGTTCCCGAACGCGAACCTGCAGACCGGCAACGTGTCGCTGGCCGGCTGCGGCGGCCCGCTCTGGATGGCCTACGACGCGGGCGGCAGCCTCTGGGTGCCGGACATCGTCACCGGCGACGTCTACCGCTTCGGCGCCGCGGGCGGGACGGCCGGCCCCGGGACGAAGCTGACGGCGACGCCGCTCGGCCCCTGGCTGTTCTCGCTCGCGTTCGGCAAGGACGGGCGCCTCTACGGCGTCCAGGCCGACGGGCCGGGCGCCAACTTCTTCGACGGGCGCGTGCTGGAGATCGACCCGAGCGACGGCTCGGTCGTGCGCGTCGTCGCGTCCGGGCTGACCGCGCCGTGCCAGGTCGTCAGCGACCCGGTCAGCGGCGACCTGTTCGTCAGCCACTGCTTCAACGGCTTCCTGGCCAGCCCCGAGATCACGCGCATCGCCGACCCGGCGGGCGCCGCGCCGCAGGTCAGCGCCTACGCCAGCCCCGGCAGCGTCGACGGGCTCGCGTTCGACCCGGACGGCGCGCTCTACGCGCGTGGCGCCGGTACGACGGGCGACAACGCGAAGCTGTGGCGCATCGCCGCGACCGACAGCGCCGATCCCGGCCACGTCGAGCTGCTCGACGGCACGCTCGCCGGCGGCGGCGCGATCGCCGTGCTCGAGCCGGAGGCCGGCGGCCGCCGCGCGACGCTCGCGCTCGCCGACGGCGGCGGGCTGCGCGCGGTCGACCTCGACGCGACCCCGCCCGCCGTCACGCCGATCCTGACCACGCCGGTCGGTGGCGCGACGCTCGCGCCCGACGGCTGCCTCGCGGTCACGACCGCGAGCTCTGTCCTGCGCGTGACGAGCGCCGGCGGCGGCTGCCCGTTCCCGACGCGCGCCGTCGGCCCGTCGCTGACGCTCTCGAGCAGCCGCGCGAGCGCGCCGACCGGCGACGAGGTGCAGCTCAGCGCGCGGCTCGTGAACGTGCCCGCGGCCGCCGGCGCGACCGTCGAGTTCGACGTCGCCGGCGCCAACGACCAGGTGCGGATCGCGCGCGCGGGCGCCGACGGCGTCGCCACGACGCGCTACCGCGGCCGCGCGACGGGTCTCGATCGCGTGCAGGCGTTCGTCAAGCGCACGCCGCCGGGGCCTGGCTCGGCGACGGTCCAGGTCAGCTGGACGGCCGGCCGGCGACCCACCTTCCTCTCGCTGAACGGGAGCCCGGAGGCGGCGCAGGCGGGCCGGCCGGTCACGCTGACCGCGCACCTCAGCGACGTCGGCGACCGGCCCGCGACGCCGCTCGCGGGCGCGCGCGTGACGATCAGCGCCGGCGGCGCGCAGTGCGACGCCACGACCGGCGCCGACGGCGACGCCGCCTGCGCGCTGACGCCGAGCGCGCCGCCGAGCCTGGTCGGCGTCAGCGCGAGCTTCGCCGGCGACGCGGCGCACGCGCCGAGCGACGCCAGCGCGTCGCTGCAGTTCGGCGTGCTCGCCGGGCTGGCGCCGCCGGGCGGCGGTGGCGGCGGCGATGAGACGCCGCCCGGCGGCGGCGGCACGACGCCGCCGCGGGTCGAGACGGGCCTCAGCAGCCCGCCGCCGGGGCAGCCGCCGAGCGCGCGGCCGGCCTCGGTCTGCGGCAAGGTCGCCGTCGACCTGATGGACGTCTACGTCGCCGGCAGGCGCATCCGGCTCGTCGGCTACGCCGATCCGGCGCTGCGCGGCAAGCGCGTGACGGTCAGCTCGACCTGGAACGGCAAGACGGTCGCGCGCGGGACGGTCGGCGCCGAGGGCTACTTCCGCATGACCGCCGCGCTGCCGCCGGCCAGGCTGCGCACGAGCAACCGCGCGCGCTACCGCGCGACGATCGGCAGCGTCCACTCGCCGGCGCTGAAGCTCGCCCGTCGGCTGTACGTGGTCGACGTCAAGACGGTCGCGCACGGGCGCGTGCGGATCAGCGGCCGCGTCAGCGGGCCGCTGACCAGGCCGCCGGCGGCGCTCGTCGTCTCGCGCCGCGACTCCTGCCAGACCGCCTACCGGCGCCTGCGCGCGAGCGCGCGGCTGAACCGGCGCAGCGGCGCCTTCACGATCGTCGCGCCGGCCGCGCCGGCGAGCGCCCGCGGCGCCGTCTACCGCGTCGCCACGCGCGTGCGCCGCGGCCACGGGACGTTCGCCACCCAGAGCCTGCCGCGCGTCGCCGATCGCTGACGGCCGCGGGACCTCTGCCCGCCGCCCGCGCGTAGTGAGGGTGTGGTCCACGTGGCTGGCCTCGGGAGCGAAGCGGCGCCGGTCGCCTGCGTGCCTGGCTGGGGGCGCGCGCTGACGGCCTGGCGCAGCGTCGGCGAGGCGGGCCTCGTGCGCGCGGCGCAGCGCGGGTCCGAGGAGGCGGTCGCGGAGCTGTTCCGGCGCCACTGGGACGGGCTGCATCGCGCCGCGCTGCTGATCACCGGCGACGCCGCGGCCACCGAGGACATCGCTCAGGAGGCGTTCCTTGCCGCGCTGCGCGCGCTCGGGCGCTTCGACGTGCGCCGGCCGCTGCGGCCGTGGCTGCAGCGCATCGCGGTCAATCGCGCGATCGACTTCTCGCGCGCGCGGGCGCTGCGCCGCGAGGTCGCCGACCTCGCGCCCGACCGGCCGGCGGCCGACGCCGACGCGGCGGGGCTGGACGACGAGATCGCGGCCGCGCTGCTGCGCCTGGGCATCGAGCAGCGGGCGGTCGTCGTGCTGCGCTACGTGCTGGAGCTGACGCCGGGCGAGATCGCGGCGGTGCTGGAGCTGCCGCGCGGGACGGTGAACTCGCGCCTGCGGCGCGGGCTCGACGCGCTCGGCGAGCAGCTGGGAGGCGATCGGCCGTGAACGAGCGCGAGCTGCGGCGGGCGCTGCGGCGCCTCGGGGGGCACCCGGATCCGGTGGCGCGCGAGCGCGCCTGGCGCGTCGTGCGCGCCGCCCATGCCGAGCAGGCGCCGGAACGGCGGCCGCGGCGCTGGGCGCGGCTCGCGACGCTGGCGGCGCTGCTCGCCGTCCTCGCCGGCGGCACAGCCGCCGCGGCGGCGACGACCCGCGGCGGGATCGGCCGCGTCGTCCACGACGTGCTCGGGATCGGCGCGCCGCACGCCCACGCCGCGCTGGTGCACGTGCCGGGCGGCGGCCGGCTGCTGGTGCAGGACGGCGGCACGACCTGGGTCGTCTCCGGCGCCGGCACGCGACGGCGGCTCGGCAGCTACGACGGCGCCTCATGGTCGCCGCGCGGGCTGTTCGCCGTCGCCTGGCGCGGCGGGACGCTGACGGCGGTGACGCCGTCCGGGACGCTGCGCTGGTCGCTGTCGCGGCCCGCGCCGATCGACGTCGCGCGCTGGAGCCCCGGCGACGGCTTCCGCATCGCCTACCTGAGCGGCGGCGCGCTGCGGATCGTCAACGGCGACGGCAGCGGCGACCGCCGCTACGACGCGGCGGCCGGCGTCACGCCCGCCTGGCGGCCGGGCGCCGACCACGTGCTCGCCTACGTCGACGCGCGGCGCCGCGTGCAGGTCGCGGCAGTCGACGCGCGCCGCCGGCTCTGGCGCAGCGGACCGCTCGCCGACCCGGTCGCGCTGGCCTGGTCGGCGGGCGGCGGCCGCCTGCTCGTGCTCGAGCGCGAGCGCGTCGTCGTCTTCGACGCGGCCGGTCGCCGCGTCGCGTCGCGGGCGCTGGCGGGCGCGCAGGCCGCGGCGTGGTCGCCGCGGGCGCCGGAGGTCGCGGTCGTGCGGGCCGGCCCCGCCGCCGGCACGAGCTCGCTCGTCCTGCTCGACGGCGCGCACGGCCTGCGGTCGCGGGTGCTGTTCAGCGGGCCGGGCGCGTTCGGCGCGCCGGCCTGGGCGCCCGGCGGCCGCGCGCTGCTGCTGCCCTGGCCGGACGCCGGCCAGTGGCTGTTCCTGCGGACGTCCGGCAGCGGCCGGCCGACCGCGGTGGCGAACATCGCCCGCCAGTTCTCGCCCGGCGCGGCGACGCCGCGGTTCCCGGACGCCGTGGCCTGGTGCTGCGGCCAGCCGTAGCCGGGACCTGCGGCGCGCGCGGCGACGTATCAGTGGCATGAGTGCCATCGCCCCGATCGCCGTCGCCGCGCTGCTGGCCGGCTGCTGCGGCGCGCCCGCCGTCGTCGGCGACCGGTCCGCGGACGCGGGGCGCGGCGCGGCCGACGCCGCGCGGCTGCTCGCGCGGGATCCCGACGTCGGCGTCGCCTGCCGGAAGGCGAATTCGATCGCCTGCGACCGCGTCGGCGTCGCCGTCTGGCTCAAGCATCCGGCCGCCGGCGTGACGGTCACGATCGCCGGCCGGCGGCTGCGGCTGCGGCAGCCGCGCTCCCGCGAGGGCTGGTGGCAGGGGTACCTGCAGCCGGCGGGGCTGCTCGACGGTCCGCTGCGGGTCACGCCCGACCGTGGCCGCTACTACTGGCAGGGCCGGCACCCGCGCGACGTCCGGCTCGCGGTCGCCGTCACGCGCGCCTCCGGCGCCGGCGCGCGAACGTCGCTGACGGTCCCGCTCCGCCCGGGATGGGGCTAGTGGTCGCACTAATGGCACGCCTCGCACTGCTCGCGCTCGCCGGCGCCATGGTCAGCGCGGCCGGCGCCACGGCGGCCACGCCGGCGCCGTTCGGCTCGCCGCCGGCCGGCGGCGTGGGCGTCACCGTGCCGCGCGGCTGGCAGCGGCTGGCGCCGCCGGTCAGCGCGCTCGCGTATCCCGTCGAGCGGCTGCTGCTGACCTCCTACGCGACCGCGCGCGGCGGCGACTGCAGGCCCGATCGCGCCGAGCGCGACCTGCCCGCCGACGGCGCGCTGATCTATCTGATCGAGTACCGGCCGCGCGTCGGCGCCGTCTGGGCAGGCATGCGCCGCTCCGCCTTCCCGCCGCGTCCCGCCCACTTCGCGCTGCGCCGGCGCGAGCTCGCGACCTACGAGTGCTGGCGCGTCCCCAGCTACCTGATCCGCTTCCGCGCGGCCGACCGCCCCTTCCAGCTGCACGTCGCACTCGGCCCGCGCGCCGGCGCCGCGCGCCGCGCCGAGGTCCTGCGCGCGCTCGACAGCCTGCGCTTCACGCCGCTGCCGGCGCCGCCGCCGGACCCCTACGCCGGCTGGCACGCGCTGGACGACGAGACGGGCGACAGCCTGCGCACCCCGCCGGGCTGGCTCGCCGCCGTGAACCCGTCGCCGCGCCGCCGCCGGCAGCCGCGCACGCTCTTCCTGACCGCCAACCGGCCGCTGGCCGGCCTGCCGCGGCACCGCTCCAGCCGCCGGTACGCGCTGCCGGCGACGTTCCCGCGCCGCACGCTCGCCGACTTCCCTGCCGACGGCGTGCTGCTGTGGATCCGCGAGGATCGGCCCGGCCCGGCGAACGCCGCCTGGCCGCGCCCGACGGCCGCGGGCTGGCCGCGCGCCGCCGACTTCGCCACGGTCGCCGGCGGCATCGCCGGTCGCTGGCCGCGGCTGCGCTGGCAGCGCACCGCGACCGCGCAGCGCCGCACGCGCCTCTCGCTCTGGATCGTCAGCGGCCCACGCGCGACCGCGGCCGACCGCCGGCGCGCACTCGCGGCCGCGGCGCGCTTCGGGTTCTCGGCCGGCAGCTTCCGCAACCGCCGCTGCCGCCGCGCCTGCGAGTCGGGCGCGCCGGTGCGGGTCATCCCGCCCGCTCGGAGGGCCGGCGCAGGCGCATGACGAGGCAGCGGTCGCCGTCGAAGTCGCGCTCCCCGACGGGCTCGAAGCCGAGCCGCTCGTAGAACGCGATCGCGCGGCGATTCGTCACCCGCGGGTCGATCACCAGCGCGGTCGCGCCGTGCCGATCGAAGACGCGGCGCAGCGCCGCCCGCAGCGTCCGCGTGCCGAGGCCGCGCCCGCGGTCGCCGGGCGCGCCGATCCAGATGTCGAGCGCCCAGGTCCCCGGCTCGACCGCGCCCCAGTAGTGCGACTCCTCCTCGGCCGCGTCGATCAGCTGCACGAAGCCGATCGGCCGGCCGTCCTCCTGCGCGATCAGCAGCTCGCGCCAGGGCACGTCCCGCGCCAGCTCGGCCGGCCAGTCGTACCAGTCCGCGGCGCGCTCGCCGAGCGCGGCGACGACGTCCGGGTCCTCGTCCCAGCGGGCGATCGACTCGACGTCGTCGACGCGCATCGGGCGCAGCTCGATCATCGCCGCAAGGCTACGTCTTCTCGGGTCCGTCACGGCGGCGGCGAGCGCGCCACGTACAGTCGCGGCATGCCCGCGCTCGCCGCCGTCGACGCCCCGCCCGCGCCGGTCGCGCAGCAGCTCGCCGAGCTGCGCGCCGCGCTCGCCGCCGAGCCGGGCCTGCCGGCGCGCGACGGCGCGCACCTGCTGATCGGCACCTTCAACATCCGCGCGTTCGGCGGCCTGACCGGCAAGTGGGACAGCGCGGCAAGCGACAGCCCGAAGCGCAACCTGACCGACGTCTGCTGCCTCGCCGAGATCGTGCGCCGCTTCGACGTCTGCGCGATCCAGGAGACGCGCGGCGAGCTGACCGGCATGCTGACGCTGCTGCGCGCGCTCGGGCCATCGTGGGGCCTGATCCTCACCGACGCCGGGCTCGGGGCCGCCGCCAACGACGAGCGGCTCGCGTACGTGTTCGATCGCGACGCCGTGCAGCCGTCGGGGCTGGCCGGCGAGCTGGTGATCGACGCCGCCACGTTCGGCAGCCAGGCCGTGCCGCTGCGCGCCCAGTTCGCGCGGCCGCCGTTCATGGTCAGCTTCCAGGCCGCCGGCGCGGTCGAGTTCACGCTGATCTCGCTGCACGTGGTCTACGGCGCGACGGCCGCCGACCGCACGCCGGAGATCGAGACCTTCGCCACCTGGCTCAAGCGCCAGGCCGGCCAGCGCGAGGACTTCAACGCCAACCTGATCGCGCTCGGCGACTTCAACATCGACCGCTGGAGCGACCCCAACGGGCAGGCCTTCGTCTCAGCCGGGCTGACGCCGCCGGCCGAGCTGCTCGACCAGCCCCGCTCGATCTTCGACAGCGCCACCAGCGCGCACTACTACGACCAGATCGCCTGGTTCACCGCCGGCAGCCGCGAGCAGCTGACGCTGCGCTACACCAAGCAGGCCGGCCGGATCGAGTGGACCGACCTGATCCTGACCGAGCTCGACAGCGTCGCCAAGTCCTGGCGGATCTCCGACCACTACCCGCTCTACGCTCAATTCGCACTCAGCTGAGGCCGCGGTCGAAGCGGAGCATTCCCGTGACCGTCGACGGCGTCACCGGCCAAGCTCGACGAGCCGCAGGCCGGGGAAGTCCTGAAAGTGCCTGCGGTTGCCGGTGAGCAGCGGGACGTGGTAGTGCAGTGCGGTGGCGGCGATCCAGCGGTCGATCATCTGGGTGTCACCGTGGAGTGGGTGTCCGATGCGCTTCGCGAGTGCGCGTACCCTGGCGTACGACGTCCTCGGTGACGTCGAGGATGACCAGCCGCGCGAAGAGGTCGTCGAGCGCCTGCAGCCGCGTCGGCCCCCATTCGCGCATCGCGGCGCCGGCGAGGACTTCGGCTTGGGAGAACGCGCTCAGCAGCATCTCCCGACCCTCGACCGCCGCGTCGAGCCGGGCTGCGTGCTCACCGCCGAAGAACAGGCCGGAGAAGACGTCGGTGTCGAGAAGAACGGAGGCGTCGTTGAGCGGCGGCGAGACCGGAGGGGTCACGCCCTGGCGCCGATCAGCTCGAGGAACTCCTCGAGCTCTTCGCCGGAGTCGAAGAGGTGCGGGAAGTCGGCGGCGCTGCGCACCATGCCGCGCTGCTTGCCCTGGCGTTTGGCGAGCTGGTCGATCGTCAGCGTCTTGGGCAGCGGCCGCAGCTCTGGCCGCTGCGCGGCGGCGAGCACGACGGTCTGCCCGGGCTCGACCCCGATGCGGGCGGCATCGGCGGCAGGCACGTGGATCTCCCCGCGCTCGTCGGCGGTGACCGTCAGGGTGTTCGCGGCTGCGCTCACGCGCTTCATGATCGCACCCTCGATCCACGGAAGCCAGGAGCTGGGCTCTACGCTCAATTCGCACTCAGCTGAGGCGCCGTCGCAGAGCCAGGAGGATCCGATGCCCGTCACCGACAACCCGAGCGCGGAGCGCTACGAGATCACCGTCGACGGCGAGCTCGCGGGCTTCGCCGAGTACCGCGGGCACGGGGCGACGCGCGCGTTCACCCACACCGAGGTCGCCGAGCGGTTCGCGGGCCGCGGCCTGGCCACCGAGCTGATCCGCGCGGCGCTCGACGACGTCCGCGCGCACGGGCGCACGATCATCCCGATCTGCCCGTTCGTGAAGGCGTTCCTGGCCGAGCACCGCGAGTACCTCGACCTCGTCGACGCCCCGATCCGTGCGTCCTTCAACCTGCCAGAGCCCCTGGAGGCATCATGAGCGAGCGCAAGGCCTACACCGGCAAGGACATCGTCGTCAGCTTCGACGCGCAGCTCTGCCAGCACTCCGGCACCTGCGTGCGCGGGCTGCCAGAGGTCTTCGACGTCAACCGCCGACCCTGGATCCTGCCCGACGCGGCGGCCGCCGACGACGTCGCCGCCACGGTCGCCCGCTGCCCGAGCGGCGCGCTGCGCGCCACGCGCAGCGACGCCGCTTGACGGCCGCAACTGCGTAAGCGTAGACTTACGGTCGGTGGCGACCCACCGACCCGACAGCTGGTCGGCGCTCGGCGATCCGACGCGGCGGGCGATCTTCGCGCGGCTCGCGGATCGTCCGTGCGCCGTCGGAGAGCTCGCGAGCGGGCTGCCGGTCAGCCGGCCGGCGGTCTCGCAGCACCTGAAGGTGCTCAGGGAAGCCGGGTTGGTGGTGGACCGCAAGGCCGGGAACCGCCGCATCTACGCGGTCGACCCGGCCGGCGTCGGCGCGCTGCGCGCCGAGCTCGACCGGTTCTGGAACCAGGCGCTCGCGACCTACAAGGAGGTCGTCGAGCAGGACAGCGAGGAGGTCGCAATGACGAGCCAGGCAGAGGCGACGACCGTCCGTCAGCAGATCGTGGTCGACGCGCCGCAGGAGCGCGCGTTCCGCGTCTTCGTCGACCAGTTCGACAGGATCAAGCCGCGCGAGCACAACATGCTCGCGGTCGCGATCGCCGAGACGGTCTTCGAGCCGCGAGTCGGCGGGCACGTCTACGACCGCGGCGTCGACGGCAGCGAGTGCCGCTGGGCGCGCGTGCTGGCCTACGAGCCGCCCGAGCGGCTGGTCTTCAGCTGGGACATCGACCTGCGCTGGCAGGTCGAGCCCGATCCGGAGAAGACCAGCGAGGTCGAGGTGCGCTTCGTCGCCGAGACGCCGGAGCGCACGCGCGTCGAGCTCGAGCACCGCCACCTCGATCGCCACGGCGACGGCTGGGAGGGCATGCGCGAGGGCGTCGCGTCGCCGACGGCATGGCCGCTGTACCTGGAGCGCTACGCCGAGCTGCTGCGGAGCTGAGCGCCCAGGGACCGCCGCGTCTACCCCCGAGATGCGGGCCGAGACTCCAGCACGGCGTCGACGCGTGAGATCGAGGCGATCCACTCGCGTGCCGTGGGGTCGATCCAGCCCGCCAGCTGGAGCATCTCCTCGTGATGGCGCATGATCGGCCTGCCGATGATCGTCTCGTGGTGCGCCAGGCGGTTGCGGAACGGCACAAGGTTCGACATGAGCCGCGCGACCTCGGAACGCCCGATGGAGTCGCGCGACCCACAGCGCCGCGTACCGCTTGTCGAACAGCGCCCGCCAGAACCCGAACGACAAGCCGGCGACGACGCGGCCGCGGGTCGCCGTCTTGCGCTCCCGTTCGATGCGACCGATCGTCTCGCGGACACGCCTGCGCGCGACGTCGTTGAGGATGCTCGGGTCCTCGAGCCACGCGTCATGCGGCGCGGCGGCTGGATCGACCGGCGCGAAGCGGGCGTCGACGGCGTTGCGCAGCAGTACCTCGACGTGATGCAGCGTCTCGAACATCGCCGCCGAGAGCTGCGCGTTCCAGACGTAGAGCGCGACGGCACCCTCGTGGTCGCCGTCCGTCTCGGCGAGGTACGGGCGAAACCGCGGGGTGGTGATCCAGCTGGCTGCTTGAAGGGCGTCCAACGGTGCAGGAGCATCGCAGCATTCGCGCTAGACTGGTCGGCGTATGCCCCAGGTAAGGCTCTCCCGCTTCGGCGGTGCATCCCCCTGGGGCTCCGTCGTTTCCGGAGCCTAGGAGACGTTCGGAGGAGAGGGGCCGAGGGATGAAGCGGGTTCCGGTGGTCTCGAGCGCGGTCGCCGACGTGGGCTACGACCCGGTCGCGCGCGTCCTCGAGGTCGGGGTCCGCAGCGGCAGCGTCTATCGCTACCGCGACGTCCCGGCGCGGGTCGCCGACGAGCTGGTGCACGCGCCATCCGTGGGGCGGTATCTCGCGGCGAACGTCAGGGACGCATACCGCTACGAGCGGGTCAGCTGAGCGTGGGCCGGGCGCTACCCCGCGATCGCCGCGAGCGCGGCCATGTGGCGCCGCAGCGCCGCGGCGCCCGCGGCCGTGAGCGACGCCCAGGTGAGCCGGCGGGCGTCGTCGCGCCGCGTCGAGCGCTCCTTGCGCAGGCGCACGATCCCCGCCTCCGCGAGCACCTTGAGGTGCTTCGAGAGCGTCGCGTCGCTGACGCCCAGCGTGTCCCGGATCACGCCGAACTCCAGCTCCTCGGCGTGCCGGAGCAGCCCGCAGATGCGCAGCCGGACCGGCGCGTGGATCAGCTCGTTGAAGGCGGGGCCGTCGTCGCTCATCGCCCGCCCTGCGCGACGTCGCGGCGCAGCGCGGCGTCGTAGGCCCGGCCGAGCACCACGACGGCGGCCGCGGCGAGCGCCATCGGCGCGAGCGCGACGCCGGCCGGAAGCGACGCGAGGCGGATGATGATCGCCGCGACCAGGCAGGCCAGCAGGATCGCGCCGGTGACGAGCAGCAGCGTCCGGCTGGCGCGGCCGCACGCACGCGGCAGCGACACCCCGGAGATCCGGGCGTAGACCCGGGCCAGCAGCGCCATCCCCAGGCCGGCGACGACGATCGCCGCCAGCGCGAGCGCCGGCGGCCGCGTCAGACCGCCGATCAGCAGCGCGACGAGCAGCGCCAGCGCCGGGTGGTACCACCACGGCGTCACGATCCACGCGGCAAGCCGCTCGCGGTCGCGCGAGAGCGCATCGAGGGCCGCCTCGGCATCCGCGCGCCGCGGCTCGTCGTAATCGTTTTCCATGACGGAAAGGCTATGACTTTCCGTCACAGAAAGCAACAGCGGCGGCTACCCGCGCCAGAAGCTGCGCGTCAGCATCACCACGACCGGGATGATCTCAACGCGGCCGAGCCACATCTGCGCCGTCAGGATCCCCGTCGAGAGGTTGCTGAAGCCCGAGTAGGAGCCGAACGGGCCGGCGAAGCCGAACGCGGCGCCGACGTTGCCCAGGCACGACGCCGAGGCGCCGATCCCCTCGAAGGCGCTGATCGTTCCGTGCGTGCGCTCCGCGTCGATCACCAGCCCGAGCGCGCCGATCGCGAACGTCAGCAGGTAGAGCAGCACGAAGCCGATCGCCGAGCGCAGCGCCCGGTCGTCGACGACGACGCCGTTGACCCGCACGGGCACGATCACGTCGGGGTGCGCGGCGCTGACGAGCTCGCGCCGCACGAGCCGGAAGAGCAGCAGGTGGCGGACGACCTTGATCGAGCCGCCGGTCGAGCCCGCCGACGCGCCGACGAACATCAGCAGCAGGATCGTCATCGTCGCCAGCGCGCTCCAGTGCGTGTAGTCCGCGACCGACATGCCGGTCGTCGTCATCGTCGAGATCGACTGGAAGACGGCGAAGCGCACGGCGGTGCCGGCGCCGGCGAGCCGGTCGCTGACCAGCTCGACGAACAGCAGCAGCGCGGCGCCGCCCATGAAGCCCAGGTACAGCCGCAGCTCCTCGTCGCGCAGCACCGGCCGCAGCTGGCGCTGCACGAGCAGGCGGAAGAGGCGCAGGAAATTGATGCCGGAGACGAGCATCGTCACGATCAGCGCCCACTGCGTCACCGGCGCCAGCGTCGACGCCGACGCGTCGCGCGGCGAGAAGCCGCCGAGCGCGACGGCCGAGGAGGCGTACGCGAACGCGTCGAAGAGGTCGATCGTCCGATCGAGGCCGATCCAGCCGAGCACCGCCAGCAGCAGCGTCGCCGCGGCCGTCAGCCCGACGTACAGCGTCCAGAGCCGCCGCGCCGTCTGGCGGATCGTCGTGCTCAGCCGCTCGATCCCGGCCGGCCCGGCCAGCTCGGCCTCCAGCAGCCGCCGGCCGCCGACGCGCAGCCGCGGCAGGATCGCGACGGCGAGGATGATGATGCCCATGCCGCCGAGCCAGTGCGTGAGCTGGCGCCAGAAGAGCATCGACCGCGGGATCCGCTCGACGTGGTCGAGCACTGTCGCGCCGGTCGCCGTGAAGCCGGACATCGACTCGAAGTAGGCGTCGACCGGGTGCGAGAGCTGCGGCACCCGCCCGAGCAGGAACGGCAGGCCGCCGAAGGCCGGCACGAGCAGCCAGACGAGCGCGACGACGAGGAACCCCTCGCGCGGGCCGATCCGCTCGTCCTCGCGGTCGTCGGTGATCTGGTCCATCAGGACCCCGGTCGCGGCCGTGATCGCCGCGGCGGCCAGGAACGGCCAGACCGGCTCGCCGTAGCCCAGCGCGGCGAGCGCCGGCGCCAGGAACGCCAGGCCGACCCACTTCAGGACGCCGCCGACGAGGTCGAGGCTGGCGTCGACGTCCACCCGCAGCGCCGCGGCACGGCGCCGGCGCACGCGCAGCGAGCCCGGCATCGGCGCTAGAGCGCCCGCTCGACGTACGAGGCGCGCGTCGACTCGACGAGGACGATCGCGCGGTCGCCGGGCCGCAGCACGTCGTCGCCGTGCGGGAAGGCGGCGACGCCGTCGCGGACGATCGCGCCGATCGTCGAGCTGCTGTCCGGCAGGTCGCGGAAGCGCACGTTCGCGAGCCAGCTCTCAGGGCGCACGACGATGTCGAGCACCTCGAAGCGGTCGTCGTCGAGCATCGCGACCTGCCGCGTGCGCGGGTCGTGGGCGAAGCGGATCATCTCCTCGGCCGTCTCCGCGCGCGGGTTGACGGCGACGTTCACGCCGCCGGCCTCGAAGACCGCGGCCGACATCGGGTCGTCGACGACGCCGAGCGTGAAGGCGACGCCGAGCGACCGCACGAGCGTCGCCAGGTAGAGGTTGGTGGCGTCGTGGCCGGTCGCGGCGACGACCGCGCCGGCCTGCCCGATCCGCTCGCGGCGCAGGAACTCGCGGTCGAGCCCCGTGCACTGGAACACGCGCGCGCCCGGCAGCGTGCTGGCCGCCCGCTGCGCGCAGGCGGCGTCGGGCTCGACCATCCGCACGCGGATGCCGCGGTCCAGCAGCTCGCTGGCGGCCGCGGCGCCGGCGCGCCCGGCGCCGAAGATCACGACGTCGTCGATCCGCCGCTCCTCCGGCAGCAGGTGCCCGCTCCAGGCGCGCGCGCTGGCCGGCGACGCGATCACGACGACGCGGTCGCCGGGCAGGATCGAGCGGTCCGAGCGGCGCGGGACGAGCGCGCCGTCGCGGACGATGCAGGCGACCGTCGAGTCGTCAGGCAGCGACGCGCTGCCCAGCGGCCGGCCGACGAGGCCGTCGAAGACGCCGTCGCGCGGCACGTCGAACTCGACCAGCTGCACCTGGCCGCCGGCGAACATCGCGCTCGAGCGGGCGGCGGGGATCGCGATCGCGCTGGCGACCTCGTGCGCGGCTGCCAGCTCGGAGGAGACCATGAAGTCGACATCGAGGTGCCCCTCGCGCCAGGACTCCAGGTACTCGACGTTGGTCGTGCGGACGATCGTCTTGGCCTGCGACAGGTGCCGCACGAGCATCGCCGCGACGAGGTTGGCCTCGACGCGCGCGGTCGACGCGAGCACGAGGTCCGCGTCGGCGACGCCAGCCTCCTCCAGCGCGCGGCGGGTCGCGCCGTTGCCCTCGACCGTGCGCACGTCGTAGGCGTAGGACAGCGCCTGCAGGCGGCCCGGCAGCAGATCGACGACGACGAGCTCGTGCTCGTGGTGGAGCGCCTCGACGATGGTCGCTCCGACATGCCCCGCGCCGACGACGACGATCCGCACCGAGATGAGGGTACGGCGCGCCGCCGGCGCGGGTCGAACGGGTCAGGCGCCCCGCTTGATCCTCAGGACCTTGTGCGCGGACGCCGACCGGGCGCCCTTCGCCGACGGCTTCAGCGTCAGCGTCAACGTCGCCGCGACCGCGCCGCGCTTGATCCGCGTCTTCGCCGCCGCGGACAGCTTGACCGTGGTCGCGACGGTCCCGGCCTTGGCGACCGACAGCCGGCGCGTGCCGAGCACGATCGTCCTCTTGCCGGACTTCATCGTGACCTTGACGGTCAGCGTGCCCTTGCGCGCCAGCCTGACCTTCAGTCGCAGCGCGCCGGACCGGTAGGACGCCGACGCGACCTTCGGCGCCGCCGTCCGCGTCGTCGTCGGCGACGTCGGCGTCGTCGCCGGCGGCGGCGTCACGGGCGGCGGCTGCTGCCCTCCGGGCGCGACCGGCGCCGGGATCGTCAGCGCGGCGGAGATCGCCGACGCCGTCGAGTACCACTCGGGGCTTTCGGTCATCCGCACCGCCAGGCTCTGGCCGGCGTCGGCGGCGGTCACGACGTAGCTGGCGCCGGTCGCGCCCGCGATCTCGACGCCGTTGCGCAGCCACTGGTACTGCGGCGCCGCCAGCTCGACCCAGCCGGCGGGGCTCGCCGTCAGCGTCGCGCCGACCGCGGGCGTGCCGGCGATCGAGACCGTCCCGGGCTGCTGCGCGGAGAGGTAGATCACGACCGTGACCGTCACCGGCGGCGCCGCGAACCCGTAGGCGTCGGTTCCGGCGATCGTCGCCGTGTAGGTGCCCGCGACGCTGCCGTCGACGGCCGCGGTGTCGGCGCTGAGCGTGCCGTCGATCGCGTTGCCGTAGCGGTCGGTCAGCGAGGCGCCGGCGTTGGCGAGCAGCAGCGCCGGCGGCAGCGGCGTGGTCGCGCTCAGCGGCAGGTAGACCACCGCGCTCGGCAGCGAGACGAGCGGCGCCGGCACGACGCGGATCGTCGCCGCGACCGGCATGGCCGCGTCGTGCGCGTCGCTGTCGCCGACGCTGACGGGGTAGGTCCCCGGAACGCTCCAGTCGACCGCGGCGACGTCGACCACGGGCGTCGCGCCGCTCGCGCTATCCGCGACCGTCGCGCCGAGCCCGCTGACGAGCGCGGCCGGCGACGGCGCCGAGCCCGTGGCGGTGAACGTCGCCGTCGCGTTCGCGACCGCCACCGTGGCGGCCGAGACGGAGACCGCGACCGTGAACGGCGCCGTCTGGAAGCCGTACATGTCCGTGCCGACGATCGTCGCCGTGCAGCTGCCGGCGCTCGCGCCGCAGCCGTCCGGCAGCGTCGCGACCAGCGTCCCGGCGACCGTGTTGCCGGCGCCGTCGCCGATCGTGGCGCCGCTGGCGCGCAGCAGCGACGCCGGCGTCGGCGGCGCGCTGATGTTGAAGTACGCCGCCGCGTCGGCGCTGACGACGGACACGGCGACGACCTTGATCGTGGCCGTGACCGGCGCGGCGGCGTCGGCCGCGACGCTGTCGCTGACCGTGACCCGGTAGACGCCGGGCTGGTCGAAGTGCACCGCCTGGTCGCCGTCGAGCGTGCCGTCGAGGTCGACGACCGGCTCGCCGTCGCCGTTGAGCACGGCCGCGCCCAGCGCGCGCAGCACCGCGGCGGCGTCCGGCGCGCTGCCGGTCGCCTGGAAGACCGGGCTGGCGGTGTCGAGCGAGATCGAGCTCGCGCCGGCGCGCGTGATCGCGATCGTGGCGGTCGCCGGCGCCAGGCCGTCGCTGCCGTTCGTGTCGCTGACGGTCACCGTGTAGCTGCCGATCCGGTTCCACTGCACGGCCTGGTCACCGGAGCGCGCGCCCGTCAGGTCGACGGTCAGCGGACCCTGCGCGCCCGGCGGCAGCAGCGCCCCGAGCGCGGCCAGCACGTCGGCCTCGCCCATGCTCGTCGAGGACTGCGGGAAGCTGACGGCCGGGTTGGCGACGATCACCGTCGCGGGCGCGTAGACGACGATCGTCACGGGCACCGGGTTCGCGTAGCCGCCGCTGGCGGCGATCGTCGTCTGGTAGGAGCCGGCGGTCGACCAGCTGACGCCGCTGCTGTCGATCGTCGCGCTGCCGGTCGTCGTCGTCGCTCCCGCCGCCGCCAGCAGCGCCGCGGCGCCCGGATCGCTGCCGACCGGCTCGATGATCGTCGTGTGCGCGACCGTCAGGCCCGCGCTCGCCTCGAGCGCGGGCGCGCCGGCGGTCGCCGTCCCGGTCCAGGTCCAGGGGCGCACGGGGCCGGCCGCGAAGCTCCAGCCGAGCTGGTCGTAGGTCGCGCTCGTCGCGGCGTCGGTCTGGCCGCTCGCCGTGCCGGCGTAGGTCGCCTGCGTCGCCAGCGTCTGCGGCGAGACGAGCGTCCCATCGGCGCCGGGCAGGCCCGCGCCGGTCTCGTTCGTGTACTGGATGTCGGAGCTGACGAGGTTGTTCGCCGTCGACCAGTTGCCCGCCGCCGGCTGCGTGCCCGAGCCGGCGAACGTCGCGGTGGTCGCGTAGCCGACGGTCGCCGACGCGAAGTTCACGCCGGCGGGAATCGAGCGGTGGTCGAGCGCGGAGCCCTTGATCGTGCCGCCGATCACGTTGCCGGTCATCGCCACGCCGTCGGCCTGGGCGCCGCCGGCGGCCGTGTACGTCGCGCCGATCTGGCCGACCAGGCCGCCGATCACGTAGTAGTAGGTGTCCGACTGGCCGCCGGCGCCGGCGACCGGATGGCCCGGGTTGCTCAGCGTCGTGTCGACGAAGTTGTCGGCGATCGTCGTCGGCCCCGTCGCCATGCCGACGAGCCCGCCGGTGCGGTTGTTGTCGGAGACCGAGCCGCCCGTCACCTGGTTGCTCGTGAACGTCGAGCGCCGGCCGTCGGTCGTGCTCGAGAAGGCGTCCGCGAACTCGTTCGCGTAGGCGAGCGCCACGAGGCCGCCGACGAAGCTCCCGCCGCCGCCGGTGCCGGGGCCGATCGTCGAGCCGCTCAGCGTGACGCCGCTGACGGTCGACGCGAAGCTCCAGACCGCGACGCCGCCGACCGAGCTGTTGCTGGCCGCCGGCACCGCGCGCACCTTCTGCAGCGTCAGGTTCTTGACGGTCGCGCCGTCGAGCACGCGGAAGAAGCCGAGGTCGACGGAGGCCGCCGCGGTCCCGCCCGGCAGCGCCGCGGTGAAGGCGTCGGTCGTGTAGTTCAGGTTGGCGATCGTGTGGCCGTCGCCGTCGAAGACGCCGCTGAACCAGTCGATCCCGCTCCAGTTCGCGGTCGCCGCGTTGGTCGTGTTGGAGGCGTCCTGGGCGTAGTCGAGGTCCGCGGTCAGCTTGTAGTGCGCGGCCGCGGCGCCGCTGTGCGCCGTGTCGGCGTCGATCATCTGCAGCGCCGTGTCGAGATCGGCGTCGGAGCCGATCAGGTAGGGCGCCGCCGCGCTGCCGCTGCCGGGCAGCGTCGCGGCCGCCGCGGTCCCCGCGCCGAGCGCGCCGAGGCCGGCGACCGCGGCGGCGGCGGCAAGCAGCAGCCGCCCGGCGCGCCGCTGGCGGCGGCCGCTCGTGGGGGTGGTCATGGCTTCTGACATCAGCTGGAAGTTCCTCATGGCGATGGCGGCGCTCAGCCGCGGCGGACGGGGCTGGTTGCGGCGGAGCTGCGGGCGACGCTGTCGTAGCCGGGCGCGCGCGCCGTCAGCTCGACGGCGATGCGCTTGCCGTGGTCCTCCGGACGGACCTTGTAGGCGATGCCGCTGGCGTGCGTGCCGACGGCGCGGCCGGCGACCGTGCGCCCGGCGACGGCGCGGCCGCCGACGGTCCAGCGGTAGCTGAACTGCGGGTTCGGCTTCCAGTCGCCGCGGACGACGTGCAGCGTCTCGCCGACGGCCGCCGTGCCGGCGATCCGCGGCGCGGGGCCGCGCAGCGTCCCCTTGCGCACGACGACGCCCTCCGACGTCAGCTCGCGCGTCGCGTAGCCGAGCCGCGTCGCGCTGATCCGGACGCTGAGCCACTTGCCGGCGTGCGCGGCCGCGACGACGTGCGTCGCGTGCGTCGCGCCCTTGATCGGCTTGCCGTCCAGCAGCCACTGGTAGGCGAACGCCGGCTGCGGCGACCAGCGCCCGGTGATCGCGCTGACGGTCTCGCCGACGCGCGCCTTGCCGCGGATGCCCGGGCGCCAGGCGGCGCTGAACTCCGCCGCCGCGACGACCTTCGCCTCGGAGCTGACCGTCGCGGCCGGCGAGCTGACCTGGACCTGCAGCTGACGGCCGGCGTCGGACGGGACGGGCGTATAGGCGGCGGCGTTCGCACGCGCGATCGCCACGCCGTCGAGCAGCCACTGGTAGCCGAGTCCGGCCGCCGGCGTGCCCGCCGCCAGCGTGACGCCGACGGCCTTGCCGACGCCCGGCGCGGCGGCGAGCCGCGGCAGCGCCAGCGCGGCCGCGCCGCTGCCGCGCGCCACCGTCTGCGGCACGGACGTGACCGACGCCGTCCGGTACCCGTCAGCCGTGCCGGTCACGCGGACCTGGACGACGTGGCCGGCGTCGCCGGCGGCCGGCGCGTAGGCGCCGCCGGTCGCGCCGCCGATCGGCTCGCCGTCGCGCAGCCACTGGTAGGCGAGCGCGGCGTCCGGCGTCCAGGCCGGCGCGGCGGCGGTCAGCGTCCCGCCGACCACGGCGACGCCGCTGACCGTCACGGCCGCCGGGTGCAGGACGCCGCCGGCGACGACGGACCCGAATGAGGTCGCGGTCGTCGTCTCGTAGCCCTCCAGCGTGCCCGTCACCTGGACCTGCAGCTCGTGGTCGACGTCGGCCGCGACGAGCGTGTAGGTGTCGGCCGTCGCGCTCGCGATCGCGGCGCCGTCGCGCAGCCACTGGTAGCTCAGGGCCGCCGAGGACGGCGCCCAGGCGCCGGCGTCGGCCGTGACCGTGCGGCCGACGCTGACGGCGCCCTCGATCGACGGCACGCCGGCCGTCAGCTGCCCGGACATGCGCGTCAGCACGAACGTCTCGAGCGGCGCGGTCGGCGCCGGCGCGTCGGACGTCACCGAGTACCACGAGAACGTGATCGTGGTCTGCCCCGGACCGTCGCCGGGATCGACGTCGAAGACCGCGTACCCGTAGGCGTTCGCCGTGTCGTAGAAGCCGAGCCAGGGCGCGTCCTCGATCGCCTGCACGTTGCCGGCGGGGGCGGCGAACGGATGCGCCTGCGCGAGGCCGTTGGCGGGGTCGAACGTCTCGCCGATCGTCGAGGCGGCGCCACCGCCGCCGACGACGAGGTGCACCGTCCCCTTGCTGGTGTCCCAGGCCTGCCGGCCGTCGACCTCGATCGGCTGCGTCTGGCGCGGCGTCGGGCGGCGCGTGTCGATCGTCGCGCCCGCCGCGTAGCTGCCGAACGGGTTCGTCAGCGCGGCGTTGGCCTTGCCCGCCGGCGGGTCGTAGCCGCGGGTCGGCAGGCTGCGGCAGTAGTTGTGGTTGTGGCCGGTGAGCGTGAGGTCGACCTCGTACGTGTCGAACAGCGGCCCCCAGGCCGCCCGCACGCCCATGTCGCAGCTGTTGCCCGTGTCGACGCTCGCGAACGGGAAGTGCATCGAGACGACGATCATCTCGACGCCGGATCCCTCGGCGCGCGCCGCCTGCAGCGTCTGCTCGAGCCACTGCGTCTGCAGGTTCGGCGTCGCGCCGGAGGGGACCAGCGCCATGTTCGACGGGTCCGCCGCCAGCGCGCCGGTGTACTGCGACGGCTTGGTCTGGCTGTAGTCCGAGGTCTGCCAGTTGACGTCGTTGCCGGCCAGGCCGATGAACAGGACGGTGCCGACCTGGAAGCTGTAGAAGCTGCCCTGCAGGCTGTTGCCGTCCCAGTTCGTCAGGCCGTTGTCAGGCAGCAGGAAGCGCGAGAAGTAGCTGCCGCCGCCGTAGGGCCCGTTGTAGTAGGTGCCCGAGCTGCCGGTCGTCTGCGGCACGCCGTGGACGTCGGTCACGCCGCGCTCGACCTCATGGTTGCCGGGCACCGGCATCCAGGGGAAGCGCTGCGTCGCGGCGGCGTTCTGCAGCGCCCAGGCGCGCCAGGTCGGCGGCGGGTTGCTGCCGTCCGCGTAGGCGAGGTCGCCGACCATCAGGTGGAACAGCGGCGCGCCGTTGCCGTCGCCGGGATTCGCGACGGCGGCGACCGTCAGCGGCGACATCGCCGTCAGCCCCTGGTCGCCGAACGCCGTGAAGCGGTAGGCGCGGCGGCCGGACGGCGCGGTCCGGAACGACGCCCCGGCGGTCGCGCCGGCGCCGTCGCCGACCTCGTAGTAGTACGTCGTGTCAGGCGCCAGGCCGGTCAGCGGCACGTGGTAGTGGTACGTCGTCTGGCCGGTCTGCCCGTCGGCGAAGCTCGTGACGCAGGGCGCGCTGCGCGGCGCGGCGAGGTCGAGCGGCTGCGGGTCCGGCAGCAGCACGACGGCGCCCGGGTTCGTCGCCGTGATCGGCCGCTTCGAGTAGGCCAGCGACGGCGCCGGCATCGGCGTCTTGCCCGGCGCGCTCCAGGACACCGTCATCTCGGTCGCGGGGTCGTTCCCGAACGTCATCCGCAGCTGCTCGGGCGCCGTCGCGTCCGGCAGCGCGGCGTCGGCGGCGGGGACGTTCAGGCCGAGGTCGGCCGCGCCGACGAGGCCGATCAGGCCGCCGATGCCGACCGAGCCGCCGATCAGCGCGCTGCGGCGCGTGACGCGCAGGCCGTCCTGGTCGCGCGCCTCGGCGTCGTCGTCGCCGCCCGCCGGGCCGGCGAGCTCCTCCGGCACAGCGCCGGAATCCCGCGCCGCGGGCCTGTCACGCTTGAACAATTGGTTTCACCTTCGAGTGAGACGGATACGTCAGTCGACGCGGCGAGTGTTGCCGCCACATCGCACCGATGCCGTATCCAGCCGGTGACTGACCCGTGAAGACGTTGTGATCGACTCAGGCGTGCTTCACGCGCCGGCGCGCGCGGCGCACGACCGTCAGCGCCGCGGCGGCCAGCAGCACGACCGCGGCGAGCAGCGCCCAGGGGATCGTCCAGGCGTGCCCTGACGCCGTCGTCGCGGCGAGCGGCGTCGTCGAGCCGGCGGCGTCGGTCAGCAGCGGCACGACGGCGACCTTCGCCGTCAGCCGCAGCGCCGGCCGCACGCCGTGGACGGGAGCCGAGACCGTCCAGCGCTCGCCGGGCAGCAGCGGCGGCGTGACGGCGAGCCGACCGGCCGCGACGGCGCCGCTGCCGAACGGCCCGGCCAGCGACAGCTTCGGCTGCGCGCGCAGGGTCGCGTTGCCGCTGTTGCGGATCGTGTAGGTGACGGTGGCGTCGCCCTTGCCGAGCGGATTCGCCGCGCCGTCGTAGCGCACGCGCACGCGCGAGACCTCGAGGCCCGGCTCGATCGCGCCGCCGACGCGCAGCCGGATCGGGATCGCGAGGCGCGGGCCGGCGCCCGCGGCGGGCGTGGCGACGATGCCGCCGACGTAGTCGCCCGCCGCCGCGCCCTGCGGCGGCGCGACCGCGAACGGCACCTCGACCGACGCGCCGGCCGCGACCGTCAGCTCGGCGCGCGCCGGCTTCACCCAGGCGGTCGGGTTGCGCGCCGCGGCGCCACTCGTCACGAGCGCGAGCCGGCCGGCGCGCGTCGTCACGCCGGCGGCCGGGCGCAGGCTGACCCGCAGCGGCGCGGCGCCGCCGTTGGCGATCGTGACGGCGTCCCGCGCGCGCCCGCCCGGGGCGAGCGTGTAGGCGAAGCTCTGGCGGCCGGTGCCGAAGTCGCCGGCGGCGGGCGCGAGCGTCCAGTCGGCGGCCGCCGCGGGCCGGGCGCTGAGCGCGGCGAGCACGAGCGCCGGCAGCAGCAGCGCCGTCATGGCGCGGATGGGCGTGGGCAAGGCGATCGTCCTTCGGAGCGGTTCGGGGGTGGAGACCGGCGGGGCGGGCGGGCGCCGCGATCGGCGCCCGCCCGCCCGCGCCGCACTATGGGGTCGTCGTCGACAGCGTGAAGGTGAGCGCCTTCGTGTAGCTGCCGGTCCGCAGCGGCTCGGACGCGCCGATCCGCTGACGGAACTCGACGGTCACCGCGTTGCCGGTGACCGGGCCGTTCCAGGTCGCGACCGGGCCGCCGAGCGGCGCGAACGCCGCGCTGCCGCTGCGCAGCTCGAGCGGGTTCGCCAGCGCGAACGTGCCGTTGACGAGGTGGCCCGGCGCGAGCGCGCTCGGGTCGGTCACGGCCAGCGTCGCGTCGCCGGCCGTGGACGTCACGGTCGCCGTCGTCGAGGCCGTGTAGTCCTGAGCCACGCCGGGCGTGAAGGCGCCGAACGTCGCCGGCGCGCCGAGCGTGACGGCGAGCGTCGGCCCGACCGTGCCGCCGATCTCGGCGTCGACGGGCGGCGCCGCGAAGCGGTGGATCACGACCTTGTCGACCAGCGAGCCGACCGGCTGCGCCGGCGTCGCGCCGCTGTCCGGGCCGCACCACGGCACGTTGCCGCGCTCGACCGCCGCGTTCGGCGCCGCGCAGGTGCCGCTGCGGATGTTCTCGACCGTCAGCGCGTCGTCGCGCACCTGCACGCGGACGTAGGTGCGGACGTGCTCCTGGTTCTCGATCGAGTTCGCCCAGTGGCGCTTGCCCGTCGGGTCGAGCGGGTCCGGACCGAAGTCCGAGCCGGCGCGCGGCGTCGTCAGGTCGTAGTACTTCGAGCCCGAGGCCGAGTTGGCCGTCACGTAGATGACGCCGCCCGGACCCTCGGAGACCTGCGGAGCGCTCGGCTGCTCGTCGGCGTTGGCCTTGACGCCGTTCTTGATCGCGTAGCTGCGCGAGTAGCTGTGATCGTGGCCCTGCAGGACCAGGTCGACGCCGAGGTTCGAGAAGACCGTCGGGAAGTCGCGACGGCGCTGCTGGTTGTCGGTGTCGTTGGCGTGGTCCGCCGGCGAGTAGATCGCGTGGTGGTAGACGAGCACGATGTGCTTCGCCTCGGCGCCGTGCGCGTTGATGACGTCGGTGACGTAGCCGACGTGCGCCGCGTCGGAGTTGTTGGCGTACGCGTTGCTGTTCAGGTCGATGAACAGGACGTCCTTGTAGACGTACCAGTAGTCACCTCCGGACGCGGTCGCCGAGTTGCCCGAGTAGAACGGCGCCGAGCGGTCGGTGTTCGGCGTCCAGAAGTGCTGCTCGTACGCCTTGCCGCCGACGTCGTGGTTGCCGATCGTCGCCGCCCACGGGTACTGGCGCAGGCGATCGGAGGCCAGGAACGCGTTCCACTGCGTCTCGGTGTTCGCCGACTCGACCTGGTCGCCGCCGGAGACCAGCAGCTCGGTCTCCGGATTGGCCGTCAGCGCCACGTTCAGCGTGTCCGCCCAGCCGGCGCCGTCCTTGGCCGTGTCCCCGGACGACCCGATCTGGGGATCGCCGAAGAACAGGAAGTCGAACGGACCCGCGAAGGTCTGCGTCTTGAACGCGTAGGTCGCGGACCAGGCGCCGGCGGTGCCGACGCGGTACGAGTAGGCCGTGCTCTCGTGCAGCCCGCTGATCACGGCGTGGCCGTTGAAGCCGCCGTTGACCGTGTTGGCCGCGACGCTCGCCGAGAACGTCGGGGCCGTGGCCGGGAACTCGCCGTTGACGAGCTCGGCGGTCGGCGCGACCTGCACCGACTGCGCGCTGTTGGCCGAGGTGTACCAGGAGACGACGCGCTGCGAGGCGTCGGCGCCGACGCCGAGCACGATGCCCGACGACGTGGCCGGCGCCTGCGCGCCGGCGTCGGCCAGCGAGCCGATCGCGAGCGCCGCCGAGGCGGCGAGGACCGCCACGCCGGCACCCGCCGCCGCGCGACGACGGCGGCCCGAGGACGTGCCCGTCCCGTTTGAAGACTTCACCAGCATTCCTTCGCTTTCATCGAGATGAGAGGGATGTGAAGAGACTTCTCGATCTCGACCGATCCGGTGTGAATGAGCGGTTATGAGAGCCCGGTGAATTTCGGCCCGGCTCACGACCAGAGCTCGAAGCCGCGCTGGACGAACCAGATCAGGCCAGTCGCGCTGACGGCCGCGGCGATCATGCCGGTCGCCGAGAGCCCGGCCAGCGGCGAGCGCCGGCGCACCAGCGCCAGCAGCGGGAAGACGACCACGATGATCCCGAGCTGCACGGCCTCGATGCCGAGGTTGAAGACGACCAGCGACGACAGCAGCGTCCACGACCAGGCCTGGTCGATCCCGAGCGCCGAGGCGAACCCGAGCCCGTGGATCAGCCCGAAGCAGAAGACGACGAGCAGCCGCGTCCGGCCCGCCGCGTCGAGGCCGAGATGCCCGGGCGCGAGCACGTCGACCTCGGCCGCGACCGCCTTGCGCCGCCAGATCCGCCACAGGTGCAGGCCGGCGACGACGGCGATCGAGAGCGCGATCGCCGGCTCGACGAACCAGGTCGGGACGGATACGAGCCCGAGCGCCGCGAGGATGAAGGTCAGCGAGTGCGCGAGCGTGAAGGTCGTCGCGGCGAGCACGATCTCGCGCAGCCGGCGCGAGCCGGCGATCAGCGCGAGCAGGAAGAGGATGTGGTCGAGCCCGCCGAGCAGGTGCTCGGCGCCGAGGTGGAAGAACGTGCGGAAGCGGTCGAGCAGCGACTGCTGGGTCGAGAACGACGGCTGCGCGGCGTCGAGGCTGACGCTGCCCGTCCGCAGGTCGAGGTCGTAGGTGACGATCGTCTTCGTGTCGCGCACGTAGCCCTCGACGTCCGGGAACAGCGCGCTGCGGATCACGTGCGCGTCGCCGCCGCGCGGGCAGCGGTAGTCGAGCGTCAGCAGCGCGTAGGGGACGCCGGTGCGGCGCTCCATCGCGACGCCGCCGGCCTGCGTCGGCGTGCAGGCGCGGCCGTCGACGGCGATGCCGAAGCGCTTCGTCACGTAGGCGGCGATCGGCGCCGCGTGGGCGTCGAGCGCGGCCGCCTGGCTCGCGGCGTCGCCGTCCTCGAACGCGGCCGTGCCGGCGCGGAAGAGCGCGTCGTCGTGCGCGGCGTCGGCGGCGGAGACGACCAGCAGGTCGTACTCGAGCCCGAGCGCGGCGCGGACGTGCCCGCGCTCCGGCGAGGTCGCGTCGACGTAGACGACCGAGCTGAACCCGTGCGCATGGGCGGAGCCGGCGAGCAGCAGCGGCACGAGCGCCGCGGCGATGGCGAGCAGGACGGCGAGGCGCCGTTGGCGAGCTGAGGACGTCACTGAGCAGCGCATCGTGGAGGCCCGCGACGCCGCTGACGTGAACTCTCTGTGAAAGCGGGATGACTGAAGCGGGAGACGCGCTAGGACATGGGTGCCGATGTCGTTCCGCCTCGTCACGCGCGCTCGAGTCCGTGCCGCCGGCGCGCTGCTCGCCGGCGCGCTGGCGCTCGCCGCCTGCGGCGGCGAGGACTGGTCGGCGCCGCACCCGAAGCCGCACGCGATCGGCCGGCTCGGCGTCGGCTTCGTCGATCCCGCGGCGCCGCCCGCCCCGGAGGCGACGATCGTTCCGACGCCCGGGTCCTGGGACGCCGTGCACCCGTCGCGCGGCTATCGCGTCGTGCTGCTGCGCGCCGGCGCGGACGAGTCGACGCTGACGCTGACCGGCGCCGTCGAGGACTGGGCGGCGGCCGAGCACGCGAGCCTGAAGACCGTCGACGCCGCCGATCCGGTCGCCGGCATCGTCCGCGCGATCGGGCTGGCGCCGGACCTCGTGATCTGCGCCGGCAACCAGCTCGTCGACGCGCTGGCGCTGGTCACGGCGAGCCATCTCAAGCAGCAGTTCCTCGTGCTCGGCGCCGAGCTGGCGGAGCCGACCGAGAACGTCACCGCGGCCGACTGGCCGGGCGCCTCGTTCCGCGGCGAGGGCCTCGGCATGGCGTCCGCCTACGATCCGGCGACGTTCACGCGCGAGCGCGCCGAGCGCGCCGTCCGCGCCGGCGTCGCGGCGGTGCTCAACGGCATCACGGGGATCGTGATCAGGCTCGACTGACGGCGCGGTCGACGCGGCGCGCGAGCACGCGCAGCTCCGCGACCAGCTCGGGCGGCTCGCGCACCTCGAAGTCGACGCCGAGCATCGCGACCCGCAGCGCCAGCCATTCGAGGTTGTCGTCGGCGGTGCGGTACTCGCAGCGGTCGTCGTCGATCGGCTTCAGCGCGCCGGCGAGGAAGGGCAGCCGGCGCTCGACGGTCGCGGCGGACGCGTGCACCGTGACGCGCGCCTCGTAGCGCGTGCCGGCGATGCCGCGCTCGACGAACGCCGCCGGATCGCGGCCGGGCAGCGTGCGCGGCGTGAAGCGCGGCCCGCTCGGCGCCAGCTGCTCGAGCCGGTCGAGCCGGAACGTGCGCCAGGCGCCGCGGCCGCGGTCCCAGGCGACGAGGTACCAGCGGCGGCCGCGGTGCACGAGCGCGTGCGGCTCGACGAAGCGGCGCGTCAGCTCGCCGTCACGGCGCGCGTAGCCGAAGCGGATGCACTCGTGGTCGCGGCAGGCGGCGGCGATCGTCGTCAGCTCCTGCGGGTCGGCCGTCGGGCCGCCGGGCGGCGCCGCGACCGTCGCCGACCCGAGCGCCGCGACGCGCCGGCGCAGCTGCGCCGGCAGCACCTGCTCGAGCTTGACGAGCGCGCGCAGGGCGGTCTCCTCGATGCCGGTGACCGACGTTCGCGCCGCCGTCCGCAGGCCGACGGCGATCGCGATCGCCTCGTCCTCGTCGAGCAGCAGCGGCGGCATCGCGGTGCCGGCGCGCAGGCGGTAGCCGCCGGCCGGCCCGGTCAGCGAGTCGACCGGGTAGCCGAGCGTGCGCAGGCGGTCGACGTCGCGGCGGATCGTGCGCGGCGAGACGGCGAGCCGCGCGGCCAGCTCTGAGCCCGGCCAGTCACGGCGGCCCTGCAGCAGCGACAGCAGCTCGAGGAGGCGGCTCGACGTGTCGGACACGACGACGAGCATCCTGCCAATTGCGGACAGCTCCTGACCTGAACCGGGCGTACGGTGCCCGCAGACCCGCCAGCCACAAGGAGCATCGATGAGCGACCAGGACCGATACATCGCCGGCGTCCCCTGCTGGACCGACACCACGCAGCGCGATCCGCAGGCCGCGCGCGAGTTCTACGGCGGCCTGTTCGGCTGGACCTTCCAGGACGCGACGCCCGAGGGCGTGCCCGGCACCTACACGCTCGCGCTGCTGCCGGGCGGCGACGTCGGCGCGATCGCGTCGCGCGACGACGACGACGGCTCGACGCCGCCGAGCTGGACGACCTACATCTGGGTGACTGACGCCGACGAGACCGTCGCCAAGGTCCGCGCAGCGGGCGGTAGCGTGCTCGCCGAGCCGAGCGAGGCCGCCGGCGCGGGGCGGATGGCCGCCGTCGCCGATCCGGCCGGCGCCGTCTTCTACCTCTGGCAGCCGCAGGCGCATCGCGGCGCGGCGGTCGTCAACGAGCCCGGCTCGGTCGTCTTCAACACGCTCGAGACGCCCGACCTCGACGGCGCGCGCGACTTCTACGGCGCCGTCTTCGGCTGGGAGCTGCACGACGGCTTCTGGTCGCTGCCCGCCTACGCCGACTTCCTCGAGCGCCGCACGCCGGGGCGCCACGCGGCGATGGCGGATGCGGGCGCGCCGGCGAGCTTCGAGGCGGCGGTCGCGGCCGCGCGCGCCGGCGACCACACCGGCAGCGGCGCGCGCTGGGACGTCACGTTCGCCGTCGCGGACGCCGACGCCGCCGCGGCGCGAGCGCGCGAGCTGGGCGGGCGCGTCGACGTCGAGCCGTTCGACGCGCCCTGGACGCGCGCGACAGTGATCACCGACCCGCAGGGCGCGACCTTCGTCGCCAGCCAGTTCGTGCCCGAGAACAAGGACGTCGCGGGCGACTGAGCAGCTGCCTGCCGGAACGACAGCCGCGCGGGTCGCATCAGGCCCGCGCAGGCTCCAACGACATCATCGAAGCAAGAATCCCACACACGAGCGGGACTCAGATCGCCAGCGACCAACTCAACCACCGGAGACCCAGATTTCATCCGGCGCAGGTGGTCCAGCTCACCCTGGCGCCGACACGCTGTCCTGCGTCCGCACCGCCGCGACCGTCCGGTGTTGAGCGGCGCATCTCGCGCTGAACGAGCGCAGCATCATTCTGCGGCTATCGATTCGTGAACGCCAAGATCACGCATGACACCGAAGGGCGCCGCACGTTGCAGACCTCCGACTCTCGCGTGACCAGACGCCAAGGGTCCGCCGGCTCTCTGACGCGACGAATGTCACAGGCGTTTGGCATCGGCTGAAGGAAGGGCAATGAAGCTCGATGCCATCGACGACGCGAGGCTGCTCGCGGCAGATGACGCCGACGGCTCGGCGTTCGCTGCGTTCTACCGGCGCCATGTCGATGCGGTGTTGGGCTTCTTGGCGAGCGAAGGCGTCGACGCGACGACCGCGGCGGACGTAACGGCAGAGACGTTTGTGGCCGCAGTGCTGGCTCGTCGACGCTTTGACCCGAAGCGCGGCCATGCGCGTTCATGGCTCCTCGGCATCGCTCGTCACAAGCTCTCCGACAGCCGCTCGCGCTGGGTACGCGATCGCCGCTTGCAGGAGTCGCTCGGAATGGAACGGATCGAGCTATCAGTAGACGATGTCGAGCTCTACCGCAGCATCTACGTCGAGGAGCAAGGTACGGCGATGAACGCGCTCGAGCGGCTACCGGAACGCCAGCAGGCTGCGGTACGAGCACGGGTGCTGCGCGAGCGGAGCTATGACGAGTTGAGCCAAGAGCTCGGGATGTCCGAGGCGGCAGGTCGACAAAACGTGAGTCGTGGCCTGGCAGCCATCCGCCGCTTGCTGACGATCAAAGGGCAGGCATGATCGACTACATCGAGACCCTCGAGCAGCGGCTGGCAGCCCTGGCCGCAAGTGAGCGCGAGACACAGCGCATGCCCGTGAGGATGTGGCAGCGCCGGCGCTGGTCGATGTGGACCCTGCTCCCCAGCGGCGGACTGACGGCGATTGCCATCGCGGCACTCACGTTTGTGTTGCTCGCCTGTCCCACGGAGCATGCGACCGCGCTCGCGGCACTCGCGACGCCGACGGTAAACGCGGAATCCACGCGATCGCAGTTGCCGATGCTTGACAAGGCTGGAATGGTCTTCAGTCGTGCGCATCTGATCGAGACCGCCTTCGGCGTGGGCTATGTCATGGCTACCGCCGACCAGAGCACGGTCTGCATCGCGATACCGGACAGACCAACTGGGTTCGGCACGAGTTGCGCGCCAGTGTCGGAGGTCCGCCACCATGGTCTGCTCGTGTCGCTGATCGCGGCGGACAGGTCCTCGGGTCCGTCCGAAATCGTCGTGCTGGTTCCCGACGACACGGACACGGCGCGCCTTGAGTTCGTCGACGGCGGCAGCCAGGAGCTGCGAATCTCTGGCGGTGTGGCGACCGCAGAGATCACCAGGAACGTGGATCTCTTGCTCACCGTCGGCGGCCGGGTGACGCGGCAGCGGATCAATGCCGTCGAGCCGCAAGGTGGCTGGGCGTACCAGTGTGTGGATCGCCACATCTTCACGTTCAAGCACCAGCTTCCGGCTGCGAAAGCACTGCGGTTGTGCGCCAGCCACGGCGGTCCGAGGGGAGGTTGACACTCGCGAGGACCGCAGCCTTTAAGGGGGTAAGGATTGCTACAGAAGCGAGCGCGCGGATCTGTTGCGCCGCGGCGTGGATGTCGCCACTGAGAACCGCGCGTCGTCTCATGAGTCCGGCCGACGGTGGGTCAAAAAAGACGATGGGTACGCCGTCGACGACCCGGCGCACCTGGTAGGCCCAATGCCCGAGGCCGTCTCGATCCACGCGTGTGCCGGCAACAACAAGGCAGGCAATCGGCGCAAACCCTCTCACCACATCTGCAATGCCCTCGAAGTGGGTCACCGGCGTCGACAGAACACGCAATCCTTCCAACTGGACCAGCAACTCGAGGACTAGCACCCGAGGTGCGGTCTGCCCGAGTTCCGAGTCCAACCCTGTGCCAAAGACGACACTCCAGCCCGTCGGCGTCAAACTCGAGAACCGCTTCGCGCGAGCCAGCCAGTCGCGCGCCCATCCGATCGTCAGCGCCCAGAGCGCTGATCGCTCGCCGTGCCGGCGCGCGATCGTCGCCAGGGCCGGAAGTAGGACCTCGACGACTGCGCATGTGAGCGTCATATTGACGACCGCTGCGTCCATTGCCGCGTCGGCCCTTGAAATCTCGCCCGTAGCCAATGCCGCGACCAGCGCGGAAACGCCAACCGAACGCTCCGCACGTGCTCTCATAATTGCCGTCTCGGTCGAGAGCCCATCCCGGAGCAGCCCACTTAGGCCGACGATGTCCGAGCGTCGGTAGCGACGTCGACCGCTGGGCGTGCGGCACGGCGCCGGGTAGCCGAATCGCCCCTCCCAACCCCTCAAGGTATTCGGACTTACATGCAGGACTGCCGCCGCCTCGGAAGTACTGAGCGTGTCCATCGAGCCCACAGTAGTACGCCGTTTCCCGTACTGCATGAGTTTGCAATGAACGATACGCATTCGTCGTACAGTCCAAATCCGTGACATCGAGGGAGCAGGATTGGACCTTTGGAGGCGGATCGCCACATTCGCGTTCGAACTCGGCCGGAGTGCGCGCTTCCTGCTCGACGATCCTTCCGTCCAGCGGACGGGCGGCAAGTCCACGCGGCTTCCTGTCCCGTGCCAATTCAGAAAGGGGAAGCTGTGTCCCATGGTCTGGCGAAGGTGCGCCTCGCCTTGCTTTGCATTCCGCTCATCGCGGCCGCCCTCTTGGCGAGCGCCACGACTGCGCATGCCGACGCAAATATCGAGTACTTTGGCGGCGAGGTCGTCCACGGCGTGACGGTCAACTCGTACTCCACGATCCTGCTCAACGACAGCTACGCCGAAGGCGACAGCGTCTGCGCGGGGGCGGCGGACGCGGGCATGAACTTCTACGGCCACTACTACTGCGCGGCTGACTACGCCTGCCATGACTACGGCGGGACCAACCTCTACGCCTACGCCCACAACCACGAGACCATCGGCCCTGAAACGCTTGCTGGCAAATACTGGAGTAGTCCAGATCGCTCGAGCTCATGCTCGCACGGCTCGACTACGGCTGCCAGGTCTTCGGCACGCGCGTCTCAACTGGGATCAGTGCCCCCTGCAACGGTGACCACCGACGTGGACGGTCGTACTTGCCTGACCGTCACTGACACCGACGGCCAGGGGTCGACCTGCCGCTCCGCCGCCGATGTGGCTAAGGGAGAACTCGTGGCCACCCTCGAGAGCGGCGACGGCGTGTCGCCCAAGACGCGGGTGCTCTATGCGTACGCGCCCGCGAACACCGCACTCGCGGACGTCACCGGCACGAACGTGAGCACAGACGTGGCCGCAGAGCCGTCAGATCGGCTCGTTGCGCTCGCCTTGCCGAGCAACGCTACGCAGCTGAACTGGACGGTCGGCAGCCGGAGCATCAGCATCTCGCTTGACACTCTGAAGCCGATCAGTTCTTAGCGGCTGTGCCGGCTCTGGTCATCGTCCAGGTGGCCAGAGCTTGGCATAGCCAGAGATCTGAGGTCCGGGACGTCTTCTAACCGAGCGTTGGGGTCGATTCCTGAGGCACGGCGGGCACGTGTCCGTGTCGGAGGCTCGCGGCGCTCACCCGCGTCAGGACACGAGCGCGCCTTGATTCGCTTGCAGTAGCGGCGATCGAGTCAAGGATCTACAAGGACGTTTGGTCCAGACGAACGGGCGGAGGGTGTCGCTCTACGTCTCGATCCAGGCGCGGATGTCGGCTTCGAGCGTCTGCACGGAGTGACGCGCGCCGCGTTGGAGCATCTTGGTCGCGAGAACCAGCGCTCGAGGGGTGCAGCCGACTCGATCGCGAATGGGAGGCGACCGACGACCTCGACGCCGCGCGCAAGCTGCTCGTCGCCTGTGCGCGCAAGCTGAGCAAGGATGGGATGCTGGACAATCTCGCCGGGCCGGCAGGGCTGGCGATCTACGCCCTGGACGACGAGAGCTCGGAGCTCGAACGCGACGTCAAGGCGACCGTCGGTCGCGATCTGATCAAGCGCCTGACCACGCCGTAGCCGCCCGCGTCGTCGTCGACGCAGAGCGTGGCGCGTGCCGCTCGTGCGCACGCTTCACAACGCCTGCGCGTACGATGCGGCGAAATGTGGGTGCGGAGCCTGGCCTGTTCGGCGGCGGTGGCCGCCGCGGCGTGTGGTGGCGGGGACGCCCGGCCCGGGTCGGTGGCGTCGCGGACTCCCGGCGCCTCGCCGCAGCCGCACGAGGCGCCGGCGGCGCGGAGCGCGCCGAGCCGCTGCACGCCCGCCGCGGTTCGGCGCGCCGGCGTGCCGCGCTGGGCGCGCCTGTCGGGCGTCCCGGCCGCTCCGCCGACGCCGTACGTCGTCGGCGCGGGCGACCGCGCCGCCGGCTTCCTGTTCGTCTACCCGCTGCGCGTCGGTCTGCCCGCGGGCGCGGCGAACAAGATCCTCTGGGCGCTGGACGGTCCGGGCGCTCCGCTTCGCATCACCGCGCGACGTCCCGGTCAGGCGGGAGCGGCGCTGGCGATCGACGCGTCCGCCGACGGCGGCGCCGGCCGGGTCCAGCGATCCAGAGTCCGCTTTCCGCACCCGGGCTGCTGGCGGCTCGAGCTCCGCTGGGGCGCGCGGCGGGCGACGCTCAACGTCGCGGTCGGGAAGTGAGCGTCAGATCGACGTCGCGCGAGATCCCGAGACCGGCTTCCTGCTGCGGACCTGTCCGCATTGCGGGATGGTCGTCCGCACGCTGGGCAGCCGCTGCTCGTCGTGCGGGCGGGACCTCTCGGACGAGCCGTCGCCGTTCATCGACGACCTGCCGCTGGTCGAGTGGGACGCGCTCTGGGGCGTGCCGATCGTTGCCCGAGCCGTGCTCTTCACGATCGCGAACGTCGTCGTCATCGTGCTCTTCAGCCCCGTCCTGATCGTGCGGAACGGCGTGCGCTGGCTGCGCCGGCGGCCGCGAGCTGATCAAGCGCCGTGACGCCGCCCGCAGCCGTCTTTCCGACCTTACCGATTTGCGCGGTAAGGTCGATAAGTTCGCTCGCTCAGCCGCGCAGCAGCTCGAGCAGCGCGTCGCCGTGCTTGTCGATGAAGGCGTTGCCGATGCCCTTGATCGCCAGCAGCTCGGCGGCCGACGTCGGCTGGCGGCGGATCACCTCGCGCAGCGTCGCGTCGGTCGCGACGGTGTAGGCGGGCTTGCCGTCGGCCCGCTCGCGGCGCCAGGCCTTCAGCGGCGCCAGCTCCTCGTCGCTGACCGGCCGGCCCTCCTCCTCGGCCGGCGCTGAGCGCGTGGAGCGCTTGGCGGCGACCTCGATCGGCGGCAGCCAGTCGACGGGATCGTCGACGTCGCAGCAGCGGCCGAGCGGCGCGCCCGGCTCGGCGTCGCCGAAGTGGTCGAGCAGCTGGCGCCGGCGGCAGACGCGGTGCTCGCCGGAGGCGTAGGTCTCGATCGAGCGGTAAGCCTGCCAGCGGCGGTCCTTCGCCGCGCGGCACATCTGCGCGATCCGGCCGCGGTCGATCCCGCCGGGCAGGACGCGGACGCGCAGGCGCCCGTCTGGCCCCGGCTCGAGCGCGAGCGCGCCGGCGCGCTCGGCGACCGCCAGCGCGATCCGGTCGCGCTCGACCTCGGCGTCCGCCTCGACCTCGCCGTCCGCGCCGGCCTGCGCGCGCAGGCGGCCGATCAGCCCCGCGACCTGCTCGACCGTGACCTCGGCCTCCTGGATGAAGCGCACGAGCCGGCCGAGGTCCGAGCGCGAGGCGAGCAGCACGGCGCGCGCCAGCTCGCCGTCGCGGCCGGCGCGACCGGCCTCCTGGTAGTAGGCCTCGAGCGAGCTCGGCAGCGCCCAGTGCCAGACCGAGCGGACGTCGGCCTTGTCGACGCCCATCCCGAACGCGTTCGTCGCGACGACGACGTCCGCCTCGCCGCGCATGAACGCGTCCTGGCGCCGCGCGCGCAGCTCGGCGGTCATCCCGGCGTGGTAGCCGACCGCGGCGACGCCCGCCGCCACGAGCAGCTCCGCCACCTCCTCGGTGCTCTTGCGCGTGCCGCAGTAGACGACCGCCGGCCGGTTGGCCGCGTCCGCGAGCCCCGCGACGAGCGTCGCCCGCTTGCGCGCGACCGAGCCCTGGCCGTCGAACGGCAGCACGTCGAACGAGAGGTTCGGGCGGTCGAAGCCGGAGCGGACGCGAGCGACGTCGCGCAGCGCCAGCCGCGCGACGATCTCATCCGCGACCTTCGGCGTCGCCGTCGCCGTGCAGGCCATCACCGGCGGATGCCCGAGCTCGCCGATGACCGCGGACAGGCGCAGGTAGTCCGGCCGGAAGTCGTGCCCCCACTCGCTGACGCAGTGCGCCTCGTCGACGACGAAGAGCGCGATCGCCCGCGCGCGCAGCGCCGCGCGGAAGCTCGCCGAGGCGAAGCGCTCGGGCGCGGCGAAGCAGACCTTCGCGCCGCCGTCGCGGATCGCGGCCAGCGCGCGGCGGTTGTCCTCGCCGTCGCCGCCCGAGGCGAGCATCACGGCCGGGTGGCCGAGGTCCGTCAGCCGCGCGCACTGGTCGCGCATCAGCGCGATCAGCGGCGAGACGACGACCGTCAGATCGTCGCCGGCGAGCGCTGGCAGCTGGTAGCAGAGGCTCTTGCCGCCGCCGGTCGGCATGACGACGAGCGAGTCGCGGCCGTCGAGCGCCGCCTGCACCGCCTCGCGCTGGCCGGGCCGGAACGCCGTCAGGCCGAGCAGCGGCAGCAGCGACTCGGGCGTGACGCCGGCGAGCGAGGCGCGCTCGCGCGCGGGCGGCGGCGGCGTGGGGCGGGACGGGGACGGCGTCGCGCGCGCGACGAGCGGCGGCGCGGGCTCGGCGGCGCCGGACCAGCCGCCGTCGCCGGCCGGCGCGGCGCCGGCGATCGAGTCCAGATACGCCTGGTAGTCGTCCTGCTCGGCGGGCGCCGTCCGCGGCGCGGCGCGGACGCGCTCGGCCGCCAGCTTCGCCAGCGGCGTCAGCGCCGCGCGCTCCTCGGCGGGAAGCGCGCTCCAGCGGGCGCGCAGCGCGTCCAGCGCCGCGGGGGCGCTCGCGGCGCCGGGGTCGGCGAGGACGGCGGCGAGCCGCTTCAGCGCATCGTGCACGCCCCTGAACCTAGCCCGGCGCCAGGACGCTCACACGCGCCCGCGAGCCGGTGCCGCCCGCCGCAGCGAGCCGCGCCTCAGCCGGCGACGCGGTACAGCTCGACGACGTAGCCCTTGCGCAGCCAGTACGGGAACCGCAGCTCCAGCTCGAACTCGCGCCGGCCGGCGAGCAGCTCGGGCACGCTCAGGTGCAGCGTCCGGCGGCGGTAGACGGGCCGGCTCTCGTGGTTGATGCTCATGAAGCGCCTCGCCGAGGCCGCGATCCAGTCGACGTACTCGAGCGCGTCGCGCTCGCGCATCTCCGGGATCGAGTCCTGGTTGAGCACGAGATCGATCCGCCCGTCGTCGGCTGCCGGCAGCGCGTGGTGCGCCAACACGCCGACGTCGGCCGGCGACGACTCGCCCTGCAGCCGGACGCGCGCCGGGCCGAGCGCGCGCTGCAGGTAGTAGCCGGACACGGCCGCGACCAGCGGCAGGTCGACGATCGTGTAGTCGGTCAGGCCCATGCGGTGGCTCCAGTAGGCGACGCGGCCCGAGCCGCCGCCGATCTCGACCACGCGGCCGCCGTCCGCGAGCGTCGTGCGCAGCAGATGCGCTGTGTAGATGGCGCCGAGGTCGCGCTCGCTCAGACGCGCCGCGCCGACCCGCAGCTTGAACAGGCCGCCGTCGATGTCCGGCGGCGTGATGTCGAGCCCCAGTCGCTGGGCGAGCGCGTCGGCCAGCAGGCTCGGCTCGACGCCCATGCTGACGCCGTACTCGCCCTGCTCCGGGTTCTCGACCGGCCGCGCGCCGACGGCCTCGGCGAGGCTCACGAGCTTGTCGAGCGTCATCGTCGCCAGGAACGCGCGATAGCCGGCGTCGCGCCGGATGCGCTTGAACTCGCGGTCGCCCTGGGTGATGCCGATCGTGGCGTCGTGGCGCGAGACGTTGCACAGGTAGCGCGCCAGTGGCTCCGCGCCGCCGCCCTCCAGCAGCGCGACGAAGTTCCCCTGGATGCGACGGATGTCGGCCCAAACGTCCGTGCGGCTCGCGTCCTGCGCGCCGCGGCGGCTGGCCGCGTAGGCGGCGAGCACGCGGCCGGCGGCCGCGACGTCGCGCTCGTCCGGCTCCCTGTCGGCGACCAGCCCGGCAGGCGGCGGCCGGAACGCACGCCGGCGGCGCGCATGCTCGATGACCTCGCCGCGCCGCCCGCCGAGCGGGCGGATGATCGGCGAATGCCGCGCGATCAGCGAGGCGGTCGCCCGCGCGACCGTCTGTAGTTCCCCTGCGTCCATGCGCTCGTCCCCCCACTCCACTTCGGAGATGTGACTCGCGCTCACTGTAGTAAAGGGAGAACGAACAGTGTTATCCAGCATTTTGGTGAACGACGTTCACCTCAGCCGCGCCCCTGCGGCGGCCGCAGCTCCGCCCGCTCGGCGGCGGGCGGAGCCGGCCGAGCCTCAGGGCGTCGTCGTCGCCAGCGTGAAGGTCAGCGTCTTGCCGTAGCTGCCGGTGCGCAGCGCGTCGGTCGCGCCGATCGACTGCGTGAGGCCGATCGTGACCGCGTCGTTCGTCGTCGGCCCGCTGTAGGTCAGCAGCGGCAGCGGCGCGGCGTCGACGCTGCCGCCGGCCGTCGCGCTGCCGGCCGCGCTGCCGGCTTTGGCCTGCAGCGCCCGCGGCAGCGAGAAGCCGCCGTTGACGAGGTGGCCGGGCGCCGCCGCGTCCGGATCGGCGACCGCCAGCGTCGCGTCGCCGGCCGTCGAGGTGACGCCGGCACTGGTCGCGGCGACGTAGTCCTTCGCGAGCCCCGGCGTGAACTCGCCGAACGTGGCCGGCGCGCCGAGCGTCAGCGCGAGCGTCGCGCCGACGCTGCCGCCGATCGGCTGCGTCGCGTCGACGCCGTAGTCCGAGCAGCCGCCGTCGGCGTCGTAGAAGCCGCCGCCGGGCAGGCCCGGGCCGGTGATCTGCGGCCGGTTGACGCCGCCGCCCGCCGGATAGGCCGTGTCCCACCACTGCGTGAAGAACGCGTCGAGCTTGTTCGCGCAGCCGAGCGACTGGTTCGGCATGTAGGCGTGGAACTCGCGCTCGATGTGCGGCTCGGAGATCGTCCCGCCGCCGTAGGCCGACTGGATGTGGTGCAGCGCCGCGTCGTAGGCGGTCGGGCCGAGGATCGCGCGCAGCGCCAGGTACGAGAGGCCCGGGCGCGTGTAGGTGTTGGCGTTGCCGAACAGGTTCGCGGTCGTCGGGTTCGACGGCGCGACGGTCCAGTACGTCGACGTGCGCGTGTTGTAGCCGTTCGTGAACGAGGTCACGAGGCTCGCCTCGAAGGCGGCGTCGCCGGCCGCCGTGCCCTGGCCGCCGGCCGCGTTGGCGGCGTTGCGGGCGGTCCAGTAGTACTCCGCCGTCGTCGCCCGCCCCTCCTTCAGGAAGGTGAAGCTAAGCTTCGCAAGCGAACCGCCCGTAGAATCGAACTCCACGGACGTCATCTGGTCCTCGCGATTGTACGTCGACGAGTCCGTCTCGCCAGTTTCGCTCGGGAACACCTCATGCGTGACATTGCCGTCTGCGTTGTAGCCGAAGTCCGTCTCGTTCCCTAGCCAGTCGGTAACGCTCGACAGACGACCAGCATCATCGTAAGCCTCGGCGACGCCGTGCCCGTTGGGGTATGTGATTGTTATAGGATCGCCGCTGAGATCGTACTCATACCCGACGTGCTGACCAGCTCCGTTAGTTTGGTCAGTCAACCGATTGAGCGCGTCGTAGTCATAGCTACTGATACCCGATGGATCCGTCATCGTCAGGCGGTTGCCGTTGTCGTCGTACGTGAAGCTCACGCTTCGCGTAGAGGCGTCGACACTGAATTGCTCCCCGACCAATCGATCAGAGGCATCGTAGACACACACCAGACCATGAACGCCCGTCGCCACACCAAGTTCAGTGACCGACAGCAGGTTGCCGACCGCGTCATACTGGTAGGCCGTCTGCTGGTTGTCTGCATTTGTTATCTTGTCAAGATGCACAAGGGCATCATAGTGATGCGACGTTACTTCACCATCGCCATTGGCTTGCGTAAGCTGGTTACCATCGGGGTCGTATGTCGCCGTCAGTGTCGTCCCGTCCGGCCGCGTAGTCATCGTCAGTTTGTTTGCGGCGTCATAGTCGTACGTCGTGACGTCGCCGTCCGCGTCCGTCGACGTAACCTTTTGGCTGTCTCCGTCGTAGGTCGCAGACGTCGTCTTCCCGTTGGGCGTCGTCTCGCTGATCAGATCGCCAGCGTCGTCGTAGGTTCGGCTAGTCCTGAAGTGCGACGGACTGGCTCCAGGTGCATTGCCTCGCGGTGCCACCGCAGTGAGCACGTCGCCGGCGATGTCCTCCGTATAGGTCGTCGTGTCGCCATCGGCGTCAGCGCGGCTCGCAAGCAGACCCCGCGCGCTGTACGTGCTCGTCGTGACGCGCCCTTCAGGATCAGTCTCCGTCAGCTCATTGCCATGAGCGTCGTAGGTATAGGCCGTCGTTGCGGTATGCGTAGCGTCCAACGGCGTCTCGATCGCCAACAGGTTCTCGTCGCCGTCATAAGTGTTGGTGGTAGTAACGCCGTTCGGGTCGGTCGTAGCCGTGACATTATCCCATGCGTCGTACGTTCGAGTCGTAACCTGACCCACTGGGTCGGTCTCCGACACAACGTTATCGTTTTCATCATAGGCATATTGCACAGTATGCCCATTTGGGTCAGTTGTAGACGACGGCACATCGGGATGATCAGGATCATCGTATGTGTACGTCCGGGTGGCCGCGTCCGGCGTCCCAAGCGCGGCCGTCTTCGCTAGCAGCAACCCGCCAGAGTAGACATACTGCGTTGTGTATCCGTCCGGATCGGTCGCATTGGCTATGTTGGTGCCAGCGTCATCGTCAACGCTATACGCGAGATCCGCTTCGTGCCTAGCCCGTCGGTTTGCGTCAGGACACGCCCATCGCCGTCATAGGTATTCGTGACGACGAGATTGCCGATGGCGTCTTGCCGAGTCAGCAGTAGGTGACTTGCGTCATACGTATAGATGACATCATGTCCTGTAGGTTCGTAGCTTTGACCATGTCGCCCGAGGCGTTGTAGTCGTAGCCCACGCTGCGGCCGGAAGAGTCAGAGACACTGGAGATCTTGCCGGCCGCGTCGTAGGAAACCAGTAGCTGAAGACCGGCGTCGTTCGTGGCAGCCGATAGCCTGCCACCGACCGAGTACGTAAGCGTGAGGGCATTGCCGTTGAGATCAGAGATCGTGCTCAGCCGGCCCGAAACGTCGAATGTCATGATTTCGTGGTCGCTCGGCACCGTGTAGGTATACGTACCGTCGCCGTTGTGTGCGAGCGTGGCGAATACGCCGTCCGGCGGACTGAAGTCCCCGGCGTCGTCGACTGTGAACTCTGTTGCGCTCCCGTTGCCGTTCGTGATCGTGGCGTCTCCATCTGCGTCTGTGCTGAGGGACGCTCCGAGCGTGAACGACCAGCCGTTGCCGAGGGTTGACGATTCTCCGGCCTTAGCCGCGAGGGCGCTATAGGTCCTATTGAGCTCCAGCGCAGGTCCAACGCCAGCCACCGCGATGTCTGAGTGAGACTCGGAGTAGTCGCCGGTGTCGCTGTTGATGGGCTCGTCGATGCGTACCGCATGTGCCACGGTGCCAGGAGCGCCGCGCCCAGACGACTGAGTCACGGCAGGCGGCCTGCCGTCTTGGTAGTGGATTCGCATGCGATTCGCCGAGAGCACGTGGCGGTAGATGGCCATGTTGGCGATCGCCGCATGCGAACCCACCTGCCCGATCGTCGCCAGGCCCTCGATCACGGGAACGTCGTTGCTAGCCGTCGAAAACCGAGTTCCCGGCTGATTGTCGACGTACCGGAGTTCGCTACCACCTGCTTGACGGGTCACGACGACGTAGTGCCACTTGCCAGAGCCAAGCGGGTCGATGCTGAGGGTCCGGCTAGAGCTTGGGTCTTCGTCGAACTTGAGGTAGTCGCTTGGCGTATTTCCTACGTCAGCGAATTTATTTGTTAGCTGGCAAACGGCGCGGTTGATCCACTCGGCGTAGTAAAGCTGTAGAAGGTGACGCCACCGCCGCTGGTGTTCGACGTGCGAACCCAGGCCTCGAGCGTGAAGCTGCTGAGGTTCACGGTGGCGGCGAGTGTCGTCCTGTCGCGGCCCGCCGTCGTCGGCCCGCGGATGACTCTTCGCGCTACTCCGGCGGGCGTACGAGGCCGCTCTGATACGCGGCCACGACGAGCTGCGCGCGGTCGCGCGCGCCGAGCTTGGTCAGCGCGCGGCTGACGTGCGTCTTCGCCGTCGCCGGGCTGATCACCAGCGTCTCGGCGATCTCCTGGTTCGTCAGCCCGTGCGCGACCAGTGCGACGACCTCGCGCTCGCGCTCGGTCAGCGCCTCGAGCTGCAGCGGCGGCGGCCCGGGGCGCGGCCCGCGCGCGGCGAAGTCGGCGATCAGGCGCCGCGTCACGCTCGGCGCCAGCAGCGCCTCGCCGGCGGCGACGACGCGCACGGCGCGCAGCAGGTCGACCGGCTCGGTGTCCTTGACGAGGAAGCCGCTGGCGCCGGCGCGCAGCGCCTCGAAGACGTACTCGTCGAGGTCGAAGGTCGTCAGGATCACGATCCGCACGTGCGCCAGCGCGGGATCGGCGCCGATCCGCCGCGTCGCCTCGAGCCCGTCGACGCCGGGCATGCGGATGTCCATCAGCACGACGTCGGCGGCGCCCGCGAGCGCGACCGCCTCGGCGCCGTCGGCCGCCTCGCCGACGACCTCGACGTCGCGCTCGGCGTCCAGCAGCGCGCGGAAGCCGGCGCGCACGAGCGCCTGGTCGTCGGCGAGCAGCACGCGGATCGTCACGCGCCGGCCTCCGGCAGCGGCAGCCGCGCGCGCACGCGGAAGCCGCCGCCCGGCCGCGGGCCGGCCTCGAGCGTGCCGCCGAGCGAGGCGGCGCGCTCGGCCATGCCGGCGATGCCGTTGCCGCCGCCGTCCTGGCCGGCGCCGTCGGCGGCGGCGCCGCGGCCGCCGTCGGCGACCTCGACGAGCAGCGCGGCGCGCTCGTAGCGCAGCCGCACCGCGGCGCGCGCGGCGCCGGCGTGGCGGATCACGTTCGTCAGCGCCTCCTGGACGATCCGCAGCGCCGCCAGGTCGACCGCCGCCGGCAGCGGCGCCGGCTCGCCCTCGATCTCGGTCTCGATCGCCAGCCCGGCCGCGGCGGCGCCGTCGACGACGTCGCCGAGCCGCGCCAGGCCGGCCGTCGGCGCGCGCGGCGCGTGCTCGTCGGTGCGCAGCGCCTCGAGCACCGAGCGCAGCTCGCCGAGCGCGTCCTTGCTGGCGTGCTTGATCGCCGCCAGCGCGTCGCGCGCCTGCCCCGGCCGCTCGTCGAGCAGGTGCAGCGCGACGCCGGCCTGCACGTTGATCAGCGAGATGTCGTGCGCGAGCACGTCGTGCAGCTCGCGCGCGATCCGCAGCCGCTCCTCGCCCCGGCGCCGGCGCGCCTCGTCCGCGCGCGCCCGCTCGGCGGCCGCGGCGCGCTCGCGCGCGACCGCCTGCGCCGCGCGGCGCCCGCGCACGACCTCGCTGACGGCGGCGATCACGCCCAGCCAGGCGGCGACCGCCAGCAGCGGGCCGGCGCTCGGCAGCGGGCGGCCGTGGACGAGGTCGACGCCGAAGCCGAACGCCGCCCAGCCGAGGACCAGCGAGACGCCGCCGGCGACGCGATGGCCGCTCAGCCAGGCATTGACGAAGGCGGCGATCAGCGCGATGAAGACCGGCCCGTCGGCGTAGTCGGCGAGCTCGTAGGCGAGCGTCAGCGCGAGCGCGGCGGCGAGCGTCGCGACGGGCGCGATCCGCCGCGCCGCGAGCGCCAGGCCGGCCGCGGCGAGCAGCGCGATCGCGCCGACGCCGAACGAGCCGTGCGCCGTGTGCTGGTGGCCGGCGACGAACGTCGTCAGCACGACCTGCGCGACGGCGACGCCGAGCGCGAGGCGGAGGTCGAGCTGACGCCGCATGCCGCCAGCGTACGGCGGCGGCACGGCGTCGTCGTCGCGGCGGCGTACTCCCGCGGGAGTACGTGGGCGCCGCGACGCACGTCCGCGGCGGTCGGCGCGCGGCGGCGCCCGTCGCGAGCGCCGCGCCGCACGTCCCGCAGCGAGTCCGCCGTGGCGGCGGCGCCCGATTGCGGGGCGCCGCCGCCTCAGGCGAGCAGCGAGCGCCCGGTCATCGCCGCCGGCTGCTCGATCCCGAGCAGCGCCAGCGCCGTCGGCGCGACGTCGGCGAGGATGCCCGGCCCGGCCAGGGCCGTCGCGCCGGCCGTGACGACGAACGGCACCGGGTTCAGCGAGTGCGCCGTGTTCGGCGAGCCGTCGTCGTTGAGCATGTGGTCGCTGTTGCCGTGGTCGGCCGTGACGATGCAGGCGCCGCCGGCCGCGTGGACGGCGGCGACGACCAGCCCGAGGCAGCCGTCGACGGCCTCGACCGCGGCGACCGCCGCCGGGATCACGCCGGTGTGGCCGACCATGTCGGCGTTGGCGAAGTTGATGATCGAGAACGCCGGCTGGTGCGCCTCGAAGCGGCGCACGAACGCCTCCGTCGCCTGCGCCGCGCTCATCTCCGGCTTCAGGTCGTAGGTCGCGACGTCGCGCGGCGACGGCGCCAGCTCGCGCTCCTCGCCGGCGTACGGCCGCTCCTCGCCGCCGTTGAAGAAGTACGTGACGTGCGGGTACTTCTCCGTCTCGGCGACGTGCAGCTGGCGCAGCCCGCGATCGGCGATCAGCTGGCCGATCGTGACCTCCGGCCGCTGCGGCGGGAAGACGATCGGGTACGACCAGGACTCGTCGTACTCGGCCAGCGTCGTGTAGCGCTCGACGACGCCGGCGCCGGCGCGGTCGATCTCGCCGAAGTCCGAGTCGGCGAGCGCCAGCGTCAGCTCGCGCATCCGGTCAGGGCGGAAGTTGAAGGCCAGCACCGCGTCGCCGGGCCGGATCCGCGAGTCGGCGCCGACGATCGTCGGCGCGATGAACTCGTCGGTCTCGCCGCGCTCGTAGGCCGCGCGCGCCGCCGCCTCGCCGCTCGCGGCCGTGAACTCGCCGCGGCCGTGGACGAGCAGGTCGTAGGCCTTCTGCACGCGCTCCCAGCGCTTGTCGCGATCCATCGCGTAGTAGCGCCCGATCACCGTGCCGACGCGCGCGCCCCAGCCCTCCAGCTCGGCCAGGTAGGCGGCGCCGCCGGTCGGCGAGGTGTCGCGGCCGTCGGTGAACGCGTGCACGACGAGGTCCGGCACGCCCCACTCGCGCGCCAGCTCGACGAGCGCGCGCAGGTGCCGGTCCGACGAGTGCACGCCGCCGTCGGAGACGAGCCCGATCAGGTGCACGCGCGGCGCGCCGCCGCGCAGCGCCGCGATCAGCTGCGGGTTCTGCGCCAGCGAGCCGTCGGCGACGGCGGCGTCGATCCGCGCCAGGTCCTGCGGCACGATCGCGCCGGCGCCGAGGTTCAGGTGGCCGACCTCGGAGTTGCCCATCTGGCCCTCCGGCAGGCCGACCGCCGGCCCCATCGCGGTCAGCGTCGTGTGCGGATGCTCGGCCCAGAGCCGGTCGAAGACCGGCGTGCGCGCGAGCGAGACCGCGTTGCCCGGCCCGGCCGGCGCCTCGCCCCAGCCGTCGAGGACGACGAGGCAGACGGCCGGAACGGTCATCCGCGCGCCGCCTCGACGATCGCCGTGAAGGCCGCCGCGTCGAGCGAGGCGCCGCCGACCAGCGCGCCGTCGACGTCCGGCAGCGCCAGCAGCTCGGCCGCGTTCTCGGGCTTGACGGAGCCGCCGTAGAGCACGCGCACGCGGTCGCCGGCGTCCTTGTCGAAGCCCTGCACGAGCGCGCGCACGAAGCTGACCGCCTCCTGCGCCTGCTCGGGCGTCGCGACGACGCCGGTGCCGATCGCCCAGACCGGCTCGTAGGCGACGACGACCTCCGGCAGCCGCTCGATCGGCACCTTCTCCAGCCCCTCCTGGACCTGGTAGCGCAGCTTGCGCTCGGTGTCGCCGCGCTCGCGCTCGGACTCGGTCTCGCCGACGCAGAGGATCGGCGTCAGGCCGGCCGCGAGCGCGCGCGGCACCTTCAGCTGCAGCGCGCGATCGGTCTCCTTGTAGTACTCGCGCCGCTCGGAGTGGCCGAGGATCACGCCCTGCACGTCGACCTCGGCGAGCATCGGCGCCGAGACCTCGCCCGTGAAGGCGCCGCTGTCGCTCTCGTGCATGTTCTGCGCGAACACCTGCACGGCCGAGCCGCGCGCCGAGTCGACCAGCGCCTGCAGCGCCAGGAACGGCGGGCAGACGGCGATCTCGACGTCCTCGACGGCGCCGATCCGCGGCAGCAGCTGCTGGATCAGCTGCTCGCCCTCGGCGATCGTGCCGTTGAGCTTCCAGTTGCCGGCGATGAACGGGGTGCGATCGCTCATGACAGCGCCACGACTCCCGGCAGCTCGCGGCCCTCGACCAGCTCCAGCGACGCGCCGCCGCCGGTCGAGACGTGGTCGATCGCGTCGACCAGCCCGAACGCCGCCAGCGCCGCGGCGGAGTCGCCGCCGCCGACGACCGTCGTCGCCGTCGTCTTCGCGACCGCCTCGGCGACGGCGCGCGTGCCGGCCGCGAACGGCGCCAGCTCGAACGCGCCCATCGGCCCGTTCCAGAAGACCGTCCCGGCGCCGGCGATCGCCTCGCCGTAGTGCGCGGCCGTCGCCGGCCCGACGTCGAGCCCCATCCAGCCTTCCGGCACGTCGACCCCGTCCAGGTTGCGCAGCTCGGTGTCGGCGCTGAAGGCGCGCCCGGCGACGAGGTCCGACGGCAGCTGCAGCTTCGGGTTGCCGAGCAGCTCGCGCGCCGGCTCGATCCCCTCGGCCTCGCAGAGCGAGGCGCCGACCTCGTGGCCCTGCGCCGCGAAGAACGGGAACGCCATCGCGCCGCCGATCAGCACCGTGTCGGCGCGCTCCAGGAACGCGCGCAGCACGCCGATCTTGTCGGTCACCTTGGCGCCGCCGACGACCGCGACGAGCGGGCGCCGCGGCTCCTGCAGCAGCTGCGTCAGCGTCGCCACCTCGCGCTCGAGCAGCCGCCCGGCCGCCGCCGGCAGCAGGTGCGCGACGCCCTCGGTCGAGGCGTGCGCGCGGTGCGCGGCGCCGAACGCGTCGTTGACGTAGACGTCGGCGAGCGCCGCGTAGCGCGCCGCCAGCGCCGCGTCGTTGGTCGTCTCCCCCGCCTCGAAGCGGACGTTCTCGAGCATCACGACGTCGGCGTTCGGCACGCCGTCGAGGTCGGCCGCCAGCGCGACCGGCTCGCCGAGCAGCTGCGCCAGCCGCTCGGCGACCGGCGCCAGCGAGTACTTCGCCTCGCGCCCCTTCGGCCGGCCCAGGTGCGCGGCCAGGATCAGCCGCGCCCCCTTCGCGCGCAGCTCGCGCAGCGTCGGCAGCGCCGCGCGGATGCGCGCGTCGTCGGCGATCGCGCCGGCGTCGTCGAGCGGGACGTTGAAGTCCACGCGGACGAGCACGCGCGCGCCGGCGACGTCGAGTGCGTCAAGCGTGCGCACGCACGAGCACCTTCTGGGCCAGCTCGATCACGCGGTTCGAGTAGCCCCACTCGTTGTCGTACCAGGCGACGAGCTTGACCAGCGTGCCGTCGAGCACCGACGTCAGCTGCGAGTCCAGGATCGACGAGAACGGCGACTTGACGATGTCCGAGGAGACCAGCGGCTCGTCCGTGTAGCGCAGGACCCCGGTCAGCGCGCCGCTGTCGGCGGCGGCGGCGAACGCCGCGTTGAGCTCGTCCTTGGACGTCTCGCGCTTGACGACCGCCGTCAGGTCGACGACCGAGCCCGTCGGCACGGGCGCGCGCACGGCGAAGCCGTTGAGCTTGCCCTGAAGCTCGGGGATCACCAGGCCGATCGCCTTCGCGGCGCCGGTCGAGGCCGGCACGAGGTTGATCGCCGCCGCCCGCGCGCGGCGCAGGTCCTTGTGGGGCGCGTCCTGCAGCCGCTGGTCGGCGGTGTAGGCGTGGATCGTCGTCATCAGGCCGTGCTCGATCCCGACCGTCTCGTGCAGCACCTTCGCGACCGGCGCGAGGCAGTTGGTCGTGCAGGACGCGTTCGAGATCACGTGGTGGCGCTCGGCGTCGTAGACGTCGTCGAAGTTCACGCCCAGCGCGACGGTCACGTCGGGACCGGTCGCCGGCGCCGAGATGATCACCTTGCTGGCGCCAGCGCCCAGGTGCTTGGCGGCGTCGTCGCGCTTGGTGAAGAAGCCCGTCGACTCGATCACGACGTCGACGCCCAGCTCGGACCAGGGCAGCTGCGCGGGGTCGCGCTCGGCGAGCACCTTCGTCTCGCGACCGTCGACCGTCAGCACGCCGTCGCCGACCGCGACCTCACCCGGGAACGGACCGAAGACCGAGTCGTACTTGAGCAGGTGGCCGAGCGTGGCGGCGTCCGTGATGTCGTTGACGGCGACGATCTCGACGTCGGCGCCGGACTCGTGCGCGGCCCGGAAGACGTTGCGGCCGATCCGGCCGAAGCCGTTGATCCCGACACGAACAGCCATGATTGAACCCTTTCCCGAGGACAGAGGCGGCCGGTCAGGCTACAGGACGCCGCAGCGGGAGCCGGTCGACGTCGCGGTGAGCGACCTCGACGAACAGCTCCGGGCGCTCGCGGAAGTGCGCCGCGAGGTGCTCGGCGATCGCCACGGACCGGTGCCGGCCGCCCGTGCAGCCGATCGCGACGACGAGGTGGGCCTTGCCTTCGGCCACGTACTGGGGCAGCAGGTACTCGAGCAGCGGGATCAGGAGGCCGTAGAACTCGTCGAGCCGCCCGTCGCGCGCGATGTACTCGACCACCTCCGGGTCGAAGCCCGTCAGCGGCCGCAGCCGCGAGTCGTAGTGCGGGTTCGAGAGGAAGCGGACGTCGAAGGCGAGGTCGGCGTCGCGCGGCGGCCCGTGCTTGTGCCCGAACGAGGTGAAGGTGACGGCGAGGCGGCCCGGCGTCGCCGGCTCGAGCAGCTCGCCGGCGACCTTGCGCCGCAGCGCCGCGGCGGAGAGCCCGGAGGTGTCGATCACCAGGTCGGCGCGCTCGCGCACCGGCGCCAGCAGCTCGACCTCGGCGCGGATCCCGTCGACGACGCTGCCGTGCGGCGCCAGCGGGTGGCGCCGGCGCGTCTCCTTGTAGCGGTCGATCAGCGTCTGCTCGTCGGCCTGCAGGAAGACGACGCGGTGCGCGATCGGCGAGGCCGCGAGCTGGTCGAGCACGCCCGCCAGCGGCGTCAGGAACTCGCCGGTGCGCGAGTCGCAGACGACGGCGGCCAGCTCGACCTTCGAGCCGTGGTGCATGAACAGGTCGGCGAGGCCGCGGATCATCTCCGCCGGCAGGTTGTCGACGCAGAAGTAGCCGGCGTCCTCGAAGACGTTCATCGCCGAGGACTTGCCGGCGCCCGAGAGGCCGGAGATCACGACGAGGTCGCGCAGGTTCGGCCGCTGTCCGTCTTCGGCAAAGCTCATCTGTGTCAACGACCCGTCTTGTTGAGGTGGGCGTAGAGGTCGCGCGCGACCTTCTGCGGCAGGCCGGGCACGCCCTCGAGCTGCTCGCGCGAGGCGCCGAGCACCGCCTCCGGCGAGCCGAAGTGCTTGAGCAGCGTCCGCTTGCGCGTCGGGCCGACGCCCGGCAGCTCGTCGATGATCGACTCCGTCATCGCGCGGTCGCGGCGGATCCGGTGATGCGTGATCGCGAAGCGGTGCGCCTCGTCGCGGATCCGCTGCAGCAGCTGCAGCTCCGGCGTGTCGTGCGGCAGCACGACCGGCACCGGGTCGCCGGGCCGGAAGACCTCCTCGATCCGCTTGGCCAGCGAGACGACGGCGACGCCGCGCTCGCGGAAGCCCTGCAGCGGCTCCAGGCCGGCGGCCAGCTGGCCCTTGCCGCCGTCGATCACGACCAGGTTCGGCAGCGCGGCGAACGAGTCGTCGCGATCGGCGTCGTACGGCGAGCGCTCGGCCTGCCGCGACCACTGGGCGTAGCGGCGTGACAGCACCTCCGCCATGGCCGCGTAATCATCGCCCGGCTCGACGTCGCGAATGGTGAAGCGTCGGTAATCGCTCTTCTTCGGCGCGCCGCCCTCGAAGACGACCATCGAGGCGACCGTGTGCGTTCCGCCGAGGTGCGAGATGTCGAAGCACTCGACGCGGACCGGCAGCGCGGCGAGCGCCAGCGCGTCCTGCAGGCCGGTGAGCGAGTCGACGCGCTGCTGGCGGCGCCGCTCGGCCTTCAGCTTCTCCTGGTCGAGCGCCAGCGCCGCGTTGCGCGCCGCCAGGTCGAGGATGCGGCGCTTGCCGCCGCGCTCGGCGGCGCGGATCTCGACCGCGCCGGCGCGCCGCTCGGCCAGCAGCTCGCCGAGCAGCTCGAGGTCCGAGCCCTCGCTCAGCTCGCCCTGGACGACGATCAGGCTCGGGATCGACAGCGCGCTGGCGTAGTACTGGAGCATGAACTCCTCGGCGACGATCGCCGCGTCGCGCTCGGCCAGGTTCTCCAGGTAGAAGGACTGGCGGTCCGAGAGCACGCCGTCGCGCACCTGGAAGACCTGCGCGTTGGCCTCGCTGCCCTCGACCGCGACGGCGACGGCGTCGTAGGTGCCGGCGCCCTCCTCGGCGACGCGCTGGCGCTCCAGCAGCGAGCGCACCGCCTGCAGCCGGTTGCGCTCGATCGTCGCCTGCTCGTAGTCGCGCTCGCCGGCCGCGAAGTACATCCGCTGCTCGAGGTCGCGCTCGATCTGCTTGAAGCGGCCCGAGAGGAAGCTCATCACGCCGTCGATGCCGGCGCGGTACTCCTGCTGGGAGACGTAGCCGACGCAGGGCGCCCCGCAGCGCTTGATGTAGTAGTCCAGGCAGGGCGAGCCGGAGTGGCGGCCGGGCTCGGCGCCCTCGCAGGAGCGGAAGAGGAAGATCTTGCCGAGCAGGTCGAGCGTCCCGCGCACGCGCTTGGCGGAGCTGTACGGGCCGAAGTAGGCGCGTTCGCGTCGGTGCCGCTCGCGCGTGAAGTAGACCCGCGGGAAGGCCTCGTCGAGGCTGATCGCGATGTAGGGATAGGACTTGTCGTCGCGCAGGCGGATGTTGAAGCGCGGCTTGTACTGCTTGATGAAGTTCTGCTCGGTCAGCAGCGCCTCGGACTCCGTCTGCACGACCAACGACTCGATGTGGTCGACCTCGTCGGTCAGCGCCGCCGTGCCGTACATCGCGGGGTTCGAGAAGTGACTCGCGACGCGCTTGCGGATCGACTTCGCCTTGCCGACGTAGATCACCCTGCCGCGGGCGTCGCGGAAGAGGTAGACGCCGGGCTGGTCGGGCAACGCGCGCCGTTGCTCGCGCAACCGCTCGGCGCGTTGGTCGGCGGCTTGCAGATCGATGGCCATCGCGCCTCTCTGATCCTAGAGACGCGCAACTCGTGCCGGGGTCCTAGGGTTCTGACGACCATGACCTTGAGGAAGACAGCCCTGTTGGCCGTGCTCGCGGCCCTCGTGCTCGCTCCCACCGCGTCCGCGAACTACATCGTCGGCGTCAGCGAGCAGAACGACGCGATGTTCCAACAACCCGACTGGCAATCGCTGAAGCTCAAGCGCGTCCGCTACCTGGTGCCGTGGAACTACACCAAGGACCCGTACCAGAAGACCCAGGTCGCCAATTACATGAGCGCCGCCCATGCCGCCAAGCAGGAGGTGCTGGTGGCCTTCACGGCGGCCTCCGGCTGCTACGTCAACGGCAAGTACTCGAAGTCCAGCAAGTGCAAGCTGCCGTCGACCAGCGCCTACAAGTCGGCGTTCCTGGCCTTCAAGAAGGCCTATCCGTGGGTCAAGACCTACACGCCGTGGAACGAGGAGAACCACGTCTCGCAGCCGACCTACAAGAACCAGAAGGCGGCGGCCGCGTTCTACTCGACGATCAAGAGCAACTGCAAGGGCTGCACGGTCGTCGCGGCCGACGTGCTCGTCGACAGCAAGGTCACGACCTGGCTGAAGACCTTCCTCAAGTACTCCAAGGGCCAGGGCCGGATCTGGGGCCTGCACAACTACCCCGACGTCAACCGCTTCCGCGTCGGCGGCCTCGCCAGCGCGCTGAAGATCCTCCCGGGCCAGGTCTGGCTGACCGAGACCGGCGCGATCCTGACCTTCCTGCCAAGCTTCCCGACCTCCGAGTCGCGCGCGAACAAGGCCGAGAAGTACATGTTCCAGATCGCCGACAAGTACGACTCGCTGCGGAAGGGCAACAAGTCGAAGGTCACGCGGCTCTACAACTACAGCTGGTACGGCTCCGAGCCCGGCGCCCGCTTCGACTCGGGGCTCGTGAACCCCGACGGCACGGCGCGTCCGGCCTTCGCGACCTTCGAGAAGTACGCGAAGGCGCGCCAGCGCTAGCGCGCTCGCTCGCGGCCGGCCGGCCGCGATTCCGGGGCGGGGCCGCTACGGTCTCGCCCCATGCCGCTCGTCAACCTCTACTCGGACACGCAGACCCGCCCGACCGCCGCGATGCGGCGCGCGATCGCCGACGCGGAGGTCGGCGACGAGCAGCGCGGCGAGGATCCGACGGTCAACGCGCTCTGCAAGCGGGTCGCCGACCTGCTCGGCATGGAGGCCGCGGTCTTCCTGCCCTCGGGCACGATGTGCAACGAGATCGCCTTCCGGCTGCACCTGCGACCGGGCGGCGACGAGGCGATCCTGCATCGCAACTCGCATCCGGTGATCGCCGAGGCCGGCGGCCCGGCGGCGTTCGCCGGCGCGATGCTCTACCAGCTCGACGGTCCGGCCGGCATGTTCAGCGGCGACGACGTGCGCGCCGCCGTGCGCGGCGCCTCGCGCTACGAGCCGCGCTCGCGGCTGGTCTCGGTCGAGCAGACGACGAACATGAGCGGCGGCCGCGTCTGGCCGCTGGCGCAGCTGCGCGACGTCGTCGCCGCGGCGCGCGCGGCCGACCTGCGGCTGCACATGGACGGCGCGCGGCTGCTGAACGCGGTCGTCGCCTCCGGCGTCGACGCGGCGACGATGACCGCGGGCTTCGACAGCGCCTGGATCGACTTCTCGAAGGGGCTGGGCGCGCCGGTCGGCGCCTGCCTGGCCGGCTCGGCGGCGCTGATCGACGAGGCTTGGCGCTACAAGCAGATGATCGGCGGCGCGATGCGCCAGGCCGGCGTGATCGCCGCGGCCGGCCTCTACGCGCTCGACCACCACGTGCGGCGGCTCGCCGACGACCACGCGAACGCGCGCACGCTCGCCGACGGGCTCGCCGCGCTCGGCCTGCGCGTCTGGGAGGTCGAGACGAACATCGTCATCTTCGACGTCGCCGACGCGGCCGGCTTCTGCGCGGCGCTGGAGGCGCGTGGCGTGCGGATGGGCGCGATCGACGCCGGCACGGTGCGCGCGGTCACGCACCTGGACGTCGACGCCAACGGCGTCGCGACCGCGCTCGCCGCGGCCGAGCAGGCGCTCGCCGCCGCGCCGGCGCGCTGAGCCGCGGGCGCGCGGCGCGGCGCCCGCGGCGCGGCGCGGCGCCGCTCCTGCGAGCGACGCCGCGGGCCGCGCGCCGGTACTCAGACCTGCCCGACCACCAGCTCGAGCTTGCGCGCCGCGATCGCCGCCAGCAGCCGCTGCTCCCAGCCGCTCTGCTGCCCGATCGCGCCGCTGCGCTCGCCGCGGATGATCAGCTCGAACGCGTTCGAGCGCCTCGCGTAGTGGAGCCGCGAGCGGATCCGCTTCGACAGCCCCGCGCTGCGCACGGCCGCGCGCAGCTTCGCCGCCTGCGACGGCACGACGCCGACGAGGATGTCACCGCCGATCGAGCCGCTCGGCTTCAGCGGGCGCGACGCCACCTTCGGCAGCGACGCCGACGCGATCGCCGCCCGCGGCGGGTCGACGTGGCCCGTGACCAGCCCCTGCTCGCTGACCGCCGTCGCCGGCGGGATCGCCGTGCCGCTCGGGTACAGGACCGCGTTCAGCACGAGCCGCTCCTCCTCCGTCGTCCAGGCGCGGAAGTAGGGGTCGAAGCCGAGCATGATCGCGTGGCCCGAGCCGAACGGCTGGTCGACGACCGCCGGGCGCCCCGGCAGGTTCTGGTTGGCGTTGATCTCGTAGCCGTAGCAGTTGCCGAAGCCGGCCGGCCCGCCGCAGTCGCCGGCGGGCGCGAAGGTCGCGGCCGCCGTCGCGGCCGGGATCGTCGAGCCGTTGCCGGCCAGCGTCGCCGGGTCGTAGCTCGGGTCGCTGCTGCTCTCGCGGTAGACCCAGCCGCCGTCGTCGAAGCCCCAGGCGGCGGGGTCTGACGTGTTCCACTTGGCGTCGAACGTCGAGCCCGGCGTGCTGATGCCGCTGATCGTGCTCGTGTTCAGCGCCGTCACGCCGGCCGTGCGCGCGCTGGTCGTGCCCGACGCGGCGTCGCCGAGGAACGTGCCGCCGGCGTTGACGAACGCCTGCACGGCCGTCGCGGCGGGACCGGCGGCGATCGCCACGTTCGGGTCGATCAGCACCGTGTAGCCGCCGCTGGTCAGCGCCCCGTTCGTGAGGTCCGTCGTCGTGACGCCGGTGATCTCACTGGCCGGGATCGCGTCCTTCTGCGTCAGCACGAACAGCGCCTCGCAGTAGCTGGTGCCGCCGCCGGCGGCACCGCACTCGCCGTTGCCCGTGCCCTTCTGGACCGGGTTGGTCGGGACCGTCGCGCCGGCGTAGATCGCGATCTTCGGCGGCTTCAGCGCGGCGTGCGCGACCGGGTAGCTGCTCAGGCCGGTGACCGGGATCTCGCGGTCGTCGGCGTCCTGGCTGAGCTGCCCGAGGCTGATCGTCGAGCCGTCGACGAGCGCGGCGCCGCTCTTGAAGCGCTGCCCGTCGGCGTCGAACGCCGTCGTCGCGCGCGCCACGGAGGCGCCCTGCGTGAGCAGGGCGTCGACCATCGCCAGCGCCGGCATCGAGTCGGTGTCGAACGCGTAGACGATGTGCGGCGACTGCGGCACGCTGCCGAGGCTCGGGTCGCCGATCTGCGTCAGCTGCGCCTTCGCCGGGAGCTTGGTGGTCAGGAAGCCGTCGCCGCTGAAGCCGCGCAGCAGCGAGTCAGACCACGTCACCTCGTCGTAGAAGTAGTTGAACGGCAGATACGGGTTCTCGCCCAGCAGCGCCTGGATCCAGTGCTTGCGACCCTGCGCCATCGGGATGTAGAGCGTGCCGGCCGGCAGGTTCAGCGCCTCGGTCCGGACCGGCGACGTGCCCTGCGGGGCGTTGACGTCCATGTCGCCGAACGGGTGCGCGGCCTTGACCGTCAGCGACTTGTCGAGCCGGTAGACGTCCACGCCGACGGACTCGAGGTCCTTGATCGTCTGCGCGACGTCGCCGGCGTGCGCGCCCGGCAGGTAGTAGTAGCCGCAGACCGTCGTGTTCGGCTCCTGGTCGATCGTGCTCTGGCCGATCTCGTACTGGTCGATCGCCGGCGGACTGACCTGGGTGTTGTCCTGGACCTGGCACTTGGCGCCCTGCTGGACCGCCTCGGGCCACTGCGCGACCCAGGACTGCATCAGCGCGTCCTTCTGCTGCGCGACGACGTTGACCGTCGTGTCGATCGCCAGGTAGTGGTCGTAGACCTGCTTGCCGTAGCTCTCGTTGTTGCCCTTCTCGTAGGTCATGCCGGCGCCGCCCATCAGCAGCGAGGGCACGGTGTCGCCGTACTCGGGCACGAAGAGGTCGTACTCGTTGTAGTTGCGGTACTGGCCGCTCTGGTCGTTGAAGGCCCGCTGGATCGCCGGGCCGATCGAGTTCTGGATCTCGTCGAGCGCCGCGTGCGAGATCTCGTTCAGCGCGGCGTCCTGGTCGGGCGGGAAGAAGTAGCCCGAGGACTGCTGGTGCGCGTCGATGTAGAACAGGCCCGGGTACTCGACCAGCGCCTGGTCGAGCGACTTGCTCTCGGGCAGCTCGGCGACGCCGAGGTCGCGGTTCGGGTCGAACGCGAACGCCGTCGTGCGCGTGTTGGCGTCGCGATCGTCGGGCGTGCGCGACGGGATCAGGAACAGATCCAGGCTCTTGATCCGCTTCGCGTTGTCGCAGTCGGTGCGCGCGGCCAGCTCGTAGAGCTCCTTGACCGTCGCCTCGCCGCCGGCCGGCTCGTTGCCGTGCGGCGCCATCGCGATCCAGCCGAAGCCGGGTCGCTTGCCGATCTGCGCCGCCGCTGTCGCCGGGTCGGTCTGGCCGGAGATGACGCCACGCCAGAACGCGGCGTCGTTGCGGCCGGCGTCGAGGTTGGCGATGTTGCTCGGGGTCCCGATGACGACGTAGTGGTACGGCCGGCCGAGCTCGCTGGTGCCGAGCTGGACGACCTTCGCCGCCACCCGCTGGCCGCTCGTACCGGGGTTCGCGTCGATCGCCGCGACGACCGCGGCCGAGTAGGCGTCGAGCTGCTCGGCCTGCTTGGCCGACGGCGTCGCGCCGGACAGGCCGTCGCCGGTGATGCCGCTGCCGAGCGTCGTGCCGAAGTACTGGTCGTAGGTCGGGATCTTCGGGTCGTACTCGACGGTGTTCGTGCAGCCGGCCGGGGTGGTCGGCGCCGTCGTCGTGTCGGGGATCGCGTACTCGCCCGCGGCGCTGTCGGACTGGTCGGACGAGCGGTACGGGCAGAAGGTCACCGCGTCGGAGTCCTGGACGCCGGCGCCGGCGCAGCTGGCGTCGGCGACGGGATTGCCGTTGACGGGGTTCTCCGGCACCGGCGGGTTCGCCGTGCCGGCGGCTGGATTGACGGGATCGGGCCAGACGGCCGGGCCGGGCGTCGGCAGCGTCACCGCGCCGGTGCGCAGGCCCCACCAGTCGTTCGCGGCGTTGACCGGCGTCGCGCTGTTGCCGGTCGTGCCGTCGAGCGTCGTGTTCAGGACGCCGAAGGCGTTGTCGGTGATGTTGCTCTCGTTGATCGAGGACGGGCCGGCGCCGACCAGCCGCACGCCCGCGCCGAGGCGCAGGCTCTCGTTGTTCTCGGCGTGGCTGCCGAGCACGTACGGGTCGTTGTTCGGCGTCGGCGCGAAGACGCTCTGCACCGGCGCGCCGTTGCCGTTGACGAGGTTCGACGAGACGCTGTCACCAGTCATCTGGACCGCGGAGCCGCCGCTCACGCGCACGCCGTCCTGGCCGAACAGCGGGCCGGTCGTCAGCGGCAGCGGCGGCGGGATCGGCGTGCTGCCGCCGCTCGCCTCGCAGTCGCCGTCGATCACGGTCGGGCCGCCGGCGTTCGGGTCGTTGTAGTTCTGGCACAGGTTGCGCCCGGCGATGACGTCGTTCGTCAGGATCGCGTCGTTGACGATCCCTGACGGCGTCAGCGGCTTCGACGGCACGACGTACGGCGAGTAGTCGCCCGTCGCGCTGTCGATCAGGACGCCGATCGCGTTGTACGTGTCGACGCGCGTGTGGTCGATCGTCAGCGTGCGCGTCGCGGGGCTCTTCTTCGGCTTCGCCGGCGGCGTGGCCGCCGTCACGTCGACGATGCCGTCGCCGGCGGAGTCGTTGCGGAAGCCGCCCGGCTTCAGGTAGCCGTCGGCGCTCTCGTCGACGTCGACGCCGGTGACGTGCGCGTGGCTGATCGTGCCCTGCGCGTCCACGTAGGCGATGCCGGCGCTGACGTCGACGCCGGCGGCGTCGACCGTCAGGCCGGAGAGCTTGACCTTCACGGGCGCGTCGGGCGTGCCGGTGACGGCGATCACGTCGCCCTTGCCGTCGCGCAGGTTCGGCTTCGCCTCGGCGAGCCGGCCGCCCTTCTTGCTCGACGGCTCGATCGTGACCTGGTCGGCGCCCGCGCCCGCGATCGTCAGGTTCTTGTCGATCGTCAGCGCGCTCGTGCCCTGCTTGCCGCTGCCTTCGACGTAGGTACCGGCGCAGACCTGGATCGTGTCACCCGCCGAGGCCGCGTCGACGGCCTTCTGGAGCTTCTTGTACTGACTTCCCGGACAGGACTTCGGTGGGCCGACGACGATCGTCTGGCTCGCCTGTGCCGGCGCGCCGGAGGCGAATGCCGCAGCGACCAGCGCCGCCGCAACAGCGGCGCCATACTTCGCGTTCACTCTGCCACCCCCTCGAAAGGTTTCCTACCGCGCGTCGGATCTAATCGAACCGCACCGGGCCAGTCAAAGCCCCAAATGGCCAAATAGTGCGGTCCCACAGCGCCCAAACCGACGAATCGCGTAGGCAAGCGAAATCTTACGAGTCGTAGGTGATTCGGCGCACGATATGACCGGGTGACACGCATGATCAGGTGATGAGCCGCACGATCAGGTTCTCGGCCGCGACCGGCTCGCCGGCGCCCGACATCAGCGCGAGGATCTTCGCGACGTAGCCCGGCGTCTCACCGTTCTGCGGGATGCAGCCGCAGGCCGATACGGCGCCGGGGCCGGCGTTGTAGGCCGCCAGCGCGAGCGGCACCGAGCCGAGCTGGCGCAGCAGGTCGCGCATCAGGTGCGCCTGCGCGTCGATCGCCTGCGCCGGGTCCGCCGGATCGATGCCGTAGGACGCGGCGGTTCCCGGCATGAACTGGGCGATGCCGATCGCGCCGGCGGACGAGCGAGCGAACGGGTTGAAGCCCGACTCGGCGTAGAGCTGCGCGGCGAGCAGCGCCGCCGAGACGTTCCAACGCTGCGCGGCCGTGCGCAGCAGCGGCGCGTACTGGGCGGGCACGAAGCCGGGCACCGGGCCGTGCGCGGCCTCGGCCTGGCTGTCTCCCCCACCCGTCGCCGGTGCGCCGGCAGGCGTCGTTCCAGAGGCGATCGTGCCGCCGGCAGCCGCGCCGGAGCCCGCGTTCAGGTTGAACCCGAAGTGCCAGGGCTCCCAGGCGTAGCGCTGCACGAAGTGGAAGCGCGGCGCGTTCGCCGCCAGCCAGTCATAGGCGCTCTCCGGGCCGAGGTCGAGCTCGGTGCCGAGGCGGTGCAGCGAGGTGCCCGGCCGCGCGACCCACTTCGGGTCCGGATGCTGCGCCCAGAGCAGCGCCTGCTCGGCGTCCGAGCGGTAGCCGCTCGTGATCACCAGCGCGATGCCGTCGGCGTCGGCCGCGGCGGCGAGCCGGTCGAAGGCGAGCGCGACGTCGGGCCGCATCGGCTTGCCCTGGCGGTACGAGAGCGGGCCGTCGTAGCCGTCGCCGCCGCTGGTCAGCGCCGCCATGTCGCCGAGGCCGAGCTCGGCCTCGGCGTCGGCGCCGATCCGCGCCGTGCGGCGCGCGCCGCCATGCCCGACGGCGAGCGTCTCGTGGATCTCGACGCGCACCTGCATCGGCGCCATCGAGCGCTCGTCGGGGAAGCTCACGCTCGCGTCGGACATGTCGTTCGCGCGGGCGACGGCGAGCGCGGCGTCGCGGCCGAGCTGCAGGTAGTCGGCCTTCTCCAGGTGCCGCGGGTTGGCCTCGTGCTCGAGCCACGCCGGCTCGAACAGGCGGAAGTAGCTCGCCTGCATCGCCTTGCCGGCGGCGACGGCCGCGAGGTCGGCGACGCGCTGGGCGTCCGCCTCGCCGGCCGCCGACCGTGCGACGACGGCGACGATCAGGACGGCGACGAGGATGCCGGCGAGCCCGGCGGTCAGCAGGATCGACGCCTGGCCGCGCGCGTCGGCGAGTGGGTGGCGGACGCTCCTCGACGCCGACGGGATCGACACCTGGCCGCGCGCGTCGGCAAGGTGGCGCCTGACGCTCATCGCCGCCACCGATCGGTTTCGGCAACCAGCGTGCGGATGCCGCGCGGGGCGCGCAGGCCGAGCTGCGCCAGCGTCCGGGCGACGCCGCGCGCCAGCGGCCGGCTGGTCAGCACCGGTGTCGCGCCGAGCGCGTCAGCCGCCAGCGTCGCAAGCGGGCCTCCGGGGTCGGCGGTGACGACGACGGCGCCGTCGAAGCTCGCGAGCAGCCGTTGCAGCGGCGCCGTCAGCGGCGTCGTGACGGCGACCACCGTCGGACCGACCGCGCCGGCGACACGCTGCGCCGCGGCGACCTGCTCAGCGCCGTCCTCGGCCAGCGTCCAGACCAGCCGGCCTCGCTCGCAGGCGTCGATCGCGTGCGCGTCGAGCCGTGCCGCCAACCGCTTGGCGGCGTGGCTGCAGGCCGCCCCGGCAACCTCGCCGCCGGGCGCGCCGACGACGATCACCGCCGCCGTCCGCAGGCCAGCCGCGGCGGAGAGCGCCAGCGCGAGCGCCGCCGCGAACGGCTCCGCCTCGCCCGGCCGGCCGAGCACGGCGACGGACATGGCCGCCGTCGCCGACCCGGCGGCAGCTGGCGCGACAGCAGCTGGCGCGACGGCGGCACGGGTGGCCGGCACGGCGACGACGGCCGGCGATGCGACAGCAGTGCGGGCGTCGGCTGCCGGCGACGCGGCGGCGGCAGGGGCGTCGGTGGCCGGCGCGTCGTTCACGCCGCCGTCCGGCGCGGGCGCGCGCCAGCCGTCGGGTGCCCAGGACTCGCCGGCGCGCGGAATCGGCGGCTCCGGCGGCCGCGGCTCGATCAGCCAGTCGCGCGCTCGCGCCAGCACGGTCATCGCCCCTCCGGCCCGGCGTCGGCGTCCGCCTCGGCGGCCAGCAGGTCGCCGAGGCCGAGCGGCAGCCGCGGGCGCAGCCGCACGGCGACGCGCGAGCCGCTGACGCTGACGCGCGCGTCGGCGCCCTGCGGCAGCGCCTGCCGGGCGGCGGCCGCGGGCTGGCGGCCCTGCAGCAGCGCGAGCGCGCCGGCGCCGGCCGCCTCGCCCGCCTGCTCGCTGACCGCCCGTGCGGCGAGCACGCAGAAGCCGACAAGCCCGATCAGCAGCACGAGCGGCAACAGCGCGACCAGCTCGACGGACGCCTGCCCGCGCGCGTCGCGCAGCGCGCGTGCCCCGAGCTCGCGAGCGGAGCGGCGCACGCCTCGCCTCAGCTCCCCTGCGGCGCGAAGTGCGCGCGCGCCGAGACGCGCCCGAGCGCGACGCCGCCGAGGATCGCCGGCACTTCGACGGCGACGCTCGCGTCACCGTCCGCGACGCCGCTGACGCGCGCCGTCGGCTCGAGCGCCGACGGCAGGTGCGCCTTCGCGGCCGCCACGGCGTCGGCGCCGACCGCGCCCGCCCGGGCCGCCGCGCGCGCGGCGACGCGCGCCTGCCAGAGCGCCTGGCCGACGAGCGCGAGCTGCCAGGCGAGCGCCAGCACGAGCAGCAACGCCGGCAACAGCGCCACCAGCTCGACCGCCGCCTGGCCGCACGGACATGCGAGCCGCCGCCTCGCCCGTACCGCCGCCGCGCGCCCGCACCCGCACGCGAGCCGCCTCGCTCGCACGGGCGTCGCCCGCACGGCCACCACCGGCCCGCGCGGACACGCGAGCCGTCGCCTCGCCCGCACCGCCGCCACCGCCCGCACGCACTCACGCGCGAGACGCCTCGTTCGCACCCCGTCTGCCATGGCCCGCAGCCTCGCGGGCGCGGCCGAACGGAACTACGCGCGAATGTGACGGAAGCGCGTCAATAGGCGCGCCACGCGCGCCACACGCTGTAGAACGCGTAGCCGGAGGCGCAGAGCATCAGCAGCCAGATGATCGCGCCGAGCCCGCCGGCGTCCCACATCCGCCGCGTCGCGATCAGCGCGAACGCCGCCAGCGCCGCCGCGCCATAGAGCACGCCGCGCTGGCGCTCGTCGAGACCGTGCAGCACGTCACGCCGCTCCATGTAGACGCGATACGCGAGGAAGCCGAGCGCGCCGACGAACAGCACCGAGAAGATGTTCGCGACCGTGGCGGCCGCCGTCCCGCCGCCGGGCAGCTTCCAGACCGCGACCGCCAGCAGCAGCACGATCGCGATGTTGCGCAGATGCTTGGCGCGGTCAGGCCCCACGCCAGCTGATGCTAGTGGTTGCCCGCGTGACCGCGACCGTACGTGCGCGAGCGGCCGCTAGACCAGCGCAGCCGCGTCGCGGCCTTGCGCCGGCGTGGACGCCGGCGCCGCGGCCGGTTCCGGCACGTCCAGCGACCCCAGGTCGTCGCCGATCCCGCCGTCCTCGGGCTCGGCCGAGAAGCGGTAGCCGATGCCGAAGTGCGTGTGGATGTAGCGCCAGCCCGGCGAGACGCGCTCGAGCTTGGAGCGCAGCTTGCGGACGAAGACGTCGACCGAGCGGTCGCCGTGGACCATCGCGTAGCCCCAGACGCGCTGGTAGATCTCCTCGCGCTGGAGCACCTGGCCCTCGGCGTCGGCGAGCAGCTGGATCAGCTCGAACTCGCGCCGCGTCAGCTCGACGGAGACGCCGCCGACGAAGGCCTGGAACTGGTCGGCGCGGATCTCGACCTCGCCAACGACCGTCGGCCCCTTCTCGACGCGCACGTCCGAGCGCTTGCGCCGGCGCACGACCGCCTCGACGCGGGCGATCAGCTCCTCCGGGTGGCACGGCTTGGTGACCCAGTCGTCGGCGCCGAGGCGCAGGCCGCGCACGCGCTGCGCGACCGACGACTGCCCCGTGCAGACGACGACGCCGAGGTGCGGCAGCCGCGTGCACAGCTTGTCGAGGTAGCTCCAGCCCTGCGGGCCGAGCACCGAGATGTCGAGCACCACCGCGTTCAGCCGCATCGCCACCATCGCGTCGAGCGGAACGGGCGAGGCGAGCACCCGGTAGGGCCAGCCGGCACCCTCCAGACGCTTGCCGAGCACCTGCAGGAACCCCGTGTCGGAGTCGATCACGGCCAGGCGGATGCCGCCCTGGCCGGCGACACCGGCGCGCCGCTCCTGGCCCATCTGGGCCTCACTGCCAACCGTCGTCATCTCGCCGCGCAGCGTAGCCGTGAAGACGGCGTCGCGCACGACTCCGGGGCCGAGAATAACGGCCTGGTAACACGCCGGAAACCGGATTGCCGGCGGACGCGGGGAAGACCCGTCGTTCACACGGCGCCAACGAGTGCCGGCTCAGCCGGGCGAGGACGCGTCCGAGAACTCGCGGAACAGCCCGGTGACGACGAACGCGACCTGCTCGCCGATGTCGACGGCGTTGTCGCCAATCCGCTCGAGAGCGCGCGCGACGAGCATCATCGACATCGCCCACTCGCGCCGATCGGCGTCCGTGCCGACCTCGACGGCGCGCGCGAAGACCGCGCGGTTGAGCTTGTTGATCTGCTCGTCCTGGCGCACCAGGTCCTCGGCGACCGCGACGTCGCGCAGCAGGAACGCCTGCTTGCACTGCGCGACCTGCGAGCGCGCCAGCTGGCCCATCTTCTGGATGTGCCCGAGCATCACCTCGTCCGACGGCGGCTCGAAGCCGACGACCGGCAGCATCTTGGCGATGTTCACGCACTGGTCGCCCATCCGCTCGACGTGCTTGATCACGTGCAGCAGCGCGGCGACCGTGCGCAGGTCGGAGGCGACCGGCGCCTGCAGCGCCAGCAGCGACAGGATCCCCTGCTGGACCTCGAGGTAGCGGCCGTCGATGCGGTCGTCGTCGTGGACGACGATCGAGGCCAGCTCGATGTCCTGGTGCTCCAGCGCCTCGAGCGTCCGGTCGAGCGTCGAGATGACCATGTCGAGCCCGCCCAGCGCCTGATCCTCGAGCGACTTCAGCTCGGCCTGGAAGTGCAGGCGTCCGTGTCCGGCGGTCACGAGTGGTCGCTCACGAGCGTACGTGTGTGAGCGGCCACTAGCCGAACTTCCCGGTGACGTAGTCCTCCGTCCGCGAGTCGGACGGGTTGGTGAACAGGGTGTCGGTGTCGGCGAACTCGACCAGCTCGCCGGCCAGCATGAACGCCGTCTTGTCGGCCACGCGCGCGGCCTGCTGCATGTTGTGCGTCACGATCACGATCGTGTAGCGCTTCTTGAGCTCGAGCACCAGCTCCTCGATCTTCAGCGTCGAGATCGGGTCGAGCGCCGAGGCCGGCTCGTCCATCAGGATCACCTCGGGCTCGACGGCGATCGTCCGCGCGATGCAGAGGCGCTGCTGCTGGCCGCCGGAGAGGCCGACGCCGGGCCGGCCGAGCCGGTCCTTGACCTCCTCCCAGAGGCCGGCGCCGCGCAGCGACTGCTCGACCCGGTCCTTGAGGTTCGGCACGCGCCTGCCGGACAGCCGCAGCCCCGCCGCGACGTTGTCGAAGATCGACATCGTCGGGAACGGGTTCGGCTTCTGGAAGACCATGCCGATCACGCGCCGGACGGAGACGACGTCGACCTCGGCGCCGTAGACGTCCTCGTCGTCGAGCATCACGCGCCCCTCGGCGCGCGCGCCGGGGATCTCCTCGTGCATGCGGTTGATGCAGCGCACGACCGTCGACTTGCCGCAGCCGGACGGCCCGATCATCGCCGTGACCTCGTTGGCGGCGTAGGTCAGGTCGACGCCCTTGACCGCGTGCTGCTCGCCGTAGTAAGCGTGCAGGCCCTGCAGCTTGACGGTCCGCGCCGGGCTCTCGACCGGCGCCGCGACGCGGTCGCCCTGCTCGCGCACCACGGCGCGCACGTCCGGCGCGACGTGCTGCGGCTCGCCCTGCTTCTCGGCGCCGCCGGTCGTCATCTCGTTGTGCTCGGCGCTCATGCGACGCGGCTCCTTCGCTGGATCAGTCGGGCGATCAGAGTGAGGATCAGGATCATTGCCACGAGGGTCAAGGCGCCGCCCCAGGCGCGCTCGACGATGTTCGACTGCGCCTGGCGCACGTCGTTGTAGATCTGGATCGGTAGCGAGTTCATCTGCTTGCCCGGGTCCCAGGTCGTCTCGTTGACCGCGAAGGCGGTGAAGAGCAGCGGCGCCGTCTCGCCGGCGCCGCGCGCGACGGCGAGGATCGAGCCGGTGATCAGGCCCGGGAAGGCCGCCGGCAGGACGACGCGCGCGATCACCTTCCAGCGCGGCGCGCCGAGCGCCAGCGCCGCCTCGCGCAGCGAGTTCGGCACGAGGATCAGCACGACCTCCGCCGACCTGGTGACGACCGGCAGCATCAGCAGCGCCAGCGCGACCGAGCCCTTCCAGCCGGCGAAGTTGCCGGCGACGCCGGTCAGCACGAGCACGATGTAGATGAAGAGGCCGAAGACGATCGACGGCACGCCCGTCATCACGTCGACGAAGTAGCGGACGACGTTCGCGAAGATCGACTTCTTGCCGTACTCGACGAGGTAGAGCGCGACGGCGATGCCGACCGGGACGGCGATCGCCGCGGCGATCGCGACGATCACGATCGTGCCGACGATCGCCGACCTGACGCCGCCGGCCGGGCCGAGGAAGCTGCCAGTCGGATCGGTCGTGAAGAAGTCCCAGGACAGCGCGCCGACGCCGCGCTTGAGCAGGTAGTAGACGACGAGGACGAGCGGGACCAGCGCGACCAGCGTGCCGGCGAGCAGCACGCCGCGCATGATCGCGTCCTTGCGCTTGCGGCCGGCGGGGATCGGGGCGATCACGGAGCTCATCCGGCCATTCCCTTCGGCACGTTGCGGGTCGTCGCGCGCTCGGAGCGGATCACGAAGTAGCGCGCGAGGGCGTTGATGATCAGCGTCAGCACGAACAGCACGAGGCCGGCGGCGATCAGCGAGGCGCTGTGCAGCTTGTCCGAGGCCGCCTCGCCGAACTCGTTGGCGATCACCGCCGCCAGCGTGTAGCCCTGCGAGAAGAGCGACTTGCCGATGTCGGCGGCGTTGCCGATCACGAGCGTCGCCGCGATCGTCTCGCCGATCGCGCGGCCGAGGCCGAGCATCGCGGCGCCGGTGATGCCGGCGCGCGAGTACGGCAGCACCGACATGCGGATCATCTCCCAGCGCGTGGCACCGAGCGCCAGCGCGGCCTCCTTGTGCTCGACCGGCACCGTCGCCATCACCTCGCGCGAGATCGCGGCGACGATCGGCAGGATCATGATCGCGAGGATCAGCCCGGCGATGAAGTAGCTCGGGCCGGCGACGGACCCCGCGAAGTAGGGGATGAAGTGGAAGGTGTCGGCGAGCCACTGCTGGAACGGCCGCAGCGTCGGGATCAGCACGAAGACGCCCCAGAGGCCGTAGACGACGGACGGGACCGCCGCCAGCAGGTCGACGAGGATCGTCAGCGGCGAGCGCAGCGCGCGCGGCGCCAGCTCGGTGACGTAGAGCGCCGAGGCGACCGCGACCGGCACGCCGAGCAGCAGCGCGATCGCCGACGTGATCAGCGTGCCGACGACGAGCGGCAGCGCGCCGTACTCCTGCTTGGAGGGCACCCACTCGTTCGAGAAGACGAACTTGAGCACGCCGTACTTGGCGAAGACCGGGTGCGCCTCGATGTAGAGCTTGACGAAGAAGTACGCGATCAGCGCGAGGATCAGCGCCGCGAGGCCGGTCAGGCCCCACTTCAACGCCCGGTCGGGCAATCGCGAGAGCGCCGGGCGCCTCAGGGCGCGGCCGGCGATCGATGCAGCTTCCATGTCAGATGCTCGCCTTCGTCGGTGGCCGGGGAGGTGACCCGGCGGCGACCCTCGCAGGCCGCGGCGACCGATCTGTTACCGACTCGTTCCCGAGCTGTGAAAAAGATGTGAAGGCTCCGGTTGGAAGCGGTAGCCAAAGCCGAAGTGCGTGTGGATGAAGCCCCACTCGGGCAGCGCCGCGGCGAGCTTCGTGCGCAGCTTGTGCACGTAGACGTCGACCGAGCGGTCGGACGCGCGCAGCGGCACGCCCCAGACCGTCTCGTAGAGCTCCTCGCGCGGAACGATGCGCCCCTCGCGGCGAGCGAGCGCGGCGAGCAGCTCGAGCTCGCGGACCGACAGCGAGAGCGCGCGCCCGCGCGCGCGGGCGAGATGCTCGGCAGGCCGGATCTCGAGCTCACCCGCCTTCAGGACTTCCGCGTGGTCGCTCATCGGCATCCCCCTACGATCGGATCAGCCGCAGATGGTCCGGTTACAGGCCCGTGAACCGGCGGTTACCAGGTTGTGAACGAGGGTCTGCGGTAGGCCCGGATCCGTACAGTTCCCGCCCCTGTGCCCTTCCTCCGAAGCACACGACCGGACCCCGAGCTGCTGGCGCTGTTCGAGGAGTCCGGGCGCAACGTGCAGCGCGCGGCGCTGCTGCTGCGCGACCTGCTGGCCGACTATCCCGAGCAGATCGGGCTGACGCGGGAGATCCTGCTCTGCGAGCAGGACGGCGACCGCATCGTCCACGACATCCTGCACCGCCTGGCGACCAACGGCAGCCGCCGCGCCCACCTCGACGCCGCCGACGTCCACGCGCTGGCCGGCGCGCTCGACGACATCGTCGACTTCGTCGAGGAGGCGGCCGACCAGCTCGGCCTCTACGCCGTCGAGGCGCCGATGGAGCAGTCGCAGCAGATCTCCGTCGTGCTCGTCGACGCCGCCGAGCACGTCTCGACCGGTCTGCGCGCCCTGCGCGACGACCTCGACATCTCGCCGCAGCTGGTCGAGATCCACCGGCTCGAGAACGAGGCCGACCGGCTGCAGCGCGACGCGCTGGCCGACCTCTTCGTCACCGGCATCGACCCGATGGTCGTGATCCGCTGGAAGGACATCTTCGAGACGCTCGAGTCCGCGGTCGACGCCTGCGAGACGGTCGCCAACGTACTCGAGGGGATCGCGCTCAAGCGCGCCTCCGGCCGCCGCTAGCCCGCGACCGACTCCCAGCGCGCGTAGAGCGCCTCGAGCGCCTGCTTGGCCTCGGCGTGGCGCGCCGTCGACGCGGCGGCGCTGCGCGGGTCGTTCCAGGCGCTCGGGTCCGCGAGCTCGGCCTCGAGCGCGGCCAGCGCCGCCTCGGCGGACTCGATCTCGGCCTCCAGCCGCTTCGCCCGCGCGCGCTCGTTCTTGGAGGGCTGCTTGGCCTTCGGCGCCGCCGCGGCCGCGGCCTGCGCCGTCTTCGCCGCCGCCGGCTTGCCGCGCTTGGCGGTCCTCTCGGCCTCGGCGCGCTCGGCGCGCACGCGCACGTACTCCGGCCAGCCGCCGACGTAGGAGTGCAGCGCCTGGTCGGCGATCTCGATCGTGCGCGTGCCGACGGCGTCGAGCAGCGCGCGATCGTGCGAGATCAGCAGCAGCGAGCCCTGGTAGCCCTGCAGCGCTGCCTCGAGCGCCTCGCGGCTCTCGATGTCGAGGTGGTTGGTCGGCTCGTCGAGGATCAGCACGTTGGCGCCGGAGTGGACGAGGATCGCCAGCGAGACGCGCCGACGCTCGCCGCCGGAGAGGCCGTCGAGCGGCTTCTCGGCGTCGTCGCCGGCGAACAGGAAGCTGCCGAGCAGCGCGCGGGCGTTGTTCGGCGTCAGGCCGGTCGCGCGCTGCGTCGCCTCGAGCACGGTCCCGGTCGAGCCGAGCTCCTCGGCATGCTGCGAGAGCAGCCCGAGCTTGATGTTGTGGCCGCGGCGCAGCTTGCCGCCGTCGAGCTCGCGCAGGCCGGCGAGCGTCGAGATCAGCGTCGTCTTGCCGGTGCCGTTGGCGCCGACCAGCGAGACGTGCTCGCCGCGCTCGAGCCACATCTCGGCGCCGTCGAGCAGCGTCCGCTCACCGATCCGCAGCTCGCCGTCCTCGATCTCGAAGACGACGCGGCCGGAGCGCTCCGGCGGCTTGAAGGCGAAGCCGAGCGCCTTGCCGTCGCGCGGGTCGTGATCGAGCCGGTCGATCTTGTCCAGCCGCTTCTGGCGCGACTGCGCCTGGCGCGCGCGGGTGCCGGCGCGGAAGCGCGTGACGAAGCGCTCGAGCCGCGCGATCTCCGCGTTCTGACGGTCGATCGCGCGCCCCAGCGCCAGCTCGCGCTGCGCCTTCTCGACGCGCCAGCTGTGCCAGCTGCCCTTGAAGTAGCGCGCGCGGCCGCCCTCGAGCTCGAGCACCGAGGTGCCGACGGCCTCGAGGAACCAGCGGTCGTGCGCGACCAGCACGACGGCGGCGTCGAGCGACTGCAGGTGCGACTCGAGCCACTCCAGCGACTCGATGTCGAGGTGGTTGGTCGGCTCGTCGAGCAGCAGCAGGTCGGGGTCGCCGGCCAGCGCCCGCGCCAGCGAGGCGCGTGTCAGCTCGCCGCCCGAGAAGGTCTCCAGCAGCCGATCGAGGTGCTGGTCGCGGAAGCCGAGGCCGTGCAGCGTCGCGTTGATCGACTCGCGCCAGTTGTAGCCGCCGGCGTGCTCGAGCCGCGTCTGCGCGGCGGCGTAGGCGTCGAGCGTGCCGGCGTCCATCGCGCCCTCGGCCATCTTCGCCTCGAGCTCGCTCAGCCGCTGCTCGAGCGCCAGCAGCTCGGCGGCGCCGGAGAGCACGTAGTCGCGCAGCGTCACGTCGCGGTCGCGCGGCGGCCGCTGGTCGTGCAGCGCGACGCGCACGTCCTTGGCCATCACCAGCTCGCCGCCGTCGACGCCGCTCTGGCCGGCCAGCATCCGCAGCAGCGTCGTCTTGCCGGAGCCGTTGCGCCCGGACAGCGTCAGCCGGTCGCGGCGCTCGAGCTTGAACGAGACGCCGCGGAAGAGCGGCTCGCCGGACATGTCCTTGGCGAGATCGGATGCGATCAGCACGGCCATCGGTCATCGAGGATAGGTAACCTTCCGGCCATGCCTCGCTCCGTCCGTGTCGTCCTGCTCACGACCGCCGTCCTGCTGATGAACGCACCGCTGGCGCTCGCGTACGCCGGCGCCGACGACGGCGAGGGCACCTGGGGCGAGACGACGGACAAGGTCGTCACCGACGCCGGCTTCATCCTGATCGGCGGCATCCCGCTGATGCTGCTGGTCTTCTCGCTGATCCAGAGCTCGCTCGAGAAGCGCAAGGATCGGCGCCTCGCCGCCGCTCGCGACCGCAAGGCTCGCGAGGACGTGCGCGGCGGCTGGTGAGCCGCGCGGCTCACGCGGCGACACGCGCAACTTGCGCGCCCACGGCGGTTTGAAGCCCGAGCCATGGCCAGGTCCGTCCGACTGATCGCCCCCGCCGGCGCGCTGGCGCTGGCGCTGCTCGCGCCCGCCGCGGCCCACGCCGGGAGCTACGACGTCTTCACCTGCGCGGCCGGCGGCGGCAGCTACGGCAACAACGCCTGGGTCGCGAAGACGGTCGCCGGCGTCAGCGCCGACGGCACCTGCGCGGGCGGCACGATCGGGCTCACGGCGGCGGCCGGCGCCTCGGTCGCCAACAACACCAGCGCGACGCTGACCTTCAGCGCGCCGGCCGGCACCTCGATCGCCGGCTTCTCCTTCAGCAACCAGCTGGACTACGTCGACGCCGCGGTCAACACGACGACGGCGACCACGCACCAGCTGTTCGCGCTCTACTCGCTCGGCGCGACCGTCTTCGCCGGCGCCGGCGACTACGACACGCCGACGCGCACCGCGCTGAACGCCCAGAAGACCTGGTACGGCTACCCGCTGGGCACCGCGCACCTGGCGCGCGCGACCAGGACGGCGGCCGACTTCCCGGCGCTCGCGAGCAGCGGCGGCCAGACGCAGCTGATCCTGCGGCTCGGCTGCTTCAACCGCGGCAGCGCCTGCACGATCGCCGCCGGCGGCGGCGTCAACACGCGGCTGTACGGCTCGCAGGTCACGATCAGCGACCCGACGCCGCCGAGCGTCGCCGTCGAGGCGTCAGGGCTGCTGTCGGGCGGCCAGCGCGACGGCTCGGACCCGGTGACGCTGACGGCCAGCGACTCGGCCGGGATCCGCAGCGTGCAGCTGCTCGACGTGACGAACCCGGCGGCGCCGGTCGTCGTCGGCGGCGAGGACTACACGACGCAGCCGACCGACACGGCCGACGGCGGCGCCCAGTGCGACTTCTCCAAGCCGGCGCCCTGCCCGAGCCTGAAGTCCGAGACGCTGCGGCCGACGGCGCTGGCGGCCGGCCAGCGCTCCGTCGTCGTGCGCGTGACCGACACGGGCGGCAACGTCGTCGACAGCGGCCCCTACCCCGTCGACGCCGTCACGCCGTCCAACCGCGGCGCGCTGAACGGGCTCAACGCGACCGAGACGAGCACGCTGCAGGCCGCCTTCCCGCACGTCAAGGCGCCGCGCCGCACTGTCGACTACGGCACCAAGGTGCCGATCGCCGGCGTCCTGCGCAACGCGGCCGGCGAGCCGGTCGCCGGCGCGCACGTCGAGGTGCTGACGCGCGACCTGCGGCGCGGCGCGACGTCGATCGTGCGCAAGACGCTGATCACCGGCTCGGACGGCAGCTTCGCCATGAAGGCGACGGCGAGCGCGTCGCGGCTGATCCAGTTCGGCTGGCGCGCGCACGTCAACGACGACCGCTACGCGTCGAGCGCCTACGTGACGCTCAACGCGCGCGCCGCGGCGAAGCTGAAGGTCTCGACGCGCGCGCCGCGGCTCGGGCGGCGGCTGACGATCAGCGGCCGCATGGCCGGCGTCGAGCGCGAGGGCGTGACGATCCTCGTCCAGGGCCGCGCCAAGGGCGCCAAGGGCTGGGAGACGTTCGCCGACACCTCGGCCTCGCGCAGCGGCGCCTTCAAGGTCCACTACCGCTTCCGCGCGTCAGCCTCGCGCGGCCATCGCTTCGAGTTCCGCGCCCGCATCAGGCCGGGCGCGACGGCGCCGTACGAGACCGGCTACTCGAAAACGATCGCCGTCCGCGTGCGCTGAAGCCGGTTACGCTCCGCCCGTGCACGGCCACGGAGGGAGCGGGCGATGACTGGCTACTTCATCACCGGCGGGACGGGCTTCATCGGCCGTCGCCTGATCGAGCGGCTGCTCGCCCGCGAGGGCGAGATCCACGTGCTCGTGCGGCCCGCGTCGGTCGCCCGGCTCGACGCGCTGATCACGCGCTGGGGCGCCGGCGAGCGCGTCCAGACGGTCGTCGGCGACCTCGGCGAGCACCTGCTCGGCGTCGACCCGGAGCCGCTGCGCGGGCGCATCGACCACGTCTTCCACCTCGGCGCGGTCTACGACATGACCGCCGACGAGACGCGCAACGCGCTCGTCAACGTCGCCGGCACGCGGCACGCGATCGACTTCGCGGCGGCGGTCGCGGCGCGCCGCTTCCACCACATGTCCTCGATCGCCGTCGCCGGCGGCTACCGCGGCAGCTTCGACGAGGACATGTTCGACGAGGGCCAGCCGCTGACGCACCCCTATCACCGCACGAAGTTCGAGGCCGAGAAGCTGGTCCGCGAGCGCGTCGCCGGCGCCTACCGGATCTACCGCCCGTCGATCGTCGTCGGCGACTCGCGCACCGGCGAGATGGACAAGGTCGACGGCCCCTACTACTTCTTCAAGGCGATCCAGAAGCTCCGCCACGCGCTGCCGCAGTGGTTCCCGCTGCTCTCGCTCGAGTGGGGCTGGACGAACCTCGTGCCGGTCGACTACGTCGCCGCCGCCGTCGACCACATCGCGCACGCGGACGGGCTCGACGGGCAGACGTTCCACGTCGTCGACCCGAAGGGCCAGCGCTCGGGCGACGTCCTGAACGTCTTCGCCGGCGCCGCGCACGCGCCGCGCGCCGTCGTCCGGCTCGATCGGCGCACGCTGCAGAGCCTGCCCAAGGGCGCCGTCTCGCTGGCGCTGCGGCTGCCGGCGCTGCGGCAGATCCGCGCGCAGTTCCTCGCCGACCTCGGCATCCCCGAGGAGGTCCTCGACCACATCGCGCTGAGCTGCCGCTTCGACGCGCGCGACGCGCAGCGGGCGCTGCGCGGCTCCGGCATCGAGCTGCCGCCGCTGGAGTCCTACGCGGACAAGCTGTGGGACTACTGGGAGCGCACGCTCGATCCCGATCTCGCCAAGGACCGCACGCTCGAGGGCGCCGTCGCCGGCCGCGTCGTGCTGATCACCGGCGCCTCCAGCGGCATCGGCCGCGCGGCGGCGCTCAAGCTCGCCGCCGCCGGCGCGATCCCGCTGCTGGTCGCGCGCGGCGAGGAGAAGCTGCTGGCGGTCAAGCAGGAGATCGAGGCGGCCGGCGGCAGCGCGCACGCCTACCCGTGCGACCTGTCCGACTACGACGCGATCGACCGGCTCGTCGAGCGCGTGCTCGACGAGCACCCGCGGATCGAGCTGCTCGTCAACAACGCCGGCCACTCGATCCGCCGCTCGCTGGCGCTCTCCTACGACCGCTTCCACGACTACGAGCGGACCGTGCGGCTGAACTACCTCTCCCCCGTCAAGCTGATGCTCGGGCTGCTGCCGCACATGCGCGATCAGGGCGGCGGCCACGTCGTCAACGTCTCCTCGATCGGCGTCCAGGCCAACCCGCCGCGCTTCTCGGCCTACGTCGGCTCCAAGGCCGCGCTCGACGCCTTCACGCGCGTCGCCAGCACGGAGACGATCGGCGACGGCGTGACCTTCACGACGATCCACATGCCGCTCGTGCGCACGCCGATGATCGCGCCGACCAAGCTCTACGACTCGTTCCCGACGATCACGCCAGAGCAGGCCGCCGACATGGTCTGCGAGGCGTTCCGCGCCAAGCCGAAGCAGATCAACACGCGCCTGGGCACGTTCGGCGAGGTCGCCTACGCGCTCGCGCCGAAGGCCGTCGACCAGGTGCTGCACCTGGCCTACAAGGTCTTCCCGGAGTCGACGGCGGCCAAGGGCCAGCGCGACGGCGAGGGCGAGCACGCCTCAGGCGAGGCGACGGCGCTGGCCTACCTGATGAAGGGCGTGCACTGGTAGCCGGCAGTTCGCGCGCGGACATGCCTTCCGCCGCCGCCGGCTGTGCCATCCCAAGATCGCCACGGCGACGTTGGCGACGATCGTCGCCAACGCACCCCGCACCCTGTCACGTACCGGGCTGAGGGCCGCGGATCCCCCGCGAGCAGAAATGCGCGCCGCACGTCGGGCCATAACGCTATCGAGGGCGATCGCCGCGACGGTAGGCTTCGCCGCCTGCGACGCCCGTGTTGACGCGATCACAACGACCGCCGTGGGGGCGACGCACAGCATGAGGGCAAAAGGAAAGGACGCATTGATGCGAAGGTCCGCATGGGGCCTGGCGATCGCCGCACTGGCGCTGTCGCTGGGACTCGCCGCTTGCGGTGGTAGTGGAGGCAAGAGCACGCCGTCGACGGGCGGTGGCGCGAACGCGACGAGCTCGCCCGAGGCGACCGCCAGCGCGCAGGGGACGCCGAAGCAGGGCGGCAAGCTCACGGTGCTCTGGAGCGGCGACGTCGATCACATCGACTGCGGCGAGACCTACTACCAGATGGGCCTCTTCATCTGCTTCTCGACGCAGCGCCCGCTGTACTCGTACAAGCCCGACGACGGCACGACGATGGTGCCCGACCTCGCGTCCGGCCCGCCCGAGGTCTCGGCCGACCGCAAGACGGTCACGGTGCACATCCGCGACGACGTCCGCTACTCGCCGCCGTACGGCAAGCTCGTGACCTCCGCCGACGTCAAGTACGCGATCGAGCGCGGCTTCTTCGACTCGGTCTCGAGCGGCTTCACGCAGACCTACTTCAGCGATCTCGTCGGCGCGAAGATCGGCGCCAAGCCGGGCACGACGATCCCCGGCATCGAGACGCCGAACGCGACGACGATCGTCTTCAAGCTCACGCGCGCGACCGGCGGCGTGCTCGCGGCCGGCGCGCTCGGCTACGTCAACAGCGCGCCGGTGCCGAAGGCCTACGCGGCCAAGTACGACGACAAGGCGCAGTCCGACTACGGCATGCACCAGCTCGCGACCGGCCCGTACATGATCGCCCAGGACGCCAGCGGCAACCAGACGGGCTACAAGCCCAACCAGGACATCCTGCTCGTCCGCAACCCGAGCTGGAAGCGCGCGACCGACTACAAGCCCGCCTACCTCGACGAGATCGACAACAAGGAGGGCAACAGCGACGACGAGGTCGCCTCGCGCCAGATCCTGACCGGCCAGAGCATGATCAACGGCGACTGGGCGCCGCCGCCGGACGTGATCCAGAGCGCGCTGCGCCAGTACAAGAGCCAGATCGTCTTCGTCCCCGGCGCCGGCAACCGCTACGTCGCGATGAACACGACGATCAAGCCGTTCGACGACATCAACGTGCGCAAGGCCGTCAGCGCCGCCTTCGACCGCGTCGCGATGCGCCAGACGCGCGGCGGCCCGCCGGTCGGCGACATCGCGACGCACTACATCATGCCCGGCGTCGCGGGCTTCGAGCAGGCGGGCGGGATGAAGGGCGACGACCTCGACTTCCTGTCCTCCTCCGGCGAGCCGAACATGGCCGCCGCGACCAAGTACATGAAGGCGGCCGGCTACCCGTCGGGCAAGTACAGCGGCCCGCCGATCCTGATGGTCGGCTCCAACGAGGGCGTCCAGAAGCAGACGGCCGAGGTCGCCCAGCAGCAGTTCGAGAAGCTCGGCTTCAAGGTGACGCTGCGGCTCGTGAACACGAACACGATGTACACGAAGTTCTGCAACACGCCGTCGGCGAAGGTCGCCGTCTGCCCAAACGTCGGCTGGATCCGCGACTTCTCGGACGGTCAGCCGGTGCTCGACCCGACCTTCAACGGCAAGAACATCCTCGAGCAGGGCAACTCGAACTGGCCGCAGCTGAACGACCCGAAGATCAACGCGCAGATGGCGAAGGCCGAGCTGCTGCCGGCCCCGCAGCGGCCCGCCGCGTGGGGCGAGATCGACCGCGAGGTCACGAGCCTGGCGGTCGGCGTGCCGTGGCTCTGGGACAAGCAGCCGTCGATCGAGTCCAGCAACGTCAACGGCGTCGTCGACGACTTCACGTACGTGTTCAGCCTGCCCTGGACGTCGCTCAAATAGCGGCCCGAGCAGGCTAACAGTGGTGCACGGCGGCCCCGTCGCGGCGGGGCCGCCGTCGTTTAACCGTTGCGTAGGTGAATCTCAAGAACTCTTCAGGGACCTGCTCGATCCTGCCCGGCATGTCAACCGCGGCGCCGACCCACGAACGGCGTGAACTGGGCGACGGCCTCGGCCTGTTCCTCCAGCGCATCGCCAGAACCCGACTGCTGACCCATGCCGAGGAGCTCGAGCTCGCCCGTCGCATCGAACGCGGCGACCTCGCAGCCAAGGACCGCATGATCGAGGCCAACCTGCGACTCGTCGTGCACCTCGCCAAGCGCTTCCAGCGCGAGGACTCCGGCATGACGCTGCTGGACCTGATCCAAGAGGGCACGATCGGGCTCGTCCGTGCGGTCGAGAAGTTCGACTACCGCCGTGGGCTGCGCTTCTCCACCTACGCGACGCTCTGGATCCGCCAGGCGATCGGCCGCGCGATGTCCGAGAAGGGCCGCACGGTCCGCCTGCCCGTCCACGTCGGCGACCGCGTGCGCAAGCTGCAGGCCGTCGAGCGCCGGCTGGCGATGACGCTGGGCGCGATGCCGACCAGCGCCGAGCTGGCGATGGCGCTCGAATGGACCGAGGGCGAGGTCGCCGACGTGCGCCGCGTAGCGCTGGCGCCCGTCTCGCTGGAGGCGCCGATCGGCGACGACGGCGACGCCGAGCTCGGCCACATGCTCGCCGACGACGGGCCTGGCCCGGAGGAGTCGGCGGCGGTCTCGCGCATGCACGCCGACCTCGGCCACGTGCTCAAGGGCCTCGACGGGCTCGAGCGGCGCGTGCTCGAGCTGCGCTTCGGGCTCGGCGCCGAGGCGCCGCACACGCCCGGCCAGGCCGCGCGCGTGCTCGGTATCACGCCGCGCCGCGTGCGCTGCGCCGAGGATCGCGCGCTGCGTCATCTGCGCGCCTCGCCGGCGACCGGCGCGCTGCGCGACGCGGCCTAGCGGCCGCTCGCGCTCTGCGCCAGCGACCGCGGCCGCGCTACGAGGCGGCGGCCTGCGCCGCCACCTCGGCGGCCTCGCTCTGGTGCGCCGCCATCAGCTCGCGGTGCACGCTGCGCGGCTCGCCGTCGCCGGCGGCGCGCCGGACCCAGCGACCGTCGACCTCGAGGTCCCAGGCGTTCGTGTTGTCGGCCAGGCAGCGATCCAGCGCGTCGCCGAGGACCGCGCGCAGGCGCTCGTCGCGCACCGGCGTCAGCAGCTCGACGCGCGTGTCCAGGTTGCGCGGCATCAGGTCGGCCGAGCCGATGTAGGTCGTCAGCTCGCCGTCGCGCTCGAACGAGTAGATGCGCGAGTGCTCGAGGAAGCGGCCGACGATCGACGTGACCTTGACGTTCTCGGAGACGCCGGGGACGCCCGGGCGCAGGCAGCAGATGCCGCGCACGTTGATCTCGACCGGCACGCCCGCCTGCGAGGCGCGGTAGAAGGCCTGGATGCACTCGCGGTCGACGAGCGAGTTCATCTTGACCCGGATCCGCGCCGGCCGGCCGGCGCGCGCGACCTCGATCGTGCGCTCGACCTGCTCGACGATCCCGTCGCGTAGGTACTGCGGCGCGACCAGCACCTTGCGGTAGGCGCCCGGGCGCGCGAAGCCCGTCAGCACGTTGAACATGTCGGCGACGTCGGCGCCGAGCTCCTCGTCGCAGGTCAGCAGGCCGAAGTCGGTGTACAGCCGCGCCGTCTTGGCGTGGTAGTTGCCGGTGCCGACGTGGACGTAGTGGCGCACGCCGTCGCCCTCGCGGCGGACGACGAGGATGCACTTGGCGTGCGTCTTGAGCGCCGGCAGGCCGTAGACGACGTGGACGCCGGCCTCCTCCATCGCGCGGCCCCACTGGATGTTCGCGCGCTCGTCGAAGCGCGCCTTGACCTCGACCAGGCAGACCGCCTGCTTGCCGCGCTCGGCCGCGCGGATCAGCGCCGGCACCAGCGGCGAGTCGTCGCTCGTGCGATAGACCGTCTGCTTGATCGCGAGCACGTCGGGATCGGCGACCGCCTGCTCGACGAAGCGCTCGACCGACGTGACGAACGAGTCGTACGGGTGGTGGACGAGGATGTCGCCCCGGCGCATCGCGCCGAGCACGTCGGCCTCCTCGCCCTCGTCCGGCTGCAGGCGCGGCTGCGTGACCGGCTGCCAGGGCGTGTCGCGCAGGTCGGCGTGGCCGGGCACCTTGACGATGTCCCAGAGGTCGTTGAGGTCCAGCAGCCCGTCGACCTCGAAGACGTCGGCCGGGTCGACCTCGAGCGAGCGCGTGATCTGCTCGCGCATCGCCGGGCTCATGCCGGCCTCGACCTCGACGCGCACGACCTCGCCGAAGCGGCGCGCGCGCAGTTCGTCCTCGACCGCCCGCAGCAGGTCGTCGGCCTCGTCGGAGACGGTGAAGTCGGCGTCGCGCGTGACGCGGAAGACGTGGTGGTCGACGATCTCCATGCCCGGGAACAGCGCGTCCAGGTGCGCCGCGATCAGGTCCTCGAGCGGGACGAACGTGCGGCCGTCCGCGCCGGCGCGCTGGAAGCGCGGCAGCATCTCCTTCGGGACCTTCACGCGGGCGAACGTCTCGACGCCCGTCTGCGGGTCGCGCACCATCACGCCGAGCGACAGCGAGAGGTTGGAGATGTACGGGAACGGCCGGCCGAGGCCGACCGCCAGCGGCGTCAGCACCGGGAAGATCTGGCGGCGGAAGCGCTCGCGCAGGCGCTCGCGCTCGCCCGCGTCGAGCTCGCCGTAGCGCAGGATGCGGATGCCGTGCTCGGCCAGCGCCGGGCGCAGGTCGTGGTCGAGGCAGCGCGACTGGCGCGCCGACAGCTCGCGGACGATCTCGCGCAGCACCTCGATCGTCTCGGCCGGCGTGCGGCCGTCCTGCAGCGGCGTCTCGATCCCCGCCGCGATCTGGTCGTGCATGCCGGCGACCCGGACCATGAAGAACTCGTCCAGGTTGGACGAGTAGATGGCCGCGAACTTGACCCGCTCCAGCAGCGGGATCGTCGCGTCCTCAGCCAGCTCGAGCACCCTGGCGTTGAACTGCATCCAGGACAGCTCGCGGTTAAAGTACAACGCCGGATCGGCCACGTCGCGCTCGACGACGGGCTCGGCTTCGCTTGTGGCTTCGCTCACGTCGCGCGGATCATCGCACCATCCGCGCCACCCTCGTCAACGAGTTGTGAACGAGCCCGCCAGGTCCAGCACGACGCCCTCGCGCAGACCGCCGCGGCCGATCAGCAGCGGCTGCCCGAGCAGCCGCGCGGCGGCATCCAGCGCCAGCAGCCCGGCCGGCAGCAGCCGCACGCGGCGGACGTCGATCGCGAGCCGCTCGGCGAGCGTCGCGGCGGGCGCCGAGAGCAGCGTCCGCAGCGCGCGCTCGAGCGCCAGGCCGTCGAGCACGGGGCCGACCAGCCGCCGCAGCGACGCGGCGCTGCCGCCGACGGCGACCGCCGTGGCGACCGGCGGCGGCGCGGCGCCGGCCAGTGCCAGCGCCGCGTCGGCGCGCAGCGCGCGCAGCTGCGCGGGCGTCGGCGGGTCGGCGCGCAGGTGGCGATCGGCGAGCGTGCCCGAGCCGAGCTCGAACGACGCCGCCCACTCGACGCCGCCGGCCAGCGTGCCGACGGCCAGCTCGGTCGAGCCGCCACCGACGTCGACGACGCCGACGCGGCCCGCCAGCGGCCGCCCGAGCGTGCGCGTCGCGCCGAGGAAGGCCAGCCGCGCCTCCTCGGCGCCGTCGAGCACGCAGACCTCGACGCCGCCGGCGCGGCGCAGCGCCGCGCAGAACTCGTCGCGGTTGGCGGCGCGCCGGACCACCGCCGTCGCGACCGTGCGCACGCTGCTGGCGCCGAGCCGCTCGGCCAGCTCGCGCTGGGCGGCGACGACCGCCGCCGTCGCCTCGATCCGCGCGCGCGGGATGCTCGCGCCGAGCTCGAGCCCCTCGCCGATCCGCGTGTAGGCGCGCTGCTCGCGCACGTCGGTCAGGGCGCCGTCGTGCGCCCGCGCGACCAGCACGCGGGTCGTGTTCGTGCCGATGTCGATGCAGCCGCACTTCATGAGGCCGCAGTCGATGTTGCCATGATGGGACGTGTGACGAGCGCCGCACAAGCGATCGAGGTCGTGGGCCTGCGCAAGGTCTACGGCGACCGCGAGGCGCTGCGCGGGCTCGACTTCAGCGTCGCGCGCGGCGAGGTCTTCGGGCTGCTCGGCCCGAACGGAGCCGGCAAGACGACGACCGTCGAGGTGCTCGAGGGCTACCGCGAGCGCGACGGCGGCGAGGTGCGCGTGCTCGGTGAGGACCCGGGCGCGCGCGGGACGCGGCTGCGCGAGCGCGTCGGCGTCGTCCTGCAGAGCTGCGGCACCTATCCGCATCTGACGGTGCAGGAGACGCTCGAGCACTGGGCGACGCTCTACCCGGCGCCGCGACCCGTCGCCGAGGTGCTGGCGCTGGCCGGGCTCGAGGAGGTCGCCGCGCGCCGCGCGCGCGTGCTCTCCGGCGGCCAGCTGCGGCGGCTGGACTTCGCGCTGGCGCTGATCGGCGACCCCGAGCTGATCTTCCTCGACGAGCCGACGACCGGCTTCGACCCGGCGGCGCGCCGCGCCGCCTGGGACGTCGTGCGCGCGCTGCGCGACCTCGGCAAGACCGTCGTGCTGACGACGCACTACCTCGACGAGGCGCAGGCGCTGGCCGATCGCGTGGCGATCGTCAAGGACGGCCGCGTGCTCGCCGAGGGGCCGCCGGACGCGCTCGGCGCGACGCGCTACCGCGTCGCCTGGCGCGACGACGCCGGCTCGATCGCCGAGCGCTTCACCGACGACCCGACGGCGCTGCTGCACGAGCTGACGAGCGCGGCGCTGGCGCGCGGCGAGCAGCTCGAGGAGCTGTCGGTGACGCGCCCGAGCCTCGAGGACGTCTACCTCGAGCTGACGACCGCCGCCGACGAGCCGGCGCCGGCGGTGCCCGCGTGAGCGAGGCCAGCGTCGAGCTGGCGCGCCCGCGCGCCCGCCAGAACGGCTGGTGGGCGACCAGCTGGCGCCAGTTCCGGCTCGAGCGGCGGATGTTCTGGCGCAATCCGAGCGCCGCCTTCTTCGGCGTCCTGCTGCCGCTGCTGCTGCTGGCGATCTTCGGCGCCGTCTTCTCCAACAACCAGCACGACCTGAACGTGATCGTGCCGGGCATCGCCGGCATGAGCCTGATGTCGGCGACCTTCACGTCGCTGGCCTACAACGTCACGACGCTGCGCGAGCGCGGCATCCTCAAGCGGCTGCGCGGCACGCCGCTGCGGCCGTCCGCCTACCTGGCGGGGCTGGCGTCGAACGCCGTCGCCAACGCGGCGCTGCAGCTGGCGCTGGTGATCCTCGCCGGCCGCTTCGTCTTCGGCGTGCCGTGGCCGCGCGACTGGGGCTCGCTGCTGATCTTCGCCGCCGTCGGCGTCGTCAGCTTCGCCTTCCTCGGCGTCGCGCTCTCGCACCTGATCCCGAATCCGGAGTCGGCGCCGGCCTACGTCAACGCCGTCTTCCTGCCGCAGATCCTGATCGCCGGCGTCTTCTACGACGCCAAGGACGCGCCGGCGCTGATCCGCGACGTCGCCGACGTGCTGCCGCTCAAGCACCTGGTGGACGGGCTCTCCGGCGCGATGATCGACGGCACCGGCGTCGGCGACCACGTCGTCGCGCTGCTCGTGCTGGCCGCCTGGGGCGCGGTCGGCGCGCTCTTCGCGGTCCGCGGCTTCTCCTGGGAAGCCCGCCGCGACTGAGTCGCTCACAACACGGTAACCAATACCCGCCGTGTGCAGGGAGAATCCGCCCTGATGCGGAATGGACGGCTGCTGTCCGCCGCCGGTGTCGCCGCCGCGCTCGTCGCGCTGGCGTGGCTCTGCCACGCCCGCAGCCACGAGCTCGCCGTCGCGCTGCGGTCGATCCCGCTGCCGGTCTCGGCGGCGCTCGTCGCGCTGCACCTGGCGACGCTGATCATGCGCTCGGAGGCCTGGCGGCTGGCGCTCGCGGCCGTCGACGACCGCGTCCCGCCGCGCACGGCGGTGCACGTGGCCAACGCGGGCGCGTTCGTCGCCGGCGCGTTCGAGTCGCACAGCGCGCTGCCGGCGCGCGTGCTGCTGCTGGCCAGGCTCGCGGGCGACCGCGCGCCGCGGCCGGCGCAGATCGCGCTCGCCGACGCGCCGATCTTCGTGCTCGAGCTGTGCCTGACCGCGGCCGTGCTGACGCTCGTCACGTCATACGCGGCCGTCCTGCTCGTGCTCGGCGTCGTCGCGGCGCTGCTTGGCCGCCACTTCAGCCGCCGCTTCCGCTCGGGCTCGCTCGCCCGCGGCTTGGCGGTGCTCGGCGACGGCCGCCGGCGCGCCGCGCTCGCCGCCTGGGTCGGCGCGATCACGGCGCTGCAGCTCGGCCGCGTCAGCCTGACGCTGGCCGCCTGCGGGCTGCCCGCCGGCGCGCACGCCGTCGGCGCGGCGTTCGCGGCGCTCGGCGCCTTCGGCCTGCTGCCGCTCGGCCCGAGCGCCCCGGCCGGCGCGACGATGGCGGCGGCCGGCACCGGCGGCCACGCGCTCGCGGCGGGGCTCGTGCTGGCCGCGACCTCTCTCAGCGCGGTGCTCGTCTACGGCGCCGGCGTCGCCGCCTTCGCGGCCGCGCGGGCGGCGCTCGGCGGGCGACGCTCGGCGCGCGCGGGCGCCGCGCTAGGCGACGAGGAAGGCCGGCGGCGGCGTGCCGGAGATCTCGGCCGCGACGTCGCGCAGCGGCCCGCGCTCCCACTCGTCGCGCAGCATGCCGTAGGCGACGACGTCGTAGCTCGCGTCGCCGTGCCGATGCCAGCCGCGCAGCACGCCCTCGCGCGTGAAGCCGACGCGCTCGAGCGCGGTCTGCGAGCGGCCATTGAAGGTGCTCGCCCAGGCCGTCAGGCGGTCCATGCCGAGCGTGCGGAAGGCGAGCGCGGCGACCAGCGCCTTCGCCTCGCGGTTGACGCCCCGCCCCCACCAGTCGCGGCCGAGCCAGGAGCCGACGGTCGCGCGGCGGTCGCGGCGCGCGAGCTCTGACAGGCCGGTGACGCCGATCGGCCCCGCCTCGTGGTGGACGACGAGGAAGTCGAGCAGCTCGCCGCGCTCGCGGCGGCCGGTGAGGCCGGCGATGTAGGCCTGCGGCTGCGCGAGCTCGGTGTACGGGCCCCAGGAGAAGAAGCGCACGACCTCCGGGTTCGAGGCCAGCTCGAAGAGGACTGGCGCGTCGTCGAGCGTCGCGTAGCGCAGCGAGACGGTCGGCCCGCGCAGCACGAGCGGGTCGCGCTCGTGGGCGGGCGCAGCGGCGGCGTCGGTGCTCACGCGCCCCGATCCTAGCCGCGCTCGCCGCGGCGTCAGATGTCGCTGCGCAGGAACTCGCGCTCGATGCCGTCGATCTTCGCCAGCCGCCGCTCGTGGCGCTCCTCGCCGCTGAAGCTGGCGGCGAGGAAGGCGCGGACGATGTCGGCCGCGAGCTCGGGGCCGACGACGCGGCCGCCGAGGCAGAGCACGTTGACGCTGTCGTGCTCGACGCACTGGTGCGCCGTGTAGGTGTCGTGCACGACGGTCGCGCGCACGCCGGGGAACTTGCAGGCGGCGACGGCCACGCCGGCGCCGGAGCCGCAGACGAGGATCGCGCGCTCGGCCTCGCCCGAGCGCACCGCCTCGGCGGCGGCGCGCGCCGAGTCCGGGTAGTCGACCGGCTCGCTGGACCAGGTGCCGAGGTCGACCGGCTCGTGGCCGGCGGCGACGACGGTCTCGATCACGAGCGGCTTCAGCGGGAAGCCGGCGTGGTCGAACGCGCAGGCGACCCTCACGGCGCCAGCTCGCCGGCGACCGCGTCCTGTGCCGTCGCGCCGCCGCGCTCCGCCGCGTGCTCCTGCGCCGCCAGCAGCGCCGCGCCGAGCACGCCGGCGCGCGGGCCGTGGCGCGCGACGCGGATCGTCGTCTCGACGCCGAGCCCCGGCACGACGTGGCGGAAGGCCGACTCGCGCGCCGGCTCGACCAGCAGGTCGCCGGCGTGCGAGACGCCGCCGCCGATCACGACCTCCAGCGGGTCGAAGGTGTTGATCGCGTTCGCGATGCCGATCCCGAGCCGCTGCCCGAGCACGCGCAGGCAGTAGACGCAGGCACCGTCGCCCGCCTGCGCGCCGGCGACGACGTCCGGCCCCTCGACGCTGCCGCTGCTGGCGCGGCGGTGGCCCAGGTAGGAGTCCGGCCACTTGTCGGCCGCGGCGCGCGCCAGCCGGTCCAACGCGCGGCCGGAGGCCAGCCGCTCGAGCGAGCCGTACTGCGGGAACGGCTCCAGCGCGCCGGCGTCGCCGCGCTCGAGGTCGCAGGCGATCAGCGTGTGCCCGACCTCGGCGGCCGACGTGCGGGCGCCGCGGTAGAGCCGCCCGCCGAGCACCCAGCCACCGCCGACGCCGGTGCCGATCGTGAACATCACGAGCTCCGGCGAGACCAGCCGGCCGCCGTCGTAGGCCTCGGCCAGCGCCGCGCAGGAGGCGTCGTTCTCGACGTGCACGGGCAGCCCGACGCGCTCGCCGAGCAGCGTCCGCAGCGGCACGTCGGCGAGCGGGATGTTGACGCTCGAGCGGATCCGGCCGGTCGCGAACTCGATCACCGACGGCAGGCCGATGCCGATCGCCCGCGTGTCCGGCGTGCAGGCCTGCTCGACCGCCTCGCTGAGCTGCGCCAGCAGCGCCTCCTGCGAGGACTGCTCGGTGTGGACGACGTGGTCGGCGCTGAACTCGCCGTCCTGCAGGACCGTGACGGCGATCTTCGTGCCGCCGACGTCGATGCCGATGAACTGGTCGCTCATGCGAGCTCCGCGGCCGCGGCGGCGTCGCAGAGGACGAGCAGCTCGCCGGCCTTCGGGCGCACCTGCGCGCTCGGCGACGCCGCGTCGGCGGGGTCGCCGAAGGCGCGCTTCATCGCGCCCGCCTTGTCGGCGCCGGTGACGAGGAAGACCGTCCGGCGCGCGCTGTTGAGCGCCGGCAGCGTCAGCGAGACGCGCGGGACGAACGGATCCCAGCCGGCGTGCTCGACGCCGACGACCAGCCGCGAGCGCTCCTGCAGCTCCGGCTTGCCGGGGAACAGCGACGCGCAGTGCGAGTCAGGGCCGAGGCCGAGCAGCATCAGGTCCCAGCGCGGGTCGCCACCGAGCCGCTCGCGCAGCTCCGCCTCGTAGCTCGCGGCGGCGATCTCCGGCCCCAGCTCGCCCTCGATCCGCATCACGTCGGGCCGCTGGTCCTCCGGCAGCCGGCGCAGCAGCGCGCCGTCGGCGAGGCCGAAGTTCGAGCGCGGGTCCTGCGGGCCGACGCAGCGGTCGTCGCTGAACCAGACCGTCGCGCCGCTCCAGTCGACGCCGCCCTTCGCCGCCTGCTCGTAGGCGCGGCGCGGCGTCGAGCCGCCGGTCAGCACGATCTGCCCGCCCGCCGCGGCGGCCTCGAGCAGCAGCTCGACGACGCGCGCGGCCGGGTCGTCGAGAACCTCGATCTCCACCGCCATGGCCTCATCCAACCCGGGCTCCGCGTGCGCACACGCGTCCGATTCGTCGTGTCGAACCCATGGCCTCATCCAACCCGGGCTCCGCGTGCGCACACGCGTCCGATTCGTCGTGTCGAACCCATGGCCTCATCCAACCATACGTTGCGCGAACGCGAGCGCCGGCCGGTAGGTCGGGTCGCGCAGCAGCGCCTGGCGGACGCCCTCGCCGAGGATGCCGCCCTCGCCGCGCGAGGCGCCCATCATCGTCCAGCCGAGCTCGCGGCCGTCGCGCTCGCGCCGCTGCGCCTTCAGGCCGCCGGGCGAGCGATCGAGCGAGATCGTCTGGCCCGAGGACGTCTCGATCGTCACGCCGGCGAGGCCCGGCGCGTTCTGGTCGACGGACTCCAGCCGCAGCTTGATGTCCTGCCTGCGCGTCGTCGCGTGCCCGCTCCAGCGGCCCTTGACGTTGGCCAGCTGATCCGGACGCCAGCCGAGCCGCGAGCTGAGCCAGCCGAAGAACAGCAGCGCCGAGGCCAGCGAGTCGTCGCGATGGCGCACGGTGACGCGGTCGATCGCGAACAGCTCCGGCCGCCGCGCCGGCGGGTCGAAGGTCGCCGCGACGCGCTCGCGCCAGGGCGTCGAGCGCAGCCAGGCGAGGTCGACCAGGTACATGTCCTCGGCCAGGCTCGAGGAGCGCGCCAGCGACGCGCGCACGTCCGGCTCGTCGAGCGAGTCCAGCAGCGCGATCTGCGCGCGCTCGCGCAGCGCGTCGATCGCCGCCGGGTAGCCGTGCGGCGACCAGACCATCGTCGCCAGGTCGCTGACCAGCAGCGGGTCGACGATCGTGTCGAGCGTCGGCAGGTGGCGCTCGCCGAGCAGCAGCTCGACGCGCTCGCGGCCGACCGCGATCGCGCCGGCGGCGGGCGCGTCGCGCGTGCCGATCGTCGCCCGCGCCGAGAGCTTCGTGCGGCGCGGCTCGACCGCGCAGATCACCAGCCGCGACGGGTGGTAGCGGCCGACGCGCTCGAGCCGGTTCTCGATCTCGCCGCGGAACTCGGCGTCGACGACGACGACCATGTTCATCACGCGCGCTGGGACGTACGCCCGCTCCTCCTTGTGGCGGACGGCGAAGAGGTGGCGCAGCGCCGCCTCGACGCGCGCGGGCGTGGTGTCGTCCTCGCGCCAGACGTCGTCCATGTCGTCCACGTCAGAGCCCTCGCCAGCGCCGCGGCGCGATCAGCTCGTTGGCGGCCTCCGGCCCCGCCGACCCGGACGCGTAGGTGTGCACCGGCGTCGTGCGGTCCTCGGCCCAGGTCTCGAGGATCGGGTCGATCAGCGACCACTGCGCGTCGACCTCGTCGTTGCGCGTGAAGAGCGTCGCCTCGCCGCGCATCGCGTCGAGGATCAGCCGCTCGTAGGCCTCCGGCGACTCGGACATGAACGCCGAGCCGTAGAGGAACTCCATGTTGACCGGCCGGATCCGCATCGTCGAGCCGGGGATCTTCGCCCCCAGCGAGAGCGAGACGCCCTCGTTCGGCTGCACCGTCAGGATCAGCTGGTTCGGCTGCACGCCGACCGAGCCCTGCGACTGGAACGCCAGGTGCGGCACCGGCTTGAGCTGGACCGCGATCTCGGTCACCTTGCGCGTCAGCCGCTTGCCGGTGCGCAGGAAGATCGGCACGCCGGCCCAGCGCCAGTTGTGGACCTCGAGCTTGAGCGCCGCGTAGGTCTCGGTGCGCGAGTCCGGCGGCACGCCGTCCTCTTCGTGGTAGCCGACCGCCGGCTCGCCCGCCTCGGTGCCGGCGACGTACTGCGCGCGGACCGTGCTCGCCAGCACCTCGTCAGGCGTCGGCGGCGTCATCGCGTGCAGCACCTTGACCTTCTCGTCGCGCACCTTGTCGGCCTCGAACGAGGACGGCGGCTCCATGCAGACCAGCGTCAGCAGCTGCATCATGTGGTTCTGCACGAGGTCGCGCAGCGCGCCCGCCTTGTCGTAGTAGCCGGCGCGCGTGCCGATGCCGATGTCCTCGGCCGCGGTGATCTGGATGTGGTCGATGTAGTTGCGGTTCCAGATCGGCTCGAACATGAAGTTCGCGAACCGGAACGCCATCACGTTCTGGACCGTCTCCTTGCCCAGGTAGTGGTCGATGCGGAAGACCTGGCTCTCGCGGAAGACGCCGGAGACGACGTTCTGCAGCTCGCGCGCGCTGCGCAGGTCGGTGCCGAAGGGCTTCTCGATCACGGCGCGCACGTCGACGTCGCTGTCGCGGTGCAGGCCGGCGGCCTTCAGCGCCTTCGTGATCACCGGGAAGAACTCCGGCGCCGTCGACATGTAATAGGCGCGGTTGAGCTTGCCGCCGTCCTCGTCGAGCGCGGAGACGAGCGCCGACAGCCGCACGTAGCCGTCGGCGTCGTCGAACGGGAAGCCGAGGTAGTGGATGCGCCCGATCAGCCCGTCGAGCACTGTCGCGTCAGGCGTCCGGCGCGAGAAGGACTGGATCGCCTCACGCGCCGCGGTGCGGAACTCGTCGTCGCTCTGCGCGCGGCGGGAGACGCCGATCAGGTTGAAGCGCTCGGGCAGCGCGCCCTCGTGCGCGAGGTTGTAGAGCGCCGGCAGCAGCTTGCGCCGCGCGAGGTCGCCGGTGGCGCCGAAGATGACGAGCGTCGTCGGCGGGACCGGCAGCCGCTCGAGCCCGCTGACGAGCGGGTTCTCGCCGAGCACACGCGGGTCCGGGCGGACGTCGATCGCCATCAGCCGTCCGCCTTCTTGACGGCGTGGCCGCCGAACTGGTTGCGCAGCGCCGCCAGCACGCGCGCGCTGTAGTCGCCGTTCTGGCGCGAGTAGAAGCGCGCGTAGAGCGAGGCGGCGAGCGCCGGCGTCGGCACGTCGTGCTCGATCGCGTCGGCCATCATCCAGCGGCCCTCGCCGGAGTCGTCGACGTAGCCCTTGAGCGCCTCGAGGTCGTTGCCCTCCTGCTCGAACGCGCGCTCGGCCAGCTCGCAGAGCCAGGAGCGCACGACCGAGCCGCGGTTCCAGAGCCCCGCGACCTGCTTCAGGTCGATCGGGAACTGCGAGCGGTGCATCAGCTCGAAGCCCTCGGCGTAGGCCTGCATCATCCCGTACTCGACGCCGTTGTGGACCATCTTCACGAAGTGGCCGGCGCCGGCCGGGCCGAAATGCCGCCAGCCGTCCGGCGGCGCCAGCACGGTGAGGACGGGCGCCAGCCGCTCGACGGCCTCGTCGTGGCCGCCGACCATCATGCAGTAGCCGACCTCCAGGCCCCAGACGCCGCCGGAGGTGCCGACGTCGACGTAGTGCAGGCCGGCGGCCTCCAGCTCGCCGGCGCGGCGCACGTCGTCGTGCCAGTTGGAGTTGCCGCCGTCGACGATCGTGTCGCCCGCGTCCAGCAGCGCGCGCAGCGAGGCGATCGAGCTCTCGGTGATCTGGCCCGACGGCACCATCAGCCAGACGGTGCGCGGGCGCTCGAGCTTGCCGACCAGCTCCTCGAGCGAGCCGGCGCCGACCGCGCCGTTGGCGACGGCCGCGGCGACCGCCTCCGGGCTCGGGTCGTAGGCGATGACCTCGTGGTCGGAGTCACGCCGGATGCGGTGGACCATGTTGCCGCCCATGCGGCCGAGTCCGACGAAGCCGATCTGCACTAGAGGCGCTCCTTGATCGAGTCGATGTCGCCGACGGTCACGCGCACCGCCGTCAGGCCGTGCGCGCGCAGGGTCTGAAGGTCGCCGTCCGCCTGGGCCTGGATCAGCGTCGTGAAGTCGAACGCGGCGCCGGGGACGGCGAGCGTCGTCTGCGGCTCGTCGACCAGCTGCAGGAAGCGGCCGATCGCCGGCCCGCCCTTGTGGAACTGGCCGGTCGAGTGCAAGAACCGCGGGCCGTAGCCCCAGGTCGTCGCGACGCGCGCGCGCTCGAGCAGCGCCTCGCGCAGCCGCGCGATCGCCGCCTCCGTCGCCTCCGAGTACGGCAGGTAGCCCATGATCGCGACGTAGGCCGGCGGCGCGAGCCCGTCCGTCAGCTCGCTCGGCTCGCCGTCGTCCAGCTGCGGCGCGCCCTCGGCGAGCACGCGGCTGGTGTTGTCCTTGGCCTCCTGCACGTTCGGCTGGTCGAACGGGTTGATCCCGAGCGCCCAGCCGGCGACGGCGACGGCGAACTCGGAGATGAAGAAGATCCGCCCCAGGTCCGCCGGCCCGAGCGCGTTGACGACGATCACCGGATGGCCGGCGTCGCGCAGCGCCGCGACCTTGGCGGCGTTGCCGGCGTCGCCGTGCGCGAGGTGCAGGAAGACGCGGTCGTCGCCGTAGGCCGCCGGCGCCAGCAGCGGCTCGTCGGCGATCGGCAGGATGCCGGTGCCGTGCTTGCCGGTCGACTCGGCGAACAGCTGCTCGGCCCAGATGCCGTAGGAGGCCAGCGGCGCGTCGGCGACGAAGGTCAGCTTGTCGCGGCCCCGGCGCGCGAGCTCGCCGAGGATCGCGCCGATCTCCAGGCCGGCGTTGGCGGACTGCTCGCGGCACTCGGCGGCCGCGGCGATGCCGGCGTCGAGCACCGTCGCGACGTCGATGCCGGCGAGCGCCGCCGGCACGATCCCGAACGGCGACAGCGCGCTGTAGCGGCCGCCGATGTCCGGGTCGCCGTGAAAGACGCGGCGGAAGCCGTTGTCGGCGGCCAGCTGCTCGAGCGACGTGCCGGGGTCGGTCACGGCGACGTAGTGCTCGCCGCCGCCCTGGCGCTCGTGGAAGGCCTTGAACAGCGAGTTCGGCTCGATCGTGCCGCCGGACTTCGAGGACACGATCATGATCGCCTTCGCGAGGTCGACGGCGTCCAGCACCGCGGCGATCTGGTCAGGATGCGTCGAGTCGAGCACGTGCAGCGTCAGGCCGCCGGCGGCGCCGAAGCTGCGGCGGAAGACCTCCGGCGCCAGGCTCGATCCGCCCATGCCGAGCAGGACCGCGTCCGTGTAGCCCTCCTCGCGCAGCTCCTGCGCGAAGGCCGCCAGCTCGTCCGCCTGCTCGCGCAGGCGGTCGGCGATGTCGAGCCAGCCGAGCCGGTTCGCGATCTCCGGCGTGCCCGCGGGCGCCCAGAGCGTCGCGTCCTTGGCCCAGATGCGCTCGACCACGCGCTCGTCGCGCGCGCTCTGCAGGCGCGCGGACACCGCGTCCGCATAGGGCGCGGGGACGTCCACTTCGATCGTCGTCACGTCGCTCATGCGCTTCCTCCTGCCCCGCCGTCGGATCGTCGCCGGGAAGCCTACGAGCCCGTGGTGCTCGCAGGCGTTCCCGGTCTCGGGTCGGTCACACGTTGGCGAGGACCGCGCGAGCGCGCTCGGCGACGGCGTCCGCCGTGATGCCGAAGTGCTCGTACAGCACCTTCGCCGGCGCCGAGGCGCCGAAGGTCGTCATGCCGACGACGTCGCCGGCGTCGCCGACCCAGCGGTACCAGGGCATCGGGCTGGCCGCCTCGACGGCGACGCGGGCACGGATCGCCGGCGGCAGCACGCTGTCGCGGTAGGCCTGGTCCTGCGCGTCGAAGCGATCCAGGCAGGGCACCGAGACGACGCGCACGCGCACGCCGCCCTCGCCCAGCTTCCAGGCCGCGTCGCGCGCGATCTGGACCTCCGAGCCGGACGCCAGCAGGATCACCTGCGCGTCCTCGACGTCGTCGAGCACGTAGGCGCCGCGCTCGATCGCGTCGTCCGGGATCTTCGCCGGGTCGATCACCGGCAGGCCCTGGCGCGAGAGCGCCAGCGCCGTCGGCGCGTCGGTCGCACGCAGCGCGAAGCGCCAGGCCAGCGCCGTCTCGTTGTAGTCCGCCGGGCGCACGAGGTTCAGGTTCGGCGTCGCGCGCAGATGCGCGAGGTGCTCGATCGGCTGGTGCGTCGGGCCGTCCTCGCCGAGCCCGATCGAGTCGTGCGTGTAGACGAACGTCGCCGGCAGCTTCATGAACGCGGCCAGCCGCACGGCGCCCTTCATGTAGTCCAGGAACTGCAGGAAGGTCGCGCCGTAGGAGCGCAGGCCGGACAGCGCGAGGCCGTTGACGATCGCGCCCATGCCGTGCTCGCGGATGCCGAAGTGCAGGTTGCGGTCGCCGTAGCTGCCCTCCTGCACGCTGCCGCCGCCGTCGATCAGCGTCAGCGTCGAGGGCGCCAGATCGGCGGCGCCGCCGACCAGCTCCGGCACGCGCTCGGCGAACCACTGGATCAGCTCGTTGGAGGCCTTGCGCGTCGCGATCGAGCCGGCGTCGGCGCCCTTGCGCGGCAGCCCCTCGTCCCAGCCGTCGGGCAGCCGGCGGGCGACGATCCGCTCCAGCTCGGCGGCCAGCTCGGGGAACTCGGCGCGGTAGGCCTCGAAGCGCTCGCGCCAGGCCGCCTCGAGCTGCTCGCCGCGCGGCACGGCGCGGCGGAAGTGCGCGAGCGCCTCGTCGGCGACGTAGAAGGGCTCCAGGCTCGGGTAGCCGTAGCCCTCCTTGGTCAGCTTGACCTCCTCCTCGCCGAGCGGCGCGCCGTGCGCGCCGGCGGTGTCCTGCTTGTGCGGCGCGCCGATCGCGATGTGGCTGCGGACGATGATCAGGCTCGGCCGGCCGACGACGGCCTGCGCGTCGGTCAGCGCGCGCTCGAGCCGGTCGAGCGCGAGATCCTCGCCGAGGTCCTCGACGTGCCAGCCGTAGGCGCGGTAGCGGGCCGCGACGTCCTCCGTGAACGAGAGCTCGGTGTCGCCCTCGATCGAGATGTGGTTCTGGTCGTAGAAGGCGATCAGCTTGCCGAGGCCGAGGTGGCCGGCGAGCGAGGACGCCTCGGAGGAGATGCCCTCCTGCAGGTCGCCGTCGGACGCGATCACGTACGTGTAGTGGTCGATCACGTCATGGCCGGGCTTGTTGAAGCGCGCGGCCAGCATCCGCTCGGCGAGCGCCATGCCGACGGAGGTCGAGATGCCCTGGCCGAGCGGGCCGGTCGTCGTCTCGATCCCGCGCGCGTCGCCGTACTCCGGGTGGCCGGCGCAGGGCGAGCCGAGCTGGCGGAAGCTCTCGATGTCCGCGAGCGTGATGTCCTCGTAGCCGCTCAGGAACAGGCTCGAGTAGAGCAGCATCGACGCATGCCCGGCGCTCAGCACGAAGCGGTCGCGGTTGACCCACTCGGGGATCGTCGGCGCGTGGCGCATGACCCGCGCGTAGAGCACGTAGGCCAGCGGCGCGAGTGCCATCGGCGTGCCCGGGTGACCCGAGTTCGCCTTCTGCACGGCGTCCATCGACAGCGTGCGGATCGTGTTGACGCAGAGCTCGTCGAGCGTCGTCGTGTCTTCGGCGACGGACACGCAGCCTCCCGGGATGTTGCACGTTGAACGGAGCGCCAGACGCTAGCGGGTGGACCGCGCGCGGGTGTGTACGGACCGTAAGGGGTGCCGCCGGGCGGCTAAGGGAAGCGCCGCGCGAGCACGGCGCGGACGCCCGATGTGGCGGCCCGATCTCAGCCGTAGCGTGCCTGCCATGCACCCACTCCTGATCACGATCATCACCAGCCAGCGCTCGGCCGAGCTGCGCGCCGAGGCCGAGCGCGTCCGCCGCGGCCGCCGCGGCCTGCGCCGGCGGCGCGCGCCTGCTGAGCCGTCCGGGCGCGCCCGCGAGCGCGTGCGCGTCGCGCCCGCGTGAGACGACCTCGCCCGCTGCCTACCCTTCAGGTATGGCCACTGAAATCGAGAAGACCGACGCCCAGTGGCGCGAGGAGCTGACGCCGGCGCAGTACGAGGTGCTGCGCCGCTCCGGCACCGAGCGACCCTTCACCGGCGCGTACTGGGACTGCCACGAGGACGGCATGTACCGCTGCGCGGCCTGCGGCGCCGAGCTGTTCTCCTCCGACACCAAGTTCGAGTCAGGCTCCGGCTGGCCGAGCTTCACCGAGCCGGCGGTCGCCGAGGCGGTGACCGTCGAGCGTGACCTCTCGCACGGGATGGTCCGCACGGAGGTCAAGTGCCGCCGCTGCGGCGGCCACCTCGGGCACGTGTTCGACGACGGCCCGAGCGACGCCGGCGGGCTGCGCTACTGCATCAACTCGGCGGCGCTGTCGCTCGCTCCGGCGACGGACGGCGACGCCGCCTAGCCGCACGCACGCGCCGGGCAGGCCCGAGTAGGCTGCCCGGCGCCGATGCGCGCGCCGGACCCACGCCCGAGCCTGGCGACCGTCGCGCGCGAGTGGGGCTGGATCGGCTGCACCGGCTTCGGCGGGCCGCCGGCGCACATCGCGCTGCTGCGGCGGCTCTGCGTCGAGCGGCGCGGCTGGCTCGGCGACGACGAGATGCAGGACGCGATCGCCGCCTGCAACCTGCTGCCCGGCCCGGCCTCGACGCAGCTCGCGATCCTCACGGCCTGGCGCGTGCGCGGCCCGCTCGGCGCGATCGTCGGCGGGCTGGCGTTCGTCGCCCCCGGCTTCGCCGCGATGCTGGCGCTCGCCGCGCTGTTCCTCGCCGGCAGTCCGCCGGACTGGATCCGCGGTGCCGGCGCCGGCGCCGGCGCGGCGGTCGCGGCCGTCGCGCTGCAGGCCGGCTGGTCGCTCGTGCCGGCGAGCTGGGCGCGCGGCCGCGAGCGCCGCGGCGGCCGCACGCGCTGGCTCGTCTACGCGGCGCTTGGCGCCGTCAGCGCGGCGACGGTCGGCCCCTGGCTCGTGCTCGTGCTGCTCGCCTGCGGCGCCTTCGAGCTGCTGCGCCGGCGCCGCGCCGCCGCGACCGCGGCCGGCGCGCACGGCTGGCCGCTGCTCGCCGCGGCGCTCGGCTCGGCCGGCGGCGGCATCGCCTGGGTCGCGCTGAAGGTCGGCGCGCTCTCCTACGGCGGCGGCTTCGTGATCGTGCCGCTGATGCAGGCCGACGCGGTCGACCGGCAGCACTGGATGACCGACGAGCAGTTCCTGAACGCCGTCGCGCTCGGCCAGGTCACGCCAGGCCCGGTCACGCACACGATCGCCGCGATCGGCTACGCGGCGGCCGGCGTGCCCGGCGCGCTGCTCGCGGCGGCGGTGGCGTTCGCGCCGTCGTTCACGTTCGTGCTCGCCGGCGCCGCGCACTTCGACCGGCTGCGCGCGCTGCCGGACGCGCGCGCGTTCCTCGACGGCGCCGGCCCGGCGGCGATCGGGGCGATCTTCGGCTCGGCGATCCCGCTCGCCGGCGCGCTCACGCACCCGTGGCAGTGGGCCGTGCTCGCGCTCGCCGCGGCCGCGCTGCTGGTCGCGCGCCGCGGCGTCGTCGCGACGCTGGTCGGCGCGGGCGCCGTCGGCGCGGCGCTCGCGCTGGCCGGCGTGTCCGTCTAGGCGCGCTCCAGCACGACGATCGGGATCTCGCGATCGGTCTTGCGCTGGTAGGCGTCGTAGTCGGGCCACTCCGCGATCATCGTCGTCCACATCGCCGGCTTCTCCGCCGGCGTCGCGACGCGCGCCGTGGCGGCGAAGCGCTCGGCGCCGACCTGGAGCTCGACCGCCGGCTCGGCCTCGAGGTTCAGGAACCAGGCCGGCGGCGTCGGCGCGCCGCCCTTGGACGCGACGATCAGGTAGTCCTCGCCCGAGCGCCCGTAGATCAGCGGCGCGATCCGCCGCTCGCCGGAGTGCCGCCCCTTGGTGGTCAGCAGCAGCGTGTGCGTGCCACGCCAGGCGTGGCCTTCCGCGCCATCGGTCTCGATGTAGCGCTTGACGTGCTCGTCGCCGTACAGGGTCATGGACGGCACGCTACTCGCTGTCCACGACGATCGAATAGGTCGCTGACGGAGCTTTCCTACCCTGGGCCGGATGCCCGCCGCCGCGACCCCCTCGTCCGCCGTCGCGGCGGCCGTCGCGGTCGCCCGCGCGCACGGGCTGCGCGTGACCGAGCCGCGCGTGCTGCGCGAGCGCCTGAACGTGCTCGTCCACCTGCGGCCTACGCCCGTGCTCGCGCGCGTCGCCGGCACGATCGCCGACGTCCGCAAGGGCGACGAGTGGCTGCGCCGCGAGCTCGGCGTCGCGGCCGCGCTGGCCGCCGCCGGCGCGCCCGCCGTCGCGCCGAGCGCCGAGCTGCCGCCCGGCCCGCACCGGCACGACGGCCACACGCTGACGTTCTGGACCTACGTGCCCGGCACCGGCGAGCCGGTCGACCCGGCGGCCGCCGGCGCGGCCCTGCGCGACTGCCACGCCGCGCTGCACGACCTCGGCGGCTCGCTGCCGGTGCTCGGCCACCTGACCGAGGCCGAGGCGCTGCTGGCCCGCCTGGCCGCCGAGGGCGCGCTCGACCACGCCACCGCCGACCGGCTGCACGAGCGCATCGAGGAGACGTCGTCGCTGCTGCGCACGCTGCGCGCCCCGGTCCAGGTGCTGCACGGCGACGCCCATCTCGGCAACGTCCTCGGCACGCCCCGCGGCCCGCTCTGGAACGACTGGGAGGACACCTGCCTCGGCCCGGTCCACTGGGACGCCGCCTGCCTCGTCGCGGCCGCGCGCGTCAGCGGCCGCGACGTCGAGCGCGCGCAGGCGGCGCTGCGCGCGACCGGGATCGCGGTCGACCCGGGCGAGCTCGCCCTCTACGTCGACGCGCGCACGCTGCAGGGCGCGATCTGGGCGGCCTTCGTCGAGCGCAGGCACGGCCGCAGCGGCGACACCGCGGCCCGGATCGAGGCGGCGGCGAGGCGCCACGACGGGGGGTGACCGTCGTGACGCCCACGTGTCGCCGCGCTGAACCTAGGCAGAAAGCGCGGCCGACTCCAGCTCGCCCGCCTGCGCCGCGCGCGCGTGCTCGCGGCTCGCGCGCGAGGAGATGACGAGGAAGGCCAGCACGGCGCCGGCGACGGCGACGACGGCGGCGACCGTCAGCGCCTCCGCGAAGCCCTGCGTCAGCGCCGAGGGCAGCGCCACGCCGTCCTTCGTCAGCGCGGCCGTGTGCGAGTTGGCGATCGTCGCCAGCACCGCCAGGCCGAGCGCGCCGCCGACCTGCTGCGAGGTGTTGATCAGGCCCGACGCGAGCCCCGCCTCGTGCGGCTCGACGCCGGCGACCGCGGCGACCGTCATCGGCACGAAGACGAAGCCGAGGCCGAGCGCGACGAAGATCGACGGGCCGAGCACGTCGCCCAGGTAGGAGCCGCCCGCCGAGATGCGCGAGAACCAGAACAGCCCGACGGCGGTCAGCAGCAGCCCGGCGATCAGCACCGGCTTGAAGCCGTAGCGCGTCACCAGGCTCGAGGCGAGCCCGGCGCTGACGACGATGCCGCCGGCCAGCGGCAGGTACGAGAAGCCGGCCTTCAGCGCGTCGTAGCCGAGCACCTGCTGCATGTAGAGCGAGACGAAGAAGAAGGTCGAGAACAGCGCCAGCGAGACGAGCACGCCGATCGCGTTGATGCCGGTGATCGTCCGGATCCGGAAGATCCCCGGGAACGGCACCAGCGGCGACCTGGCGCGCAGCTCGATCAGCACGAAGGCGGCGATCAGCGCCAGCGCGCCGCCGAGCTCGGCGAGCGTCTGCGTCGCGCCCCAGCCGACGGTCGAGGCGCGCACGAGCGCGTAGACGAGCAGCGACAGCCCGGCCGTGATCGAGACGGCGCCGGCGACGTCGAAGTGGCGCGGCCCCTCGTTGCGGCTCTCGGGCAGCAGGCGCGGCGCCAGCGCCGCCGCGGCGAGGCCGATCGGCACGTTGACGAACAGCACCCACTCCCAGCCGGCCCACTCGGTCAGCATGCCGCCGAACAGCACGCCGGCGGCGGCGCCCGAGCCGGCGACGGCGCCCCAGACGCCGAGCGCCTTGTTGCGATCGGCGCCCTCGGCGAACAGCGTCGTGACGAGCGAGAGCGCGGCGGGCGAGACGAGCGCGGCGCCGAGGCCCTGGACGGCGCGCGCGACGATCAGCCAGAGCTCGCTCTGCGCGAGGCCGCCGGCCAGCGAGGCGAGCGCGAACAGCGTCAGGCCGACGATGAACAGCCGCCGGCGGCCGAGCAGGTCGGCCAGACGACCGCCGAGCAGCAGGAAGCCGCCGAACGTCAGCGTGTAGGCGTTGACGACCCACGAGAGGTCGTCCTGGGAGAAGTGCAGCGCCTTGCCGATCGACGGCAGCGCGACGTTGACGATCGACGCGTCGAGGACGACGACGAACTGCGCGGCCGCGAGCAGCACGAGCGCCAGCCAGCGGCGGTCAGTGGTGTCTGAGGTCATGTGGGGAGGACTCCGAGCGAGGTTCGCGGGCTAAACTGGAAGCGGAACTTCGGTTCCATCTCGACGAGATGATACGGAGTTGTGGTTCCGGATGTCAAGGCCTAGGCTCTGCCCATGACGAAGGTGGCCGGTCGCCCACTGCGCGCCGACGCTCGACGCAATCGCGAGCGGGTGCTCAACGCCGCGCGCGAGGTCTTCAGCCGCGAGGGCATGGACGCGCAGATCGACGACGTCGCCCGGCAGGCCGCCGTCGGCGTCGGCACCGTCTATCGGCACTTCCCGACCAAGGACGCGCTGATCCAGGCGCTCGCCGAGGACTCGCTCGAGCGCGTCGCCGACGCCGCCCAGGCGCAGCTCGAGCGCGAGGACTGCGACGCCTTCGAGGCCTTCGCGCAGGCGCTCTGGAACGGCGCCTCGATCTTCGCGCTCGACCGCTCGCTCTGCGAGCTGATGGTCTCCGTCCCCGGCACGCCGGCGATGGAGCCGACGACCGCGCAGCGGCTCGACACGACGGTCGGCGAGCTGCTGCGCCGCGCCCAGGCCGAGGGCAGCGCGCGCGCCGACCTCGTGCTCGACGACGTCGGCATGGTGATGTGCGGGATCGGCGCCGCGACGCGCAAGCAGCACATCTGCGCCGACGCCTGGAAGCGGCACCTGTCGATCGTCATCGACGGCATGCGCTCCGAGGGCGCTCGGGCGCCGCTGCCGACGAGTCTCTGCGAGCCGCCCGAAGCCTAGGCTGTGGGGCATGACCGCCCCGCAAGCCACCACCGACGATCCCGAGCTCGAGCAGGTCAGCTGGGACCTGAGCCACCTGATCGACGGCGCCGCCGATCCGCAGGCCGCCGTCGACGCGCAGCTCGCCGAGGCCCAGCGCCGCGCCGACGCGTTCGCCGCGACCTACGCGGGCAAGGTCGCCGGGCTCGACGGCGCCGGGCTGATCGCGGCGATGCGCGAGCTGGCCGAGATCGAGGACCTGGCCGGGCGCGCCGGCACCTACGCCAGCCTCTCCTTCAGCGTCGACACGTCCGATCCCGCGCGCGGCGCGCTGATGCAGCGCGTCGAGGAGAAGGGCACGGCGATCGGGACGGCGCTGCTGTTCTTCACGCTCGAGTGGGCGGCGCTCGACGACGCGACCGCCGACGCGCTGCTGGCGACCGAGGGGCTCGACTTCGCGCGCCACCACCTGCGCACGGCGCGCCGCTACCGGCCGCACCTGCTGAGCGAGCCGGAGGAGAAGATCCTCGCCGAGAAGGCGCTGTCGGCCTCCAGCGCCTGGGTGCGGCTGTTCGAGGAGCAGACCGCCTCGCTGCAGGTCGACATGGGCGACGGCGAGCCGATCGCGCTCGAGGTCGCGCTCTCGCGCCTCTTCTCGCCCGAGCGCGAGGTCCGCCGCGACGCCGCCGAGCGCGTCAGCACGGCGCTGCAGGACGGCCTGCGCACGCGCGCCTTCGCGCTGAACACGCTGCTCGCCGACAAGGCGACCGACGACCGGCTGCGCAAGTTCCCGAACTGGCTCGCGTCGCGCAACCTCGCCAACGAGGCGTCCGACGAGTCGGTCGCGGCGCTGATCGAGGCCGTCCGCGGCCGCTACGAGCTGCCGCGCCGCTGGTACCGGCTGAAGGCGCAGCTGCTCGGCGTCGAGCGGCTCGCCGACTACGACCGGATGGCGGCGGTCGTCGCCGACTCCGAGCAGGTCGCCTGGCCCGAGGCCAAGCGGATCGTGCTCGACAGCTACCGGTCCTTCTCGCCCGAGCTCGGCGCGATCGTCCAGCGCTTCTTCGACGAGCGCTGGATCGACGGCCCGGTGCGGCCCGGCAAGCGCGGCGGCGCCTTCTGCTCGTACGGCACGCCGAGCGTGCATCCGTACGTGATGCTCAACTACACCTACCTGCGCCGCGACGTGCTGACGCTCGCGCACGAGCTCGGCCACGGCGTGCACGCGGCGCTCGGCTCGAGCCAGGGCATCTTCCACATGGCGACGCCGCTGACGCTGGCCGAGACGGCGAGCGTGTTCGGCGAGACGCTGGTCTTCGGCCGGCTGCTCGAGAGCGCGCCGACGCCGGAGTCGCGCCTGTCGCTGCTGGCCGAGTCGATCGAGGGCTCGATCGCGACGGTCTTCCGCCAGGTCGCGATGAACCGCTTCGAGCAGCTCGTGCACACGAGCCGCCGCGAGCAGGGCGAGCTGTCGATCGAGCAGATCGGCGACCACTGGGCGGCCTCGCAGGAGGAGCTGCTCGGCGACGCCGTCGAGGTCACCGACGGCTACCGCAGCTGGTGGTCCTACGTCCCCCACTTCGTCGCCACGCCCGGCTACGTCTACGCCTATGCCTACGGCCAGCTGCTGGCGCTGGCGGTCTACGGCCGCTACGAGCAGGAGGGCGAGGCGTTCGTGCCGGCCTACCTGGAGCTGCTGCGCTCGGGCGGCTCCAAGAGCCCCGAGGAGCTCGGCGCGATCGTCGGCGTCGACCTCGCCGACCCGGGCTTCTGGGATCGCGGCCTGGACCTCGTCGAGCGCCAGCTGAGCGCGGCCGAGGCGGCCGCGCGCGAGACCAGCCGGGTCGCCTAGCCGGGCTCGACCACGGCGCGGAGCACGCGCAGCGGACGCGAGCGTCCCTTTCTCGTACCGAAGGCGCACGACTTTCCGACAGGGCGTCAGAAAACCGCCGTCCGCCACGTTAGTCTGAAAGACGGTGTTTAGCGGAGAGACGTACGACAACGGTGTTCTGCGCGATTTCGGAGCGCGTATCCGCACCCTTCGGCGCGAGCGCGGGATGACGCTCAAGGGGCTCGGCCGCCTGGCCGGGCTCTCGCATCCCTTCCTCAGCCAGGTCGAGCGCGGACTCGCCCGCCCGAGCGTCTCCTCGGTCGGCCGGATCGCCGCCGCGCTCGACGTCCCGGTCGCCCAGCTGTGGGCGCCGGCGCGGCGCTCGCAGGACGTCCGCCTCGTGCGCCGCGACGAGGGCGCGACGGCGATGCTGCAGGGGCAGCTGCTGCGCGACCTGGTCGCCGACCCCGCGGCGCTGAGCGTGCGCGAGTGGAGCGGCGGCACGCGCCAGTGGCCGGCGGAGCTGAACGTCATGCCGGGCGCGCTGCTCGTCTACGCCGCGCGCGGCGGCATCGACGTCGACCTCGACGGCGTCGTCTACGAGCTCGCCGAGGGCGACGCGCTCGTCTTCGACGGCGAGGTCCCGCACCGCTTCCGCCGCCGCGGCGGCCCCTCGACGCGCGCGCTCGTCGTCACCAGCGGCGCCTGACGCGCCCGGGCGGCCGGCCTCTCGTCGGCGCCGGCACCGCCCAGCCGCCGGGCCTCGGCTGGATCTGCCTACGGACGGAAGCCGAGATCGTCCGGCGGCGCCTCGCCGGCGAGCAGCGCCGTGGCGGCGCGGCGCAGCGCCGCGCCGGCGACGCCGAGCAGCCCGGGGCCGTAGCTGATCCGCGCGACGCCGGCCTTCGCCAGCTCGGCGCGCGTCGGTCCGCCGGCGCCGGCGAGCACGCTGATCGGGCCGCCCATCCCGCGCGCCAGCGTCGCGATCGCGTCGAGGTCGGCGAGGCCGGGGACGAAGACGCAGTCGGCGCCGGCGGCGAGGTAGGCGCGGCCGCGCTCGAGCGCGGCGGCGACGCGCGCCGCCGGCTCGCCGACCTGCGCCAGGAAGACGTCGGTGCGGGCGTTGATCACGACCGGCACGCCGGCGACGCTGCCGGCCGCGCGCGCCAGCGCCACGCGCGTCGCGTGCTCGTCGATCGGCCGCACGCCGCCGGCGGCGTCGCCGTCCTCGAGGTTGCAGCCGACGGCGCCGGCCGCGATCGCCGCGGCGACCGTCGCGCCGGCGTCGGCGTAGCCGCGCTCGAGGTCCGCCGTCACCGGCAGCTCGCCGGCCGCGCGGACGACGACCGCGATGCTCGCGAGCATCGCGTCGAGCGTCAGCTGCTCGCCATCGGGCAGGCCGTGCGCGGCGGCGATCGCCCAGCTCGCGGTCGCGAGCGCGGCGCAGCCCGGCGCCGCGGCGACGACGCGCGCGCTCGCCGCGTCCCAGACGTTCGCCAGCACCAATGGATCACCGGGCCGGTGCAGCTCGCGCAGCCGCTCAGCCCTCTCGCGTGCGGTCATGCCCACAGTGTCGCGAATCGCTCGTGCCGGCCGTCGGCGGCGCGCCGATCGACCAGCGCGGCGCGGCGGGCCTGCGCAGCGCGCTGCGCCCGGACTGACGGCCGCCCGCGCGCGTCTGCGGCCGGGCCGACGCGCTAGCCGCGCCGGCGCAGGCGGTGGACGGCGCCGCTCGGCAACTGCGCGGCCGGGCGCGGCTCGTCGTCGAACGCGTCGGCGATCGCGGTGAAGAAGGCGGCCGCGGCCGGCCGGCCTGGGTCGGCGAGCCAGATCTCGCCGTGCGGCGCGAGCAGGCGCGGCAGCAGCGGCGCGAGCGCCTCGCCGTTGCGCGCCTCGTAGAGCACGTCGGAGGCGAGCACGACGTCCCACGGCGCCTGTTCGAGCAGCGCCGCCGGCTCGCTCCAGGAGCAGACGAGCGTGTCCAGCGCGATGTCGTTGCGCTCGGCGTTGCGCGCCAGCAGCGCGACCGCGTCGGGCGCCCAGTCGGTCGCCAGCACGCGACCGCCGGCGCGGGCCGCGGCCAGGCTCGGCAGTCCGAGCCCGCAACCCAGCTCCAACGTGCGCGCGCCGTGCAGCGCGCGCGATCCGATCGCCTGCGCGAGCGCGAGCGCGCTCGGCCACAGCTCCGCCCAGTAGGGCAGGAACTCCTCGTGCTCGAACGCCGCCTCGCTGAGCAGCGCCTCGCTGTCGCGCGGGCGCAGCAGCTCGAGGTCGTGTCCGGCGACCGCGACGACCTCCTCGACCAGGTCCTGCATGCCGCCGCGTCGACCCCGCGCCGCAGGCTACTTGTAGCGATAGACGATCCGGCCGCGGTTGAGGTCGTACGGGGAGACCTCGACGCGGACCTTGTCGCCGGGCAGCACGCGGATGCGGAAGCGCCGCATCTTGCCGGCGAGGTGCGCGAGCAGCTCGTGGTCGTTCTCGAGCTTGACGCGGAACAGCAGGTTCGGAAGGGCCTCGGTGACCTCTCCGTCGATCTCGAGCTTCTGCTCTACCGCCATGGGCATCGTCCTCTCTTGTGGGCACACGGGAGCCGGCGGCGTCCCGTCCGCGAGCGGACTGCCGTTCGGCGCAACCTCTCCAGGATAGAGCTCAGGCCGCGACCATCCAGCCGGCCAGCTCCTCGTCGTCGTGCAGGCGCCCGAGCGCCGCCGCCTCGAGCTGGCGCACGCGCTCGGGCGACAGCCCGACGACGCTGCCGACGTCGCCGAGCGTGCGCTGGCCCTCGCCGTCGAGGCCGTAGCGCATCCGCACGACCGCGCGGTCGCGGTCGTCGAGGCGCTCGAGCGACTGGCGGATCGCACGCCGGCGCGCCGCGGCCTCGGCGATGTCGAACGGCTGCGTGTCGTCCTCGCGCGCGATCACGTCGCCGAGCCGCGAGCCGCCGTCGCCGATCGGCGCGTCGAGCGAGGCGACCGTCGCGTTGGCGCGGCGCACGCGCTCGACCGCCTCCTCCTTCATCCCGGCCGCCGCGGCCAGCTCGGCGAGGCTCGGCTCGCGCCCGCCGCGCTCGAGGATCGAGCGCTCGGCGCGCGCCAGCCGATCCGCCTCCAGGTGCTGCGGCGCCGGCAGCCGCACCATCCGGCTCGTGCTCGCCAGCGCGTGCGTGATCGCCTGACGGATCCACGGCACCGCGTAGGTCGAGAAGCGCGTGCCGCGGCGCCAGTCGTACTTCTCGGTCGCGCGGATCAGCCCGACGACGCCCTCCTGCAGCAGGTCCTCCATCGGCAGCCCGCGCCCGACGTGGCGGCGCGCGACGGAGGCCACGAGCCGCAGGTTCGAGGACACGAGCCGGTCTTTGGCCGCGAGGTCGCCGCGCTCGATGCGGCGCGCGAGGCGCCGCTCCTCGGCGGCGGTCAGAAGGGGGTGCTCGGCGAAGGCGCGCTCACTCGTCATCGGGACCAGTCCTGGGTTGCTGCGAACGACAGACCGGAAATCATACGCTTGTTTCAATCACGGCCAACAGATGTACCAGTACCCCTCCGGCGGTAGGGATAACCGGAGGCGGAGGTCAGGCGCTGAGCGCCGGCTCGCTCGCCGGCGCGCTGAGGCCGGCGGCGAGGAAGCGGACGAGCCGCGCGCGCAGCTCGGCGCGGGCGTCGTCGGCGGGATTGCAGGCGACGCGCTCGAAGCCGCCCGTCAGCTGGAAGCCGACGACGGCGAAGATCGAGCGCATACGCAGCCACAGCTCCTCGCGGCAGACGCCGGGGACGGCGCGCTCGAGCATCGACAGCTGCCGCGCCTGCGCGTCGCTGACCTCCTGCTTGACGAGCACGCGCATCTCGCGGTCCGGATCGACCAGCAGGCGCCCGAAGAGCCGCAGCACGCGCGCGTCGGGATCGGCGAGCAGGCGCTCGATCAGCGGCCCGATGATCGCGTCGACGATCTCCTCGACCGTCGGCTCGCCGCGCCGCTCGAGCGCGTCCAAGCGGCGCGTGCGCTCCTCGACGATCGGCTCCAGCGCGCGGTGCATGACCGCCTCCAGCAGCGCCTGCTTGGAGCCGAAGTAGTAGTTGACGGCGGCGATGTTCGCGCCCGCCGCCGCCGTCACGGCGCGCATCGTGGTCGCCTGGAAGCCACGCTCGGCGAACAGCTGCTCGGCCGTGTCCAGCAGCCGCTGACGCGTCGTCTCGGTTGAGTCGCACAACATGTCGCCGCCTTCGAGTCTAAGTCGGCCCGCGTCGATTCGGCAAACCGGCCGGCGGCCCGGCGAGGCCGCGCGGCGCGGACCCAGTCCTTATCCTGGCGGCCGTGAACGCTGGTACACGCGATCTCGAGCGCGCTGCCGCGGCGCTCGCGACGCGCATCCCCGAGCCGCTGGCCGTCTTCGCCCGGCTCGCCTACAACTACCGCTGGGCCTGGACGCCCGGCGGCGCGGAGCTGTTCGCGGCGATCGACCCGCAACGCTGGGAACGCGTCGCCGAGAACCCGGTGCGACTGCTCGAGGAGGCCGACGCCGACCGGCTGGCCGCCGCCGCGCGCGACGACGACCTGCTGCGGCGCGCCGCCGAGCTCGAGCGGACGGTGCAGGCCGACCTGGCACGCCCGCCACGCCCCGGCAAGGCGACACCGGAGCGCCCGATCGCCTACTTCTCGGCCGAGTACGGCGTGCACGGCTCGCTGCCGATCTACTCGGGCGGGCTCGGCGCGCTGGCCGGCGACTACCTGAAGGAGGTCTCCGACCGCGCCCTGCCGCTGGTCGCGGTCGGCCTGCTCTACCGCGGCGGCTACTTCCGCCAGCGGATCGACCGCGGCGGCTGGCAGCACGAGTACTGGGTCGACACCGACCCGGAGCGGCTGCCGGCGGCGCTCGTGCGCGGCGACGACGGCCGGCCGCTGACCGTCAGCGTGCCGATCGGCGCCAGCGACGTGACGGCGCAGATCTGGCGCGTCGACGTCGGTCGCGTGCCGCTGCTGCTGCTCGACGCCGACCGGCCCGAGAACGACGACGTCGGCCGCTGGATCACGTCGCGGCTGTACATCGGCGACGAGGACCTGCGGCTCGCGCAGTACGTGCTGCTCGGCGTCGGCGGCGTGCGCGCGCTGCGGGCGCTCGGGATCGACCCGGGCATCGTGCACCTGAACGAGGGCCACGCGGCCTTCGTCACGCTCGAGCTGGCGCGCCAGGCGGGCGGCACGCTCGACGAGGGACTGGCGAGCGCGCGCGAGCGCACCGTCTTCACCACGCACACGCCGGTGCCGGCCGGCAACGACACCTACTCGGCGGCGCAGGTCGAGGGCGCGCTGGAGCGGATCGCCGCGGCGCTCGGCGTCAACGCCGAGGCGATCGTCCGGCTCGGCCGCACCAACCTCGACGAGAGCGCGGAGCCGTTCGGCGTGACGCAGTTCGCGCTGCGCACGAGCCGCGCCGCCAACGGCGTCAGCCGCCGGCACGGCGAGGTCGCGCGCGAGATGTGGCAGGCGCTGTGGGCCGACCGCGACGTCGACGACGTGCCGATCGACTACGTCACCAACGGCGTGCACATGCCGACCTGGCTCGGCACGCCGATGCGCACGCTGCTCGACCGCCACCTCGGCGCCGGCTGGCTCGACCGCGCCGCCGACCCGGCGACCTGGGCGCCGGTCGCCGACATCCCGGCGGCCGAGCTGTGGGCGACGCGGCGCGCCCAGCGCGGCCAGCTGATCGACTACGTCCGCCGGCGCGCCGTCGGCGACCGGCTGGCGCGCGACGAGGCGCGCGACTACGCGCTCGCCGCGACGGCGTTCGACCCCGACGTGCTGACGCTCGGCTTCGCGCGCCGGCTGGCGACCTACAAGCGGCTCGACCTGCTGCTGCAGGACGCCGAGCGGGCGCTGCGGCTGGTCGCCGGCGACCGTCCGGTGCAGCTGCTGCTGGCCGGCAAGGCGCACCCGCGCGATGACGACGGCAAGCGGCTCGTGCAGCGGCTGTTCGCGTCCAAGGACGCGCCGGGCTTCGCCACGCACGTCGCCTACTTGGACGACTACGACCTGCGCATGGCCGCCTGGCTCGTGCGCGGCTGCGACGTCTGGATCAACCTACCGCGGCCGCCGCTGGAGGCGTCCGGCACGTCCGGCATGAAGAGCGTCGTCAACGGCGGGCTGCACCTGTCGGTGCTCGACGGCTGGTGGGCCGAGGGCTACGACGGCGCCAACGGCTGGGCGCTCTCGGGCGACGTCGACCCCGATCACGGCGCGCAGGACGCGCGCCACGCCGCCGAGCTGTTCCGGCTGCTCGAGGAGGAGGTCGCGCCGGAGTTCTACGAGCGCGATGCCAACGGCATCCCGGTCGCCTGGGTCGAGCGCGTGCGCGCGTCGCTGCGGACGCTCGGGCCGCAGTTCGGCGCCGGCCGCATGCTGCTCGACTACGAGCGCCGCAGCTACTGAGCGACGGCACCGAGCCGCTGCTGCGCGTCGTCCCGCGCCGGGACGACGCGCCCGCGGCGGCCCGCGGCGCCGGCCGCCGGCGCGCGGCGCGCTCGGCGGCTCCTGGCGCCGGCGGTCGGCCCGCCGCGCCGCGTGCTCGTCGCTAGGGACCGATCACCGTCGCCGCCGGCGCCGGCGTCTCGGCGCTCGCCGCGGGCGTCGACGTGGCGGTCGGGCTCGCCGTCGCGGTCGCGGTCTCGGTCGGACTGACCGTCTCGGTGGCGCTCGGCGTCTCGCTCGGCACCGCCGTCGGCGCGACGGACGGCACGGGCGTGACCGACGGGATGCCGCCGGCGGGCAGCCGCTGGTCGATCTCGGTGCGGATGTCGTCGAACTCGCGCTGGATCGTCTCGACGCGGTCATCGACCTGGTTCTCGACGTGGGTGCCGACGACGATCAGCAGCGCGGCGACGCCGGCCAACGTGATCACGACCGCGCCCGCGAGCATCCACGCGAACGCCGGCAGCGCCTGCCGGCGGAAGCGCGCGCGGCAGTACGGACAGCGCGATCCCGTCGCCCACGAGATGCGCGCGCACTTCGGACATACGCGCTGCGGGGGCGCGCCGACAGATCCCTCCATGCCCACAGCCTAGGAGGAGCGCGCGCGCCGGCTAGTGTCGTGTCAGGCAATGTTGGCCTCGTTGTGGCAGGGAGCGTTGTTATGGATCGCGAGTCCCTGTGCTGTCGGTTCGGCGGCGCGAGGGAGCGATCATGGCGGCGAGGGTGCGGGTCC
>Ga0153956_1000083_pt1 | contig 119474 bp, 124 predicted proteins | sample TSFL040MetaG_FD_104704 | JGI IMG/M metagenome (GOLD analysis project Ga0153956, IMG submission 104704) | Attine ant fungus gardens microbial communities from Florida, USA - TSFL040 MetaG | ecosystem: Host-associated > Fungi > Mycelium > Unclassified | place: USA: Florida, Wekiwa Springs... | reverse complement strand
GGTCAGAACCGTCGCTTCAACGACACCCGTAGGGTTCGCCCGAGGAAATCCTGATCGTCCCTCGCGTAGCCCGGCGCCGCCCGTCCATCTCCGAGCCGGGCCTTGGGTCTCGCATCCATCAGGTTCACCACCCCGAGCTCGATCTCCGCGCCGACGCCCCGCCGAGCGGGCCCTTGCCCGGTTGCGTCCGCGAGGGCGCGCTGTAGGCGGTACGAGAGCCTCAGGTCGATGGTCCCCAGCGCGTCGACCTTGAGGTCGTCGGGGCCGTCGCGCCCGCTGTCGCGGCGGATCCGATAGCCGCTGCGCCACAGGGTCGTGGCGTTGAAGCCCCAAGGCCCCCTGCGCCCATCGACGCTGATGGTCACCTGGTGGGCCGCCTCGCCGCCGCCGTCGCCGGTCAGCCGGTCCATGCGCGGGAGACCGGCATGGATGACGACCTCATCGCGAAGCCGCCAGGTATGGGTCAGGGTGACGCGGACGATATCCCCTGCGGGCGGCCCGGCTTTCGCCGGAGGCCGCAACGTGAAACCCAGGTTCGAGGACAGGGTGTCGCTGGTGGCGGCCTGCAAGTTGATCGGCCGCTGATCCAGGCCCACGAGCCTGCCGGCGCCATCCCGGATGAAGCGATCAGGGAATGCCGCCTCGAGCTCAGGCGTCGGCGTCGGGAAGACGCTGATACCGTTCATCGCGGTTTGGTGGACGAAGTTCGCGGCGGCCGTGAATCCCGAGGGGCCGAACGGTCCAAGCGAAGCGTTCAAGCCGTACTGCTGCAGGCGAGGCGCTGTCAAAGCCGGGTTGCCGCCGCGAAGGGGGAGGACCTCGCTCGCCTGGCCGGTGACGAAGTCGTAGACCATGGTGGGCGTCCCATAGGTCAGGGGCCCAAACCGCTGCGTGTCCGAGACCGCTTCGGTGGCGCGCGACCAGGTCCCATTGACGTGGACCTTCATCGATGGCGACCAGGACAGCGAGGCGTTGAGCCCGTCTCCGCTTCCCGCCCCGCTGTCTCGCACCTGGCCGCCCAGGTTGAGGACGACCTGACCGATCGCCTTCGCCAGTCCCCTCGCGTCCGGTGTTAGCTGAGCCAAGGGCAAGCTCAGAGCGCCGACAGCTTCCCGGTCGGCCGCGTTTGTCGATGCGCGGGCCTGTTGTGTCTCGGTGATCGCCTGCAGGCGGGCATATCGGCCGGAAAGATTGAGCACGACCGCGCCGGCAGGAAGGTCGAAAAGCCGCCGATTGACCTGGCCACGTGCTGCGATGGCGTCGTTTTGGGATTTGGTAGCCGCATAGCCCTGCTGGGTTTGCCCGCTGATGTCCGCGTCCAGGCCGATCTGGGTCGACCAGCCTCGAACCTGACCGCTGAGGCCGACGGTGGCGCTGAAGCTTTCGAGCTTGCGGCGAGTGGACGCCGGCAGGCCCTGAACCGAAGCGACCTGGGCGGTCTGGTCGAGCCGGCCGGTGGCGCTGAAGCTGGTTGACCAGTCGCCCAGCGGCCGGCTGAGATTGAGGTTGGCGTTGAGGGCGGAGTCTTCGGGGCGCAGGGTCGTCGCCGGGGTGGTCGGCGTACTGAGATCCTCCCGGTCCCCTGCGCGCAGCGCCGATTGCCTCGACACCCGCAGCCCGGCTTGGCTCGTCTTCTCCTCAGAGATGGCCCCACGCCGCAGGTCCGCACTGGTTTCCGCCGTCCCGCCTGCCGTGGGCGCTTCGGCTATCAGTTGGCCATCGATGCTCCGAAACCGACGTTGCAGGACGATGTTCACGACCCGATGGCCTGGGTCGGCCCCATAGTAGCCGCTGGCCGCCGGTGGCAGGATTTCGACCCGCACAAGGGCGTCGGGGGGAAAACCGTAGAAGACCTTGGGGTCGGCCACCGGCTTGCCATTGACGATCACGACGGGCGCGCCGGACGCGCCCAGAGCCTCGCTCGCGCGCTGCAGGATCTCGCCGATATCGGTGGCGTCTAGGGCGTCGATCTCGTCCGCGCCCAGTTCCCGCTCCGCCGGGAAGGCGGCCGCGCCGCGGCGGCCAAGAACCTCGACGGTGGAGACCACGGTTTCGGGCGCATCGGGGGTGGCCGGTCGCGCGGCCGGGTCTTGGAGCGCGGCGACGGCCGCCAGGGCCAGCCAGGTCATGGCGGCGCCTGTGCAAACAGGGCGTCCGACGCCACCGTGCGTGCGCCGCTCGCCACGTTAGTAACGCTTGCCGACGGCCTCGTCCTGGTAGGCCTTCTCAATGTTGTCCCGGCTGCGCCGGTTGTTCTGTTCGATGTTCCGATCGACCCCCTTCATCATCTGGTCGACATTGGCGACGGTGGGCGCGCCCATGACCGAATGAACCGCGGCGGTGTTGTAGGGGCGCTCCTCCAGGGTGGCGGCGAAACACTCTTTGAAGCCGACCTGCAGGAACGTGCGCACGGTCGTGTTGGCTTGCCGATCGAAGATCATGGCCTTCAGCTCGTCGGTGGCGAGCCGCCGATAGGCTTGCTCGGCCGTCAGGTCATAGACGCCAAGCGCTGAGGCGGCCGGCGCGAGGGTCATCGTCGCTCGGATGATCATGCCGTCCTTCCCCTCGCCCACGCTTCACGAGGAGTAGTCGAGGCGAGGGCCTAGGCCGCTCAACTGGCCGACTGACCGCTTGACGCCGCGAATCCCGACCGGAGCGACGCCTGTCAACTGGCGAGGCGGCCGGTGGCGGCCACCCGTCGCCGCGTCATCCTGATGTGGGGAGCTATCGCCAGCTTGCGCCCGGGGGAGCGCCTCTTTGACAGTCGACCGGCCGCGCATGCCGACGATCTTGGTCGTCGACGACCACAGCATGATCCGCGACGCCCTCGCCTCGGCCCTTCGCACGGAGGGCTGGTTTTCGGTGATGGCCCCCGACGCGCACGCGGCGATCGCGGCGCTGCAGGGGGCCCAACCGATCGACCTTGTGCTGTCCGACATCAAGATGCGGGGGGAGACCGACGGCATCGGCCTGGCCCGCTGGGTGAGGCTCAATCGTCCGGAGGTCCCCGTCATCCTGACGACAGGCGGCGTCTACCGCTCCGACCAGGTGGTGTTCGACGAGGAAATCATCCCCAAGCCGTATCGCATCGACTTTGTGTTCGCCCGCATGAAGGCGCGGCTGGCCGCGGTGGGCTGGAACGCCAAGACCCTGGTGCGTCGTCGGCGATGAGTGCGCGGGGGCTGGATTTCTCGTCTTGGCAGAGCCTGCTGCTGACCTTCATCGGCTTGGCCCTCGTCACCCTGATCAGCATGGGCATCCGGCTGTTGATGATGGTGACGATCCAACAACGGCGCGAGCGGATGAACCGGCAGATCAACGAGCGTCTGCGCACGCTGATCGCCGCCTACAAGACCCTCGGCGGCTCGTTCACCGGCGCCCTGACAGTCGATCCGACCCATCTGAAGGATCTGCGCGAAAAAGGCGTGGAGCCCGAGGAGGACGGCGAGCCGGCGCCTGGAGCGGGGTCCGACCGCCGGCGTCGCATCCGGGACGCGGTCGAGGCCGCGCTGTCCGACATCCTCCTCTTGGGCACCCGCGAGCAGGTGCGCCTGGCGACCCGCGTGGTTTCAGAACTGTTGGCCGGCCGTCCCGCCGAGACGGACGAGCTGGTTGTGTCATTGCGGACGTTCATCCGCCACGCGCTGGATCTCGAGCCGATCGAGGCCGAGGCGGCCATTCCCCCGCAGGGCCCGACCCGGCCGGGGCCGAGCGGCGGCAAGAAGGGCGGACAGGAAGGCGGCAAAGGCGGCAGCCAAGGAGGCGGCGGTTTCGGGGGCGGTGGCGGCGGGCTGGGCGGCGGCCCGAGCGAGGCCGGCGACGTCACCCCGGCGGAGCCACCGGCGACATCATGAGGATGATCGTCGCCCTGGTGCAGCCTGAACGCCTCGACGCTGTCCTGGAGGCGCTTACGGACGTCGGCGTGTCAGGGTTGACCTTGGCGGAGAGCCGCGGCCTCGGGCGAGATGCATCCGCCGTCGGGACCGCGCGTCTGCGGCTGCGTCCTCGCGTGCGGCTTGAGATCGCCGTCCCGGCCGATCGGTTGCCGACGCTTCTGGAGGCCTTGCGGGGCGCCGCGGGCGGGAGGACCGCCGGCTACGGCATGCTTTTCGTCCTCGAGCTTGAATCCGCGCTCCGCATTCGCACGGGCGAGCGCGACCACTTGGCCATCGGCGATTGACCACGCCCAGGCTTGGCGCGATCCGGGCGTCAAGAGGCGACCTGGCCAGCGGCGGAACGCGATGTTCGGGGTGAGCCTCCCCCTGGGTCAGGTGCGCGAGGGGAGCGAGCGGATGCCGATCAATATGGCGATTTGGATCTGGTGGGCCTGCCTGTTCCCAAGCTGTCGAGCTCCGCAGACGGCCGCGGGCGACGGCGATGAGGGGCCAGCGTCCGACTAAGGCCGTAACGCCGGCTTGGCCGAGACCGCTCCCAAGAACGGCCTCGGCCCGCCAGCCTCGAGGCGTTGAGGGGTTGCGCCTCAGCCAGCGTAGTATTGGCCCCCGTTGACCGTGATGGTCGCCCCCGTCGTGAATGAGGCGTCGTCCCTGGCCAGGAACGCGACGCAGGCGGCGATCTCCTCGGCCTTGCCCAGGCGTCCGACCGGGATGGCGCCGACGATCTTCTCCATCACCGCCTCAGGCACGGCGGCCACCATTTCGGTGTCGATGTAGCCGGGAGCCACGGCGTTGACGGTTATGCCTTTGGCCGCCGTCTCCGCCGCGAGGGCCTTGGTGAAGCCGATCACCCCGGCCTTGGCGGCCGAATAGTTGGTCTGGCCCATCTGGCCCTTCTGGCCGTTGATCGAGGAAATGTTGATGATGCGGCCGAAATTGCGCGACCGCATGCCGTCGATCACCTGGCGGCTCATATGGAAGATCGAGGCCAGGTTGACATAGATGACGTCGTTCCACTGCTCGGGCGTCATCTTGTGCAGCATCGCGTCGCGGGTGATGCCGGCGTTGTTGATCAGCACCTCAATCGGGCCAAGCTGAGCCTCGACCTCCTGCACCGCGCGAACGCAGTCGTCCCACTTGCCGACGTTGCCCTTGACCACCACCACGCCCAGCTCCTTGGCGCAGGCCTGAGCCGCTTCATCATTGCCGGCGTAGCCGGCGGCGACCGTGAACCCGTCGGCCACCAATCTCTGCGTAATCGCCCGGCCGATCCCGCGCGTGCCGCCGGTGACCATCGCAACCCTGCCCATCTCGTCTCCTCCTTCATCGGGCGGCTTCTGGTGACCGTCCCTTGGGTTCAGCGGCGGGGCGGAAGAGCCCCGCCGCCCAATCTCAGCGTTCCACGCACAGGGCCACGCCCATGCCGCCCCCGACGCAGAGCGTGGCCAGCCCCTTCTTGGCGTCGGACCGCTTCATCTCGTGCAGCAGGGTGGTAAGGATCCGCGCGCCCGAGGCGCCGACGGGGTGACCGATAGCGATCGCGCCGCCATTGACGTTGACCTTGTCGGGATCGAGCCCGAGGTCGCGGGTGACGCAAAGGGCCTGGGCCGCGAAGGCTTCGTTGGATTCGACGAGGTCGAGGTCGGCGACGCTCCAACCGGCCCGGTCGAGCGCCTTGGTGGCGGCGGTGATCGGGCCGGAGCCCATGATCGCCGGCTCGACGCCTGTGCTCGCCCAGGCGGCGATCCGAGCCAGCGGCTGCAGACCGCGCCAAGAGGCGTCCTCCGCGCTCATCAGCACCAGCGCCGCGGCGCCGTCGTTCAGGCCAGAGGCGTTGCCAGCGGTGACCGTCCCCTCCTTGTTGAACGCCGGCCTGAGGGCGGCCATCGCCTCGATCGTCGCGCCGGTCCGGATGTACTCGTCCTGGTCGACCACGATGTCGGCCTTGCGGCCCTTGATGGTGACGGGCGCGATCTCGTCCTTGAACCGGCCGGCGGCACGAGCGGCCTCGGCCTTGTTCTGCGAGGCGACAGCGAAGGCGTCCTGGGCTTCGCGGCTGATCTGCCACTGAGCGGCGATGTTCTCGGCGGTCTGGCCCATGTGGTAGCCGTGGAAGGCGTCCCACAGCCCGTCCTTGATCATGGTGTCGAAAAATTGCAGGTCGCCCATCTTCTGGCCGCTGCGCAGGTGGGCGGCGTGGGGCGCCTGGCTCATGCTCTCCTGGCCGCCGGCGACAACGATCTTGGCGTCGCCAAGGGCGATCTGCTGATAGGCCAGCGCTACGGCGCGCAGGCCTGAGCCGCAGATCTGGTTGAGGCTCCAGGCCGGGGTTTCGACAGGCAGGCCGGCCTTTATCGCCGCCTGTCGGGCCGGCCCCTGGCCCGCGCCGGCTTGCAGGACGTGACCGAGGATGACTTCGTCGACGTCCTGGGGGGCGACCTTCGCCTGCTCCAGGGCAGCGCCGATAGCGATGGCGCCGAGCGCGTGGGCGGGCAGGCTGGATAAGGCGCCGTTGAACGATCCGACCGGGGTTCGGGCGGCGGCGACGATGACGACTTCGGACATTAAGCGCCTCTTATTGTTGGACGATTACGGCAACGCTCGGTCACGACCGTAGACACAGAGTCGCGCGCTCGTCCTGGGAAAGGCTGTCAAGTGGCGTCCTCGCCAGGATCGCAGAACCGTGTTCCGGATAGAGGGCTAAGCCCCGGACAAGGCGCGTCTTTCTACGGGCAGCCTCACCCGCCGTCTTGAAACCGTCACGCGGTCGTTACGCCCGCCCCCTGATGGCCAAGGCCTAGGTTGGTCCGGCAAGCGGTGCTTTAGACCCGCATCGGGAGGCCGGGCTCAATCATGAAACAGCGACCGGAGGGCGGCGTGGACGCCAGGGCCGGTTCGGCGCGGACGGAGCCGGCGCCGATGGTCATTCGTAAGTACGCAAACCGGCGTCTCTACAACACGGTCACCGCCACCTACGTAACCTTGAAGGATCTCCGCGAGCTTGTGCAGGCCGGCGCGGATGTCGTCGTCATCGACGTGCCGACCGGCGCGGATATCACGCGCCAGATTCTCGGCCAGATCATCCTGGACGCGGAGGCGGCCGGCGAAACCCTGTTGCCGGACGCCTTCCTGCGTCATCTGATCACCCTTTATGGCGACGACATGGGCTCGTTCCTGCCGTCCTATCTCCAGTTGGCCCTCGACGCCTTCACCGCTCAAAAGGACCGCTTCACCGATCAGCTGGGCTTCACCGCCGACCGCGGCTTGCCGGCCGATTTCATCGCCCAGCAGGTCCGTCGAAACCTGACGGTGTTCGACCGGGCGATGAAGATGTTCGGGGCGCACGTCCCGCCGCCGCCGCCGCCGAGCGCGGCCGACTTCGCGGAGCTCTATGCGCGCATGGGGCAAATGCAGGCGATGCTCGACCGTCTTGCCGGGCGCGCGCCGGGCGCCGCCGCGCCCTAAGGCGCGCCTCCCTCTCCCGGAGCGTTCAGCGCTCTGCCGGCCCCGGGGACGTTGCGGGCGGCCGCAGCAGCTCCAGCGGGTCGGCGCCTAGCGCCTTGGCGAAGAGCTCCACGACCCGCAGGGTCGGGTTGCGCCGGCCGCGTTCGATCTGGCCGACATAGGTGTAGGCAAGCCCCACCTCGTGCGCCAGGGCCTCGATCGTGAGACCGCGCGCGGCACGAAGCCGGCGGACGTTTTCGCCGAAGTTCAACGCGAGCCCCATTCGGCGACGCGCCGGCGAATCAGAGATTAAGCCAAGTCACTATAGTGACTAATAGGCCCCGAGCACCTGAAACAGTCGCTCGAGGCGTCGGCGTTTGATTGGTAAACGCGCATCCGCGACCTGACCGGCCAAGGATATCCGCCCCCTTGGGAACTTTGGGGTCCTGCCGGCCGGGAACGGTTAACCGGCCTGCGAAGGTGTCGCACAGGTCAATTTTGCCTCGGCTGTCAAGCGGCGGGGCAGCCGGTTTCGCGACCCAAATGGCGTTGCTCTTTACAACTCGGAGACGAGAAATCCGGCTCTACCCAGCCCGTGCGGGGTTTTGCGCTTCGGTCGACTGACGCCAGGATTTCAAGGCGCGGCTAAGTCGAGCGGATCGCAGGCCAAGTAGTGACGAAGTAACGGTGTTTGGGGCGGGGTCGGGGTTCGCCTGGCGTCATGTCCGACGCTGGCCCGATAGGTAGGCGTTTTTGAATGGAAAGCTGTGCCGTAGAGCCGCGCTGCTCACCCTTTAGCATCGCTGCCGGCGACCTCTGCGCCGCGCGCGATCTGGCGGTGGAGTTGCTGGGACGTGTTGCGTCTGACAGCACGCGCCTATTCGAGGCCCGCATGTTGTTGACGGCGGCTTGTCTCCATCTGTCGGCCGGGGCCGGGCCCGACCCTACTCAGGCCCAGGCGACCCTTCTGGTGACGACGCTGGCCAACGGCGACCGCGACGTCTGGCGAAAGCTGGCGGTTAGTCCCCTGCCCTTCGTCCGCTATGTGGCGATCGAGTTCTGCGACGGCGTCGACGCGGCCATCGCCGAACTGGTGGTCCGCGCCGTCCGAAGTCTGCAGACATAAAAAGAGGCGTAAACGGGCACGGTGCACGAATATAGCAAAAAAGGTGCTTGACCTGGATTCCGGCCCGGCCGATGGATTCCCAGGTCCGCGCTGTCGCGGACGCAAGGAGAGGGCTTCATGAATCCGCGCGGCCAAGCACCCAAACCCCCGAAAATGCCGTCGATCGGGACGATCACCCTGGCCGCCGTCATTGTCGTCAGCCTCGCTTCCCCCGCCCTTGCGGGAACGACCGGCGGGACCGCGATGCCTTGGGAGGGGCCGCTCCAGCAGATCCAAGAGTCCCTCGCTGGCCCTGTCGCCAAGGCCATCGGCATCATCGCCATCATTCTGACCGGACTGGGTTTCGCGGTGGCGGAGAGCGGTTCCTTCATGCGCAAGGGCATCGGGATCGTGTTCGGTCTGGCGATCGCCTTCACGGCGACGACCTTCATTTCGACCTTCTTCGGCTCGGGTGTGGGCGCGGTGTTCTGATGAGCGACGGGCAGGCCGAGGGATTCGAGATCGCCTTTCACGGCTCGGTGGCCGAACCGATCACGGTCGCCGGCGTGCCGCGCACGATCGCAATCCTGAACGGCACGCTGACGGCCGTGCTGGCGCTAGGCCTTCAGGTGCCCTGGATCGGCATTCCCTTGGGGCTTGCGATCCATAGCGCCTGCTTTTGGCTGACCAAACGTGACCCGTACTTCTTCGACCTTCTGAAGCGCCACATCCGCCAGCGCCCCTACTGGGACGCCTGAGAGAAGGAGGCGCAGGTGCTCTATCTTCGCGAATACAGATCGAAGGCCGAGCGTCTGTTCGACCATCTACCCTGGGCGATCCTGATCGGTCCCGGCCTCTTGTTGAACAAGGACGGCGCCTTCCAGAAGACCATCGCGTTCCGCGGCCCCGACCTCGCGAGCTCAACAGATGCTGGCCTCATCGCCGTGCGGGCGCAGCTGAATAACGCCCTCCGCCGACTGGGCTCGCGCTGGTGTCTGCACATCGAGGGACGCCGGACGCAGTCCCAGACCTATCCGGACTCGTCGTTCCCCGACCCCTTATCCGCCTTGATCGACGACGAGCGGCGCGCGGCCTTTGAGGCCGAGGCCAGCCACTACGAAAGCCGCTACTACCTCACGTTCACCTACCTGCCACCCGAGGAAGCGGTCTCCACAGCCGAGTCGCTGCTTCTTGAAAACGCGCCTGCCGGCAAGGGCTCGGCGGGCATGTACCGCGCCGCCCTTGACGGATATCTCGCGACCGTCCGGCAGATCATCGACATCCTGCAGGCGATCATGCCGGAGGTCCGCGAGCTCGATGACGACGAGACCCTGACCTATCTGCACAGCAGCGTCTCGACCAAGACCCACACGGTGCGCCGGCCGGACACCCCGGCCTATCTCGACGCTTTCCTGTGCGACGACGACTTCCAGGGCGGTCTACTGCCGCGCCTGGGCGGACAGTTCATGCGCACGATCTCGGTGCGCGCCTATCCGACCGCCTCGTCGCCCGGTCTCCTCGATCGTCTGAATGAACTCGGCGTGGCCTATCGCTGGGTCTGCCGGTTCATGCCGCTCGACAAGGAGGACGCGCGCAAGGCGGTGACCGCCGTCCGCAAGCGCTGGTTCGCCAAGCGCAAGGGCGTCATGGCGCTCTTGAAGGAAGCGGTCACACACGAGCCATCGGTGCTCGAGGATCCCGACGCGAGCGCAAAGGCCGGCGATGCCGAGGCGGTGCTGGCCATCCTGGGCGGCGACTATGCCTCCATGGGCTATTTCACCCCGACGGTGACTCTCACGGATGCCGATCCGGACCGTTTGGCGGACAGGGTCCGCGAGGTGGAAAGCGCCATCAACCGGATGGGGTTTGTCTGCAAGGTCGAAGACGTCAATGCCGTCGAGGCTTGGCTGGGGTCGCTTCCCGGGCACACCTATGCCGATCTACGGCGTCCCCTGATCTCGTCCCTGAATCTCTGCGACATGATCCCCATGTCGGCGATCTGGCCCGGGCCGCAGTTAAACCGTCACCTGACCGAGGAGTGCGCCAAGCGAGGCCATGCGGGGGTGCAGCCGCCGCTGATGGTGACGCGAACCGCCGGGACCACGCCCTTCCGCCTCGACCTGCACCAGGGCGATGTCGGACACACCATGGTCATCGGCCCCACGGGCGCGGGCAAGTCGGTGCTGCTCAACAGCCTCGCGCTCCAGTGGCTGCGGTATCCCGAGGCCCAGGTCTACTACTTCGACAAGGGGGCGAGCTCGCGGGCTTCGACATTGCTAGCCGGCGGTCAGTTCTTCGTGTTGGGGGGCGATCAGAGCGATTTGGCGTTCCAACCGCTCGCCGATCTCGGGACGGCGGAAGATCGCACCTGGGCCCAGGAGTGGGTGCAGGACTTGGTCGCCGCCGAGGGCGTACCCCTGAACCCCCAGATCAAGGACGAAATCTGGGGCGCTTTGAAGAACCTCGCCTCGGGTCCGCGAGAGCAACGCACCCTCACCCTGCTGGCGGCCACCGTCCAGGACCAAGCCGTGAAAGCCGCCTTGCTGCCCTACACCCTATCGGGGCCGCATGGGCACCTGCTGGACGCCCAGGACAACGCCCGCGTCGAAGCCCGCTGGCAGACCTTCGAGATGAGCGAACTCATCGCGTCCAAGGGGGCCCTGCAGCCGGTGCTGACCTACATCTTCCGCACCCTGGAAAGGCGGTTCGACGGCCGGCCGACCCTGCTGGTGCTCGACGAGGCCTGGCTCTTCCTCGACCAGGGGGCCTTCGCTGCGAAGATCCGCGAATGGCTGAAGACGCTGCGCAAGTTCAATGTCGCCGTCGTGTTCGCCACCCAGAGCCTGGCGGACGTCGCGCGCTCCTCGATCGCGCCCGCCCTGATCGAGAGCTGCCCGACCCGGATCTTCCTGCCCAACCCCGACGCCCACACGCCCCAGGTCGCCGACCTCTATGCCGGGTTCGGACTGAACGAACAGCAGTTGCGCATCATCGCCAGCGCCACGGCCAAGCGCGAATACTACTACCAGTCAGCCGCCGGGAACCGCCTGTTCGAGCTGGGCCTGGGCCCGATCGCACTCGCCGCCGTTGGGGCGTCTTCGCCCGGCGATCAGGCACGCATCACCGAGGCGATGGGCTCCGACGGCGGCTTCTCCGCCGCCTTCTACCGGGCCCAGGGCCTGCCAGAGGTCGCCGACTTTCTGGCGCAGCGACGACCCGCGAGGGTCGCGTGACGGACGCCATTCCCACCATCGCCCTGTCGTCCGTGGAGTTTGCGACACTGCAACGCCTGGCGCGTCTTAGCGGCCGCTGGGGTTACACCCGACGTCGACGCCGCCTGGCGTTCCTCGGCTTGGCCGCCCCCGGCTTCTTCGCGGTGTTCACCACCCCCCTGCACCAGACCCTCGCGGTCCTGGTGCTAGGGCTGGTGCTGTTCGCGGCCGCCTGCGCGGTGCGGGCCCGAACGGAGCGGATTTTCACCCGTGCCGAGGCCGCGGCGGTCTGGCCGCCGCTCGATCATGCCCCTCAGTCGGAGATGTCTCATGGTTCCTAATCGTAGGTCGTTCACCCTGGGGATGTTCGCCGTGGGCGCGGCGATCGTGGCTGCGCCGCAGGCTGCGAACGCGCAGCTGGTTCCCGCCATGCCTGTGGTCGACGCGGGAGCTATCGCGCAGGCGGGCATACAGATTGAGCACGCGCTGACGCAGATTGACCAATTGAAAAGCCAGGTCGCCAGTCAGCTAGCAATGGTGCAGAGCCTGAAGACCGACATCACCGGGCCGATTGCGCAGATCGCAGGCCAGGCCACGCAGATCCTCCAACAAGCCAAGGGGATTGGATACAGCGCACAGGATATAGCGGGACAGTTCAAGCAGCTCTACGCGCGGGATTTCACCGGCGCCACCTATGCCGACACCCAGAGCGCGCTGAATGACTGGCGCAACTACAACCAGCTGGCTCTACAGGACGCTCTGGCGACGCAAAATCGGATCGCCCAAGATCAGCCGGAGATGGCATCCCAGGTGGCCACGGCCATCAGCGCTTCCCAGGGCGCGCCCGGTCAGACTGCCGCCATCCAGGCCACTAATCAGCTACTGGCGACCGTGAGCGCCCAGCTGACGCAGCTTCAAAACATTCTGATTACTCAATCGCGGGCTCAGCAGACTCTGGTGGCGCAAATGCAGGCGGCACAGGCTGCTGCTCAAGCGGACAGCGACCTCTTCTGGTCCCGCAAGCGCCCCGCTAGCCGCGTCGTCAACCCAGGAGAGCTATGATGCGCTTCGTCTCGGTCTTCGGCCTCCTTGGAGTTGTGGCATTGTCTGCCACCGCGTGTTCCCCGACGCCACAGCACGATAAACCCTACTACATATCGCACGATGCGGAGCGCGCTAAACAACTCGAAGCCTGTAAGGCGGACCCTGGTCGGCTCGGCCAAACTCCCAATTGTATAAACGCCCAATCTGCAGAGTCAGACGCCCTCACCAAGGACTTCTGGAAGCGCAAAGAACCTGCGTCTCGCGTGCAGAATACGGGCGAGCTCTAGTCGGCGGTTGGTTCGATGGCGACGGCGGACTCGGCAGTCCTCGACGACTTTCTGAGCACGTTCCAAACCCGCGTGGACGCGGGTTTCGGGCTGATCCAGGGAGATGTCTCAGGGACCCTCGCGACCCTGGTCACGATTTCGATCGTGATCACCGCGCTCCTGTGGGCGATCGACGAGAACCAGAACGTCCTGGCGTCTCTCGTCAGGAAGGTGCTGCTGGTCGGGTTCTTCGCTTGGCTCGTCGCCCAATGGCATACGCTATCGACAACCGTCATCAACGGATTTGCCGCGCTTGGCCTGAAGGCCGGTGGTGGAGGGATGTCGGTCGCTGACTTCACGACGTCACCGTCCAAGGTCGTTTCCACCGGCATCGACCTAGTCGGCAGCCTTCTTCTTTTCGTAAAAAGGGTGGCGCCAGGCCCGATCGAATTCTTCGCTCATATCGATGTGGTCGCCGCGGCTATCATCGCCGCGATCGGCATCCTGATCGCGTTCGTGATCCTCGCGGTCGAGATCGTCGTCACGATGATCGAGTTCCATATCGTCACGCTCGTCGCGTTCGTGACCGTTCCGTTCGGCGTTCTGACTCAAACATCTTTCATGAGCGAGCGGGCGATCGGCTATGTCGTTTCCGTCGGCGTGAAGCTGATGGCGTTGGCCATCGTCGTCAGCCTCGGTTCGACGATTTTCAACAGCTACACGGTCTCGCCCGCTCCCGGGATTGAGGAGAGCGTCGGCCTTCTCCTGGGCGCGGTCGTCATGGTGATGCTGGCCTTGAAGGTGCCAGCGATCGCGGGTGCGCTGATTTCTGGCGGCCCGCAACTGAATGCCGGCAGCGCCGCTGTTGGCGCGGCGGGTGTCGCGGCGGGTGTTGCAGGAGCCGCCCTGGCGGCCCGCGCCGTGGGCGGCGCCATCGCCGGCGGCTGGGCCGCCGGCGGGGCTCAGGTCGCTGCGGCCCGCAGCGCCGCTGGCGGTATTCCGCCATCGAGAAGCGCGGGGGGGCCGCCCTCAGGAGGCGGCGGAGGGCGTGGACCAGGGCCGGCCGACTTTGCGCGGGCGCCGGTCTCCTCCACCGTCGCGGCCCTTCGCATCGCCGGGAGTCGGATGATGGGGGGCGGAGGATCCAGTGGATCAGCGCCGGAAGCGCCGCCTCCCCCGCCCGCCCCGTCGGAGACCATCGCCAAAAGCCAGAGCCGGCAGGGCGGCCTTAGCTCCGCCGCGCGGGGCGCCGCGGCCGCGGCCGCTCAATCCGACAGTTCCGGGCCCGGCATGACCGCGACGCCGCGTCGCCCCGATGAACCCGAAGCCTAATCAGGAGCCGTCCGTTCGTGAACCCTTTCCGTCGCCCTGTTGATCACTACGGATCTTCCGCTCCGGTTGAGACCCCCTACCATCGCGCAGGTCAGGAATGGGACCGTAGGATCGGTCAGACGGTCGTGCAGGCGCGCAATTGGCGCCTGGCAGCGTTCTGCGGCTTCGGGATCGCAGCCCTGGCGGTCGGCGGCATCATCTACCAGTCGTCGACCGAGAAGGTGGCGACCTATGTCGTGCCGGTCGATCAATACGCCCGGCCCGGCCGCATCGAGCTCGCGGGTCACACCTACGAGCCGACGTCTGCCCAACTTGGCTATTTCCTGGCCGACTGGGTGACCAAGACCCGCTCCAAGAGCATCGATCCCATCGTCATTCGCGACAACTGGACGACCGCCTATCAGTTCGTGGCCGGCGGCGCGATCGCCCAGCTCAACGACTACGCCAAGGCCAACGACCCCTTCGCTCACGCGGGGTCGCAGGCCGTCAGCGTCGAGATTGTCTCGGTCCTGGCCCGCAGCCCGAGCACCTACCAGGTGCAATGGCGCGAAACGACCTTTGACCAGGGCGCGGCGACTACGACAGCCACCTGGACCGGCCTGTTCACCACAAAGATCCAGGCCCCCAAAACCGAAGCCGACCTGAGGAAGAATCCGCTCGGCATCTACATCACGACCTTTCAGTGGAGCCGAGAGCTATGAGTCAGACGCGCCGTCCTTCACGTAACCGCGCCCTGATCCTCTGGCCGGTCGCCCTGACCCTGCTCGCCGCCGGCCAGGCGTCGAGCCAGGCTCCGCGTCCCCCGACGCCGGCGACGCCAGCGCCTGCTCCCCCGTCGGCCGCGGCCCGATCGGCATCCCCGGCCGCCGCTGCGCCAACAACCCCGGTCGCACGTCCCAAGGCCGCCCCTCGGCCTTCGCCAGCGGCGCGCGCGGTCCAGGCCGCCAACGCCGCCGCGCGCTCCAACCCCACTGACGCGCGGTACGTGAACTCCACCCTGTTCTATGATTTCGAGCCCGGTCGGCTCTATGAGCTGCGCACCAGCCCGGATTTCCTAACCGCGATCATGCTGCGGCCGGGTGAGAAGCTGGTGGCGAAGGCCGCCGGCGACACCGTGCGCTGGGTGCTCGGCGAGACAGTCCAGGGCTCGGGCCTCAATCAACAGGTGGTCGTGCTGGTCAAGCCCATGCGCGGCGGGCTTCGCACGAACCTCGTCCTGACGACGGATCAGCGGACCTATCTGATCGAGGTCGTCAGCGGCGAGGGCAAGACCTACACTTCGGCGGTCAGCTGGAACTATCCGCAGGAGGAGATGCAGGCTCTGGCGGCCGCGCAGGCGCAGCAGGCCGCGTTGCAGGCTCAGCTCGAGGCCAGGACGGCCGCCGTTCAGGTATCGTCCGGCCTGTCGGTCGACCAGCTGAACTTCAACTACCAGGTCAAGCCGGTGCGTGGCAGAGCGCCCCGCTGGCAGCCCCTGCGGGTCTTCGACGACGGGACCAAGACCTACATACAGTTCCCGGTGAACATGGCGTCGACCGAAGCGCCGCCCCTGTTTCTGATCGGTCCCAGCAACCGGGCGGAGCTGGTGAACTATCGCTACATCAACGGCTACTACGTCGTGGACCAGCTGATTGACGTCGCCGAGCTGCGCATCGGTGAGAAGCCGCAGACCGCTGTGCGTATCACGCGCACGGGCGCGCGGAGCTGATCCGTTGACCGTCTCCCAGTCCCCTCCCCCTCCAGCGCCTGAAGCCAAGGCTCCCGCGGCGACGGCTCTCCAGGGGCCTCGCCCCCCGGTCACCCGGTGGAACCGCCGTTATCTCCTCGCCGGCGGGGCGGCGGTGGCGTCCCTCGTCGCCTTGGGCTTCTACCTCGGCTTTGGCGGCGCCGAGCGGCCAAAGTCCAGTCGGGACAAGCCGGCTGAGGCCACCGATGTCACGCCGGGGACGACCGACCTCGCGACCCGCTACCCGCAAGGCTACGGAGATCCGAGCCTGGTTACGGCGGGCGGTCCTGGCGCGGCCAGCCTGCCCCCGGTTGGGACGGGTCCATCGATCGCATCTGCCGGAGCGGCGCCGCCTCCGGCGCAGCCCGCCCCGGTCGATCCGGCGGTCGAGCAGGCGCGGGCCCAGGCGCTGGCCGCGCGCTCCTCGAACCCCTTCTTCCAAGCGACTCGTGTCGCCGGAGCGCCCTCATCCACCCCGCCGCCGGCAGCTTTCGCCGGATACCCGGCAGCGCCTGTCACACCAGCCGTCACGGTCCCAGCTGCGCCTACGCCCGAGGCCATGCCCGGCAATGGCCAGGCCGCCAAGGCGAGTTTCGTCGAGAACGCCCACGCCGAAGACTATGTGACCGCGCCCCTGCGCGCGCCGCGAGGGCCGTGGGAGGTGAAGGCCGGCACCCTAATCCCGGCCGCCCTGCTGACCGCCATCAACTCGGATCTGCCGGGCGACATCATCGCCCAGGTCACCTCGCCCGTTTATGACCATGTCACCGGGCGCACGGTGCTGATCCCGCAAGGCTCGCGGCTCATCGGCAAGTACGACAGCCAGATTGTCTACGGCCAAAACCGGGCTCTGGTCGTTTGGAACCGGATCGTCATGCCCGATGGCCGCTCCATCAACATGGGGTCGATGAACGGTGCGGACCTCACTGGCGCAGCCGGCTTGAAGGACCAGGTCGATCGCCACTTAGGTCAGCTCGCTCAGGCGGTTCTGCTTTCGACGGTGTTCAGTGTGGGAGCGGCGTCCGCTCAGGACGCCAGCGCGCGTAGCTCAGGCAACCTCGTGGTCAATAGCACGGCCAATGGAGTCGCTAACGCCTCCAACCAGGTCGGGGCTCAGATCACCTCGCGGGAATTGGCGCGACAGCCGACGATCCGTGTGCGGGCCGGCTGGCCTCTGCGGGTGATCGTCAACAAGGACATGGTGCTCGCGCCCTACGGGGGCGGGTGATTGCAGATTGATGGAGGCACTGGCCGTGAATAAGGCTTTGCGGTTCGCCGCAGGCATCTACCTCTCGGCCGCGCTTGTTTGGCCAGGCGTTGGTTGGGCGAAAGCTTGCTTTATTGACAGTGCTGTCGAGCGCAATGGCGCTCTTGACCTCTACATCCGTTCTGTAGGGCCTTCGCATGTCGTCCGTGCGGCCAATAAAACCGCCGAGTTCGCGTTTGTGGCCGAGCGCGGCTTGATCATTATTAGATCCGGCGTCCGCCAAGGCGAAATTGTCGACCACATTTCGGTCCGTCCGGGTGATCGCGTCATCCTCGAAACGGCGGTGGAAAGCCGTTGCAACCTGACCGTCGTCGGAGGGCCGGGAACCCTTGGCTACGACTGGATTAGCGTCTTCGACCCGCCAGGCGGACCGTTCCTCGAACGGTCGGGGCATGAAGGTTCAGGAAAATAGGAGGGGCCGAGGCAACCAGCCCGGTCCACCGCAGCGACCCACCCCGTTCTGACCTTGGCATGCACGAAACTCCGGTCGGACTCCCTGTCGCTTAACTGGCAGCCAAGCTCGGTTGAGCGTTCGCGTCTTAAGGCGGGTAGGCCGCCGATTGAGGAGATATTGATTATGGGCAAGACCCCCGCTTCCCCCATCGCACTCGCGAAGGTCGATCTTGAGGAGAAGACCCTGGAAGTCCGCCTGCGGCTCAAGGGCAAGGGCGCCATCGATGTCGCGGACTATCAGCGCGCCTATCAGGCCGCGCACGGCCAGGCGATCGAGGTCGAGCCGCTGATCCTCAGCATCCTTCAGGCCCACATCGATGGGGACAAGGGCTTTCAGGCGTGGAGGCGGGTGAACCCGCCGGCCGGTCGCTAGCCGCCAGCGCGTGGTCCTCGAGGGCCATTGTTCTTGATTGTGCTGAAAGCTTATCGACAAGGGACGCCCATGGTCCGCACGAGGCGCGTGACCACGCGCTTGAACGGCGCGCTCAGTGGTTTCGTCGCAGCTGACGTTGGCGACCCAGTTCTGAAGCGCTGTACCTAGGTCGCGCTGAAAGTCGCCCAGACGCGGCCGTGAGCCTGCGCCACCTCCGTGGTGGAAGTGGCGGTGACGCCGGCGTCGTGGGCATGGGCTGGCCAGTCCGCCACGGCCGCGCGCACGATCTCGATGGCGGCGTCGACCGTCTTGACGTCGAGGCCATGTCGGCCGCCGAGCTTCAGCACATGGTCGCGTGTCGGGTTTCGCCCTTCGCCTTCGATGTCCATGTAGTGCCCGCCGCCGGGTCCTGGAGCGTAGGTCAGGTCGTAGGCCGGGGCCAGGCGCCACTCGCCGTCGGGGCCCATCAGATAGGCGTGCTGGCGCGTGTGATCGTCCCGGTTCGACGCAAGGACATTAAACAGCATCCGCTGGAAGGCGGCCTTCACGTCGTTTGTCTGGCGTGTGATGGCCATCGTCGCTCGGAGGAACATGTCGTAGCTCGCGGACGGCAAATGGGGCGAGGCTTCGATGGCGCCGGCCAGCGAGACCATGTGCAGCCGGCGACCACGGTTAGGCCGGTCGAACCGCCGAGTGGCGAAGTACCCCGGACCATCGCGCGCGGCGATCAGGCGGTGTGGACTGAGGCTCAGGCCAGCGGCCTCCGCCATTGTGGCGTAGGCCTCCTCGATCGGGCCGATGTCGGATGGATCGTTGGGCGCGCGGAACTTGACCAGCCAGGGCGTAAACCCCTCTGGCAGCTCGCCTTCCCCGATCGAGACGCGGCCCGTGTCGTCGAACCCGACATGGACCTTCGGCTGAGCGCCGCCGGAGCCGCCGGCCAGCCCGGCCAGGGTATCGGCCAGGTGACCCTCCTCTCCGGACAGAAGGGCGGCCGCGTCGGCCGCCAAGGCGTCGAGGTCCAGGCTCTCCACATCGTCAGGCGGCGTCATGACCGGCTCGAACACCAGGGCGCCCCGGCCGCGTCGACCCACCAGCGCAAGCCGCTCGATGGCATTGAGCGTCGCGATGTCGACGCCCAGCTTGGCCAGGCGCTTTCGCATCACGAGGTAGCCCCACCCTTCCGGGAGACTGTCGGCGACGAAGCCATGCAAGCCCTCGAATGTGCGCCTCCGCGCCGGCAACAGTCCTCCCTCTGGGGGATAGAGCAGCGGGTCCACGGGGAGACCTCGCGACACCACCTCACGCGACCACTCCAACTGGGCGAGCCCCTGGTCCATGGCGAGCCGCCCGGCGCCGATCGGCCCAGCCGCCGCGCCAAAGTCGAGGGTCATCGAGACGGGCGTGCCAGGAGCGAGCCTCAAAGCGGACGCCTCCGGGAGATCCGTTGCCGTGGCCGGGGCTCAGACTCCGCCAGCTGCCGAGCCAACAGCGCGTCCATGGAGGCCGCCGCGGGCAACGGAAAGACGAGCGAAAGGTTGTCCTCGCACCGAAGGGCGATGGCCGCTTGGATGAGGTGCTTGACGGACCCCTCCCCCTCCAACTCGAGACGACGCCATGTGCGCAGGGGCACGCCCGATCGGTCGGAGGCCTCGCGCTGGGACCACCCTTGCGCGATGCGACGGGCGCGGATCGTCGCGCCTAGACCCTGCAGCAGCTCTTCGGGCGTCCTCAACATGGGCCAAATATGGCCACTTAGCCCGCGAATATCAAGTTAAGAGGCCATATTTGGCCGCAACAAAACGGAGGCCTATCCGTCCGTAGGCGGGTCCGCGTCGTTTGCGGCCACGGCTTTCACCAGCGTCGCGATGGCGCGCTGCACGGGGGCGCTACGAATGGCGGCGAAGGCGTCGGCGAGGTCTCTACCCCCGGGGGCGAGGAACAGCTGATCCACGATTTTCCGGTCGACGGGCGCGGGAGAGTCCTGCCCCTCTCGCACCGGCTGAAGCCCCTCGAAGAAGTAGGCGATCTTGACCTCGAGTGCTTCGGCGATCCCGAACAGCATGCTGGCGCTGACCCGGTTTGCACCGCGTTCGTACTTCTGAATCTGTTGAAACGTCAGACCAATCGTATCGCTCAGCTCCGATTGCGACATTTGCCGCATCTTGCGCAGCATGCGGATCCGCTGGCCGACGTGGACGTCGACAGGGTGGGGATGAAATGGGGGCGACGAGGCCATTGTAAAGCTCCCGGCCGGTGCAGCGGCCGTGTGGGTCTGGACTGGCGCTAGCGGCCGCAACCGGGGGCTTTCGCCCGATCCGATCGAGGCGGCCCCGGAGCCGGCCGCCAGCGTCGTCGGACCTTCGGCGGATAGTCTGTCCGCCCCAAGCGGCCACCCGGCCACTTGCAACCGCGCGCAGACACGGTACACACTTTAATGTTGAGTATTCCTTTCATCCGCTGATTTCGTGAGGTGTGGCTGGCGCTCAGCCCGGAGTCCTTGGCGGTCTCTAAGTCGGGAATACGCGAACTCGATAATCTTCGACGCGGCTGGCGGCCAATCGTTCGGCAGGCAAGGCGGCGAACGCTTGTACCTTGCAATATCGGACGGGTGTTCGGCGATGAGCGCGCTCGGATTGGCCTGCCTGTATTGATTCGGCACTTCGCGGCGCGATTCTAACGTCGCGACAAGCCTAACAATCTCGCTTTGGATGCACCTTTTCGGGGGGTTTTGTGCCTTTGGCTCCATTGGGCCGATCGCAGACTCATCCCACGCTCAGCGTGCCGAGTCGCGCGCCCTGCGCGCGCGAGGCGGCGCGCCTTGGAGCCAACCGAAATGACCTAGATGACGAGGCCCTAAACGGCGAAAACCCCCGGCGGCAACCGAGGGCTTTCGTGAAATTCGATCAAGCTGCGTAGGACCAGCTCTTGATGGGGAAAAGCTAGGCGTCGTCGTTTTTGGCGTCAAGTCCCCAAGCGCTTTCTTGCGGCCTGTCGATCTCACCCGCCGCGCCGGCCTCGTCCCAAAGAGGACGACCGATGTCACCCTGATCTGAACGCTCTCGCCGATGGCCGATCGCCGTCGTGGACCTGGTCTCTGTCGAGGGACCTGGACGCGGCCCGTGACTTCACGACGAGACCCTAAAACGGCGAAAGCCCCCAGTTGGCGCTGGAGGCTTCCGGAATTCGCAGAGCCGTTGTCGAGGCGGCGTATTAGCTGAGCCAAACTAGACGGGGTTTCACACACCGTCAAGGCTCGGATCGGAGATCTATGGCCTCCGCACAAGGCGAATTCAGCCCGTGAAAAGGCTCGTCCCGATCCGAAGGGACATTCATGCAAACCGCCCAATCCGACGATTGGCGGCCGGGTTTCGCCAAGCGCGCGGAGAACTTCTCCGAGGTCTGCGCCGCAGCGGAATCTTGGCGCTGGTCGCCAGGCGAGACCATCGCCCGTGTCGCCGGCGCCGTGCTGAAGGGCACGCCGACCTTGTCGATCCAGCAGCGCATGACGCTGTTGCTCTATGTCGAGCACCTCAACCAGGACCGCCTGGAGCAGGGCATGGCCTGTGTCTGGCCGTCGACCGCGCTGATCGCCGAGTATCTCGGCTGCAGCCCGGCCCAGGCCCGCGCCAATCGCCGCGCGCTTGAGGCGGCGGGCTTCCTGGTGCGCGATTACACCAAGGCCAACCGCCCGGCCGGCGTTGAGGCGTATGACCTGCGCCCGCTGATGGCGCGGCTCGGGGAGCTGGAGGGTGTCGACGACGGGATCCGGGAGGCCATGGCCGCCCGCAGGGCGGGCTATTCCGAGAATGTGGTCTTCGCGACAAGATATAGCGCCCAGGCGCCAGAATCTCGGCGCCTAGAACAGTCCCATGAGAACTTCAGGTCTTCTGTACGAGGAAAGGACGCGGCTACGCCGCGACGCAGTTCATCAGGCCAGCCCGCTACGCGGCCTGGAAACGGCAACGACAGCGTAGACTCGAACACACGGCGTGGCAGCCGAACGGGCAGCGCCATTGGCTCTCCGGAGGGAGCCAGCGGTTTCTCCGGCGGCCAATCGGCACCGTCGGTGTACGCGGAAATGGTCCGCGCCGAGCTTCGGACCGCCGTACAGGTCTGCCCACGGCTAGCGCCGCTGGTCACTCCTGCCCTGCTCGCCAATCCTGCTGGCGCCACGCCAGAAGACGCCGCGCGGGTAGCGGCCGCCGCGGCCGAATTGCTGCCGCAGCCAGAGCGAAACAACGACCAGACTGCGCTCTGGGGCTGGCGCAAACACGGCTTTCGCGTGCTGGTGATGCTGGCCATCGCGGTCGAGGACCCGGAGGTGCGCAGCCCTTGCGGCTACTTCGGCAAGCTGACCGGCCAGGACCGAGGCGCCGCCGACCTTCGGCTGAACCTGGCGCGGATTCTAAAATCGAAAGGCGCCGTGCCGGCGCCCGAGATCGCCTTGCCGCCCGCAGTCGAGGAGCCGCCGCCGCTGATCTTCAGCCCTGGTGTCGAAGACCATCCCTGGCCTGAGATCGCCGGCCATCTGCGGGCGCTGGTCCGCGAGGGCGCCTGGGGCAGCTGGTTTGGCCAGATCGGATTCCATGGCGTCCTCGACGGCGTGCTGACCCTGTCATGCCGCACCGAGATCGCGGCCGACCGAATCCGCCGCGATTTCATGCCGGCGATCCTGCAGGCGGCCGAGGCGGCGGAGGTGTACGTCGACCGGGTGATGCTGACGGTGAGGAAGCGGTGAGCCGGGCGCCCCTATGTCCCGCCGCGCCGGACGGTCGGCTCAGGCTAACCCTTGCCACGTCGGGACCCGAACAGGTGGAGGGCGCGCGCTCGGCTCTACGTCGTGGACTTCCCCGGCCGGCGGTCGGTGACGACGCTGATCTCGCCGAAATATCCGAAATCCTCGCGCAGAAAGGCGATCGCCAGGCCAACATCCTTGAAGGTCTTCGGCGCATCGACATGGAATTGGTTGAGCCGGAATTCACCGGGCCGATCGGCGAGGCTGACCCGCACGCTGTAGACGCCGTCGAGGCCCTCGTACAGGCGCGCGTGGACTACGGCGCCGCCGTTCTTGAGATACTTGGTGAGACTGCGAACGCGGATCGACATCTCGCCGCCCGCGGTGCGAATCCACGCCTCATCACCCTGATCATCAGCGGCAGGATTCTCGTTCATTACGGACGACAAGACCAAACTGTGCTCCCCATGGCGCTCAGGATTAACCTGAATCCCCGCCGTTGTCAGGCGCGCCGCCGTGCCGACCTTGGCCGCGAGCGCAACTTCCGTTCGGCGGGAGCGGGGCGGGTGACGCCAGCCCGAGCGCGGACCGCCCACAGCACAGGCCGAAACGGGCAAGAGCTGAGCGCTGGTAAGAGGCCTACCCGGCTGCGAGAGCCGCTTGGCTAGTGCACATATTTGGTGAAATATGTGCATTGCCGGCCTCGTGGGAGGGGGAGTGAGGTCCGGTTCGGGTGAACCATCCGGAGGTGCGTCATGACCATGGGTTTGCGGCAGTCGACGAAGCGCGGTGTACGATGAGCCTGCGTACGATCGTTCAAACCTTGGGCGGCGATCTCTACGATGGGGGCCGAAGGGCCAACATTCCCGCGCCCGGGCACAGCGCGGCGGATCGATCGGTCTCCCTGTTGCTGCAGGGGGACCGGGTCGTCGTGAACACCTTCGGCGACGGCGACTGGAGATCCGTGCTCGACCATCTTCGCGAGCACCGGCTGATCGACGCAGCCAACGCCCCCTTAGACGGGCCGGGTTTGCCCGTCGTCGGACGTCCGGTTCGCGAGCCCGCCTCCGCGCGCGAGCGCCTGGAGGCGGCCCTTCGCCTGTGGGATGAGGCCAAGCCGCTTGGCCGGTCGTTGTCGGCGCAACATTGCCGCCTGCGGGGCATGACCGGCGAGCTGCCCGGCCCGGAGGCCTTGCGCCATCACGGCGAGACCCCGGTCGCGGTCTATCGCCCCGGCCGGTATCGCCGACCGGCGCTGCTGGCGGGGATTCAGGATCCGGGGGGACGCTATGTGGCCGTGGAGATCACCTATCTTGCCCCGAACGCCCGGCGCGCGAGCGACCTTCGCCTGCCGCGCAAGACCGTTGGCGTGCCGCCCCCCGGGTGCGCTGTCCGGCTCGATGCGGCCGCGCCGGAGATGCTGGTCGGCGAAGGGGTTTTCACCACGCGGGCGGCCGCCGAGTGGTTCGGCCTCCCGGCCTGGGCCCTGCAGTCGACCCGAAACCTGCGGGTGTGGTCAGCGCCCGAGGGCGTCCGGTCGGTGCTGATCGCGGGCGACCGGGGCGCGGATGGGGAGGCCTCCGCAGAGCGACTGCGCGCCCGCCTCGTCGAGGACGGGGTGGCGGCGACGGTGGCCCTGCCGCCGTCGCCCTATCGGCAGTGGGATGACTGGTCGAACGCCCAGCTCGGTGCGGCTACGCCGGCGGCGGCCACGACGGGCTGAGGAAAGGGGAAAGAGAGGGCGGGAGCGGGCGCGCACGCTTCAGGGGCAGGATGACCCTCGCCCGGCGTGCGGGAGCTCGAACCCGATGACCGACGTCCAAACCTCAGTGTCCGAAACCTCGCCGGCCGCCGCGCCGGCGGCCATGGCCCAGATCCAGGTCCGCCTCGGCGACCTCGGCCTCGCCAAGGAAAACCTGCGCTACGGCGAGCCGGCTGACGAGGGCATTGCGCAACTGGCTGACACCGTTCTCGCCGCCGGCGTGGTGATCGCCCCGATCGTGCGCCCCGGCCGAAAGGGCGAAGACGCCTACGTGGCGCTCGACGGCCGCCGGCGCCGGATGGCGCTTCTCGTCCTGCGCGATCGCGGCGACATCACCGATGACTACCTCGTGGCGTGCCAACTGGCCGAGACCAAGGCTCAGCAGGCGGCCGCCATTCTGCTGCCCAACACCGAGCATGCCCCGGTTCACGTCGCCGACGTGATCGTGGCCATCGGCCGACTGCGCAAGGCCAAGATGGACACCGCGGCCATCGCTGGCGCGCTCGGCTATGCCGAGCTGGAGATCAAGCGCCTCGAGGCGCTGTCCGCCGTCCACCCGACGGTGCTCACCGCCCTGCGCCGCGGCAAGCTGACTCTCAAGCAGGTGCGCCTGTTCGCGCGTCTTAGCGACAAGAAGCAGCAAGCCGAGATCGCCCAGACCGCGCTGGACGGCTACTTCCAGGACTATCAGCTGCGCCACGTCGTCCAAGGCGGGCGGGTGACCGTCGAGGACGAGCGCTTCACCCTTGTCGGCATGGACCGCTACGTCGAAGCGGGCGGGCGCGTGAACTCCGATCTCTTCGGGGAACTGCCGGACGCCCTCCTCGACCCTGAGATCCTGCAGTCGGTTTGGCGCGAGCGTGTGCAGCCCATCATTGATCACCTGAAGGGCGACAGCCTGGCGGTCTATCTCGGCAGCGACTCCGACTTCGGGGCGCCTGAAGGGTTCTCCCGCCTCCCTTATGTCTACTCGCGTGATCTGCGCGAGGCTCAGAAGACGGCTTTGGACGAGGCGCGCTATCGCGTGACCCAGATCTCGTCCGAGCTGCAGGACCTCGACCCGCAGGCCGACGACGCGACCGCCAAGCTCTGTCCGCTGCTCAGCGCCATGGCGATCGAAGCCGGCGCTCCGCTGACGCACAGCAAGATCGGGGCGGTGATGCTCTCCCCGGCCTCCGACGGGTTCGGCGTGGTGGCGACCTTCTACAGCGTCCCCCTGCCAGCCGACGAGCTGCCGGAGGAGATCGAAGATGAAGCCGACGAAGATGACGGCGTCGAGACCGGCTCGACCTACGGCCGGACCTACAACGACGTCGAGGTTCCGCGCGCCGATGTCGACGTGGAAGGTTCCAGCCATGTGCTGCACGAGACCCGCACCGACGTAGCGACTCGCGGGCTGATCCGCGACCTGGCGGACGACCCGAGCGCTGCGCTGACCGTCGTGGTCGCCCAGCTGTTCAAACAGCTCGCCCTGCAGTCCTCGGGGAGCCTGGATGGCTCGGCCCTGCAGATCTCGGCCACGCGCTACAGCCGAGGCTCAACCCCGCCGATCGCGTCGCTGGACGGCGACATTCGGGGCCGGCTGGAGGCGCGCCGGGAAGCCTACCGCGCGTCCGGCCTTCGCCCGATCACCTGGGTGGAGACCCTGGCTCATGGGGACAAGATGGCTCTGCTCGCCGAGCTCACCGCCCTATCGCTGAATCTGCGCGAGGCGCGCACCTCGATGATCCGCAGCGGCGCGCGCGCCGAGGCCGCGGAGATCGCCGCGCTCTGCGGGGCCGACATCTCGGCCCACTGGACGCCGGACGCCGCCTATCTCGCGGTCCATTCCAAAAAGCAGCTCACCGCGCTGCTCGAGGAGATGGGGAGCGACGATGATCGGGCCAAGACCCTGAAGAAGGATGCGCTCGTGACCTTCGTGGCCGAAGCGGCGGCGGAACGGCAGTGGGCGCCATCGGTGCTCAGCTGGGAGGTCGCGGTGACCAGCGAAAGTTCGAAGGCCGACGAAGCGGACAAGGGCGACGACGACGAGGCGCCCCGTCCCGGCCAGCCGGTTTCCCCGCCTGCAGAGGGGCCGCAGCTGGATATCGCGATCGCAGCCTAAACGGTGTCTTATCGAACCAGCGATAGCCCGGCTTGCCGGGCTATCGTCATGTTGTCGAACCTGGTCTTGCCGACGTCATCAATCGCTGTGCCTTGCTCCGCAAGGGTCGGGCGCCGCTGCTTCTCGTTCACTCTGGAGCCGGCGTCCGACGGGTCCGCCGGCGTCCTAGCGTCGTCGAGCCACGCCTTCTGTGCTTCGGCCGAGCTCTTCAGAATCGACAAGGCCGCGGCGCCATTGGCGTCGAACGGCTGGTTCCTCAGCCTCTCGAGCGCCTGCTCAGCGGCTGTCGTTGAACCTTGCACCGTGGTGGAGGCGGTCGGCTGGTCAGTCTGTGCGGCCCAGAACTGATCCGACTCCGCGGCGACGCCTGTGAGGAAGCCCCTGAATCCGCTGAGATCGGTGTAACCGTAGCCATAGGCGACCGACCGCTGGGCGTCGGGCGAGAGGCCGTCGAAGTAGTCGATCCCGTAGTGCGCGCCGCTCGCTGGGTTGGCGCCGGCGTCGCTCCGCGAGGCGACGCCGTTCGACATCATCGCGCTTTGATATTGGCTCTGCGCGGCGGAGACCTGTTTGGCGAAAACCGTATCGTTGCCGAGCCAGCTCAGTAGCCCTCCCGCACCCTGGCTCGCGGCCAGGGCGGCGAACTTTTCGTCGGATGATGCTCTCGGATCGTTCATGACCTGGATCGCGTCGACGGCTCGCTGAGCGGCGTCGCCCGCAGCGCTGTGCGTGAGCGCCGGTTTGGCCACAAAGGCTGGCGGCGACGTGCCGGACGCCGACGCGCTGGCCGAAGGCGCTCCGTATTCGGTGAGATAAGCCTGAGCTTTAAGCGTCCAGTCGGCTGTTCCTCGATAATCACGCAAAGCCAGAAGCGCGGTCGTCTGCTGGTCGCCAGCGGCCTGAGCCAGCCTCGCTTCGGTATTGAGCCTGTCGCTGGAACTGGCCGTCATGTGGCCGTTCATCTGGGTGTCGGCCGCATAGCGCGGATCGTCCATCGCGCCTTGAAGCGCCTGCATCACGTCGGCCTGGGCCTGGAGGTTGGCGCGGTAGTCCGCAGGCGTCTGGATGATCGCGCCCTGATCCCAGGCAAAGGCGAAGACGTCACGCGTCGTTTGCCGCGAAAGGGCTTGGGAGCCGACATAGATCTGCTGATCAGCATCGGACAGGCCGTCGAAGGCGGCCAACTTCTGTAGATAGTCGCCGGCGGCCGAGGCGAAGAAGGTTGGCGACATATCGTTGTCGGCGCTTACGCCCTGGTCGCGCATGTAGGCCGTCAGCTGATCCACATGCTGGGCGAAAGCCGAATTGGCGAGGTCTACGGCATAACCCAGGTTCGGGTCTGCCCCACCCTGGCGCGCGGGCCCGTTCAGCAGGGTGTCATTGACGAAGGCGTAGGCGGCCAGCTGATCTTCGACCGAGGTCGCGCCCGTGACGTCGTTCAAGGTTGTGATGGCCTGGTCGAGTTGGGCGCGCACCGCCTCATTCGGATCAGACGCCGTGGGCGCGCTTGCGGGGGCGAGATCGGCGACCTCCGGGGGGGCGCCGGTCGCCAGAGCTTCCTGAGCCTCATCGGAGAGGGTCACAATAACCGCGGGCGAGGTTCCGGCGCCCTCAGTCTCCACCGGCGGCTGCGTTTCAATCTTAGCCGCGCCTACGCCAAGAATGGCGGGGGTGGTGTAAGGGGTTGCCGTCACCGACGCGACCATCGTTTGGCTCCTTCATCCGTCCGACCCGGTCGAACTTGAAGAGGCGCATGGCGCGCCACTCTTTCAAGACTATCTGACGGCGCCGCCGCTCGCGCCTGGCGGCGTAGCCACTTGTTAATCGTCCTCTGCGAGCCTCACAGAGGCCGGAAAGGACTCAGGCTGGGCTGACGCGCTCGACACTATTATGGCGCGTCTTTCAAATGCGGGCGCCACGCGCGAGCGGTTAGGCTCCGCCGTGGCGACAACGCGCGTCCTCAGTGTTCCAGACGAGGGGCCCGATGCCCCGCCGTCGACGATCGCTGCTCTCCCCAGCCGGTTTTCCCGACCGGGGGCCGATTGCAGGTCGCTCGGGGTCTGAGGAGAAGCCTCTAGCAACGATAGCCCGGCTTGTGGGCTATCGTTCATTCAGGCTGGCCGCTGCGCGCCTCTATCTGGCCGGTGGGCGGGTCTTGAACCAGAGATACAGCACGCCGAGCGGGGCGATGAGGATGGCCGCAGCCCACAGCAAGACGTTCACCATCAGCTTGACGAAGAACAGGATCAGCGCCGGCATGATGACGATGTTGCGCCCCATCAACATCCCCATGATCTCATCCCAGACGAGCTTGGCGAAGGGAAAGAGCAAGGTTGACAGGCCGAAGAAAAACCACATCGACGACCGGAACGGCACGTGGCTTTGGGCGAACATCCAGCCATAGAAGGCGAAGATCGCGATGCCGATGACGTAGGCGCGGACGAGATAGGTCCTGTCGACCGCCCCGAAAATCCTGCGCAGAAAACCCATGATGACGCCTTCCCGGCCGAGTGGTTGAGGGGACCGGGAGCCGGCGCTTTGCGCGGCTCCCGGATCGTTGCGGCTTATTGGGTTCCGGCGGTGGCCGAGGGCGTCTGGGCCGCCGCCGCCGTCTGGATGCGGGTGTTGAGCTCCGGCGAGGCCTTCATCGCCTGGCTCATCTCGTTGAACTTGGCGGTATCGATGCCGGCGGCCACGACCGCCTCCCCGAACTTCGCGGGCTTGTCCGCCGCCGCGACACTGGCGTCAGCCTGGATTTTGTTCACCGCCAGAAGGGCGGTCGCGTACTTCTTGACGTCCTCGTCGCTGTAGGTCGCCGGCGCGGCCGGCGTGGCGGCGGCGGGGGCGGGCGGGGCGGCGGGTTGCGCAGCGGGGGTCTGGGCGCTGGCGCTGTGGGTCAGGGCTAGGCCCATGGCGGCGGCCAGGGCGATCTTGGTGATTGTCATGTGTGCATCTCCCGTTTGCGGAAAGGCTGGATTGAAGGGATGGCGCAGTCGGGGACCCGCAGGCCTGGGGCCAGTCGCGCCGATCGGACCCGGCCGAGCGACATGGCGACCGGCCAGACCAAACGCGAGCAAAGACCCCGCGTCCTTGTCCCTCTTCGCGGCTCGACGGGGGTTCACCCAACTGGCGGCGTCGCCAGTTGACAGGCAATTTCCCCGGAGAATTGAGTCGCGGCGAGCTATCGCTCAGTGGTAAAATCGAGCTATACAGCAAAGCTTGACAATAGGCCTGCGCGACCCTCTGCCGTCAGCCTCGATTCCAAGTGTTTCGCCTCTGTCAACTGGCGAGCTCGCCAGTGGACCGCTCCGCAAAACTCAAGGCACCAAGTGGGATTCATAAGAGGGTCTCGAGGGCTTGGTCAGTTCGCTCGTTGGGCCGTGATCGTCCTGGCGAAGGCGGGTTCGCGTTGTCGGCCCGTTACGAAGCGTGCGCCGCCCAAAGGCCTCAGAAGCCTAATGGCCGTGCGTTGGGAGGCAGGGGTGAGCAGCAGTCTTGGATCTGTCACGATCCTAGTGGTCGAGGACGATGAGTTCATCCGCGCCACCACGGTCGACGCCCTCAGCGAGCTGGGCTGGACCGTTCTTGAGGCCGAGAACGCCCTCCTCGCCCTTGAGGTTATCGAAGGCGAATCCAGGGTGGACCTCGTCTTTTCCGACATTCAGATGCCGGGAAAGGTGGATGGCGTCGGCCTCGCCGCCTGGATGCAGGAGCATCGGCCGCATACCCCCGTGATCCTGACTTCAGGCCTCGTCCGCGATATCGGCGCGGCGCTCCCCGATGTCGACCTCATCGCTAAGCCCTATACGCATGCGGAGGTGATCGCCGGGATCTGGCGCCGCCTAAAACCGCGACGGGAGCAAGCGGCCCCCTTGCAGGTCGGCGTTGGCGCGGTCCGCGGTTGATCTTGCGCCGCCGCTCATTGGGTCGCGATCTCGGGAGGGGATCGCGGTCCAGGCCCCAGCCTGACCGTGTGCAGGCCGCTCTATCCCCTGCGGTCCTGTGCGACGCGCCATGGGCTGAGGCCGCGCCGGCGCCGGTTCGGACGCGAACCGGCGCCGGTTGCTATCGTTTGATTTTCGGGGCGGAGGCGTCCCACCCGATGGAATGAGCGGCCACGATCGCCTGACCGCGTGACGCTAGATCAGAGCGCTCGCCATTGACCCCACCTCATAGGGCGGCGCTTGCGGGCCGGCAGCACCGGAGTTGGGTAGCGCGGCGACGATTTCCTTGGCCTCTGGCGTCAGATCAACCTTGTCCTTGATGCCCGTACCGCCGAGCATTTTGAAAAGTTGTGTGGTCCAGCTCTCTGAGGAGGGCTTCGACATAACAAGGCGGCTGATGTCCTGCATCGTCGGGTCGGTCGCGGGATCGCGACCTTCAGACTTCAGATCCTGGCCGTACTTCTCAAGCATGGCGTTTGCGACCAGATTGTCGCGATAGCCGTCGATGCTCGAGTAGGGCTTGTTGCCGAACTGGTCCGTCGAGTTGAAATTGAGAGCGAAAACCTGCTGGTCGGAGGCCGAGAGGCTGTCGAAATAAGCCAGCTTCACCTGGGCGGGAGACCCGCCCCTGGCCACGGCCGCCGTGACAGCCAAAACGTCACCTTGTTGAAGCTGTTGGATGCGCTGGGCGATATCGCTGTTTCCGATGATATCGTCGAGTGTCTTGCGATTTTCGGCGTCAATGCCGTTTAGCTTTTGGCCGACCGACATCGCGCGAATGTCGTCATAGGCCTTCACGCGGTCCGCTTCGCTCGATTTGCCGCTAGAGTCGTTGAAGATCGCTGCCAGCTCGTCGAATTGGGCCTGGTTCTGAGAAAATGGCGTCGGCCCAGTATCGCCGAGAGGCTGGATGGCCGCCGCTGAGGCGGACGACGCCGACGTGATTTCCATCAAACTCGCTCCAAGGCAGGGAAAGCGCTTCGCTGTGGCGAAATCCTGGCGGAAGCGTTGGACTTTTGCGCGTGGCGACGTAGCCACTTGTTAACTCGTCTATGGAAGGGTCACGTGGGCTAGAAAGGTCACCGTGAAGAGCGGGACTCCCGCGAGGCAGAAGTCCCGCACGTTCACCGCGCTCAGTATACGGTTAGAAGCCCGAGATGACGGGATAAGCCGTAAAGCTGCCAGTATTCACATCGCGGGCGGCCGTCAAACTACACGCGGACGCCGCAAGCCCGCCTTGGGGCGAGCTAGAGAACGTGAAAAGCCACTTAGCCGTCCCACTATTGTAGCTCGCCACAACCGTGAACGTGCAGCCGCGGGCGCCGCCCCGCTCCAGATACATGACGGTTCCGGAATAGACCGTCGCGCTGCTAAAGTCGTAGGCGTATCCCGATGCAGGGATCGACGGGTTCACCGTTGCCGGAAAGCTTTTGACGTATGACGGGTCGAACGAGTCCGTCGCATAGTCGACAGGGACGGATGCGCTGTTGGTGAATTGGAAGCCCCCGCCCGCGCCAGCGGACGCAGCAGTGGCGGTCGCGATCGCCGCGACGAATGCGGCGCAGAACAAACTCAGCTTACGCATGACGGTCGGCCCCTTGAGGTGATCCTAGACAGGGCCTCATCAGTAGGACGAGGGGCATTTTCCCTCGACAGGCGAGCTCGCCACTTGACTGTCGGAGACCCCTTTAGATGCAAGGCGGCTTGACGATCGCATAGATGGTGGTCCGATTTTAACAAGAATAGTGCGTCGTTTGGGTTTGGCCGCAATCGAGCCCCGCCCGGCGAACCGGGCGGGGCGAGACGCTTAGTCCTCTTCGGCGGGGTTCTGTTCGGGCCGGTCGAGGGCCTTCAACTCGTGGCCCGGGAGACCGACGACGATCTTGGAGTAGAACCGCTCGACGCCCTCGCTGTCGGTCGTGCGGTCGTGGCGGATTTCGCCCTGCACGAAGACCTTGGCGCCCTTGGCCAGGCTGCGCGAGGCCAGCCAGTTGACGGAAGGCTGATGCCAGACTTCGACGGTGTGCCAGGTGGTGTATTCCCGACGCTCATCGCCCTTTCGGGTGTAGCGGCTGGTGGCGACCCGCAAGATGGCGACCTTCTTGCCGCTCTGCACGGTGCGGATCTCCGGTTCGGCGCCGGTGAAGCCGATTAGTTGGACTTGGTTCAGCATCGCTCTTCTCCATCTGCCGCCCGGAAGAGCCCGGGCGGCTCGCGGTCCCTGCCGCGATCACGCGACCGCTCGAGACGGGGCGATGCGAAGGGCTGAAGCCCGGACGGGTTGGACACCGGTCTGCAGGGGTGAGACCCGAAGACCGGAGGCTCCGGCCTGGCCGCCTCGCTGGCGAGGTCGGCTTCAACCCTGAGCGCCCCGGCTTAAGGTTCGTGGGATTGATCGCGGGGGACCGTCTGCCGCCTGGCCTTCCGAACCTTGAGAAGGCGATGGGCCAAGGCCGCACGGCTTGCGGGGCCGTTCCAGAGAATTCCGGTCAGCGGGGCAAGGCCGCGCCGGCGTTCGCTCCGACGCCGCCTGTCGGGCGGCGCGGGACCTCACCTCGCGCGCCGACGCCGCTCAGCCTCCTGTGGAGCTTGGCCTTCTGCGTCCCTGTGGGGGTGCGCTGTCGCGCCCGGGGGGTCCTGCGGCCGCCGTCTGCAGGAGGAGGAGCGAGGGCCGGGACGGGCGAGCCCGTCGGGTCTGGAGGGAGGAGCCCTCCGAGGCGGGTGAGCTGGATCCCTCCGCCATGAACGCCATGTTGCCCCTCTTCACCGTCGCCGGCGACGCCGCCGATCAGAAGGCCGCCAACCTGCTCGCGGCCGCCCGCGCCCTCACCCCCCACCTGAACCGATCGCGGGCCCTCGACCGGCGGCTGGTGTCGGGGGTCATGACCACGACCTTCGGCGCCTCCGACGCCGAGGGCGCCTGGCTGTGGCGCGACGCTTACGATGCGATCGAGGCGGCCCTGGTGCTGCAGCTGCGGCGGCTCGCGCCGCAGATCGGCCGGGTCGAGGACGCCCCCGCCGAGATCACCGCGCTTCTGGCCAACCTCTCGGGCCTCAGCCTGACCCATACGCGCCGCTCCGAGGAGCAGGTCGCGCTCGACCAGTTCTCGACGCCGCCGGAGCTGGGCGTGCTGGCGGTGCTCGCCGCCCAGGTGCGCCCGGGCGACCAGGTGCTCGAGCCGTCGGCCGGCACCGGCCTGTTGGCCATCCTCGCCGAGGCCTGCGGGGCTGCGCTCACCCTCAACGAGCGCGCGGTCGGCCGGGCCGCCTTGCTCGACGGCCTGTTCCCGCTGGCTCTGCCCAGCCGCCATGACGCGGCGCATCTGGCCGACCTGATGACGAACTCGGGCCGTTTCCATGTCGCCCTGCTCAACCCGCCCTTCCAGCAGCTTGAGGCGCACCTGCACGCCGCGCTCGACACTCTGGCCGAAGGCGGGCGCATGGCCGCAATCGTGCCAGAGCGGCTGTTCGCCGATGACAAGGCGATGCGGGCGCTCGGCGCCCGGGGCCGTATCGTCCTACGTCTGCGCTTCCCTGAGCGGGCCTACGCCAAGCACGGCGCATCGGTCGAGACCGGCCTGATCGTGGTCGATCGCGGCGCTGCGGTGGGTGATATCCCGATGGTCGTGGTCGCCGGCTCCCTGGCCGAGGCCGCAATGGCGGCCGCCGGCGTCGAAGCGCGGCCGTCCGCCCAGCCGCGGCAGTTCCGGAGCCTCAACCCGGTCGCTTTGTTGGTTCCGCGCGCGCGAGCGCTGGCCACGCCCGCAGGGCGCTTGGCGTTCCTCGCCGAAACCGCGCCGATCGCCTATTCGACCGCGGCCTGGTCGGGCGAGGGTCACGACGTGGGCCTCTACCAGGCCTATCGCCTGGGCCGTGTTCGGCTCGGCGCGAGCGTTCCGCACCCCTCCCCGCTCGTCGAGTCGGGGCCGATGGCTTCGGTGTCCCCGCCGGCGCCCACCTATCGCCCCCACCTGCCGCCCAGGATCACCGGAGACGGCCTGGTGTCCGACGCTCAGCTCGAGACCGTCATCTACGCCGGCGAGGCGCACGCGCAGATGCTGCCGGGATCATGGCTGCTGGGCGAGGCGCCGCATCAGGTGGTGCTGGTCAAGGACGACCATCCGGGCGCGGTCCGATTCCGCCAGGGCTTCTTCTTGGGAGACGGCACCGGCTGCGGCAAGGGTCGGGAGATCGCGGCGGTGATCGCCGACAACATCGCCCAGGGGCGCACGCGAGCGGTGTGGCTCTCGAAGAACGATCCCCTGCTCGAGGACGCGCGGCGCGACTGGACCGCCATCGGCGGGGCGGCATCCGACATCACGCCTCAGTCGGCCTGGAAACAGGCGGACGCCATCCGGATGGACAAGGGCGTCCTGTTCACCACCTACGCCACCCTTCGCCAGCCGGCGCGCGGCGATCGGCCGTCACGGCTGGACCAGATCGTCAACTGGCTGGGCGCCGACTTCGATGGGGTGGTGGTGTTCGACGAGGCCCACGCCATGGCCAACGCCGCCGGCGGCGGCAAAGGGGCGCGCGGGCCAAAGAAGGCCTCGCAGCAGGGCATGGCGGGCCTGGCCTTGCAGAACCGCCTGCCCAACGCGCGCATCTTCTACGTCTCGGCGACCGGCGCGACCACGCCAGAGAACCTCGCCTACGCTGGGCGGCTGGGCTTGTGGGGCGGGCCCGAGGCCCCCTTCCCCACCCGCGACGCCTTCCTCACCGCGGTCGCGGCTGGAGGCGTGGCGGTCATGGAGCTGATCGCGCGGGAGCTGAAGGCGATGGGCCTCTATATCGCGCGGTCCCTGTCGTTCGAGGGCGTCGAATATGACGCTCTGCGCCATCCGTTGTCGGAGGACGACGTCGCCATCTGGGACGCCTGGGCCGACGCCTATCAGCTGATCCATCGCAATCTGCGCGCCGCGCTCGACGCGATCGGCGTGACCGAGGAGGGCAAGGCCAAGTCCGGTCAGGCCGCCTCGGCGGTGATGTCCGCCTTCGAAGGCGCCAAGCTGCGCTTCTTCGGACACCTGCTGTCGGGCCTCAAGGCGCCGTCCCTGGTCGCCGCCATTCGCCAGGATCTCGCCGAAGGGCGATCCGCCGTTGTTCAAGTCGTTTCGACCAACGAGGCGGTGATGGAGCGGCGGCTCGCCGAGATACCGCCCGAGGAATGGAACAACCTCTCGGTTGACCTGACGCCGAAGGACCAGGTCCTCGACTACCTGATGGGCGCCTTCCCGGTGATGGCCATGGACGCCGTCGAGGATGACGAGGGCAATGTCACCCTGGTCCCGGTCCTCGACGCCGACGGCCGGCCGGTCGCCAGTCAGGAGGCGTTGCGTCTGCGCGAAGAGCTGGTCACGCACCTGGCCTGCCTGCCGGCGGTGCCAGGGGTGCTGGACGCGGTGCTCGAGGCCCTGGGACACGACCAGGTCGCCGAGATCACCGGACGTTCGCGCCGGATCATCACCCGCGACGGCCGGCGGGTCGTGGAGCGCCGGAGCGCATCGGCGGCCAAGGCCGAGACCGACGCCTTCATGTCGGGAAAGAAGCGGGTCCTGGTGTTCTCCGACGCCGGCGGCACCGGGCGCAGCTACCACGCCGACCTCGGGACGGCGAACCAGCAACGTCGGGTGCACTACCTCGTTGAACCGGGTTGGCGCGCCGATGCGGCGATCCAGGGCCTGGGCCGGTCGCACCGGACCAACCAGGCGTGTGCGCCGCTGTTCCGGCCGGTGACCACGGACATCCACGGCGAAAAGCGCTTCCTGTCGACGATCGCCCGGCGCCTCGACAGCCTCGGCGCCCTGACGCGGGGCGAGCGGCGCACGGCCGGCAACGGCCTGTTCCGCGCCGAGGACAACCTGGAAAGCCCCTGGGCGCACCGCGCCCTGCAGGCCTTCTACATCGGCCTCCACTTCGGCAACGTCGAGGCGATGGACCGGGAGACCTTCGAGGCGAAAACAGGCCTGCGTCTGCTCGACGGCGAGGGAGATCTGAAATCCTCGGACGACATGCCGCCGATGAATACCTTCCTCAATCGCCTCCTGGCTCTGCGAATCGCCGACCAGAACGCCCTCTTCGCCGCGTTCGATCAGATCCTCGCCTCGATCCTCGAGCGCGCTGCTCAGTCCGGCGCGCTGGACCGGGGGATGGAGGACATCGTCGCCGACGATGTCGTGATCGTCGACGAGGAGGTGGTGCGAACCGATGCCATGACCGGCGCGGAGACCAACCTCCTGCGCTTCCAGGTCCGCACTCGACGGGACCTCACCCCCGCCGACGCCGCCCTGGAGGGTCAGGACCCCGAGAGCCTCGTCTATGCGGTCAACGCCAAGTCCGGTCGCGCCGCTCTGGTCGTGCAGGGCCTGACGACCACCAACGACGACGACCGGCTGATCCCCGCCGTGCGGCTGATCCGCCCGGAGAAGCGCTCGATCGCCTCGCTGAAGGGGTTCGAGGAATCGGCGTGGGAATCGACCGATCCAGACAGCTGGCGCGCGGCCTGGGACAAGGAACTGGCCGAGGCCGATCCGTGGGTGACCCGCGACCTGGTTCTGGTGTCGGGCCTTCTGTTGCCGATCTGGTCGTCTCTGCCCGACAAGGGCGCCTCGGTGCGACGTCTCAAGGCCCCGGACGGCCGTCGCTGGTTGGGCCGCCTCCTCGACCCCGGCCAGGTTCCCGCCCTCAAGGTGGCGCTCGGCCTGACCGCCGTCGCCAAGGCTTATGGCGACGGCGCGCAGGTCGCCGACCTGATCCTGCAGGACGGGACGGCCCTCTGCATGGCGGGCGGCCTATGGCTGCGTCGTGCCAAGGTGATGGATCGCTACCGCATCGAGGTGGTGGGCGCTTCGCAGCAGCGCGCGGCGTTCGCCGCGATCGGCTGCTTCACCGAGATCATCGCCTACCAGCCCCGGGTGTTCGTGCCGACTGATCAGCCGGCGGTGCTCGACGCCCTCCTGGCCAAGTGGCCGCCGCACTCGGTGTTGCCCAAGGCGGCGTGAAGTCTAGGAGTCTAGACCATCTAGACTCGCGCAGGCCGCCGGCTCCGGTTGGCGGCCTGTCGCATGGAGGCGGAGGGAGGACGGTTCGGGCGACCTTTCTGAGAGGAGGACGCCATGGCCGACCGTGTCGACGCCACCATCCTGATCGGCGGAACCGTGCCCGCCGATCGCATCGAAGATCTGTTGGACGTGATCCAGGCCGAGCGCTTGGGCTCGGACTGGGAGGAGCGCTTTGGCTGTCGCGGCGCGCTGCGGCGCTGGCTCGACGCCGCTGAGGGACCCGTCCTGCTCTATGGCCGCGAAGTCGCCGCCGGTGAGTTCGAAGAGCTACAGGCGCTCTGCGTGGAGATCGGCCTCACCTATGTGCTGACCTATGATGGCTATGGGGCCGAATGGGCGCCGGCTCGGCGCATTTGGCGGCCTGGCGACGCAGGTGACGGCGAGACCTGCTCGCTGAGCGGCGACGGCGGTCGCGCCTGCGTCACGGCTGATGACTTGCGGCATCAGGCCTTCGCCGACCTGGACGCGCTCGAGGCCTATCTGAAGGGGTTCGACGACCCCAAGGCGCCGTCGCTCGTCCTGGAGGCTCCGGTGAGCGTCGCTGAGGCGCCTTAGGGCATAAAGGGAGGGACAGACCGGGCGAGCCGGTCCGGAGAAATTGGTCGCCGCCGGCATGCCCGGAGGTCGCCGTGCCCCATTCCCCGTCCCGATCGCCCGTCCTTGCCGCCTGGGGGGCGGGCGTCGACTCCACCGCCATGCTGATCGAGCTCGTCTCGCGGCGCGAGCCCGTCGATCAGGTTCTCTTCGCCGATGTCGGCGCTGAGAAGGCCGAGACCCTGGCGTTCGTGCCGCTGTTCCGCGACTGGCTCGCCGCACGCGGCGTGCCCTCCGAGATCGTTCGCTATCGGCCGAAGAACTTCAAGAACTGGCCGCCCTATCGCACCCTCACCGAAAACCTGCTGACCAACGCCACCCTGCCCGGGATTGCGTTCGGACGGGGGACCTGTTCGCAGAAATGGAAGGCCGCCCCGCAGCACGCCTGGGCGCGAGCCTGGCCGCCGGCGCGCGAGGCCTGGGCGGCCGGGCGCAAGGTGATCAAGCTGATCGGCTACGACGCCGGGCCCGCCGACGATCGGCGCTACCGCGTGGCCAGCGCCCTGGACGATCCATTCTATGAGCATCGTTACCCGTTGCGCGAATGGGGCTGGACCCGGACCGACAGCATCGCGCGCATCGAGCGCGCGGGTCTGCCCGTCCCGGTCAAAAGCGCCTGCTTCTTCTGCACGGCGGCGCGCCCGGACGAGGTCCGGGCCTTACCCGTGGAGCAGCTTCGCCAGATCGTCCTGATCGAAGCGCGGGCCGCGCCCAGGCTGCGCACGATCGACGGGCTTTGGCGAAAGCCGGTGAAGGGCGCGCGCGGGGCGCAGCCCCGTCCCGGCGCCATGACCGCCTTCATCCGTGCGGAGGGCCTCCTCGAAGAGGCCGAGATCGATGCGATCATCGACGCGGCGCCGCGCAGCCTGACCCGGTGGCAGGCGGCGGTCGCCGAGCGTCCTGACGAGCGGCCCGAGCTGCGACGCTGGCTGACCGTCTTCGACGGCTTCGCAGGGCGCGTGGGGCAGATGGACGCCGCGCCGGGCCTTTACGCCGGTCTGGAGGCGCAGCCATGAGCGCGCCGGATCCCCGGACCTACGACCGCGTGGTCGTGGCGTTCAGCGGCGGCAAGGACAGTCTCGCCGCCCTGCTGCACCTCTTCGACCTCGGCGTGGCGGCTGAGCGCATCGAGTTGCACCACCACGAGGTCGATGGCGGCGGGCCGTCCTTCATGGACTGGCCGATCACCCCGGCCTATGTCGCCGCGCTCGCCGCCTTGTTCGACCTCCCGCTCTATCGCTCCTGGCGCGAGGGCGGATTCCTGCGCGAGATGGGACGCAGCGGCGACGCTACCGCCGCCGTCCGCTTCGAAACGCCGGACGGCTTGGTCGGCCGGGCCGGCGGCGCCGGTCCGCCTGGAACCCGGGGCCGATTCCCGCAGGTGGCGGCCGACCTGTCGGTCCGCTGGTGCAGCCCAGCCCTGAAGATCGACGTCCTGGCCGCCGCCATCCGGGGGCAGGCGCGCTTTGCCGAGGGCCGAACCCTGGTGGTGACCGGCGAGCGGGCCGAGGAGAGCCCGGCGCGCGCCCGCTACCAGACGTTCGAGCCACACCGCACGTCTTGCGGTCGCCGCCACGTCGATCACTGGCGACCGATACACGCCTGGACCGAACAGCGCGTGTGGGACGTCATTGGCGCCGAGAGCCTGCGGGCGCATCCGGCCTACAGTCTCGGCTGGTCACGCCTCAGCTGCCGCTGCTGCATCTTCGGCTCCCCCAATCAGTGGGCCACGATCCGCGCCCTCTACCCGCAGGCGTTTTGGATGATCGCGGACCGCGAGGGGGCGTCGGGGGCGACAATCCAGCGTCACGCCAGCGTGGTGGCCCTCGCGGACCGGGGGACGCCTTATGCCGCCGCTCTGGCCCAGCCGGGCCTGGCCGCCGTGGCCGGCGGCGCGGCCTGGACGCTGCCGGTGCTGGAGCGGCCGTGGCGGCTCCCGGCCGGGGCCTTCGGGGAAGCCGCCGGCCCGGTGTGAGGCGGAGGAAGGGCTCCGTGGGGCGAACCCGGCGGGAATGGTCCGCGCCGGGCCGGAGGCCCTGCCCCATGACGATCTCAACTTCCAAGTCCCTGGACAGGCCGCCCGCGGAGGCGGCGGCCGCGCTGCGCACCTTTTCCGTGGTCGCGGCGCAGGACACGCCCTTCTACGGCAGCTTCACCGTCGAGGCGCCGACGCCGCAGGCGGCTCTGGCGCTCGCCACATCGACCTTGCGGGACAATCTTGGCCTGCTGAGCCATCCCGAGTCCGAGGGCGCGCATTCGCTGCGGATCGTCGCCCTGCAGGAGGCCGACCAGGACCCGCTCTACGCCGACGTCGCCCTCGATGCCGATGCGCCCCTGTGGCCGGGCCGAGAGGCCCGCGCGGCCTTGCTGGGCAGCACCTCGGCGCTTGCCCAGCTGCTCGCGTCCCTCGGCGAGGCCAGCGCCTATCCGGCCGAGCTCGACCAGCTGTCGGCGAACCTGGCCTGCCTCGACATCGATCCGGAAAGCGTCGTGGCCCTGCGGGCCTTGCGGGCGGCGGTCAGTCCCGAGGCGTGGGTGGAGCAGGTGATGGTTTGGGCGCTGGAGCAGACGGAGGCGGCGAATGCGACACGCCGCTGAGCGCAGCGCCCGGCGCGAGGTCCGCAATCCCGTCCTGGCCCTCCCCGCCGCCCGCGCCCTCCAAGCCTTGGATCCTCGCACCCGGGCGATCCTCGCGGACCTGCTGGCCGATCTTGCCGCTGATGCGGCGCATCGGGCGCAGCGCAGCTGGGCCCAGCACAAGGGGATCATGGCGGCCTATTGGAAGGCGGTCAGCGTCTATGCCCGACACATCCGGCGGGCTTTGCGGCGGCCGTAGGCTTCGGGCGCGGAGGAGAAAGGGAGGGCGGCGGCGGGCGAGCCGCCAGGGGGAATGAGCCTTCTGCGGCGCTGGAGCCTGCCATGCCTTCGCCCTTTCCCCCGACCGTCCGGTCGTCGTCGCCCTGGGGCTTGATCCAGAGCGTCACGCCGCTGGGCCCGGACGCCGTCGCCATCTCGACCGCTTCGCACGGCGGCATCGCGGTTTCGGACGCGGGGCTCGCCCGCATCCCCGAACCCCTACGGGCCACGGCCTACAGCGGCCAGGGCTGGTTCGAGGAGGACTGCGACTGGGCGATTCCCTATCTCGCGCTTGGACTTGAGGCCTTCGAGACCGAACCCGGCCGCGCCGCCCTGATGGCCGCCGCCGCGCGTCGCACGGTCTGGACCTATCATCGCGACCGCGCCGGTCTACTCGGCGTGTCCGAGGTCCCTGCGGACGATCCGGCTGGTTTGGCCGAGCTTGGCGAGAGGTTCGTGTTCGGGCTCGCCGAGGCCGCCGCGCCCGCCCGCTTCGTGGCCGGGGTCAGTTCGCGTGCCGGCGAGCTTCGCGCCCGCTGCGAGGCCGTGGGGCCAGCCGTGCTCAGTGAGGCGGAAACGCTGGAGCTCCTTTTGGCGCGGGGCGCCCCGGCCGGGGCCGACGCGCAAAGCGCGGCGATCGCGCTGATGGAGCGGTTCGGCTGCATCGGCCGGGTGCTGGGCGCCGATCCGGCGGAGTTGGCCCGCACGATCGGCGTGCGTGGCGCGCGGGATCTCTTGCTACTGCATGGGCTTCTGGTCCGGGCGCTGGAGTTTCCCTTTCAGCGCCGCTGCGTGCTCAGCTCGACCGAGGCGGTGAAGACCTACCTGCGGGCCGCCTTGGCGGCCGCGCCCCGCGAGGCTTTCCACGTTCTCTTCCTCGACAAGGCCAATCAGCTGATTGTCGACCAGCGGATGGGAATCGGCACGGTCGACCATGCGCCGGTCTATCCCCGAGAGATCGTCCGCCGGGCGCTAGAGGTGTCGGCCAGTGCGCTGTGCCTGGTGCACAATCACCCCTCCGGCGGGACCTCGCCGTCCTCGCAGGACATCGAGATGACCAAAAAGGTGGTCGAGGCGGCGCGGGCCTTGGGCCTCGCCGTGCACGACCACTTCATCGTCGCGGGCGACCAGGTGGTGAGTTTTCGGGCGCTGGGCCTGCTGTAGCATGCTGCGGCGGCGTCCGGTCCAGGTCGGGCCCTATCCTTAGGGATGGGGCTTTTCCTGTGCGGAGGATCGCGGCCGGCCCGCGAGGCGCTCGAGCTCGAGCGTCCGGTAGACGGTCTCGTGGAGCAGGCACTCGGTGTAGAGGATGCGGCCATCCTCCCCTTCGTCCTGGTGGGCGTCGGCGCAGGCGGCGTCGTGGTCCTTGATCCAGCGCCGCTGCTCGGTCCGCAGAGCGGCTTTGCGCGCCGCCGGCAGAGCCGCCATGGCGCGCCTGTAGGCCTGGTTCAGGGCTTTGTCCTGCAAGGCCTCCTCGGTGAAGTTGCACTCGGCCATGGCGTAGGCGTAAGGCAGCTCCGACTTGGGGGCTGCGGCCAGACAGCGGTGATAGGCTGGGCTGTAGCGGGCCTCGGCCGTGTCCCGCGTCGGCGACGCGGTCGCCGCGACGGCGGGAAGGGCCAGGGCGGCCAGAGCGAGAGCCAGACCGCGGCTCATCGGGGCGCTCCCTTGGGCTGCGGCGGGGCGACCCACAGCCAGGCCCGTTCGTGAAGATAGTAGAGGCCAATCTTGGTGAGGGCCTCGATCGACAGGATCGAGACGGCGAACTTGGCGTTGCCGGTGACCAGCCAGCTCAAGACGAAAGTGTCGAGGCCTGCGAGGAGCCGCCAGGCCACCGCCTTGGTCAGCGACCGGCTGTGGGCGTTCACGGCCCAGGGCGCGGCGCGCCAGAGGCGCTCGTGGCCGTAGTAGAGGCCGATCTTCGTCACCGTCTCGATCGAGGCGATGGCGCCGGCCGCGCCGGCGTGGCCGGTGATCAGCCAGCTCCAAACGAAGGTGTCGAGGGAGCCGATGGCCCGCCAGCTGATCGCCTTGGCGAGCGCGCGGGCGCGAGCCCGCGCCTCACGGCGGGGCGCGCCGAGGTCGTTGTCGTTGGCGGTCTCCAGGCAGGTCTGGCCGGCCGCCGGGTCGGGTGTCGCGTGATCGGTCACCCGGCCAAGGACGCTATTTGCGGCCGAGCAGGCCGGAGGCAAGGCCGCCAAGCAAGTCGGCGGCGCCGTCGCCCTTGAGGAGCTCGGCGAACTGGGCGAGCGAGCCCTCTCCGCCAATGTGGCCGATGATCTGCTGGATCTGCTCAAGCGGCAGGCCGGTGTTGGCGGCGGCCAGCTGCGCGGTGTCGCCGGGCTCGTGGTGGGCGGCCCCAAGGGCCTGGACCGCCTGTTCAGCGAGTTCTGGCGAGATGCCGATCTTGGCGGCGAGGTTAGCGACATCGATGTTGCCGGCCAGTTGGCCGAGCAGTCCGTCGAGCAGGCTCATCGTGGGGTCCGATCAAGGGGTGTGTTGCGGCGAATTGGCTCTGGTTGGGAGCCATGGGGCTCCTGGCCAGGTCGCCAGTTGACAGGGCGGGATGCCCATTTCCCTGACGAAGGCGCTCTCGCGAGCGTCGGGGACGCAGCGTCTACTGTGGCGATCGGAGTTTTCGACCCATCACAGACACCGTCGAATAGTAGCTGGCCCAAATGGCGGGATCGGCTGCGGCGCTGCAATAGCGATCAATGTCTCCGTCGACGGCTGCCTGCGTATGCAAGAGGCGGCTGCGCAGGTGAGAGACCGAAGCCCCCATCATCAGCGCCATCGGATCACCGCCACGGACCAGAGGCGCTAGGACGTCGATCTCGAGCTGGCTGACCCCTGCGACTTCGACGACGTGGGGTAAGCGGACGCCGAAGCCTGGGTCTTTTCCCATTTGGAAATAGAGCGCGCAGATAGCGCGGTTGACCGCGTCGATCGAAGCCCGATCGGCGGAGTTTTCCGACGCCGAAAAAGCGGTCCGGAAGTCTGGCTCCTCCAGAACTAGGGCGCCGCCGGGCTTCAAACCAGCGACCATATTCGCGACAGCTTGAGCAGGATCCGGCAAGTGCACCAAAACGAACCGCGCGTGAATCAGGTCGTAGTTGTCCCTTTCGAGCGCTCCAGGCTTGGTGATGTCCGCCTGGCGGACTTCGACGTCTCCAAGCTCCTGCGAAATCAGGAATCGCGGATCGATGTCGACCGCAACGACGCGGCCCGTCGATCCGACCTGTCGGGCCATTCGTCCCGCGATCGAGCCGGCGCCGGCGCCAATCTCAGCGCAGGTCTGCCCGAGTCTTAATTGGGCCCGCTCCAGGAGTTGAGCGGTGCGCTGGTCGTGAACCCGCTCGAGCATTTGAAGGCGATGGCGTTCGGCGGCATCGTCGTGGTCGGAAAAGATGTAGGCGTCAGTCATGGCGACGAACCTGTGTCGTTGCTGCGCGCGAGCGCAGGCATTTGCAATGTGGGGGAATTTCGATTGGCCCAGTGGGCCGTAAGCCGACGCTCCTCTGGAGGTCGGCTAGATAAGTCGCAGCGAGTGATGCCAGCACTTGGACATGCCGCCGTTATCCGACAATCGTCCGATTTTGCAACGAGCGTTTCCCGAAAACAGATGCTTCGGAGCGCGAGCATCTTCGAAGCCGATAGTCGAGATCAGGTGCGATTGCTGCCACCGTGCATCGACGACTCAGTCAGTCTCGATCCCGCCGACAATGTCCGCGAGCGTGATGTCCTTATAGCGGGCGACGATCGCGGCTTCCGCTTCACTTAGAACATTGGCGAGCGTGGCGTTGACCGAGCGTTCGACGGGGCAGCCAGGATGCTCTCCGTGAATCGTCGTGGCCAACAGGGCGGGCTCTCCCAACGCGCGATGGACCTCGAGGATGGTGATCTCTTCGGGCGCGCGCGCCAACCGCCAGCCGCCGCCCGGCCCCTTGGTCGCCTTGACGTAGCCGCCGTCCCTCAGCCCAGCCATCATCCGTCGAACAACAACAGGGTTCGTTCCGAGCATCTTTGAAATCGTCTGCGACGTGGCGGCGCCATCATGCAGATGGATGTGGATCAGCATGTGCAGCATCCGAGAGAGCCGGTTGTCGCCGGTCACCGCCATCGACCTCTCCGCGGGCGGGCGAAGCTAATACGTAACATTACGAGTTACCTTCTCGGTGCGTGGGTGCTATCCACCTGTAGATCAATTCCGCAGGACGGGAACGCCCCATGGATCGCCGGACCTTGCTTGGCGGCATGACCGTCCTGGGCTCAGCGTCGGTGTGGGCGCCCAACGCCCTCGCAGCTGAGCCTCGTCGCAGAACCCCGGAGACGCCCGCCATGAGCACCGCCACCACCCGAAGCGTCGCCGTGAACGGGCAAACGCTTCAAATCACTGAGCAGGGCGATGGCCCGCTCGTTCTCCTCTGCCACGGCTTTCCGGAAACGCGCTATGCCTGGCGGCATCAGATCGGGGCGTTGGCGGCGGCGGGCTTTCACGCTGTCGCCCCGGACATGCGCGGGGTGGGCGGTTCAACGGGCCCTGAACGTGCTGACCAATATACGGTCTTGCATCTCCTGGGCGACATGGTCGCGCTTCTCGACGCCCTTGGCGCCGAAGCTGCCGTGATCGTCGGCAATGATTGGGGTTCGACCCTGGCCTGGCAGGCCGCACTGTTGCGGCCAGACCGCTTCCGCGCGGTCGCGGCGATCGGCGTGCCGTTTATGAAACGCGCCCCGGCCCCTCCCACGATGATCTTCCCGCAGACGGACGACGCCCTTTTCTACACCCTCTACTTCCAACCCGAGGGCGTCGCGGAGGGTGAATTCGAGCGCGATGCGCGGCTGACCCTACGCAAGATTTTGTTCGGCGCCTCGGCGGAGGCGGGTCCGCGCCAGCCGGGCGATGGCACGCCCAATCCGTTCGCGATGGTTTCCAGAACGCAGGGGCTTCTCGCGCCTCTGCCCGATCCGGAGCGACTGCCCCACTGGCTCACCGAGGCAGACCTGGACGCCTTCACCGCGGCCTATGCCAAGAGTGGTTTCCGGGGCGGCCTGAACCTCTACCGCAACCTGGATCGAAACTGGGAACAGCAGGCCGCGTTCGCGGGCCGCAAGGTCACCGTTCCCGCGCTCTATATGGTCGGAGAGCGCGATGTCGGCCTGGCGTTTCCGGGCATGAGGGACCTGATTGCCGGCATGACCGAAGACGTTCCAGGCCTTCAGCAGGCGGTCTTTATCCCTGAATGTGGACACTGGGCTCCGCAAGAGAAGCCGGAGCAAGTGTCGGACGCTCTGACCACTTTCCTGCGGGACCTCTGATCTGCTCACAACCGCGACGATCGGTCGGCTGAGCGCGCTCGGAATCGTGGGTCGGCGACGACGCCGGCGCTGTACCGGCGTGCTCAGACACCGCTGTGAGGCCGCGCACGGTCAGGTGGGGCGTTGAAAGCGGCGCAGGGCGCGGCGGCCTAGGCGGCGAGACCCTCCGATCGTGCTGTGGGGTCCTGTGTGGTTCGCCTTGCGCGGAGGGGCGCAGCGAGCCCGGGGAGGATGGAGGAAGGGTCTGGAGCGGGCGAGCGCTCCAGGATGGGCCTGGGCGCTGAACCTGGAGCGTCCGCCATGGCCTCACGTCTCGCAACCCGTCCCCCTGCGATCCTCGTTCCGCCCGAGCGCAGGGAGGGATTTCTGCCGAAGCTGTTCGGCCTGCCGCTGATGATCGTCGGCGAGCACACTGTCTATACGCTGATGGAAAAGCTCAGCCCGCGCGACTACGGCGGTGGCCTATGGGACTTCTACGAGCGCGGCGGCGAGCCGCTGTTCATGGCCCCGACCTCGAAGCCAAGGTTCCGGATCGAGCCCGACATCACGATGTTCGAGGGCGAGGTCTCGGCCGAGGCGGCAGGGATCATCGTCACGCTTTTCGCCTTCTCGCATCTGTCGTTCCGCCACCAGTCCGACCGGCTCGCCGACGGCTATGAGCGGCTCTACCGCTACATGGCCGGCCATGCCGAGGCCTCGCAGATCCTGCAGGCCATCGACTGAATCAACTGAGCGCCCCGTTCTCCCGGACGGGGCGCTTGCTGTGCAGGCCGCGGGCGGCTGCGCGGCCGGAGGAGGAGAACGGAGGAAGGGACCGGTGAAGGGCGCTCGCTCCCGAGCCTTTGGAGGCCCTTCCCATGACCGCTTGGTCCGACACCCGCGTCACCACCCTTCGCACCCTTTGGCAGGACGGCCTGTCAGCTTCCCAGATCGCCAAGCAGCTCGGCGGCGTCACCCGCAACGCCGTGATCGGCAAGGTTCATCGGCTCGGCATCGCCGACCGGGGCGCGGCCTCGCCGCCGGGGCGCAAGGTCCGCAGGACCGCCGCCAGGCCCGCCAGACCGGTGCGCCCGGCCCGCCCGTCGGTCGCTCGGCCGTCACGGCCCACGCCCGCCCCGGCGGCGTTCGTGGAGCCGCCCGAGGGGCCAGGGCTGGTCTTCGACCTGGCCGGCCTCGGGGCGCACGCCTGCAAGTGGCCGATCGGCGATCCGAAGTCCGCCGGCTTTAGCTTTTGTGGTCGCCACGCCGAGGGCCGCTATTGCAGCGCCCATGAGCAAGCCGCGACCCAGCCGGGCAAGGCCTGGCGCGTCGATCGCGACCCGGTCGTGCGCCGCGCCCTCGCGGGCCTCGTGTGAGGGGGGTGTCATGGTCCCCTCCCCTATCCTGCGCTACGCCGACGCTGGCGCGGCCGTGCCCCCTTCACCGTCTCGGGCGGGCCGCATGCAGGTCCCTGCCTATGCCGGTCTCGCCGCCTGGCTTGAGGAGATCGACCGCCAGAGCGCGATCATGCGCTGTCGGCGGCCGCTCTATGACCGCTTCGACCGCACTGCCCGGACGCTGACCCCCCAACGGCTCCGCATGGAGGCCGACCCTGTGGCGATTGCGGCGGTGCTGGGGCGGCTGAGGGCTGCCCGGCATCCCGGCGGCCACGCCCTGCACGACCTCGACCGGGTGTGGAGCCGTTCCGAGCTTGGCGTGCTGATCACCGAAGCGACCAATCGACTGCGCCAGCTGGCCCTGGGCCGGGTGCTGCCCCGGCCGAAGGGGCCGCGGCTCGATCCCCGCCGGCTGCCGGACGATCGGCTCGAGCATCTGATCCAGCACCATCGCGACCTCGCGATCGTCGAGGTCCTGCGGGCCGAGCTGCGGCGTCGCCGGGACCAGGAGGCGCGCCATGCGCCGTGAGGACCCCTCGGCGAGGCTGACGGCCGATGTCGACTTTCGCTTCTATGTCGGGGTGCATCATCCCCGACTGGCCTGGCCGCTGACGCTGCGTGGGTTTCGGGTGTGCGTCTCGGCCAATGTGCTGCGGGGGCGCGGGCATGGCGCGCCGTTCCTGGGCTGCCATGAGCCGTGGTTTCTTGACTCCGGCGCCTTCACCGAGGTGGCTCTGCGGGGCGGGTTCGAGCAGACCCCCCAATCCTATGCCGCGATGATCCGCGCCTATGCAGGCACGGGCCTGATCTGCGCCTCGACCCAGGACTACATGACCGAGGCGGTGGCGCTGCGGGCGACGGGCCTTACGGTGGCGCGCCACCAGGCCCTGACGATCGAGCGGTTCGACGCCATACGCGAGGCCGGCACGGACGGGATTCACCTCCTCCCTGTCCTGCAGGGCCGGTCGCCGGACGACTATCGCCGGCACCTGGACGCTTATGGGTTGCGCATCGGCCGAGGCGCTTGGGTGGGTGTCGGCTCGCTGTGCAAGCGCCAGGGCGACCCCCTGGTGATCGCCCGTATCCTCGATGCCATCCTCCTCGATCGCCCGGACCTGCGGCTGCACGGGTTCGGCTGTAAGTCGAGCTCACTGCTGGACGAGCGGGTGCGGCGGCGTCTGGCCACGGCCGACAGCATGGCCTGGTCCTTCGCGGCGCGCTTCGAAGGCCGCGATCAGAACGCCTGGGACGAGGCCGGCCGGTTCGCCCTCTCGGTGGGCGGGTGTCCGGAGGCGGTGCGGCTCCTGGCGGCCAAGGCAGGGTGGCGGCGCGCGGTCGGGGGCGCTGCTGCGTGATCGCGGGCTAGACGACCACGGAAATCCCCGCGTCGCCCTGGCTCGCGCTTTGCGCTTCGTTCACAGCGTCGACGGCGGCCTTCTCCGCCGCCTCGACGTCCGCCGTCTTTCCGGACCCTTCCCGCGCGGCCTGCTTGGCGAGGGCCTTGATGCGCTCCGCGATCTGCCGAACGTTGGAGAGGAACTCCTGATCCGCGCGGCGCTCTTCACTCCGCCGGGCCTGCTCGGCGTGACGGGCCTCGGCTTGCTCGGCCATCTGCCGATAGGGATCGACCTTGACGCCCTCGCCGTCCTTCGACTCCGAGGTCGCGGCCTCGTCTCCCTTCGCGGCCTGCGCGCCGTCGACGGCGGCGGCGGGGGCCGCCGCGGCCTCGCCGTCCGGCGCCGTGGTGGCCGCGTCGCTCTCGCTGGTGGGAGCCGACACGCCCGGTGACGCGCCCGCCGCCGCGCCGGTGTCCGCCGTCGAGGCGCCGGCCTGGCCATATTCCTTCACCGCCGCCTTGAGCTCCCGCGCCAACTGGGCGAGCGCCTTGGCGTTGATCGGATGGCTCATCTGCAGCATGCGCAGCTTCGCCTTCAGGTCCTCGACCTTCTTGCGGGCGATCGCCTTGCGCTCTTCGGCCCGCTCGCTGGCGCTCTGGGGCTTGAGCCGCTGAAGCGCCTCCTTCGCTTTGCGGAGCTTGTCGAGATCGCGATCAGCGGTCCCGCCTACCGGGTCCGCGCCTATGGACGATAGAGGCGTGGCCACACTGGGCGGGATGTTCATGTCGACACCCCATAAAGGTCTCGGGTCGCTTGCAGCGCGCCGGCGAGCTGACCTTCAAAGCCCTTGAACCAGCCTTGGCCGAGAAGATCGTCGGAGGAATCGATCGATCCTCTCACCCAGGCGCGGTCCCCGCCCTGGCTCATGGTCGACATGGCGCTGCTGATCAGCCGGACTAGAGGATTGTCGCTGGTCGTGGTCCCGAGCAGGGCGCTGGAGCGGCCGTAGGGGTTGGACGGTGTGACGAAGGAGTTTTGGAGGTTCCGCTCGATCCCCGCGCGCTGAACCGCCCAGGTGACCGATGTCTTTTCTTCGCCACCGACCTTGTCGAGCCACGCCATCCCAAGGCTGAATCGGGTGGCGCTGTCGCTGAGTTGGCCAGCCGATGCCTTGGCGATCAAGTCCGACGGGCCGCCACCGAGGCCCATGGCCCAACCCTGCTGGTTGCTCATGATAGACCGGGCGATACCCTGCTCCTCTTTGCTGAATTGCCCGCCTTGATTGGTGCTGACGGCGTTGAGCGCCCGTCGATCCAGGTCGCCCATCAGGGCGTACCAGTCCTTGCCCTGCCAGCTGTTGTAGTCGAACGGCTGACCGCTCGCCTTCATGTCGGCATAGCGTTGGTCGAAGGCCTGTCGGACGCTGTCGACCACGTCGGAAAGCGACTTTCCGGCCGAGAAGGTCTCTTGGGCTGGATCCTTGATGGCCGCCGCGAGGGCGGCCGAGGAATAGCCCTCTCGGGTGGGGAAATATTTTTCGTACTCCGAGGCCGGGGCCTGGGCAATGGCGTTGGCGGCCTTCGCTTCCGCCGAGACAGTCACCTTCACGGCGCTGCCCGCAACCGTGTTGGGGGTGGCCTGCGTGTTCGCCTTCGCGTCGGTCGACGTCTGGGCGGGCCCGGCAACTGACGGCTTGTCGGCGAGGTCAATCCCGGCGGTATAGGTCGTCATGGCGTTCGAGATGGCGGTCAACGTCATAGGCTCCCTCCCCTTGCAGCGATCACACGCGTCTCCGGTGTCGCCCCATTGGGCCGCTGCGTTGGAGTTTAGCGGTCCGCCGCCGCCGAGTGCGTGGCCAGTTCGCCAGTTGTTAACCGAAGCCGGATTGTGTGAGGGTCCGGCCGTACATTTCGTCCCGGCCCGTCAGACCGTGAAGCGCTTGCGGCTTTGGGCCAGGCAGGCCCAGCGGACCCGAGTTTAGCATCGACGTTCCCGCCGGGTCGGGCCTTCCTGAAGACGCCAACCTCCTGCCGATCAGCGCCTCGACCCGGCGATCGTCAGCCTCGGCAAGCCGGCGATGGTTGCGAGCCTCTGTCCCGGTCAGCGGTTCGGTCGGCTGAAGGCGCTGGACACGCTGGTTCCATGAGCGCCCGGACCTGCCCAAGAGCCAGGCCGCGGATGCGTGGACCGAGAAACCCACGGAGTCTGGGCGCCGGCAGCGCGCGGATCAGACCTCGTCCTGGCCGCCCGATCACCTTTGGCCGTCGTCCATGCCGGCCGCCGGCGGTCGCAAGCCCTGGGAACGTCGCGCACGCACGGTTCGCGAGGTACGGCGCAGACGGGTGTCGATCCGGCGCAGGTGTTCGCCACGTCCCAGACGACGGCGTCGTCCGAAACAGGACGGACCCGGCTGGCGCTCAAGCTGCCATAGCGGGACGGTTCGAAGGGGGCGCGTGTCTTCAGTCCGCTGGGACCTCGCCGTCGACGCGGGCGGCGGCGGCGGGTCATAGCTGCTGCAGGTCAAGTCGGGGTGAGCAAAGGGCGGCCCTCTGGCTCCAGTGACCTCGCCACCATCCGCCGGCGCCCACAAGGGACGCTGCGCTCAAAGCCCTTGTGGGCCCCGCCGTCTGGCGGCGCGGGGCGGTCAGGAGCCGACGGGCTCGCACCTCACCCACAAAGGGACTTTCCCATGCAGCACTTGCCCCCTCCCCTCTCCTCCGATCGCCTGACGGCCTATGAGGCCCAGGCCCTCGCCCTGGAGGACACCCGAAGCCATCCGCCGGAGGCGGCGCTTCACCAGCTCGGCCAATCCCTGATGACCGAACTGCTCGACATCGTAAGCGACAGCGCCCTGGAGGACTTCCACGTCCTGATCGGCGAGGCCCTGATCGGCGCCTTCCACTCGGTCGCCCAGCGCATCGAACGCGACGGCGACAAGGCTCGCGACCAGCTCGGCGGCCTGGTGCGGGACTTCGACGGCTCCGAGGTTCTCGACACCGAGATCCAGGAGGCCACCTTGAAGGCGCGCACCGCGGACGTCGCCACCCTGGCGATGGAGATCGTCCGCGACGCGGCCTCGGCGACCTACACCGTCACGACCGGCGAGGTCTGGAGCCCCTGGCGGGGATCGGTGAAGGCCTCCCGCACGACCGCCGCCCAGATCGAGGCGCGCGACGCGCTGCGCGCCGCCAAGGCCCGAAAGCACGCCGCGACCGATCCCGGAGCGGTGATTGTCGCCTTCCGCGCTGCGCCCCAGGCCGACACGGCCGAGGACGCAAGCCGGATCTTCGACGCCCTGAACTGGGCGCATGGCCAGTGGCCGGACATGGCGCTGGCCACCAGCGGCGCCAAGGGCGCCGAAAAGCTGGCCATCAAGTGGGCCAAGCAGAAGGGTGTCACCCTCGTCCTGGCGAAGGCCGACTTCGACGGTCACGGGCGGGCCGCGCCGTTCCGGGCGAACGACGAAATGATCGCGCTCGATCCGGTGTGTGTCCTGACCCTGGCCAACTCCCTGAACAGCCAGCGAGCCGCCGACCTGAAGCCCTTCGGACCGGCGTTGAACATGGCCCAGAAGGCGGCGGAGCGTGGGCTGCGCCACCTGGCGGTCAAGGCCAGAACCTGAGTCTCCAGTGCGGCGGCCGCGAGGTCGCCGCATCCTTTTTGCCGTGGAGCCGCGAGGGGTTGCGGGAACCGGGGCATCGTCGGTGCGCGCCGGGGCCTCCGGGGCTCAGCGGGGCGGGCTTCACGCGATCGGTCATGGCGAACCTGGGCCGGGGCCAAAGCCGTCTCAAGGCGACCTCGCCACAGGCGAGGCGTCGCCGCCGGACCCTCCGGCCTTCCTTCGCTTCGCGCCGTGCAGGCCGGTTTCCAGCGCCGCCGACCTTGAGCCAACTCTGGCGCCGTCCCGGGCGGTCGCATGATCGCGGGATGAGCCCGCCGGTCGATCCAAGGAGGCGAAGATGGCGAGCATGGCGATGGCGCAAGCGGTTCTGGAACACGCGCACAAGTTCTACGACGTCGACAACTGGTATGTGGTCGCCGAGTGCTGGGACGCCTGGGCGGTGCTCGAGGAGCTCGACCAGCACGAGGAGAAGACGCAAGTCCCGTTCGATCTCGAGACCGCGGCCATCTCCCACTTCGCGGGGCTGTTGGCGGATCGGCGAACGATCCACTGACAGCCAGATCGGGCGGCCGCGATGCGGCCGCCCTCCTTTCTTCGGGCCGAACAGGCGGTGAACGCGAAGCTAGACCTTGAGGCGCGGGGGTGACTCGGCGCCCTATCTTGCGGTTGGCGATTCGTTCTGTGGGGGCGGATAGGCGGTGTCGAAGCTGAACATCCCCAGAGCACGCTTTACGGTCTCAAGGGTCTCGTCCGTGACGGCGGCGGCGCGGCGGGAGCCGTCGCGCAAGATGTCCATGACATCGTCGGGGCGTCGGGCAAAGTCGGCTCGGCGCTCGCGGATGGGCGCCAGCAAGGCTTGCAGGCGCGCCTCCAGCCTTTGCTTCAGAACCATGTCGCCGAGGCCGCCACGCCGGTAGTGCGCCTTGAGCGCCTCGATTTCCTCGGCGTCATCATCGAAGGCGTCGAGATAGGTGAAGACCACATTGCCCTCGACCCGCCCCGGATCGCTGACCCTCAGATGGTCCGGGTCTGTGAACATGGCCCGGACGCCGGCGGCGATGGCCGCGGGGGCCGCCGAGAGGGCCAAGGCGTTGCCCGCGCTCTTGCTCATTTTCGCCTGCCCGTCGATGCCCGGCAGCCGGGCGACCGGCGAGAGCAGCGCCCTGGCCTCCGGCAGCACCTCTGCGTCGGCCAGACGGTTCAGGCGGCGGACGATCTCGTTCGACTGTTCGATCATGGGGAGCTGGTCCTCGCCGACGGGGACCAGCTCGGCTCTGAAGGCAGTGATGTCGGCGGCCTGGGCGACCGGATAGCATAGGAAACCGGCTGGGATGTCGCGCTGGAAGCCGCGTTGCGCGATCTCCTGTTTCACCGTCGGATTGCGCTCAAGCCGGCTGACGGAGACGTAGTTCAGGTAGAGGCCCGTCAGCTCGGCCAGGGCCGGCAAGGCGGACTGGACGCATAGGGTCGACTTGGCGGGGTCGATTCCGACCGCAAGATAATCCAACGCGACCTCCAGGACGTGTCGGGCGACACGCCTAGGATTGTCGGCGTTGTCCGTCATCGCCTGGAAATCGGCGATGAGGACGAACTGCCGGTGCTCCTCCTGCAAGAGGAGCCGGTTCTTTAGCGAGCCTATGTAGTGGCCCAGATGGAGTGGGCCGGTGGGCCGGTCGCCGGTGAGGACGATCGGGCGGGCGTTTGAGGCGGGCATCGGGGGTCTCCAGAAGAAGACGCGCCGGAGGGGTTGGATCGTCACGCAAGGCTTCGCGCTCGGACCAAGGTCCGGCGGCGCCGTGTGCGTGGGAAGGCATGAACGACGGCCGCTCCTTCAGGGGAAGGAGCGCCACCAGGTGCAGTCGCGGGTACGGCCGTTCATGTCCCCTCCATATCGTCACGAGGGCGGGAGGGCTAGGGCGGTTGCGATCGGGGGGTCTCGGTCAGGCGTCGTCGTCTTCGCCTGTAAGTTCCTTCCAGCGGCCGAGAGCCACGTCGACGTAGGCTGAGGGGTAGCCGCGACCGATGGTGGCGAAAGTCCCCTCCCCTTCCGTATGCACCGCCAGGATCGCCGTCGGGGGCAAAGCCGTTCGCGCGTAGAGGTCAAAGGCGTGTTTTTCGGGGATGGCGCCGTTCGCGCGAGCGAACGTGGCCACGACGCCTTCGGCTGTGCTGTAGGCGTGGCGCGTCGCGGCCAGCGGCGCCCCGACCTCGATCACCCGGGCCTTGCCGATCGCGGCCAGGCGCGCGAGCAGGTCCTCATCGTCGAGCCTCATGTTGGCGACCTCGCCGCCCCAATGGGACAGTAGGGGCCGGACGCCGCCGTCGGTGACGGCGGCGGGATGGGAGACCATCCAGAACTTGCCGGATCGGGCGTCGTGCTGGTCGCTGTGCAAGGGGCTGGCCGCCCAGATGACTTCGACGGATGCCGCTTGCAGCGCGCCGCTGGCGGCGAGCGCGTCTACTCGGGCCCGCAAGCGCTCGACGGTGGACAGGTGCGGGCCGTCCGCCTGCAGCGCGGCGACCTCGCTGTCCGTCAGGCGTGTGTAGTGCCAGGCGCGGATAGTGCGTTCGGCCATGTCGGCCATGAGCCCCTCCTTGAGCGCGATGAAGGCGGCGGCGTGTCTATTGTCAGGGCGAAGGATGGATCGTCCGGCGCCGCGACCGAGCTCGTGCTCCAGGAAGATGGCGTGATCCCGGGCGTAGTAGTCGACGATGGTGTCGGTGTGCGCGGTCAGGCGCTCGAGTAGACCCTGGTCGAAGGTGCTGGCGTCCCAAACGTCTATGATGCCGTCGGCCGCCATGCCTCTCCCCTGTTTTCAGTGCTGCTGGTGAGCCTAGTGGGGTGTCGCGCTCGCGGCCATGGTGTTGGCGTGTGCAGCGCCGGCGGCGGTTGAGCCGGGGGTAGCGTCTGCTCGGTCTGGCGTGAAGCCTGTTGGCCTGGGGGCAGCGTCGTTTCGGTCGACCGTGCTGAAGCCGCACGGGGGCGGCGGCGTGTCCCTTGGCGATCAATCCCACGAACCTAGGCCGGGTCGCTCGCGGTTGAAGCCGACCCCGCTGGCGCGAGGCGTCGGGGCCGGACCCTCCGGTCTTCGCTGCGCTGCAGACCGGTTTCCAGCCCCTCCGGGCGTCAACCCCTCGCTTCGCCCCGGCCCTGCAGGTCGCGTGATCGCGGCAGGGACCGCGAGCCGCCCGGGCTCTTCCGGGCGGTCGATCTGGAGAAACGACGATGCTGAACCAAGTCCAACTGATCGGTTTCACGGGCGCTGAGCCGGAAATCCGCACCACCCAGGGCGGCAAGAAGGTCGCCACCTTGCGGGTCTGCACCAGCCGCTACACCAAGAAGGGCGGCGAGCGGAAGGACTACCCGACCTGGCACCAGGTCGAGATCTGGAACCAGGCGACGGTGAACTGGCTGGCCTCCAAGAGCCTGCCGAAGGGCTCCAAGGTCTTCGTCCAGGGGGAGATCCGCCATGACCGCTACACCGACAACGAAGGCGTCGAGCGGTTCTTCTCCAAGGTCGTCATCGCGATGCCGGGCCACGAGCTGAAGTCGCTCGACCGTCCGGAGTCCAACCCGGTTGACGACGAGTAGCCCCCTCCCCCGCCCCGCCCGGTTACCGGGCGGGGCTCTCGCGTGCCGTGGCCATTCGAGGCGGGCGCGCCGGAATACTAGACCCTCTAGACTCCTAGGCGGCGGCCTAGCGCTTCGCGGGCGGCCGCCACGCCACCCCGGCTAGAGGGCGAGAATCGCGATAGGTTTTTTGTTGCGTACGGTTCTGACCGGCTCGTGGGCTTCGCCAACCCCACGCCGCGCCGGGTCTATAGTGTCTAGACTGCTAGATGTCCGGACGCGCAGGATCGCCGGACCGTACGGATAGCTAGCGCATCCGGCCGAACCGGCTTACAGGCGGAGACGGTAAGCCGGAGGAGCCGGTTGTCCGGGGAGCTAGCGAGTCGGGAAGTCCGGCTTTCCTGTCGCACCGGATAACCGGAATTCAGGAAGTCTTAACCATCCGGCGTGCAGGAAAGACGGACAGCCTAGCATGCTAGGGCGTCCGGCAGGCGCAACTCGGCGGAGGAGGGGGCGATGGCTCTCGTGCTTTTTGCGAACACCAAAGGCGGCAGCGGCAAGACGACCGCCGCCCTGGTGCTCGCCGGTGAATTGGTGAAGCACCGGGCGAAGGTGGTCATCCTGGAGGGCGACCCCAACCGTCCGCTGATGAACTGGGCGGCGGCGCGCGGCATGAACGTGCTCGAGACCTCCCGCAATCGCGTGAAGTCAGCGGCCGAGGCCGCCCAGCTGATCGAGCAGAGCGCGTCGGCCATGGACGGAGAGGGCCGCATGGCCGTGGTCCATGACGATGATCAGGAGGGCGTGTTCGACTGGATCGAGGGCGCGGCGTCCTGGGCGCACTTCGTGATCGCCGATCCGGAAGGCAGCCCGAACGAATGGCTGACGGACGTGGCGTCCCAGGCTGACCTGGTGATCATCCCCTTCGCGCCTTCGGCGCTCGACGCCAAACAGGTGTCGCGCACGGTCCAGGTCCTCACGCGCGTCTCGAAGCGTTCAGGCAAGGACGTCCCTTACCGCATTCTGTTGACGCGGGCCGGCGCTGGCGCGGTGATGACGCGCGATGAGCGCGAAATCCGCCAAGGCCTGGCGCAGAACGGCCTGCCGCTCATGGAAACGACCTTGCACGAACGCCCGGCTTATCGGGGCCTCTTCAAGCTCGACGCCACGGTCGACGAACTGCCATCAAGCGCCGTGAACGGCCTGGACGCGGCTCGCAAGAACGCCGCCGCCTATCTCGGTGAAGTCCTTTCCACCCTGAAGGCCCAGAGCCAATCCCAGACGGAGGCCGCTTGATGTCCGACAAGGATCCGTTCGGGTTCAAGGGCGCCGTCGACACGGCCGCCGATCCCGCTGAGCAACCCTCCGTCGACCTCGCGGCGTTCGAGCCGAAGGCGAAGCCCGTCGACCGGGGCGCCGCCGTGGTCGCCAGCGAGGTCGCCCGGAGCGAGGGCTTTAGCCGTCGCACGGCCCCCTCAAAGCCCGCGCGGACACCTGCAGCGCCCGACGCTCGCCCGACGCCAGTCAAGGGCGCGCGGCGGCGAATTCCGCTGTCGCAAGCCGTAGGTTTCGAGGACCGGTATCCCGACACCGAACGGGCCCAGCTCAACGTCCTGGCGCCCCTGCCGGTCGTGCTGCGCTGGCGCGACCTGCTCAAGGGCCATGACGGTCCCGCCTGGGCGTTGCTCGAAAAGGCGATGGACGCCCTCGAGGCCGGCGCGGGCGCGTCCCGCCAGGCCCGGAGCTGACCATGACCGTCCAGCGGGAAGGGGAGGGGAGGTGAGCGGCTCGAAGTCCAAAGAGGGCCAGTTCGACCTCTTCATCCCGCTGATGCGCGACCTTCCGCTGAAGGATCAGCGCGAGACGATGGAGCGCCCGTTCTTCAGCCTCCAGAAGCGCAAGCGCCTGAAACCGATCGAATATACCAGCGTCGACGGCGAGGTTCGTGTGAAGGTCGAGGCCATGCCCGCCTACGGCATGGCGACGATCTGGGATGGGGACATCCTGATCTGGGCCGCCAGCGCCTTGAACCGCCTGAAGGCGGAAAGGCGCAACGATCTGCCCCGGGAGCTCAGGACGACCGCCTACGACCTTCTGAGGGCCATCCAGCGCGATACGGGCGGCAAGGGCTATGCCGACCTTAAGGCGGCGTTGGACCGGCTGGCGACCACGACCATCTCCACGTCCATCCGGGCGACCCGGAAGGGCCGCGACAGCCGGTTCAGTTGGCTCGACTCATGGACCGTCGAGGTCGACCCCGTCACCGAGAAGCCGATCGCCCTCCGGATTGTCCTCTCGAACTGGGTCTACGAGGGCATCATCAACGAGAAATCCGTGCTGACGATGCACCCGGACTATTTCCAGCTCTCGGGCGGCCTTGAGCGGGCCCTGTATCGCATCGCGCGCAAGCACGCGGGCGACCAGGAGACGGGGTGGACCTGTCGGGTCTCGGTGCTGCGGGACAAGTCCGGCTCGGACGCCTCGCCCAAGGAGTTCGCGCGCATGCTGCGCAAGCTCGTCGACGCCAACGACCTGCCCGAATACGACGTCAGCCTCACCACGGCCGGTGACAAGTCGCCGGCGGTGCATTTCATTCGTCGTGCAGCGGCCGAACGCGCCCAGGTCCGGGCTGAGATCGCGGCGGAAGCGGCCGGCCGTGAGCGTCGTGAGCGCGAAGATCGGCGCCGAGTCGAGGTCGACAGCGGCCTGGACCGCTTCGCCCATCGTCGCGTCGCCCCTCGCGACGACGACTAACGGTCTAACACACACCGGACACTGCAATACCCTTCGTTTTCCGGGGGTTACGCCTGAGAGGTGATGCGCCGGCGGTTGCGCCGGTGACGGGGTTTCACCCACCAGAGACTCTGTCGGCGGGTCGGAAGGTGGTTAATATTCCGTTACCAATAACCCCCTCGCGGTCAAAATCGCCCCTTCGCCTCCCGCAGCGCCCGCAAGAGCCCCGATTTCTCGGGGTTTCACACACCTCGCCGGGTTGCGGGTCCCCGCGCGGCCGCCCCGCGACGGGATTTCACCCACCGGCCGGCTGATCGTCGGGGCATCACCCACCGTTTTCAGCCCCGACATTCGGGGGATCGCCCACCAGGCCGCGTGGTCAGCACGGCCAAGGCGCCTTTCCGGGTCTCAGCGTCCACGTTTGCGCGCCGCTCTCGCCAGCCCTCGATGATTCGGGGTTTCACCCACCGGACGGCCCAAAAACGGCCTGTGGATAGCGGCGGGGGAACGCCCTCCAAACCGTCGGGGTAACGCCCGCGACAAGCGCGGGGGAACAGACACCGATCGACGGGGGAACAGCCCCTCGGCGGCGGCGCAAGCGTCGAAATTCCTTGGCCGAATCCGGGTCCGCGCCGCGCCTAACTCTTCTAACTTTTCTTCTAAGATTCATTCTAACGGGCCGCGGCAAGCCCGCCCCCGATCAAGGGCCAGAAGAAGGGCCCTTGGTCGGGGGCTCCGAGGCCATGCGTCTGAGGCGTCGGCGGGACCCATTCAGCGGTTGGACGCAATCCCGCCAGACCCGCAAGGACGCCCAGCGGCGCGGGCAAGATCGAGGTCGCGCCGACCCGGTCAGGGGAGGGGACCTTACAGCGCCAAGCCCCCGCCGGCGCCCGGCCCCTCATGGTGCGCAACAGGCCATCGCCAGCAGGCCCGCCTCGCCGCAATCACGGCAAAGGGCGCTGACTGCGGCGGGGTTTCACCCACTCCTGCTACGCCGCCTCGCCGCCGTCTTCGACGCCGATCGGCTCCCCGCCCCAAGGGGCCTTCAGCCTAACCCTGGAATGCACTATTCTCACCGGAAAGGTGCATTGCTGGGAGGGGGAGTATGGCGGCCACGCGGCTCGCGCCGAGGCGGGGACGGAGCGCAGAGCTGCTCGTCTCCCTAGCAGCCGTCCCCATCATCGCCACCCTCGTGGTCCAGCATCCCTTGCTCATCGCCAACAGAACGCCCAGCGAGCCCGAGGGCCTCTATCTGAGGACCTTCGGCGCGCCGAAGGTTGGTCGGATCATCGCCTTCCAGGCGCCGGCGGCGGCGTTTCCCTACGCCGATCGCAGGCTCGCCTATCTGCACCGGACGCCGATCCTGAAGGTGATCGCAGCGGGGCCCGGCGACCACGTCTGCACCAGCCATGACGTCTTGAACATCAACGGGCAGGATCGCGCGCCGATCTTGCGGCAAGACGGGGAGGGGACAGCGCTCCCGCGCTGGCGAGGCTGCCGCGCGCTGGAACCCGGCGAGTTCTTCGTCTTCTCCGATCGGGTCCCCAACAGCTTTGACAGCCGCTACTTCGGCCCAGTCTCCCGCGGCGCGGTGATCGGCGTGTTCCAACATCTCGACAGCCTTTGGGAGCAAAGCTGATGGATCCCGCAGCCCTGGCCGGATTGTGCGCTCTGCTGGCCTCCGGCCTGTCCTCCGCACCCTTGCCTCCGGGCCTTGACTGCAAAGCCCCCGCGGTGGAGGCGGCCAAGACTCTGGACGGCCGAAATTTGGCCGCCAAGGTGGCCGACCCGGCGGCGCGCGACGCGGTCGCGCGCGTCGCTTATGCCGAGGCGCGGAACCAGGGCGACTCCGGCCTCGCGGCCGTGGTCTATACGATCCTCAATCGCCTCGCGGATGGGCGGTGGGGCGCGACCGTCGAGGCGGTGGTCAACGCGCGGAGCCAGTTCGAGCCGGTGATGCGGGTCGGGGGCGATTGGCGTCGTCTTCCCGCGGTCTCCGCCGCGGATCAGGCGAGGATCGACACCATCCTGAACCTGGCGCTTGAGGGCCGGCTTCCCGACCTCACCCAGGGCGCACGCTACTTCCAGAACCCGGCCATCGTCGCCTCGCGCGCCCGCCAGGGCCAGGTCGCGGCGAGCCTCGTCAACTTCGGCGGACAGGCCCCCTCGGCGGTGATCGGCGACCATAGCTTCTACGTCGGCCAGGAGGGCCCTGGACGAGGCCCGGGGGCGGCGGCGGTCGCGCTTCCGAAGTCGCATTCCGCGGCGTTGTTCGTCGGGGAAAACCGGGCAGGGGAGGGGACTGGCCCTTCACTGGCGGAAGGTCCGCAGGATGTCCCGGCCGTCACGCCGAGTGGACCCGCTCTGGGGGACCCGGGGCGCGGTCTGTTCGTCGCGCGCGATGGCCTAGCGAGCGTTGCTCCGCGCTAGACCTCAGGCGTCCAGGAGCCGTCCACATCGGCGTAGTCTGGATCGATTTCGGAGGGCCTGAAGGCGGCCTCCTCGGCCATGGCCGACTGAACCGCCGCATCGAAATCGGGGGCGTCGGCCAGGGCCGCCGCAAGGGCGACATCGATCGGATCGCCAAGCTCTCCCCCGGGTCGCAGGGGAAGGGGCGCGCCGCCCAACAAGTCGCGCACCGTCAGGCGATCTCGCGGCGCCTCGACCCGCCGATCCAGCAGGTCGAGGAGATGGTTGAGCACGTCCGGCTCGCCCGCCTGAACCGCGTCGATAACCTCGGCCAGCATCGCTCCGCCGATGATGATCTTGCCCCGGGTTTCGCGCTTACGGCGGTCGATCGCCCATAGGGCTTCCAACCGCTCGACTCGGGCCTTCAACACCGCGAACCGCTCGGCGTCATCGGTGATATCGTCCAGCGCGCGCGTGTGCCGCCGGGTGTGGACACCGTCACGCCCTGCATCTCGCATCGCCGTCTCCAGCTCTGCCAGACGGGCCTGAAGGCGGGCCTCCTCGTCGGCCGTCTGCCGGGTCTTGCGATCCGCCGCCCGTGCGGCCCAAAGGTCCTTGCGGCGCTGTTTCTGGGCCTCTGTGCGGGGCCGATACCTTGACGGCCTGGCGTTCCTCCGACGCTTGTCCATGACCCGCTCCAGCGCACAAAAACGGCCGCCAACGGCCCTTGTGCACTTCTGCTATCATTTATGTGCATCCTGGTGCAATGTGGGCGTCAGGTCGATTTGAGGACAATGGCGCATTTACCGGTCGTGTGGGCTACGCCCAACGACCGCGCGGTCAGGCGGCGCCCGACACCCTCAATCCGACCCCGGCCAAAGGGCCAGGGACCGGTTGAGCCAAGGGCGTTGCCCTTAGCGATCCGCCGGCCTCTGGCCGGATCAAGGAGCGCGACGCCGATGGCGTCCTTTCTCTGCCGCGTGCAGACCATTCAGCGGGGCGAAGGCCGATCAGCGGTCGCCGCAGCGGCCTATCGGTCCGGCCAGGCCCTGGTCGATGAGCGGCTCGCCATGGAGTTCGACTTCGGCGGAAAGGCCGGCGTCGAGCACGCCGAGGTGATGCTTGCCACGGGGGCGCCCGAGGCATTTCGCGACCGTCAAATCTTATGGAACGCCGCGGAAAAATCAGAGGCGCGGAAGGACGCCGTGCCGGCCCGCGAGGTCCTAGTGGCGCTGCCTCACGAGCTCGATTTCGAGCAGCGCCGGGCGCTGGTTCGCGACTTCGTGGAGAAGCACATCACGGCCCGTGGCATGATCGCCGATGTGGCGATGCATCTTCCTGGAAAAGAGGGCGATCAGCGCAACTATCACGCCCATATTCTGGTCACGACGCGGTCGGTGTCGGCGCGTGGATTTGGCCGCAAAGACCCGTCCTGGCGAACGCCGCAACAGGTGCGTGAATGGCGCGCCGGGTGGGCTGAAATCCAGAACGAACACCTGCGCCGCCATCTCGGTCCAAACGCGCCGCAGGTGTCGCATCAGACGCTCGCCGAGCAGGGGATCGACCGCGCGCCCACCGAGCATCTGGGCCCTGCGGCGACGGCCATGGAGCGCAAGAACCGGCGCACCGATCAGGGTGATCGCAACCGCGACATCGAGGCTCGCAACGATGCGTCGAAGCGCCTCCGGCAGGACTATTCGGAAACGGCCGACCGCCTGTCGGCGAAGGCTCCGAGGGTCGACGTGCCCGTTGAAACCCTCGCCGCCGAGGCTCGCAAAGTTCGAGACGAACTGATCGCCGACCGCGCGGCGTGGATCGCCGAACAGGAGGTCTTGAAGGGTCCCCGCGCGCCTTCGGAGAAGGCCCTGGAGCGCGAGCTTCTGGCGACCGAGGAGGCGGGCTTACGGCGGGCGCAGCGGCGTCTCGCCCACACCGAAGAGCGGGTGGGCCGGGTGCGCGGGCGGCGCCTGGAATTGGTGCGGTGGATCCGCAATCCCGCGCGCATGATCTGGGCGAAGCACGCCGAACTCAACGCCATCGCCCGGGCCCGACGCGCCGCCCGTGAAGCCGAGCTGCGGGTCGCCCTTCGCCGGCAGTGGCTGCAGTCGCCGCCTGGCCAGGCGTGGGTCATGGCGCGGCGTCAGCCGGCGCTCGACCAAGCGGCGGAGGCGGCGCGCAAGCGGCGCACCTTGGTGCGCAAGATCAAGCGGATCGACCGGCGGATCGCGGCCGCGACGCGCACGGTCACCGACCTCGTCGTGGCCCATGAGCTCGGGCAGAGCCACCTGCGTGTTCCGGCCCATTCCCCCGACGCCACGCGCTTCGTGCGCGACGTCGGCGCGCCCGCCCGAGACGCCATCGCGAAGTTCCCTGCTCAGGCCCGCAGCCAGGCGATCGACCGCCTCAACCGGGGCGAGGGACGCTCCATTCTCAAGACCCTTTTCCCAGGCCGCTAGGAGTGCCGATGACCGCCGCCAAACGCCTGCGCATCGTGCTTCCCTTCGCCGTCCTGGCCCTGGTGCTGGGGCTGTGGGCGGCAACCCAGGCCGTGGCCGCGATCTTCCATTACCCACGCGAGTTCGGGGCTGGCGTGGCCGACTTCGGGCGCATGCGTCTCTATGCCCCCTGGGTGTTCATCGCGTGGTATGGCCGGTACGCGGCGGCCTATCCACGCGCGTTCGACGAGGCCTCCTTGTGGGGGCTGGTGGTCGCCCTGGTTCCGACTGGCGCCGCCATCGGCGTGGCGCGCCGGTTCACGCGCAAGCCGCCGGCGTTCGGCGCCGACGCCTGGGCCGAGTCCGAGGACGTGCGGCGGGCCAAGCTGATCGATCCCAAGGGTGAGATCAGCGGCCGCGTGCTTGGCCGGTTTGGCGGCAAATACCTGACCTATGCCGGCATCGAGCACGCCATCATCGTCGGCGCCTCCCGAAGCGGGAAGGGGGCCGGTCACGTCGTGCCGACCCTGATCGCCTGGCCGCAGAGCGTGTTCGTCTACGACCGCAAGGGCGAGCTGTGGCACATCACGGCCGACCATCGGAAGCGGTTCAGCCACGTCTTCTATTTCGCGCCGACGGACCCGGCGACGGTGCGCTGGAACCCCCTCTTCGAGGTCCGCAAGGGGGTGATGGAGATCGCCGACATCCAGAACGTGGTCGGCATCCTCGTCGACCCGCTCGGCCGCAAGGCCGGCGACCTCAACTTCTGGGATCAGAGCGCCACAGACTTCTTCACGGCGGTCATTCTGCACGTCCTCTACAGCGAGGCGGACGAGAAGAAAAATCTCGCGCAGGTGCGCCGGCTGCTGATCAACATCGAGCCGACGCTGCATGCGATGATGAACACCTCGCACCGCTTCCGGCCAGATCTGGCGGCCGTCGACGGCTTGGCGCGGGACGATGAGCGCCAGCCCATTCCAGAGGTCCATCCGGAGGTCCTGCTGGGCGCCCGGGCGCTCTCCAGCATGGATGAGCGGGTGAAGTCCAATGTGCTGGCCACTTGCCGGGCGTCCCTGTCGCTATGGGCCGATCCCCTGGTGGAATATGCGACCAGCTGGTCCGACTTCTCCATCGGCGATCTGGTGTGTTCGGAGGCGCCGGTCAGCTTCTATCTGATCACGCCACAGGCCCATGCCGACCGGCTGGCCTTCCTGGTTCGGGTGTTCGCCCGTCAGACCATCAACAGCCTGATGGAGAGCGAGCACGTCGACAGCCGCGGCCGGAACAAGCGCCATAGGTTGTTGCTGATGCTGGACGAGTTTCCGAAGCTCGGCGCCCTGCCGTTCCTCGAAAACGCCATGGGGGAAATGGCCGGCTACGGCCTGACGGCGCACCTGATCTGCCAGAGCTTCAACGACGTGTTTTCGAAGTACGGGGACAAGACCCCGCTGTTCGACAACATGCACATCACCGCGGCGTTCGCGACGTCGGAGCCGACCTCGATCGAGAAGGTCACGCGGCGGGCGGGCAAGGCCCTGGAGTTGCGCTCGAGCTTCAGCGATCCGCGCAGCCTGTTCGGTCGCGCGCACCGCTCCACGTCCTTGTCTGAGCAGCAGCGCTACATCCTGTCGGAGGAGGATGTGCGGGGGCTGGACGACCGCCAGCAGTTCCTGTTCGTCAACAACTGCAAGCCGATCCGCGCCGACAAGATCCGCTACTACGAGGAGCCGTTCTTCCAGGCGCGCACCGGGGACTATTTCCACGGCGTGCCGGCCGAGCACCAGCAGGCCATCGGGCGGGCCGACCTGCCCGGCAAGGCTCAGATCGATTGGCTGGGCGCCCGTCCCGTGGCCGCGGCCGCCCCCTTCAAGGGCGTGACGCCGCCCCAGCCGACGCGGACGCCGACCGAAAGCCCGATCGACCCGAACGACTACCTGACCCCGTCGCCCGTGCAGGACCTCCGCGCCGGCGAGGACGACGGCCTGGATTGAGGACCTTCATGACCCGTGACGCCACCGCCACCGTCGCCGACCGGAAGGTCGCCGCCCTTCGCCAAGCCCTAGGACCCATCATCGGCCAGGCGCTCATCGACAAGCTCGTCGTGGAGGTCATGGTCAATCCGGACGGCAAGATCTGGATCGACAGGATCGGGGAGGGGCGTTCGTTCACGGGCCACTCGTTGGCGGCCGAAGACGCCGATCGGATTTTGCGACTGCTCGCCGACCATGCGGGCGTGGTGGTGACGCGCGACCAGCCCAGGATCAGCGCGACCCTGCCGGAGACCGGCGAGCGCTTCCAAGGCGCCTTCATGCCGGTCGTCGCCCAACCGACCTTCGCGATCCGCAAGCGCCCCGAGGTGGTGTTCGGCCTGGACAGCTATGTCGAGGCCGGGACGATGTCGGCCGGGCAGGCGGCGTCGATCCGGTCCGCCGTGGTCGGGCGGGAGAACATCCTGATCGTCGGCGGCACCGGGTCCGGCAAGACGACCCTGGCCAACGCCATCCTCGCGGAACCCGCATTCGCCGCGGACCGCGTCATCCTCATCGAAGACACCGCCGAGCTGCAGTGTTCAGCAACCGACCAGGTCCAAATGCTGACCAAACGTGCGCAGCCAGCGGTCACGATGAGCGACCTGGTGCGCGACACCCTCCGACTGCGGCCGGACCGCATCGTGATCGGCGAGGTGCGCGATGGATCGGCCCTCGATCTCCTCAAGGCGTGGAACACCGGCCACCCTGGCGGTCTGGCGACCTTGCACGCCAACAGCGCGCTGGAGGCCCTGAGTCGCCTCGAGGACCTGATCGGCGAGGTGACGGCGCGGATTCCCCATCGGGCCATCGCCCAGGCGATCAATGTGGTGGTGTTCATCGAACGCACGCCGACCGGCCGGCGCGTGCGAGAGGTGAGCCGCCTGACGGCCTGGGACGGCCAGCATTACACGCTCGAGGCCGCAGTCGCCTAAATCGCTTCTGCGGCCTCGTCAGGTCCTTGGGGATACGGCCTGCCTCGCCGCGCGTCAGGCGACCTGCTGATCGTCCCCGGCGGCCTGGTTCAAAAGCGCCTCGGCGCTGGCCAGGATCGCCGACAACGCGGCCGGCCGTCCCATCAAGAAGCCCTGAGCCTCGTCGCAGCCTTCGCTGCGCAACACCGCGAGCTGGGCTTCGGTCTCGATCCCCTCGGCAAGGACGGGAATGTCGAGGCTTCTGCCCAGCGCCAGCACGGCCCGCACGATCGCGATGGCCTGAGGGTTCTTGTCCACCTCTCGCATGAAGGTGGCGTCCAGCTTGATCTTGTCGAAGGGGAACGACCGGAGGGTCTCGAGCGACGAATAACCGGTGCCAAAATCATCAAGGGCGATGCTGACGCCCAGCGCCTTGATCTGGCGCAGGACGTGCAGGGCGCGCTCCTTGTCTGCGAAGATGGCGGTTTCGGTGAGTTCGAGTTCGAGCCGCTTCGGCGGCAAGCCGGTCTCGATCAGGATCGACATCACCACAGCCGCCAGGTTGCCGTGAGCCAGTTGCAGAGGGGAGCAGTTGACCGCCAGCATGTAGGGCTGGTCCCAGGTCATCGCGTCGGCGCAGGCCCGACGCAGAACCCATTCGCCGACCTGCAGGATCAGGCCTTCGTCCTCGGCCAGGGGGATGAATTCCGACGGTGATACGTACCCCCGCACCGGATGCTTCCATCGAACGAGGGCTTCGTAGCCGGTGATGCTTCCGGTCGAGACGTTGGTTTGCACCTGGTAGTGGACCTCAAGGCGCTCGTGCGCCAGGGCTTCGCGCAGTTCGCCGGCGAGTGTGCGCCGGTCGCGTACGGCCTCGTCCATGCTGGGTTCGTAGAAGGTCGTATCGCCGGTCTTGCTGGCTTTCGCCCGATAGAGGGCGAGATCGGCATTGTTAGCGAGCGTCGTCACGTCGCTCGCATCGCGCGGATAGAGGGCCACACCGATGCTCGCGCCCGGGATGAAATGATAGTCGTCGAGCTCGATCGGCTTGGTGAGCGCGAATTCCAGGCGGACGATGAAGTCCTGGAGGCTGCTTTCGCTCTTCACGCGGTGGCCCGCGGCGAATTCGTCGCCGCCGAGGCGACCGATGAACTCCCCCTCGCCGAGCAGATCGCTCATCCGCTGGCTTAGAATGCTCAAGACCCTGTCGCCCGCGGCGTGGCCGCGGGTATCGTTCACCTCCTTGAACCGGTCCAGATCGATGCAGAGCAACGCCAGTTCGCCACCCTCGCAGTCGACGCTTTCCGCCTCCTGCTGGAACCGTTCGCGGAAACTGGTCCGGTTGGGCAGGCCGGTCAGCGCGTCGTGCAGCGCCATATGGCGAATCTTCTCGAACGTCTCCGCCCGGGACTGGCCGTCGATGATGTAGCTCGCCGCCCCGGCCAGCACGATGACCAGACCGACACCGGCGACAGCGACCGCGAGGGTGGTCAGGGCTTGAGTGTTGACGGCGCCAGCGTCGATCAGCAAGGGCTGCACGCGAAACGCCGTCATGCCGATGAAGTGGAGGCTTACGATCCCCACGACGAACAGCACCGAGGCCCAACCCCGTGACCACGAGACGCGGCGACGCCTGACCGTGTGGAGCGCCGTGGCCGAAAACGCGACGGCGGCGGCGATTGACAGGCCAAGATAGACCTTGTCCCAAGAAACAATCCCTTGGACACGATAGGCGATCATGCCGGTGTAGTGCATCGCCGAGATGGCCAAGCCGGTGACGCCGCCGCCCACGGCAGGCGCCCAGTGCGGACGCAAGCTCGCGATCCAAAGGCCCGCGCCTGTGCCGACCATCGCGATCAGGAGCGATCCGGCCGTCACCAAGGGGTCCAGCGACACCGGATAGTCGGCCTTGTAACCGAGCATCGCAATGAAATGGGTGCACCAGATCGTCGCCCCGCCGGCGATCGTGCTCAAGACGAGCCAGCCGTAGCGCTGAAGGCGGGTGGTCTGGGTGGCGCGCGCGAACAGGCGAATGACGCACCAGGCGCCAGTGGAACAGACGACGGCGGCCAGCAAGACGAGCCGATAGTCATGCTGTTGGGCGATGCAGGCGATGACCGACATCATGGGGCAGTCACCATGACCTGAGAACAGAAATGGGCCAGCTGCGGACCGAGCGACGCGGCTCCGCACGTGAAGGGGCCGGCGACCGTCGCCGCTGCGCTAGATTTCGAACACCTCGACACAGAACCCCGCCAGCATAGTGAAACCGAGTGATGGGGAGGGTAAAGTCGGCGAGATCGCTCGGCGACTGGCCGGGTAGACAGTTGTTAAGCGGGTCCGGTCCATATGGACTTGCGCATTGCTATCGGCGCTTATGTGGTTACTGAACCCTTTACGCGTCGACGGTCCACAGACGGTGGCGTCGTCCTGGTAACCATTGTGATCGCGCTCATCCCCGATTGATATTGCGCCGATCTAAGGGCGGGCAGAGCAGGTCGCGGGCGGCTGACTGTCACGAACAGCGCCGGCCCACAGGGCGAGGATGTCGCCGGCGTCGGGCTCGGCTTCGGCGACGACCGTGGCGAATACGCCGAGCAGCCTGCCAAACTCAGCGGCGTCGACAATCCCGGTGCGCTCAAGGGTCTGGGCGGCCCGGATCACCATGCGCGCCTCGCGATGGATGGCGGTGAGGACGCTCATCCCGCGGGCCCCAGCGCCAGGGCGATGCTGAACATAATCGCTGCGGCCGCCACGCAGCCGGCGATCAACAGGTCCCAGAGGGTGAATCGCCCGAGCGAACGGGGCCTCGGTCTTTGGTCGGCGCCGACCCGGGAAAGCTGCTGCTCGACGCTCACCGCCCTGAGCCCGTCGTCTCGAAACCCCCCAGAGGACTCAGCCAGGACCTGACGAGCGCCGCCTGATCGGGGGGATGGGTGTTGGCGATATCGGTCAGGAGATTCCGAAAGTCTGCCAGCTGCTGCGGCGTTGCGCGACGAAGCACTGCCTCAAGAAATAACGTGAACTTGGTGTCGGCGGCGACGAGCACGTCCGGATCTAAAGGCCTTCTGGTCAAGCGGGTCCTCCAAGGTCGTCAGGACCGCCCTGGGCCGAGCCGCGAGGCGGCCGGCCGGCGGCCAACGGTGCGCATGTGTTGGTGCGTGGTGGCGACGCCACCGACTGCGAGGCTCGACGACGGCATCGTTGATCGGCCGCTATCGGTCGCATGAAAGGAATACTCCGTGGTGATATACACCACAACGCGGCGTTGTCCTGCGGATGGACATCCGCGCGATCTTCGCTGGCAATCTCAGGCGCTTCCGCGCCGATGCCGGCGTGTCGCAGGAGGAACTCGCCCATCAGGTCGGCATCGACCGGACCTATGTCAGCGCTTTGGAGCGTCAGGTTCACGGTTGCAGCATCGACCTCGTGGCGCGATTGGCGGAGGCGCTTAGGGTGTCGCCGGCCGCTATGCTGGCCGAGCCGGTGGCCGGGCCCAAAGCGCAGGAAGACGCGACGACTCAAGGCTGAGCGAACCGCGGGTGACGTCAACCGGCCACCCGGCCAGTTGCGTCCTCCCAACATGAACAGCTCCTAGCTTGGCAGTTCAGGCAGACCTCAGTCGGCCTTGGGTAAGGCTGTCGCCAGGTCGATCCCGATCTGGATGTGCGTCCTCAGGAGCCCACAGATGAAGAAGATTCTCGCCGCCACGGTCGCCTTGGCCGTCGTCGCCAGCGCTGGTCTGGCCAACGCCCAACCCGGGCCGCAGCACGGCAACGATCCGCGTTACCGTCCGGCGCCGCCTCAGGCCGCCGCGCCACGGCCGCAGCCGCCCCGTTATGACCCGCGTTTCGAGTCCCGGGCCAAGCGCTCATTCAAGGCGGACCGCTATCAGCCGCCGCGCGGCTATCAGGCTCGGCAGTGGCACCGCGGCGACCGACTGCCGGACACCTACCGTTCGAAGGCTTATGTCGTTGAGTACAAGCGCTATGGCTTGGCCGCGCCGCCGCGCGGGTACAACTACGTCCGGGTCGGCAACGACGTTATGCTGACCGCGATCGCCACGGGCGTGGTGTCCTCGGTCATCCTGTCGCTGTTCAACTGAGGAAACGGGCGGCCCTGCCGGAGGTCGCCCAAGCCGCCTCAACTTGGGCCGCGCCTCAGTGTTTGGCATCCTTGCTGGACGAGGGCGGATCCTCCTTGGCCATGATCGCCGCGAGGTCCACGAGCAAACTCCGGACGGACTTTGATTCTATGCGTGAGAAGGCTTCGCGCAGCCGCTGGCAGGCGTCTTCCCGCGCCGCTTGGCTGGCGAGTTCCTCGTGGGAGGCCGGGCACGGGAGCCGCAGTTCTCTGACGGGATCGACGACGTCGACGAAGAAGTAGCGGATCGGCACATCCAGGGCCTGCGAGATCTTGGCCAGCTGTCCGGCGCTGATGCGTTCCGCGCCGGCTTCGAGACGTTCGACGTCTTGCCAGCTGAGGCCAAGCTCCTCGCCCAACTCGCCCTGCGTGATCATGATGGCCGACCGTCGGCGCCGCACCCGCGCGCCTAGGACCCGGTCCACGCCGTTAGGTTTGCGACTCGTCGAATTTCCCACCTCAGTCCCCCTAGATCCGATCCCTGCGAACCGGCGCCCATCGTGTCTGAGGGCGGCCGACGGCTCGCCGGGCCGCCCCCAGACCGATCAGCTGGCGCTGTTGTCCTCGACAGGCGCGTCGGGGCCGTTCTTCTTGATGCTGTCGATGGCGTTCTGGGCTGAGGCCTTCGACGCGTACCCCTCGGTCGCGAACATGACCTCGGAGTTATATTTGAACCGCACCCGGAACTCGCCGGCCTTGTCTTTGTAGATTTCGAACTTGTGCGCCACGCAGCGTCTCCTGTGTTGATGGACGTGCGCTAGTTGCAACCTTGACTGTGCCGCGCCCCTACTGGCCGGGTGGACAGTTGACACCTGTTTTGGGGGGTGGACGCGGGTTGGCTAGTCGCTGCCGTGCGCACCTAGGCGATGCTGCCGGGAGACCGACTTCCTGTTGCGGCGAGAGCTTTATCAGGCTCGCGCCTCTGCGTAGGCCCAGCGGTCGCTCCCTTCCGCTACGCCGACGCCGCTTAGGTCGGCGAGGCCTTCATCAGGCGCTGCTGCGCCGCGCTGTCGCTCGCCGCCTTATGCAGCTCCGCCCAGTCGTCAGGCGGATGACCGTCCTCGAGCATCGACTTGAATACCTTGTAGGCGTCGGTCTTCGACCCGTAGGTCCGGAGGGTGTCTTGGTCGTTGCCCCAGGCAAAGATGATGACCTTGGCGCTGCTGCTGTAGCGGAAGAACAGGCGGAAACGGCCGTTGCCGAACTTAGCGCGAAACCAGTGCTTGCGGTCCTCCCCGAGGGTCGAGCCCTGCCGGTAGACGCTTGAGGTGGGATCGGCCGGAACCGTCTTGGTGATGAGCTGTAGGATCGCGGCGAGCAGCTTGGCGTTGGCCGTGGTCTTGTAGTCTTTTGGCCGCTTCACCTTGAGCGCCTCGACGGCTGCGCTCAGCTTGTCGAGCTGGTCGAGAAGCAGCGGGTGCGCCAGCACCGTCCAGCCATTGATCACCGGCATCCGCTAGATCGCGACTTCGCCTTCGATGGCGTCGTCAAGGTCGACGGCCACGCCTTCGGTCAGCGCCGCGGCGCGGGCCAACAGCGCTTCGGGGAATTCCGATATGGAGTGTCCGGCGTTATTAGCCATGTCCTGGGCGAGAAACACGAGGAACTGATCCACCACGGGGTCTTCGCTCGTCTCGGGCTCAGCCCGTTCGACGTGGACCCGACGTCGGTCATCAACCACGAAGGCGATGCGGCCGCCATAATCCACACCCAAGGCTTGGCGCACCGCTTTCGGGACCGTTGTTTGGCCCTTGGCGGTGATCGTGCTCTCTTCCTTCAGCAAGGTCGCCATCAATGCTCTCCGCAGCTTGTCAGAGTATGTAAGGAATAATCCTTACCCGTCAAGGTCGCGCCGCGAGCTGATCGTCACCGGAAATTACGCGACTTCTGCTTGAGCGTGTCGATGTGCAGGTCGGGCACAAAGATGTCCCGCGCCTTGGGGGCGCTCGGTCCGCCGCCGCGATGGTCGGGCGCTATTGGGCCTCTGGCGATTTCGTCGCCACGGCCGTGGGGCAGGGGAAAGGGGCCGTCACGGCCGCCAACGCTGGCCAGGACGTTTGACAGATCGAACACCTTCCAGGCGATCAGGTGGACCACGTCGCCTTCGCGCTGGATGCGGCCGTCGATGCCGAGCATCGAGGCCGTCAGGATCGTGCGCCGGTGCTTCTCGTACATCTTGGGCCAGATCACGAGGTTGGCGCAGCCGGTTTCGTCCTCGATGGTGATGAACATCACCCCCTTAGCTGACCCGGGCATCTGCCGGACGAGCACCAGGCCAGCGGCTTTAAGGAAACGGCCGTCCTTGGCCCCCATGGCCTCTGCGCAGGAGACGTAGCAGTCCTTGGCCAGTTCCTGGCGCACGAACGCGAGGGGATGCTGGCGCAGGGTCAGGCCGACATGGCCGTAGTCCTCGACCACCTCACGGCCGGCGGTCATCGGCTTGAGCGCGACCATCGGCTCGGCGACCTCCGGCACGATCTGTTGTTCGCGCGCCGAGGCGGCGGCGAAGAGGGGCAGGGGCTCGTCGCGCAGAGCCTTGATCTCCCAGAGCGCCTCGCGGCGGGCACGGCCGAGACTGGGCCTAAACCCATCGGCCTCGGCGAGCTTGACCAGGCTCGCCGCTGGGACCGCGGCGCGGCGCCAGAGGTCGTCGATCGAGGCGAAGGGCTGTTCGGCGCGGGCGGCGACAATGGCCGCGCCGTCCGCGTTCGACAGGCCCCTGACCATGCCGAGACCAAGGCGCACCGCGTGGCGGTCGCTGTTCGCGATGGGCTCGAGGGTGCAGTCCCAGCGCGACGCGTTGGCGCAGATCGGGCGGACCACAACGCCATGTTCGCGCGCGTCGCGAACGATCTGGGCCGGCGCGTAGAAGCCCATTGGCTGGGCGTTGAGCAGGGCTGCGCAAAAGACGTCCGGATGCCAGCATTTCAGCCACGAGGAGGCGTAGGCGATCAGGGCGAAGCTGGCGGCGTGGCTCTCGGGGAAGCCGTAGGAGCCGAACCCTTCGAGCTGGCTGAAGGTCCGCTCGGCGAATTCCTGGGTGTAGCCACGCTCGACCATGCCGCCGACCAGCTTGTCCTTGAAATGGCTGACCCCGCCCGTAAACTTGAAGGTCGCCATCGACTTGCGCAGCTGGTCGGCCTCGCCGGCGGTGAAGCCGGCGCACTCGATGGCGACCCGCATGGCCTGTTCCTGGAAAAGCGGCACGCCCAGCGTCTTGCCGAGCACCGCCTCCAACTCGGGTTTGGGAAACTCGACCGGCTCCTTGCCCTCGCGGCGGCGTAGATAGGGGTGGACCATGTCGCCCTGGATCGGACCAGGGCGGACGATCGCCACCTCGATCACCAGGTCGTAGAAGGTCCTGGGCTTAATGCGCGGGAGCATGGCCATCTGGGCCCGGCTTTCGATCTGGAAGACCCCTAGCGTGTCGGCCCGCCGGATCATGGCGTAGGTGCGGGGGTCCTCGGCGGGGATCGTCGCCAAGTCGAGGTCGATCCCCTTGTGGTCGCGCAGGAGGTCTAGTCCACGCTTCATGCAACTCAGCATCCCGAGCGCCAGGCAATCGACCTTCATGAATTTCAGGGCGTCGATGTCGTCCTTGTCCCATTCGATCACCTGGCGGTCCTTCATCGCCGCCGGCTCGATGGGGACAAGCTCATCCAGCCGGTCATGGGTCAGGACGAAGCCGCCGGGATGTTGGCTGAGGTGGCGCGGCGCGCCGTGCAGCTGGCGCGCGAGGTCCAGCGCCAGCCTAAGGCGCCGGTCGGCGAGATTGAGGTTGAGCTCCTCGGCGTGTTTGGCTTCCACGCCCTCTTCCGACCACGACCAGATTTGCCCCGACAGCATCTTGATCAGATCCTCGGACAGGCCCAGCGCCTTGCCGACGTCGCGTACCGCCCCTCGGCCGCGATAGCGGATCACGGTGGAACACAGCGCCGAGCGGTCGCGGCCGTAGGTGTCGTAGACCCACTGCATCACCTCCTCACGTCGCTGGTGCTCGAAGTCGACGTCGATGTCGGGCGGCTCGCGGCGCTCCTCGGACACGAAGCGTTCGAACAAGAGGTCGTTGCGCTCGGGATCGATGGAGGTGATGCCGAGCACGTAGCAGACCGCCGAGTTGGCCGCCGAGCCGCGGCCCTGGCAGAGGATATCCTTGCTGCGGGCGAAGCGGACGATCGAGTTCACGGTCAGGAAGTAGGGCGCATAACCCAAGGTCTCGATCAGACGCAGCTCGTGCTTGAGGAGCTTGACGACCTTGGCCGGCACCCCTTCGGGGTAGCGGCGCTTGGCGCCTTCGAACGTGAGCTCGGCGAGGGTCTCCTGGGGGGTCTTGCCGGGTTCGGAGACTTCGTCGGGGTACTGGTACTTCAGCTCCTCCAGGCTGAACCGGCAGCGGTCGGCGATCTCGACCGTGCGGGCCAGCGCCTCAGGGTATTTGGCGAAGAGGCGGTGCATCTCCTCGGCCGGCTTCAGGTATCGATCGGCGTGGCGTTCCCGCCGGAAGCCCAGCTCGTCGATGGTGCAGCCGTGGCGGATGCTGGTGACCACGTCCTGCAGCATGCGTCGGTCTGGGTGGTGAAAGAGGACGTCGTTGGTCACGACGGTCAGCACCCCGGCCCGGGCCGCGAGGTTGGACAGGTTGTGCAGGCGCAGCGCATCGCCCGGCCGCCGGCGCAGGGTCATCGCCAGATAGGCGCCGGCCAGAAAGGTCGCTTTCAGTCGCCGAAGCCGCTGGGCGCAGATCTCGTCGGCCTCATCCGGAACGAGGATGGCGATCAGCCCTTCGGCGTAGTCAGCCAGATCAGACCATTCGAGGTGGCACTTGGCCTTGCCGGCGCGGCGCTTGCCCAAAGAGAGCAGGCGGCATAGCCGCCCGTAGGCCGCTCGATCGGTCGGGTAGACCAGGATTCCGGACCCGTCCGCCAGATCAAGCCGGCAGCCGACAATCATCCGAACCTCGGTCACCTTGGCGGCCTCATAGGCCCGCACAATGCCGGCGACCGAGTTGCGATCGACGATCGCCATGGCCTCGATCCCGCAAATATTGGCTTGGCTGAACAGCTCCTCGCAGGAGGAGGCGCCGCGCAGAAACGAGAAGTGGGAGGTTGCCTGCAGCTCGACATAGCGCGGGGTCATGCGGCGGCCTCGCCTCGGGCGCGGATCAGGCTAGAAGCGGCGCCATGAATCTGCGTCTCTGGATCCCGTTCATCGCGCTTGGGCTGATGGCGGCCGCCCCGGTGCGGACCATCGTCGACGGCGACACCTTTGTCCTGGGGACCGAGCGTGTGCGCCTGTGGGGCGTCGATGCGCCCGAGGGCCGCCAGGTCTGCCAGGATGGCCAGGGGCGGGACTTCCGCTGCGGCGACGTCGCCCGTGAACGGCTGATCGCGCTGATCGGCGGCCGTCCGGTCGATTGCCGCGAGCGCGACCGGGACGGATATGGCCGCATGGTCGCGCAATGCCGGGCCGGTGGCGTCGATCTCGGCGAAGCCATGGTCCGTGCCGGCTGGGCGGTCGAATACCGGCAGTTCAGCCGGGGCGCCTATGCGGCGGCCGAGACCGAGGCGCGCCGCTCCAAACGCGGTCTCTGGGCCGGCCGGTTCGAGGCGCCGGACCATTGGCGGGCCGATGCGCGCGCCGGGCGGCCGGCGCCGCCCGCGCCGCCGGGATCCTGCGCGATCAAGGGCAACATCAACGCCCAGGGCCGCAGGATCTTCCACGTCCCCGGTCAGCGCGACTATGCGGCGACGGTGATCGACACCGCGCGCGGCGAACGCTGGTTCTGCAGCGCCGCGCAGGCGCAGGCCGCCGGCTGGACCCCGGCTGCGCGGTGAGCGGTCAGCCGAACAGGCCATGCATCCACCACGATAGATCGCCGGTGACGGCGCGTTCGCCGTCACCGCGTCGAAAAACCCAGAAACGCGCGCCGGCGTCGTCCTCGAGCTGGAAGTAGTCGCGTACGGCGTCGAGCTCACCGTCCCGACGCCACCACTCTCCGAAGATCCGCTCGGGCCCGTCGGCCCGCCGCACGCGACGGCGAATGCCGCGCCAGGTGAAGGTGACCGGCGGCTGGTCCGGCAGCAGCGCCACGGCCTCGATGCGCTCCGGGGCGCCTAGGAGCCGGGTCGGCCGCGGCCATCGTTGCGGCCACCCGTCTCCCGTCTCGGGCGCGGTCGCCTCGATCCGCCGGACCGAGCGTTCCGGCACATCACTCTGCGCAGGCGCAGCGCGGTAAAGGCGGTGACCGCCGACGCGGTTGGCCAGGGTGTCGATCAGGTCGGTGACGTCCGGGATCGGCGCTTCCGTCAGGCTGGTGGGGACGATCTTAGGGACCAAGGACTCGGCCACGGGCGCCACGAGCACCATCGTCTCGATCCCGAATCCCGGGTCGACCGTCTCCAGCTTGTCGCAGAGCAGGCGCGTCAGCCGCTTGATGTCGCGCACCGGCTTGGCGGTCCCGACCCGGATGGCCTCAATGCGATTATCGACCCGGTGGAACCGTAGATCGAGCTTGCGCGCACCAAGGCCCTCTTCCTCGAGCCGGGCGCAGAGCGCTTCCACAAGCTTCAGGGTGTAGCGCGCCAGGGTCTCCGGCGCGCCGATCGGCTCGGCGAAGGCGCGGCGCACCTGGATCACCTCCGGCGCCTCGACCGGCTCGATCGGCTCGGCCAAACGGCCATAGGCATGGTCGAGACGGCGCGTGAGCTCGGGGCCGAACCGCAAGGCGAGCGGGGCGCGGGGTTTTGCTTCCAGCTCCGCGATAGTGTCGATCCCGACCTTGCCGAGGCCCGCCACGATATCCTCGGTCAGGCGTAAGGCTCGGACAGCCAGGTCGGACACGGCTCGGCCGCTGTCGTCGGACGGGACGCAGAGCGTCGGATTGGCCTTGAAGCGCGCCAGGGCGTGCGAGGCGCCCCAGGTCCCGCTGCAGGCGGCGCGCGCCAGGACACCGCCCGTCGCCAACCGCTCGATCATCTCGGCCAGCATGGCCTGTTCGCCGCCGAACAGATGGGTTGAGCCAGTGACGTCGAGCACCAGGCCGTCAGGCGGGTCGGTTGCGACAATCGGCGAATAGCGGCGCAGGGCCCAGAGGGCGAGGCGGTCGAGGCCCACGAGATCGCCATCAAGGTCGGCGTCGTGGACGAGCAGTTCGGCGCAATAGGCGCGCGCTTCGGCCGCCGGCAGGCCCGGCCGAACCCGCTGCGCCTGGGCGGCCGCGTTCGCGGCCAGCACAAGGCGGCGTCGGCCGTGTCGACCGATGAGGGCGACCGGGGCGTCAACCGGCGGCGCGGCGCTCCCAAGAGCCCGACGCCAGCGATCGGTCGGCCAGGTCGGCAGGTACAGCGAGACGACCCGTCTCATCACAGGCTTCCAATTCAAAATCGGCGCTCTCCCCCGCCTTGCAGCGCAGGAGTTCGACCATCCACCGCGCCCGCCCGACCCCGGCGGCGGGCAGGGGCGAGGAGGGCAATGCGGTGACGCGCCACCGCGTGTTTGACGCGGTCGGCTGCCCAAAGTCGGCGGCCTCTGCCTGCCGACGCCAACGGCGCACAGCGATAGCCAGGGTGCCGGTGTCCTCGGCGCTCAGCTGCAGGCGCCGGGAGGCGGTCATGGAGAGCCGCGACACCTCGCCGACAACCGCGCCGAGGCTGCCATGGCGCAGGGCTTCCTCGCAGGCGGCCAACACCGCCTTCTCGTCGCCCGCCTCGAAATAGATGAGGCGGTCGGCCGACAGGCCGACCTGGCTGAGCGCCGGGGCGAAGAGGTCGGTCCGGGTGACGCACCAGAGGACCTTTCCCCGGGTGCGTGCGGCGATGCCGGCGGCAAATAGGGCGGATGCCGCGCCATCGACCGCCCCGTCGCCGCCGCCGGCGACCTCATGCAGGGCGCCGAGCACCAAGCCGCCGCCAGGGAGTCGGCGATCGACCGGCTCCACGCCGAAGGGCAGGATGCCCTTGCGCGGCCGCCCATTGGCCTCGATCCGCTCGATCTCGGCGCGCAGGGCTTCGACGATGGCGGGGCGAGAACCAGACATGGACTCCGAAAACGCGGGGGAATAGGATTGTTCCCGCTTTGTTCTGCTTGAGTCCGAAAAGAGTCAAGCGGGGGTCAGTGTCGCAAGCGGCGCTTGCGACCTACATCCACAGGAACCATGACCGAAACTGTCGTCCACTCGACGCTCAAGCGTCCGGCTCAGAAGCTCATCGACCGGTTCGACGTCAGCAAGATGCCGCACCGAACGATCCGCATGCTGGTGGCCAAGGGCTTCTCGCTCGCCATCTGCTGCAAGCAATGCTCGCGGATGATCGAATGGACCCCGCAGGATCTCGTAGACAGGTTCGGCTCAAAGCTTGACCTCCCCCTGGCCGAGCTTGTTCCGAAGCTGGCCTGCACGGGCAGGGAGGGCTGCGGCTCGAAGGAGGTCGCGGTGTTTCCGCATTTCTACGACGGCGAATGGCGCTGGCCGCCAGCCTAGGCGCGGACGGGCGGCGTATCGTCCGAACGCGGCCCGATCGCGAGGATCTTCAGCGTTCCTTCGGGCAGGGGACGCTGCAGGGATTTGACGTGCTCCCAAGTGTCGCCGCTGAGCCAGAGGTCCCACTCGTCCTCGGTGGTTAGGATCACCGGCATGGCCTTCTTATGATAGGTCTTCACCGGTTCGGCGGAGTCCGTCGTTAGAAATCCGAAGGCTTCGACCTCCTCCCAGCCCTTCGACTTCATCCGCACGCAAGCGTGCGGCGTCCAGATGCCGGCGAAGAAGGCCAGCGGGCGGGTCTCATCTAGGGCGAACCAGACGTTCTTGCGCGTGCCTTCGTGGTCCTGGTCCGGCTCCGCGAAGGACGTGAAGGGCACCAGGCAGCGGTTGGCGCGGCCCAGCCACGGCGCCCAGTGGGCGTTGGTCTTGCCCGTCTTCTCGCTCGTGGTGTTGCGGACGTTGGTCGTGCCCTTGTCGGGCTCCATTCTCAGCAGTTCGTTGAAATCGAACTCCGTGCCCTTAGCCTGTAGCTTGTCGGCCCGCTTCTGCGCTGCGTCCATCAGGGCGCGCTTGGAGCTGGGCATACCCCAGCGGAGGTTCGCCATCTCGCGCTGACCGTTGGCGCCGACGCGGATCACCGGCGCCTCGCCATCAGGATAGACGCTCGCCATCGGCGGATTGTTGTTGTTGCGGTCCGTCATGGCCCGCGCGATCCGCGCGGCCTCGGCGCGCGCTTCCATCATTGCGTAGAGATTGCACATCCAGCCAGCTCAGAAGTTCGATGTTCATAAGACGTCTGAAGCCGGCGAAAGTCGACATCATCCAACTGTGTTGCAATCCCGAAGTTCGCTCGACTGCACGAGAACTTCGGCGGGCCGACGAACGTTAGATTTCCGAAAGGAGACTAACCATGCCCGCAAAATCCGCCGCCCAACAAAAGGCCGCCGGGGCCGCCCTCTCCGCCAAGCGCGGGGATACGCCAAAGGCCGAGCTCAAGGGGGCCTCCAAGCAGATGGAGAAGTCCATGAGCGAGAAGCAGCTCGAGGAATTCGCCCACACCAAGCGTAAGGGCAAGCCCGAGCACGTCGCCAAATAGGCGCCTGCGGGAACAATCGGACTCGCCTCGGATTCCGTCTGCAGCCACCTAGGAGATCATCATGTCGAAACGCGAAGAGATCGCTCCCAACGGCGACAAGCGCTACATCCGCCGGGACGAACAGGGCCGCATCAGCAGTTCGGTTGAAAAGGGCGCCTCGCTGTCGGCGGACGCCCGGCAAAAGGCCAAGCATGACACCAAGCCGGGCCAGGGCGACCGCGGCGACCATCACGCCAAATAGGCGTGGGCCAGTGACCGCTGATCCGTTCGACCTCGCCCGCTTCGTGACGGCTCAGGCGGGCGTCTTCGATCGGGCGGTTATGGAATTGCGTGCGGGTCGCAAGCGCACGCACTGGATGTGGTTCATCTTTCCGCAGCTGCGCGGCCTCGGTCATTCCGCGACGGCTCAGCACTACGGCATCGCCTCCCTGGCGGAGGCCAGCGCCTATGTCGAGCATCCGATTCTGGGGCCGCGCCTCGAGGCGGCGGTAGCCGCCGTTCACGAGAGCGGCGCCGCCGACCTGAACGCTCTGTTCGGCTCTCCGGACGACCTCAAGTTCTGCTCCTCCATGACGCTCTTCACGATCGCCGCGCCGGACGGCCCATACGGCGCGGCGCTCGACCGTTGGTGCGGCGGCAAGCACGACCAGCGGACCCTGGATCTGCTGCGCGCCGGCGCAGAGGGCGGCTAGATGGCCGGTCGCAAGCTCAAGGTGTTCCAGGCGCAGTTTGGTTTCCACGACACCGTCGTGGCGGCGCCCAGCCAAGCGGCGGCATTGCGGGCTTGGGGCACCCACCAGAACCTGTTCGCCAACGGCGAGGCGAGGATCACGACCGATGAAGCTGCGGTGGCGGCCGCGATCGCCCACCCCGAGACCCCCCTGCGTCGGGCCATTGGGTCGAACGAACCGTTCGCCCTTGAGCCCACCAGTCTTCCGGCCGTCCCCGAGGCGCCTAAGAAGGCAGCCGTGAAGCCTGCTCCCAGGGCCAAGCCCGCCGCCGCCCCCAAGCCCCCGGCCGACCGTTCAAAGCTCGACTCCGCCGAGGCCGCATTGCGCGAGCTGGACGAGGCGCGAAAGCGCGAGGAAGCGCAGCTGAGGCGCGAGGCTGAAGCCCTGGAGAGCAGGCGCGTGGCGGCGCAAGCCGCTTATGTCCAGGCGCGCAAGGCGGCGACCGCAAAGGTCGTAAACGCCAGGACCGCCTATCGCCAGGCCGGCGGCGAGGACTGAACTAGCTCGCCTTGCGGGCCTTGGTCTTCGCGGGCGCTTTTTCCGCCTTGGCCTTGGCGGCGGGCTTGGCTGCGCCCTTGTCCTTGGCGTTAAGGCTGGCGCGGAGCGCGGCCATCAGGTCGACGACGTTTGTGTCTTCCGGCTCGGCCACCTTGGCGGGCTTATGGCCCTTCTTCTTGTCCTCGATCAGCGCCTTCAACGCTTCCTCATACCGGTCGACGAACTGGCTGGGATCGAACGGCCCTTCCTGTTGCTCGATGATCTTTTCGGCGATGGCGATCATGGCCGGGTCGGCGGCCTTGTCGCTGATGCCGCTGAAGATCTCGTCGGGTTTTCGCACCTCCGCGTCGGTCCGGATCGTATAGGCCAGGATGCCCTTGTCGCGCGGCTCCAGCGCCAGAATGCGTTCGCGCGTCCCGATGACCACGCGCCCGAGCGCGATCTGGCCGGACTTCTCCATGGCGGTGCGGATCACGCCGAAGGCTTCCTGCGCCAGCTTGCCGTCGGGGGCGAGATAGTAGGGGTTGTCCCAGTAGAGCCGGTCAATTTCGTCACCCGGCACGAAGCGCTCGATCTCGATGGTCTTGGTGCTTTCCAGCTTGACCGACGCGATCTCCTCGTTGGTCAGCAGGATGTATTCGCCCTTCGAGACCTCATAGCCCTTCACCAACTCCGACCGCTCGATCGGACCGGTGTCGGGGTCGGTCGTGATCATCTTGATGCGGTTGTTGGTCTTGGGGTTGATCAGGTTGAAGTGGACATCGCCGCCCGAATTGATCGCGGTGTAGAGCGCGACCGGGCAGGTGACGAGCGAGAGCTTCAGGTGTCCTTGCCAGGTCGGGCGGTAAGCCATGGTCGTCTCCCAAGCGGCAGAGCTCCACGCCGCCGGGACTCAACGACTCTCGCGGTGATTCGTTCGCGCTAGGCGCAGGGCGAGGTTTCGCCGCTTTCGAGATCGATCCGGAAGCAGTGCTGATGGCCGGTCTCGACCTCCTGGACGATGACGCTGACTTCGTCGCCGTCGCCGGGAAGTTCATGCAGGTCTTCCACATAGGCGACCGCGGCGGCCTCGAACGAGGGCTCTTCGAGCGTCCGGGCGTGGTGCGCGTCGACGTGCCGGGCATGGACGCGGAAGGTGCGGGTGTCGGACTGAACTTCGGTCATGGGCTCTCCGTCGACAACAACGCCTGACGTCCAAAATGGATTCGCCGAGTCGCGAGGATCGACAAGCGAGGCTGTTCGTTGATCCGGCAAGACGAACCTGGGTGCAGTCATGGTCGCGAGTAAGCTCGCCAAGTATCAGCAGATGCGGGACTTCACCGCGACGGCCGAGCCGTCCGGCAAGGACGCTAAGGTCGTGCCCTCCGAGGCCCTGCGGTTCGTCATCCAGAAGCACGCCGCCAGCCACCTGCATTTCGACCTGCGGCTCGAATACGAGGGGACCTTCCGCTCCTGGGCGGTGCCGAAAGGTCCGTCGCTGGACCCCAAGGACCGGCGCATGGCGATGGAGGTCGAGGACCATCCGCTCGACTACGGCGATTTCGAAGGGACCATCCCCAAAGGCCAGTACGGCGGCGGCACGGTGATGCTGTGGGACCGGGGCTACTGGGCGCCGGAAAAAGGGTTTGAGAAGATCGGCGCGGCGCTGGCCAAGGGCGAGCTAAAGTTCGTCATGGAAGGCGAGCGGATGCACGGCTCGTGGGTGATCGTGCGCACTAAACGCGACAGCCGGGGCAAGGCGAGCTGGCTCCTGATCAAGCACCGCGACGAGGGCGCGGTCGAGGGCAACACGACGGGCCCGACCGATGATGACCGATCGGTCGCGTCAGGCCGAACCATGGTCGAGATCGCCAACGGCAAGGGCAAGGCCGCCACCCCCTTCATGACGGCCAAGGGCGCGGCGGCCGGTTCAGTCTGGCAGAGCAACCGAGACGCTAGCGCGCCCGCCGGCCTGATCGCGCCGACCAAGGCTAAGCGGTCGCCCGCCAAGACCAAGACCGTGGCGCACCTACCCGATTTCATCGAACCCCAGCTCGCCAAGCTGCTGGACAAGCCGCCGGCGGGGCCCGGTTGGGCCCACGAGATCAAGTTCGACGGCTACCGGATGCAGCTGCGCACTGTCGGCGGCAAGGCGACGCTCCTGTCGCGCAAAGGGCTCGACTGGTCATCCAAGTTCCCGGAGATCGTCGCCTCGGGGGCTGGTCTTGCGGACGGCATCATCGACGGCGAGGTGGTGGCGCTCGACGCCACGGGGGCTCCAGATTTCTCCGCCCTGCAGGCGGCGATTTCGGAGGCCAACACCAAGAACCTCGTCTTCTTCGTGTTCGACCAGCTGTTCGATGGCAAGGAGGACCTGCGGTCGCTGCCGCTGAGCGAGCGCAAGGCTCGGCTCGAACCCCACGTCGAGGGCGCGCCCGCCAACATCCGCTACGTCGACCATTTCATCACGGCCGGGGATGCGGTCCTGCTTTCAGCGTGCCGGATGCACCTCGAAGGCATCGTCTCCAAACGCCTCGACGCGGCCTATCAGTCGGGGCGCAGCGAGAGCTGGGGAAAGTCCAAATGCCGGCAGGGTCACGAGGTGGTCATCGGCGGCTGGACGACGACCGGCGACAACTTCCGCTCGTTGATCTGCGGGGTGAACCGTGACGGGGAGCTGGTCCACGTCGGACGGGTTGGGACTGGGTTTGGCCGCGACACGGTCGCTCGCATCCTTCCCCGGCTGAAGGCGCTGGAGACCGACGAGAACCCCTTCAAGGGCAAGAACGCCCCAAAAAAGGCCGCGGGCGTCCACTGGGTGAAGCCCGAGCTCGTGGCGGAGATCCAGTACGCCGGGTTCACTGGAGACGGGACCTTGCGCCAGGCGTCTTTCAAAGGCCTGCGTGAAGACAAGCCGGCTTCGGAGGTCGACACCGTCGAGCCGGCGCCGGCCGCGACGACCGAGCTGGCGGAGCCTGCGCCGACGACGATCCGGACTAAAACTGTGATGGCGCGCGGCTCGAGCGTGGTCATGGGGGTCACCATCTCGCACGCTGACAAGCCGCTGTGGCCCGACGCCGACGACGGCAAGCCGGTGACCAAGCTGGAGCTGGCCCAATATTACGAAGCCGTCGGCGAGTGGATGCTGCCGCATGTGAAGGGGCGGCCCTGCTCGATGATCCGCATGCCGGACGGGATCAACGGGGCGCAAAACTTCTTCCAGCGTCACGCCGCCAAGGGCCAGTCCTCGCTGATCACCGAGGTGGAGGTGTGGGGCGACCGCAAGCCCTACATCCAGTTCGACCGCATCGAGGCCCTGGTCGCCGCGGCGCAGACCGGCGCCCTGGAGCTGCATCCCTGGAACAGCGAGCCCTTCTCGCCAGAGCAGCCGGGGCGTCTGGTGTTCGACCTCGATCCGGCCCCGGACGTGCCCTTCGAGCTGGTGATCGAAGGCGCGCGCGAGATCCGCGATCGGCTCGAGGAGCTTGGCCTGGTCGGGTTCTGCAAGACCACGGGCGGCAAGGGTCTGCATGTGGTGACGCCGCTCGACGCCGAGGGACTCAACTGGGACATCGCCAAGGCGTTCGCGCGCGACGTCTGCAAGGCGATGGCGGCGGACTCGCCGGACCGCTACCTCATCAACATGGCCAAGAAGGAGCGCACCGGGCGCATCTTCCTGGATTATCTGCGCAACGACCGGATGGCGACGGCGGTCGCGCCGCTTTCGCCCCGCGGCCGGCCGGGCGCGCCGATCTCCATGCCGGTCACCTGGACCCAGGTGAAGCGCGGTCTGGATCCGAAAGCCTACACGCTTCGCACCGTGCCGCCTCTCGTGAAGAAGCTGAAGGCCTGGGAAGACTACTGCGACGGCGAGCGGCCGCTGGCCAAGGCCATTGAGCGCCTCGGAAAGGTCTGACCGTCGCATGGGCGCAGTCAGCGCGGGCCTCCTGGTCTATCGGCGAACGCGATCGGGGCTGTCGTTCCTGCTCGGACATCCCGGCGGGCCCCTGTGGGCCCGCAAGGATTTCGGCGCATGGATGGTCCCCAAAGGCGGCATGGATCCAGGCGAGGCGCCGCTCGATGCGGCGATCCGGGAGTTTAGCGAAGAGACCGGGCTCGCTCCGCCGTTGGGCGGCGCCCCCCTCGCCCCACTGAAGCAGGCGGGTGGCAAGTCCGTCTTGTGCTGGGCCGTCGAGGCGGACCTGGACCTATCCAGCTTCAAGCCGGGTGTTTTCGAGATGGAATGGCCGCCGCGCTCCGGGAGGCGGGCGCAGTTCCCCGAGCTCGATCGCATCGCCTATTTCGAGACGGACGACGCGCTGCGGAAGATCCTTGCCTCACAGGCGCCGCTGATTCACGAGGTTTTATCGCGGGCCGAAGGTGGATGAGGTGAAGATCGCCACCTTCAACATCAACAACATCAACAAGCGCCTGCCCAACCTGCTGGCTTGGCTGGACGCCGAGCGGCCGGACGTGGTCTGCCTGCAGGAGCTCAAGGCCGAGCAACGGGCTTTCCCGGTCGACGCCCTGGCGGCCGCCGGATACGGGGCCGTCTGGCAAGGGCAGCGGTCGTGGAACGGCGTAGCGATCCTGGCGCGCGGGTCGACGCCTGTGCTGACTCGCCGCTCGCTTCCTGGCGACCCGTCGGACGACCAGGCCCGCTACATCGAGGCCGCCGTGAATGGGGTGCTGATCGCGTCGATCTACTTGCCCAACGGCAATCCCCAGCCGGGGCCGAAGTTTGCCTACAAGCTGGCTTGGTTCGATCGCCTGATCGCGCACGCGGCCGCCTTGATCGAGGCGGGCGTGCCGGCGGTCCTGGCCGGCGACTACAATGTCGTTCCGACCGAGGCCGACATCTGGCCGGGGCATCACGAGCAGGACAACGCCCTGCTGCAGCCGCAGACGCGCGCGGCCTTTCAGCGGCTTTTGGACCAGGGATGGACCGATGCGCTGAGAACTTTGCAGCCCGAGGGGCCGCTGTGGACGTTCTGGGGCTATCTTCGGCATCGATGGCCGAACGATAAGGGGATGCGGTTGGACCATCTGCTGCTGAGTCCGGCCCTGGCCACCAAGCTTCGCGCCGCCGGCGTCGATCGGACCGTGCGCGGCGAGGAGGGGGCCAGCGACCATGCGCCGACCTGGGTGGAGATCACGACAGTCCTGCGCCGGCCCAAGGGCGTATCCGAGGCGCGACCAAGACCGCGCCGCCCCGCCGGTCGCCCGGCGAGATAGGCGATGGCTGAGCATCCGGTCACACCCGATGGCCGATACTTCGTGGTGCGCGGTCGCCTATGGCGAACTTCCAATCCGGCGCTGCCGCCGGACGTCAGGCAGGCCCTGGTCGACGAACTCATGGCTGCGCGACGCGCAGTCGGGGCGGCGCGCCAGGTGCAGGACCAGGAAGCGGAAGGAAAGGCTCACGCCGCGGTCGATCGAGCTAAGCGGGCGCTCGGCGAGCGCGGACCGGTGTGGTGGACGGATGGCGCTCCAGACCTGAACCGCCTTATGGCCCGCAACACGGCCTATGCCGGTTGGTTCGCACGCCTTCCGACCTAACGCTCTGGAACATTTCGCCGCGTGATCGCGTTCGCGGTAATTGGTCCTCCGACCTCGCAAGGCCGGAGTTTTTGGTGTGCGCGCGTCGGGGCGATCGGAGGGGGCCGAGGGGCAGTGGCTAGCGGCGTTTCGTTTGAGCAAATTTTGGTAACCCGTGGCGGCGAGGTGGGGCGCTTGATCGCCGAGCGCGATTGGGTGGGCACATCCGTCGGACCCATTTCCGACTGGCCCCACAGCCTGCGCAGCACCCTTAGCACGCTTCTGCTGTCGCCGGTTCCGATCGTCCTCCTGTGGGGCGAGGACGGCATAATGCTCTACAACGACGCCTATTCCGTTTTCGCCGGCGGGCGGCACCCGGAGCTGTTGGGCTCGAAGGTGCGAGAAGGCTGGCTCGAGGTCGCCGACTTCAACGACAACGTCATGAAGGTTGGGCTGGCTGGGAAAACCCTCGCCTACAAAGATCAGGAGCTGACGCTCTACCGGCACGGCCGCGCCGAGCAGGTCTGGATGAACCTCGACTATTCGCCCGTTCTCGGTGACACAGGTGAGCCGGAGGGCGTCATCGCGGTCGTCATCGAGACGACGGAGCGCGTGCAGGCCGATCGCCGGGTCGCCACAGAGCGCGAACGTCTGCTTCGCGCCTTTGAACAGGCTCCGGGGTTCCTGGTCGCGATGCAGGGCCCCAGCCATGTCGTGGAGTTCGTGAACGCCGCGCACCGCAGCCTGTTCAGCAGCCAGGACTGGGTTGGACGACCGATGCGAGAGGCCTTCTCCGCCATCGAGGGTCAAGGCTTCTTCGAAATCCTCGATCAGGTCTATTCCACAGGCGAGCGGCACGTGGCCGACGCCGCGCCGGTGGACTTCCCCCAGCCCGACGGCGTTATTCGGACCCACTACCTGACCTTCGTCTACGAGCCGCTGCGCGATCCCGACGGCAAGGTGACGGGCGTGCTTTGCGAAGGGTCCGACGTCACGGAAGGACATCTCGCGCGCGTCGCTCTGCGGGAGAGCGAATCCCGCTTTCACCGGGCTCTCGAAATCCGCACCGTCGGCGCGATCACCTTCGACCTGGACGGTCGGATGCTCGACGCCAACGACGCCTTCCTGCGCATGAGCGGCTACAGCCGAGATGACCTGGAGGCCGGGCGCCTTAGTCTGCAGTCGCTGACGGCGCCGGAGTTCCAAGGCACGGTCGATCGCACACTGGATGAGCTGCGGACCATCGGCGAGACGACCCCGATCCAGAAGGAATATGTGCGGCAGGACGGCTCGCGCTGGTGGGGCCTCTTCGCCGCCAAGCGGCTTGATGATGGTCTGGGCTTCAAGTTCGTCATCGACATCAACGAGCAAAAGCGGGCCGAGCTTGCCCTCCAGGATCAGACTGCGGCCCTGGAGGCGCTGAACCGAACCGCCGCCGTCACCGCTGTGGAGCGCGATCTCGACCGTGTGGTGCAGGCGGTGACCGACACCGGCCTGGAGCTCACCGGCGCTGAGTTCGGGGCGTTTTTCTACAACGTCATGAACGAGGCCGGGGAGAGCTACATGCTCTACACCCTCGCCGGCGTTCCGAAGGAAGCGTTCGACAAATTCCCGATGCCGCGCAACACCGCCGTGTTCGCACCAACCTTTGGCGGCGAAGGCATCGTACGCTCCGACGACATCAAGTTGGACCCGCGCTACGGCCACAACACACCGCGCAAGGGGATGCCGGAAGGCCATCTGCCGGTGGCGAGTTACCTCGCCGTTCCCGTTTTTGCGCGGAACGGAGAAGTGCTAGGCGGCCTGTTTTTCGGTCATTCCGCCACGGCGCGGTTCACCGAGGACCACGAACGCCGGGTGGTCGGCCTGGCCGCGCAGGCGGCGATCGCCATCGACAACGCCCGCCTCTTCCGCGAGGTGCAGGCCGCCAACGAAACCCTCGAGCAGCGGGTGGCCGAACGCACCAAGGAGCTGACGCAGGCTCACGAGGCGCTGAGGCAAGCCCAGAAGATGGAGGCGGTCGGCCAGCTGACCGGCGGCATCGCCCACGACTTCAACAATCTCCTGATGGGGATCACCGGCAGTCTTGAACTGATCGAGCGCGGCCTGTCCAAACGGGGCGTGGACGGCATGGAGCGTTTCCTGCAGGGCGCCCAAAGCTCCGCTCGCCGAGCGTCCGCCTTGACCCAGAGGCTGCTGGCCTTCTCACGGCGCCAGACGCTCGACCCAAAGCCCGTCGACGTGAACCGTCTGATCTACGGCCTGGAAGATCTACTTCGCCGAACGGTCGGCCCGTCGATCGAGGTCGAAGTGGTCGGCCAGGCAGGCCTATGGCCAGCGCTGATCGATGCGCCGCAGCTGGAGAGCGCGCTCCTCAACCTGGCCATCAACGCCCGCGACGCCATGCCGGAGGGCGGTCGTCTGACGATCGAGACCGCCAACAAATGGCTCGATGACCGGGGCGCGCGCGAGCGTGAACTCAACCCAGGCCAATACCTGTCCATCTGTGTCTCCGACACGGGGACGGGCATTGAAAAGGAGCTCGTGGAGCGGATTTTTGACCCGTTCTTCACCACCAAGCCGATTGGGGAGGGCACGGGTCTTGGCCTGTCGATGGTCCACGGCTTCGTGCGGCAGTCGGGCGGCCAGGTGAGGGTCTATTCAGAGATCGGCAAGGGGACGACGATGTGCCTCTACCTGCCTCGGCATGTCGGCGACGTCGATGAGGAGACCGAGGAACACCCGCCTGTCCCGGACGTCGGCGCTGGCGAGACGATCCTGATCATCGACGACGAACCCACGGTTCGGATGCTGATGAAGGAGGTTTTGCAGGAGGCCGGCTATGCCGTGTTGGAGGCGCAAGACGGCCCCTCAGGCCTGCGCATCCTGCAGAGCGAAAGAAGCATCGACCTGCTAATCACGGATGTCGGTCTGCCTGGCGGCCTCAACGGCCGCCAGGTGGCCGACGCCGCCCGCGTCACCCGGCCAGGCCTGAAGGTGCTTTTCGTCACCGGCTTCGCTGAGAACGCCGCCGTCGGAAACGGTCACCTGCCGCCGGGCATGGAGGTCATCACCAAGCCCTTTCAGGTGGCCGATCTGGCGACCAAGGTCAGCGATATCATTGACGGACCGTGAGTCCGGTCCGATGCCTGCATGCTCGACCTAGCGGAGCTGGCTGTCCTTGCTGCCCCGGCGGTTGATGCCGACCTGCACGATCCGGCTGTCGCGCCCAGCCTGGCAGCTGACACAGGTGGTGACGCCCGGGACGGCCCGTCGCCGGGCTTCGGGGATATCTTCGCCGCACTCGACGCATTCCGCGGTCCCGGGACCGGTGGGCAGACGGGCGCGTGCGGTCAGGACGCCATCGCTGACGGTGTCTTCGATCTGATCCAGTACGGCGCCATCGTGCGCCCAGCCGTTGGCCATGCCCTCTCCGAAAGTATGTCTGCGGGCTTAAATAGTGATGTGGGGGCCTATCCAAGCGGAGCCTTGGGCAAGCTTGCTGCGGCTATTCATTGTAGATCGTTTCGGGGTTCGGGTGCCGCTCTCGACGGCCTGACACACGCTCGATCAGGTCGCCGTACCGCGGTCCGTGGAAGCTCAGCGACATCATCGCCGTATCGACATTTTCCCAGGTGAGCGGTGTCACGGTGTCCTGGACGCGTCGCGCATAGCCAAAAAGCGAGGTGGCCTGAGCATGCACGACGGCGGCATCGAGCAGATAGGTATCGACGTCGCTGGCCATCACCGACAGGCCATTGCGGACATTTGAAATGAGGCTCAGCCGTGCGGTGAGCACCTGGATGTTGGAGATTAGCCGATTGAGCCGAAGGCGGACGTCCTGGTCTTCGGCCGCTTCAATGGCGCTGAAGATCACGCTGAGATCGCTGTCCAACACCTTTGCCGGCGCGAACGTCCCCCTCGCCGCCTTCGGAACGGGGTTGCGCACGGGCAGGTCCTTCAGGGCGGCGCTCACGCCCTCGCTCCAGGCGCACAGGCTGCTGAGCGTCGGGTTGAGGGCCGCTCGCATGGCGTTGTGCCGTGCTTCGCGCCGTTCTTCCTCGTGACGGCGGATCACGTCCAGCTGCTTGCGGCCCAGATCGACCTGATCGCGCGACGATTTCAGCGCCGAGACCGAAATCCACGCGGCGACGGCCGCGACGACGGTTGAGGCGACAGCGCCGGCGAGATCCTGCCAGTCGTGGAGAACGCCCAGGATCCCCGAATACGCCGACGCCATCTAGGCGTCCTCGCCTTCGCCCTCGACGGGCACCGAGGCGGCCCCGCCGAGCGCTTCGTAACGGCGGGCCGAGAGCCATTGCAAACGCTTGGCCTGGGTCAGCAGGACGCGCCGCAGCCCGCCCTGGACCTTTCGCTCCGAGATGACCTGCGCTAGCCGGGAAATAATCAGCGACCTGCGGGCGATGCGGAAGTCGGGATGAGAGCGAAGCTCATGGACGCGCTCTGAGACGATGCGCGCGCGGAACGAGGGCGGCGCGTCGACCACCAACTCGCCAGGCGGCGGGTCCTTCTCGTTGAGGATGGCCTTGAACTGCGACCCCGCGATGGCCCGGGCGGTGATCAGGCGCTCGAGCGCGTCCAGATGCTGTCGGGCCGCCATGTCGGCGCGGTTCGAGTCCTGGAACTGGGGGAGCGGCCACACCTCGATCTCGAACACCTCGAAGGGGTCGAGGACGGACATGGCCACGGCGTCGGTGCGCTGGTTCGTCAGGTGCCGGCGGATACGGGTGCGCAGGCGCTCGTTGGTCTGGCCCACATAGATCGGCTCGCCGTCATAGTCGAAGAAGGCGTAGACGCCCCAACGGTAATTGCCCACGAGCGGGCGGCTTCCTGACGGATCCTCGAACGGGCTGTCGAGGAAGCTGGCGAGGTTGGTCCGCAGGTCCTCGGTCTCAAAGGGTGGAAAATTGACGGCGTCGGGGTCGCGCCCGAACAGCGGCCCGGGGTCAGACACGCTGGATCACCGTCATCTCCGAGGCGTGTTGTACGATGCCGGCGCGGCGGATCACCGTGCGGCGGAAGAGCTCTGCGGCCTGCTCGCCGATCTCGAAGTCGACGTAGTTGACCTCCTCAGCCGCGCCGGCGAACGCGGCCTGAAACGCTGCAAGCAGCTCCACCTGGTCGAGCGTCTGGGCGGTGGCGAGCGGGCGGTCCCGCGAGGGGATGGTGGAGGGAAAGACGTAGATGCAGGGCGGCGGGGTGAGGAAGGGGCCCACGGCCGTGCGTCGGACGGCGCCGGCGAGGCTCGCCAGCTTGGGGCAGGGGCGGCCAAGGGTGCCGCAGATCATGTCCCAGATCACCACGCCGTCGACCCGCTTGTCGCGGCTGATCATTTCGGCGCTCAGCCGGGTGTGGATCCCCGACCAGGCGTTGCGGCGGGGATCGGCGCCGCTATTGGTGCAGAGGCTCCAGGTAACGAACTCGTCGGCGTCGGCCGGGCGCTCGAACTTGTTGGTGTTCTCGCCGTCTAGGCATCCCTTCAGATCGATCACCGCCAGGCGGCCGCTGTTCAGTCGCACATAGTAGTCGTTGCGCGCCTTGCCCTGGGTGCGGTCCCATCCGGCGATGTAGCCGCCGTCCTCCATGTGGTTCAGCACATGCTGCACGAACTCGCGCTTGCCCCGCATGGTGGCCGAGTATTCGCCGCGCAGCTTCTCGACGGCGCCGCGAAAGATCGGGGACTGATAAAAGTCGGCCTCGCTCAGACCGTGATCGCCGAGCGTGTGGGCCTGCGTCTTGAGGACCTCTGCGAAGCGCTCGATCTCGGCGCGCAACCGCGGGTCCTGTTCGCAGGGGATGACGCTCACGCGGCCTCAGCTCCGTCGGCGTCCTCCGCCTTGGACGCGGCAAGACCCAGCAGGGGCTCGAAGATGTGCTCGGCCAGGTGCCGGACCACGTGAACCGCCACGCCATCGCCGGTCAGGTGGTAGGCCTCGTTGTAATTGCGCGGCAGGATGTAGCTGTCGTCCAGGCCCATCAGACGGGCGGTCTCGCGCGACGAGATCAGCCGGGTGCGGACCTTCTGGCCGTCGACCACCATGATCACCTGGCGGGAGGATCCGCCGGCCGGGGTGCGCAGGCAGCCGGCGACATCATCGAAGCGGACTTCAGCCCGTTGGACCTTGAACCCGCGTTCGTCATGGCGCGTGCGCTTGTAGATGCCGCCAACCATGCGGCGTCCGGCGCGCTTGGCGGCCTCGACCTTGGCCTTGTTGACCGGCGACATCATCTTGAGGACCTGGTCACGCTCGGCGGGCGTGTGCCACTCCACGCTGTCGGGATGCTCCTCGATCAGGTCCGAGAACGTCTCGTTGCGATGCGGCGGGGAGGGGACATTCCACCAGATCATCCGCTTGCGTGTCTTGGCGTCGACCCGGTCGAACGCGCGCTGCAGGGCGGCGGTGTGGAAGGGCGCGATCGGGCCCGGCGACAACATGGCCTCATCCACGTCCACATCGTCACGCACGCCGATCACGAAGAGGCGCGGGCGGGACTGCGGCACGAACAGCGAGGCGTTGATCACCAACGCGCCGTAGCGATAGCCGGCCTCGGCAAAGGTCTTGCAGATCGCCTCGAAGTCCCGGCCGCTATGCGAGGTCAAGGTGCCTAGGACGTTCTCCAAGGCGATCAGCTTGGGGCCACGCCCGGCCTTGATCAGGCCCTTCACCAGGTCCCAGAAGGGATAGAAGGTTCCAGACCGCTCGCCCTTGAGGCCGGCGCCGCCGCCGGCCAGGGACAGGTCCTGGCAGGGGAACGACCCCCAGATCAGGTCTGCTTGGCCGGGCAGCTCGCCCGGTCTGATCCTGCGCACGTCGTCAACCCGAAGCTCGCCGCCGGTACCCCAATTGGCCTGGTAGGTGAGACCCTTCTTGCTGTCGAAGTCGTTGGCGAACAGGCACGTCCACAGCTCGCCCAGGCCGGCCCGGGCCATCCCGCCGCCCGCGAAGAACTCGTAAAAGCTAGGCATGGTCTGAATCGCTCTCCTTCAGACCGACCGCGCGATCCCTCGCCAGCTTTTCTTCGATGGCTTCGGTTATCCAAGTGTTACGCGAGATATTGCCCGGCCGGGCCTGGCGGCAGGCGTCGATCGCCTCGAACGTTTCTCCCGGCAAACGCAGGTTGATGCGGTCGAGGGTGCGGACGGAGGCTGTTTTCGAATCGGCTAGCATGGCGCCAGGGTGGCGCCACAGCGGCGCCCCGTCGAGTGCTGTTTTCTATTTGTTCTCGTTGAGGGCCAGCGGTCAAGCCCTCGGAGGAGGTCGTCCATGGCCTGGCAAGAGCGCAGATACGCTGTGATCCCTCGTCGGGAGGTAGAGGCTTCCCGGCTTGCTGCGATCGATGCGGCCGAACTCGAAGCCGCAGATGAGGCCGGCTATCTCGCCGGCAACGCGATGTTCCAGGACCTAAGCGGCTTCAGTTGGGACGATGCGGCGGAGGCCGTCGCCGGGGAGGCCAGGCTTATTGCCCGTCTGACAAAGGCCGTGGATCTCGAGGCCGAGGCCGCGGCGGTCGAAGAAGAACGCGGCGAGGCGTTCGAAGATGTTGAGGCGCTTTGGAACCTCGACGTCGGCGTGATCGGCGCCACCATCGCCCTATCGGCCCTGGGGTGCGCGCCTGTCGGCAGTTGCAACGCCGGCGGGTTCGGCGGTCACCACCAGGCGCAGCATCCCTATGTCGCCTTCTATATGCCAGCGCACGTTACGGCCGAGGTGGAAGCGCTGGCCGCCGCTGCGGGCCTCGGCCTGATAATAGATCCGGATGGGCTTGCGCAGCTCTACGCCGATCGGGATCTGGGGCTGATACGTTTTAGCGAGTGTGCGCTTGAGCGCCACGGCTCGGCCCCTGGGGCAATTTGAAAGCAACCGGCGCCAATCAAGCCGCAAAGGGCTCTTCGACGTCGTCGTTGAAGCGGCCGCGCTGCGCAAAGATCTCCAAGGCGTCATGGGCGGCGGCGGCAAGGCGGGTCCAGGGGTCCGTGCCGATCACGGCCTCCACCGACTGAGGTATGGGCTTGGGCGTTTCGTCTCGCACAAGGCGCCACACCGCCTGGAATTTCTGGATGGCGGAGATCTCTTCCGGCGAGAAGACGGGCGGGCTAAACCAGTCCAGATTGGCGGGCTGGACCCAGTCTTCCCATTGGAGGATCACTTCACTCGGCACCTGATCGTTGGACCCGCTGCGCTCGTAGGCGCGCTGCCGCTCGGCCGACGCGGCCAATTCCAGATACGCGATCAGGTTGTTGCGAACACGCTGCCGAAACAACTGATCCGAAAGGGCCGGAAATCGCGCTTGGCGAACGAGACTGTCCATCGCGCACCTATTTGGCATTCAGGGACGAACCTTGTGGCCAAGAGTGTAGGGCCGCAGCTTTCGAGATTCCAAGAGACCAAGTCCTGGCCACCTAGCCACTAGACTCGGCGCCGCAGATACGTCCAACCGTGGTGATGAATGGCCGCAGGGCGCCTGCGGATCGGGCATGAACGCCTCGCCCCACGAGACGGCGCGCGGATCGGCGCCAAGCCTCCCCTGGCGCGCAGGTTAGAGAATCCTTGGCCCCTCTTCAGCGAGCGACGGCCTAGGATGATCCATGATGCGCCCTCTCGAGCCGGCAGGCTGAAAAACGCTGCACGAGGTGCAGCGGCGAGTTGTCTCGTCACGACAATCGTTCAGCCGGGAGGGACGACAGCAGCGCAACGAGCTCTGCCTGGCGTCGGGTTTGGGTCTTCATCAGCACGCTTTTGAGATGGCTTCGCACCGTCGCAATGCCGACGTTCAATTCATCCGCGATATGGTCCAGGTTGAGGCCGGCGCAGAGCGCTGCCGCTACAGCGGCCTCAGTGCGCGTAAGGTCGAACGCGCCCCGGAGGAGGGCGAGGCTAGGACGTTCCGGACGAACTTCGCGGAGCAACACGAGAATCGCAATGCCCCGCCCGACGACCTGCTCCGGTAGCGGCGCGGCGCTAAAGATTAGCGGGGGGCCGTCCCGACGGGGCAGGGCGAGGGGTGCGGGCGGCCGATCTGCGCGGCCCCGTCCGTTGGCCAGAGCCATTGCCAGGGCCAGGTCGAGTTGGGTTTGAACGCCGCGGTTGGCGGCGGCGAGGCGCCCGGCTCGGACAGCCAGGCCTTCAGCCGACAACATTCGCTCGGCCGCCGCATTGAGAAAGCTCACCCGCCGGGATTCTTCAACGACAAGAATGCCCATGCCGCTCCGCTCAAGCGCCGCGAGGTCAAATGCTGATCCGGCCGCTCGCAGGCGGGTGCGAATGCGAAACGCGCGCTCCAAATGGGGCAGCAGCGTCTCCATCGCCGCCCGCTCCGCTTCGCCAAAGGCCGCCTCGCCTTGGGCGCGGTGAATTCCGATCACGCCAACGCCGTCTCCACCGTGGATCACGCCGCCAACCATGTCGCGAATGCTCAGCGGCCTCAGCCAATCGCGATAGTAGCCGGTCTCTTCGAGCTCTACGAAGGGGGTGAGCTCGTGCCCGACGACCACCCGCCCGAAACCGTGCGCGGCCGATCGTTCGACCCAGAGGTCGTTGCGGTGCCAATACTCGGCAAAGGCGCAATCGATCGGTTGGTCGTCGAAGTTCCCGGTGGTGTCGATCAACTCCGATCCGCCAGCGCCCTGGAGCTTGAGGACAGCGCTTGAGGCCTGGAACGCGCTGGCCAGACGTGGCGCCAACCCTCGCCACAAGATCGGGTCCAAGGCCGCCTCGTACAGTTCCCCAATGAGGCCCGACAGCTGAATCGCCGACGATGTCATGGGCGTGCGGCCGCGGGGGGCGACCCTGTCGGCGTTGGAAAATCTCCCTCAAATAGGGGAGGCAGGCCGTGATGGCTTGGCCTTAACCTTCCCCTGCAGTGGACAGGTAGACCGGGGGAAGCGATGGGGGCGATTGCAGGCAAGATCACGTCGCTGGGCAACTACGTCACGATCGACACCACGATCATTACTGAGGACATGTACGGCAACAAGAGCGTCGGGATGTTCGACCAACAGAAGGAGCGGTTCATCGACGGCCTAGTCGTAGGCGGCAGGAAGTTTGGTCGCGTCAGTTGCCCAACGAACCTCTATCCCTTCATCCAGGCAGACAAGGAAGCGGTGCTCTACACCTGGATCCATCCCTTCTTGGGCTGGCCCTTATTGCGCACGGGCATCATCGGAATTGCCTATCCCGACGAGAAGACGGCCTACATCTTCGGGCCGGGCCAGCTGGTCGCCTCCCTCGTGGCGCTGGCGCTGCTGCCGCTTCTCTGGCTCATCCCCGGCATCATCGCCGCCGGGATCGTCGACGCGATCGTGCACTCTGAGAAGGTCTCCGCCCTGGTGGTGATCCTGGTCGCGCTGTCTCCGTGGATCGCCGGCGGGATCATGGCCTTCAACTACACGCGCATGAAGGCGGCCCACCCCTACGCGACGACGCCAAAGATCAGGTCATGAGCCGCGACGCCGGTAACTCTGAAGGAGAGTGGCAGTGTCGATGATCGCTATCGCCTTGGCGCTCGCCATGCAGAACCCAGCTCAGCCGAATGCCGCGGTCGGCGCACTCACGCGTGGCGCTCTGCCGCTGGAGGTTCGAAAGGCTGTCGTCGAGGTTGACACGCTGTGCAGCGAGTCCGGAGGCAAGCCGGGTACGTCCCCTCAACTCATCAAGTTCGTGGACCTGACCGGCGACGGCGTCGGCGACTACGTCATGGACCTCGCCTACTACGACTGCCAAGGCGCCGCTTCGGCCGTCAGCGCCGGTCAGAGCGGCAGCGCCGTCACGATCTTTGTCGGGGGCCCCAACAACACCGCGAAGAGGGCCTATAACGCCGTAGCTCAAGGCGCTGAGCTCATCACGGCCGGCGGCAGGCGGCGACTCTATGTCGGCGTCATGGGTCCTGACTGTGGACAGAAGCCATCGCCTCAACGCGCCATGGTCGACGTCGAGGTCTGCACACGACCGCTCAATTGGGACGCCGCGAGGCAGGTCTTTGTGCTCGCGCCTCTGAGCGAAAAGCGGCCGTTCTCGGTCAAATAGGCGAACAGCTCCATGGAGACCGCGCCGAAGAGAAGCAATAACCGAGCGTCGGGCCGGAGGGGCGCCGCCCCATCCAATCAGCAGTGGCCGGCTGCTTCGCTTCGGCCGACATCGCTCGCCGCTGGGGCCGCATCGGATACGTCGTATGCAGTTCGGTCCTGTTCCTCGCCCTACCCAGCTTAGAGATCCGACGCCCCTATGCGTCCCGGCGAGGTAATCTCCAGGTCGAGGATGCGCTGCCTTTGGCGCGTCCGAGCAGCGTCGATCAGCATTCGCCCAGCCCAACGATAGACATTCTGCTCCCGCACCTGCTGTCGCATCAGTCGCATGCGTTCACGCTGGGTCTGGCTGGGCATCTGAAGGGCCAGGTCGAGCGCGTCCGCCATCCCGTGCGCGTCGTAGGGGTTCACGATCATCGCCTCTGACAGTTCGCGGGCGGCCCCGGTGAAACTCGACAAGATGAGGACGCCCTGTTCGTCGTCGCGCGAAGCGACGAATTCCTTTGCGACCAGGTTCATGCCGTCGTGAAGGCTGCTAACGATGCAGAGGTCGGCCGCCCGGAAGAGTTCAAAGACCTCGGCGGGCGAGTGGTGGCGGATCATAAGCCGGATCGGCTGGTAGTCGGCTTCGCCGTACTTTGCGTTGATCTCGTCAGCCAGCGCGACGGCCTCGGCCTGTAGGTTGCTGTAGCTCGCCAGCTTGCCCCGGGTCGGAGCGGCGACCTGGACGAAGCTGAACCGCCCCCGCCAAGTGGGCCTCAGTTCAAGGAGGCGCTCGATCGAGCGCATACGATCCAGGATACCCTTGGTGTAGTCGAAGCGCTCGATGCCCACCGCCAGACGCATGTCATCGGCCATTCCTAGGCGCCGGCGCACGGCGGAGCGAGTATCGGCGATGGTTCGTTGGCCTTCCAGCGCACGCGGCGGCCATTCGATCGAGATCGGGTACGGCCGCACCATGGTCTCGTGGCCGCCGAGGGTGACCGTGGAATGCTCGCGGTCGATGCGGCTCTCGACGAAGCGGTCGACCGTTTCGAAGAAGTTGTTGCAATGGAATTGGGTGTGGAAGCCGATGATGCTGCTGCCCAGCAGGCCCTCGAGGATCTGTTCCTTCCACGGGCAGATGCCGAAGGTCTCGGCGTTAGGCCAGGGGATGTGCCAGAAGGTGATGATGGTCGCCTTGGGCAAGCGGTCGCGGATCATCTTGGGGGCCAGGGCGAAGTGGTAGTCCTGCACCAGCACGATCGGATCCCCGGTGCGGGCCTCGCGCGCCACGGCGTCGGCGAAACGCTCGTTGATCGCCACGTACCGACGCCAGTCCTCCTCGCGAAACACCGGCCGCACAAACGCGATGTGACAGAGTGGCCATAGGCCTTCGTTGGCCAGGCCGTAATAGTAGCCGTCCTGTTCCTCATCGGTGATCCAGACCCGGCGCAGGGTGTAGGCGGGAGCGTCCGGCGGCACGGCTAGGCGGTCGTGCCTGTCGACGGTCTCGCGGTCGGCGTCGCCGCTGCCGTGGGCGATCCAGGTCCCGCCGCAGGCGCGCATCACCGGCTCCAGCGCCGAGACCAGGCCGCTGGCCGGGGTCTGCACCACCACGCCCTCGGGGCCGTGGTTGTGGATGTAAGGTTCGCGGTTGGAGACGATGATCACTTCGGCGCCCGGGAGCGCAGTCGAGAGGAGGTCATGCAGCTGATCCGGCGACCAGGTCACCTGCGCGTCTTCTGTTGGAGCGCGTCCAGAATCGAGATCTCGCAAAAGTCGAAGGAACCTATCGTCGGCTTGGCTATGATCGCCCGCCTTCACGAGACCCTTCTTCCCTGCACGGACGGTTTGGACGGCGCGGTGCAACGCGGCGTCCCAGCTCCTCTGGATCACCACAACCAGAACTGCCGCGACCGAGGCGATCACCAGCACGATCCCCAGCACGCTGGCGGCGGCGAAAATCTGAACCTCGCCTGACCGCGCGTCGGCGTAGCTCAGATCGTGTAGGACGATGAGGTAGACCCGCTTGTCGCGGTTCGCGACGGGGAAGGCGCCGACAAGAACGCGCCGGCCATCCTCGACAATGCTCGAAAAGCTCTCCGCATCGGCGCGCGCGACGTTGTCGCAAGAGAAGTCCCGAGGCATCAACTCGGTCTCGTCCTGCAAGACACCGTCCTCGTCACATAGGCCAACGGCCAGAATGCGCTCGTCTTGCGTCGCGCTCTTCAGGACGCTGATTAGGCGCGCCTGGTTCTCGTCGGCGAGCGCTCGGGAAATGGGGCCACGCAGGGTGTTGGAGACCAGCCGGGAGCGGGACTCGACGTCCAGACGCGACCACTGCTCCATCACTCGCTTTGAGAAAGGCGCGACGGTCAGCGTCATGACCGCCAGCAAGACGACCAAGAGCAGAGCGTAGCCCATCAGTCCACGGGGTCGCCAACGCCAGAGCCGCATTTCGACGCTCGCCAACCGGGTTGGCCCCGTCACGCCGCGGGCGCGGCGAAGACGCCCGCGTCGAGGCTGGAATGCAGCCAGGCGAGCACCGCAGCGGGGTCGGAAAGCCGACCCATCGCCGCCGACTCCTCTCGCGGCCCCACGGCGATCCCCAGTCCGCCCATCGCCTGGGCGGCGACGAAGCCCGACTCATCGGTGAGGTCGTCGCCTACAAAGATCGGCCGCGTTGCCGCAAAGGGCGGCAGGCCCATGAAGCTCGTCAGGGCGGCGCCCTTGTCCGGGCCCGGGCTGCGGAGCTCGACAACCATGAGGCCGCGTTGAACTTCCAGCTGGGACCCCTTTGCCAGCCGGTCCGCGAGCTCCTCAAGGGCCGTCTCGACCTGCGGCGCCTGGCGAAAATGGATCGCGACGCTCTGTCCCTTCGGTTCCAAACGCAGGCGTCGCTCAGCCTTGGCGAACGCCTCCAAGGTGCTCATCACCTCAGCAATGCCGGGGTGAGGCGGGGTCTCCATCACCCCGAGAACGGGCGTTCGTTGCTGCAGGCCGTGCACCCCGGCGACGGCGACGACCGCTCCTCCAAGAACTTCATCGACAGAGGCGATGGAGCGACCACTGAGGATCGCAAGCCTCCCGAGGAGCGCAGCCTGGGCGCGGCCGAGTGCGAGCTGCACGGCCGGGCTTGCTCGAACGGCGGCCGGGTCATCTTCAAATTCGACTAGGGTCCCGTCGAGGTCGAGGAACAGCGATGCCTCGGCCAGCAGCAGCCGAAACCCCATAGGTGTCGTCAGCGGGGGAAAGACAGCCAAAGTGCCTCCAGCCTTAGCGCTAACGCGCGGTGCGACGGCCTTGTCGCCTTCACCTGTGGCCCGTCATCGGGTCGGAGCCAGGTCTCTCGCGAAGCGCAGAAGCGTGGCGCCTTGGACAAATTGAGTTGGTCCAGCGCGAGCGGGGCGGTTTTAGCGACGACGGGTCTCGACGTCGATGCACGCGGCGACACGAGAGCGTGAAACGCACGGGACGCTTCTAAACGACGTTTCGGGAAAGCTGAGAGCCGATCCTCAGAGTCCAGTAATCAGGGAACCCACTGTCGTTTTTGGACTTTTTTGCGCTTCCGTCTGCTCTGCGTCGTCTCACAAAAGGTGCTCGCGCGCATGTCAGCTGCGAGCGCTTGCCGGGCGATCCTCGATGTCAACTGGCGAGGCGGCCATCTGTTGGACCCTCGATTCCGCGCTAGGTCGCGCACGGGGCGTCGAACAGGCTAGCGTCAATGACTGCGACTTTTGATCGGCCGGAGACCTCGGCGGATGGTGGACGGGCCCTGGCCGTTCTCTCTCTTTCCGAGAAGCTCTCCGCCGTCGAGGCTGGCCGCCCGGGCAGCTACAATTTCGCGCCTCGCCTGGGCGAGGCCGCAGATCCCATTTTCCAGAGCATAGTGACCAAGGCCCACGAAATCGCGCAGGCGAGGGACTACTTCCGTCGGGAAGCTCTCGATGAAGAGGGTAAGGTCGTTGGCTTGCTCGTCACGGTCGCCGCCAGCGGCCCTGAAGTGAGCAGCGCTGACTGATAGCAGCCTTTGGGTCTTTGGGTCCGGTGTTGGATTCATTGTCGGCCGCGATCACCAACTCACACCGCAAGCGTCGATGGATTGCGGGTCGCATCCCGTGTGGTGTTCGCGCCGGCCGGCCGCGGTGCTGAATGCGCGCGCCTGTCAAGTGGCCACCTCGCCAGGGCGACTTGATCGAAGGTGACGGCAACGATTGGGCATCGTCATGGGGGTAAAGCGCTTGCCGCCGTGCCAGTCACCCGGCTGCTTTTGCGAGCGGGGCCACCCCACGCGCGGAGGCGCGAATAACGCCATTTAGGGAATGGGCGCGAAGCGTTCGCTGGGCCGCTTTCATCTGCGCAAACTATTCATCAACTAATAGTTTCATATGCCAGGTGTTGGTGGGGCTCCCGCAAAGCCTTGACTTTCATTTAACTTGGCTTTGCGGGGTGGATGTCGCGTCCGGATGCCTAGCCGGGGATGGAGTATTGTCCTTCTCCATCGCCGCGACCTGGGTGGAGGCGTATTTGAATGGGCAAGCCAATCGTCAAGAACCTTGGGTATCCTATGGCCGGGCGCGCCGGGTTCCGTCCCACGACCTGTCGCTGGTTGCTCGCCTCTTCGGCGCCGCTGGCGCTGGTGGTGGTCATGGTCGGCGCGTCGCACGCCCGGGCCCAGTCCGTGTCGGGGGCGGGCGACGTGAACCCGGCCGCCCCAGTCGCGCCCGGGCCGCCGAGTTGGACGGTGAGCGGCGAGCTTGACGTAGGCGACACGGGCATTGGGACGTTGGCCATCGACAGTGGCGGAGCGGTCACTAGCGATTCCGCCCTTATAGGCGCCAATGCCGGAAGCCAGGGAACCGTCACAGTTTCGGGCGCGGATGGCGGCGGCGCCGCCTCCACCTGGACAAACCCCGGCGACTTGGTAGTCGGCTACACCGGGACCGGGACCCTGAACATCATGAGCGGCGGGAAGGTCACCGCCGGCTCGACCACCCTCGGCATCGACAACACAGGCGATGGCCATCTGACGGTGGACGGGCAGGGATCGTCCTTCGCAAGCAGTGGACTGATCACCCTTGGCCAGTTTGGCTCTGGACATCTGCTCATCCAAAACCGCGGGTCCGTCTCGGACAATTATGCGGTCGTCGGCGATAGTTCCCAGGGCGACGCCGTCGTCACTGGCGCTGGTTCGACGTGGGCCAATGCCGGGCAATTGACCATCGGCAGCTACGGCCCGGGGACGCTACGTATCGAGGCCGGGGGCGCCGTCACCAGCAACCAGGGTTACATCGGCGCCAGTGATGATGGCCTCGGCGACCGCGGCATCGGAACCGTCGTGGTCACGGGCCAGGGTTCAACTTGGACGGTAACCCCGTCCACCCTCACGGTCGGCAACTTTGGATCGGGCTCGCTTACGATCGAGAATGGCGGGCTGGTCAGGGCCGAGGCAGGCGTCCTCGTCGGCGCGAGCACGGGCGGCGTCGGAACGCTGACCGTGCAGCGCGTGACGGCCGACCCAGGGATCCTGGAGGCCGGCAGCATAGGGGGCGGCGACGGTACAGCCAGCGTTACCTTCAACGGCGGCCTGCTGCGCGCCACGCAGAACAATTCCAACTTCTTTTACGGCTTTGGCGCTCAGGACCTCACCCTTGGCGCGAACGGCGGCGTCATCGACACGGACGGCTACGATATCGGCATCGCCCCGCGCTTCGTCGGGGTTGGCGGCCTGACCAAGACCGGCGCGGGCGCGCTGGTCCTCACCGGCGCCAATATCTATGCCGGTCCGACCCAGGCGAATGGAGGCCGGCTGGAGATCGACGGAGATCAGACCGCGGCAACTGGTCTTACCGCGGTGGCGGCAGGCGCGACGCTCGGCGGGACTGGGATCGTCGGCGGGAGTGTCGCCGTCAATGGCGGCGCGATCGCGCCAGGTACCGCCGGCTCGCCCGGAACCCTGACGATCAATGGCGATCTGTCGCTGGATGGCGCGTCGAGCCTCAACTATCGGCTCGGCCAGGCCGGGGCGGTCGGCGGGACGCTGAACGACCTGCTGGTGGTGCACGGCGACCTGTCGCTGAACGGAACGCTGAACGTCACTCAGTCAACCGGGGGTACGTTCGGACCTGGAATCTACCGGCTGATCACCTACGACGGCTCGCTCAGCGGCGCCGGCCTGACTCTGGGAGCATTGCCCGCTGGTGGCTCGAATGTTGTCCAGACGTCGATCGCCAACCAGGTGAACCTGATCAACGCCGCGCCACCTCCGCCTCCGCCACCTCCTCCGCCTCCGCCGCCTCCACCTCCACCTCCGCCTCCACCGCCTCCGCCCCCCGAGCCTCACAACTTCTGGGACGGCGATACAGGCGCGGCGAACGACGGCGTGATCACCGGCGGGAACGGCGTCTGGCATGGCGGAACCGGCTCCGTCTGGACGGAAGCCGACGGCGCGACCAACGGTCCGTTCGTCAACGGGATCTTCGCGATCTTCGCCGCGGCCCCAGGGGCGGTCACAGTGGACAACGGCCCCGGCGCCGTCGGCGTCAGCGGGATGCAGTTCGCTTCGGACGGCTACAAGATCGGCGGCGGCGCCATCGGCCTGGACGCTGGCGACGCCATCGTCCGCGTCGGCGACGGCACGTCGCAGGGCGCCGCCTTCAACGCGACCATCGCCTCCGAGCTGACGGGGGCGGGCCAACTGGACAAGACCGACCTCGGCACGCTGATCCTCACCGGGGCCAACAGCTATACGGGCGGCACGAAGGTCTCATTCGGCGCGCTGCAACTGGGCGACGGCGGAACCTCCGGTTCAATCCGGGGCGATGTGGCCGTCGACGGCGTTCTGGCCTTCAACCGCTCGGACGTCGCGACCTTCGGCGGCGCAATCTCGGGGGCGGGCCTGGTCCAACAGATCGGATCCGGGACGACGATCCTCGCCGCCGACAGCTCGGCCTTCACCGGGCAGACCGCGATCCTGGCTGGGACGTTGGAGGTCGACGGGGCGCTGGGCGGTTCGATGCAGGTGCTCCCAGGCGGCCGGTTGACCGGCGTGGGTCAGGTCGGCGCGACCGCCAACCACGGCGTGGTCGCGCCCGGCCGCGGCGGGTTCGGGACGCTGACCGTCGCCGGTGACTACGCCGGCGTGGGCGGCGGGCTGCAGGTTGAGACGCAGCTGGGCGGCGACGACTCGCGGACCGATCGCCTAGTCGTCATCGGCTCCACATCCGGCGCGACGCCGGTGGTGGTGACCAACGTCGGCGGATTGGGTGCGCGCACCCAGCAGGGTATCCAGGTGGTGCAGGTGAAGGGCGCCTCGAGCGGTCAGTTCACCCTGGCCAACGGCGTCTACGCCATAGCCGGCCAGCCCGCCCTCGTGGCCGGCGCCTACGGCTACGTCCTGCAGAAAGACCAGGGCGACGGCGGCTGGTATCTGCGCTCGTCCTTGCCGGAGGGCCGCGACCGGGGCGGAACCACCGCGCCGCTCTACCAGCCGGGCGTGCCGGTCTATGAGGCCTACGCCAATATGCTGTTGTCGTTGAGCCGCCTCTCCACCCTGCGCCAGCGGGTCGGCGACCGGCGCTACGATGCGGCGGACCCCGGCCACAACGGCGTCTGGGCGCGGGTGGAGGCCACGACCAGCCACCTCGAGCCCTCGGTCTCCACCAGCGGCGTCCATCAGGACATCGACAGCTGGAAGGCCCAGTTCGGGGTCGACCGCATCCTGTCCGGCGCTGAGGGCGACTCGCGCTTGGTCGGCGGTCTGACCGCCCACATCGGCACGGCCGACACCCGGCTGTCATCGGTCTATGGAGGCGGCGACATCGACACCAAGGCCTATGGGATCGGCGCCACCCTTACCTGGTATGGCCTGCAAGGCGCCTATGTGGACGCCCAGGCCCAAGCCACCTGGTTCGACAGCGACCTGAGCTCCAGGCTGGCCGGTCGTCTGGCGGAGGCCCAGAACGGTCACGGTTATGGGTGGAGTGTCGAAACGGGCAAGGCCTTCCCGGTCAAGGCCGACCTGTCGGTCACCCCGCAGGCGCAGTTGAGCTACACATCGACCGGCTTCGGCGCCTTCAACGACCGGTTCGCCGCTAAGGTCGACAGCGCCAGGGGCGACAGTCTGCTGGGCCGGGTCGGCCTGGCGCTCGACCATGCGCACAGCTGGCAAGACGCCGCCGGCCAGGCGCGCCAGCTCAGCCTCTATGGTCTTGTCGACGTCAAATACGACTTCCTCGATGGGACCCGCGTGCGCGTATCTGGAACCCCCATCGACAGCCGCCAGGGGCGCGCCTGGGGCGGTCTCGGCGCCGGCGGAAACTACAGCTGGGGCGGCCGGTACTCCATCTACGGGCAGGTCGTCGCCGACACCGACTTGTCCAGCTTCGGCGACAGCTACACGGTCACCGCCACTGCCGGCTTCAGGATGAGGTTCTAGCTAACCGACGTGCCGGAGGCCAAGGCGTTGCCAGTTATCGATCAATCGCTGGCGAGGCGGGGAGGGCGGTGACGTTCCCGATCTGACGATCCTTGCCGTCAGCGGGGCGTCGACGATCTATTGATCGCCCCAGTTCTTCAGAACCATTTGCTTTGGCACTGGCTCACGCGCCAGATTGACCCAGGTCGATCGCTCCCGGTCCCAGCTGACGGCGATAAGCTGGGCGCCGCCGTCGAATTTGAACCAGCCGCGGATGACGCGGCCGTCCTGCGGCGCCGTTTCAGCGGGGTGCGGCGCAATCATGGCTGCGACCTAAGAAGGCTGGAGGGAGGCATACGGCGCGTTGTCTGCAGGATTCGCTCAAGGTCGCCGCGGTTCTCCCAGGAAGAGGCTCATCACGGCGACCGCGGGGATCAACAAGAGCCCCGACGCGACGTACAGGCCCAGCACGAACGGCCAGGAGGCCTCGGGCCAACGCATCAGTTCGACTATGGCGAATGCGACCGCGCAGATGAGATAGGCGGGGGTGATCCAAGCCATCCGACGAAGTACACGTCTCTCGTCGGAGAATAGACCAGAAGCCTTGGCGGCCACGAGGCCGCCGAACATAAAGGCTACGGGAGCGAGGTTGAGATAGGTCCGGTCGCCCAAAGGCGTTGCGGCCTTGAGAAGGAGCGCCGACATCGCCGTCAGGGCAATCGACGCGCCGTAGAACGTTCTCGCCCTCGAGCGGGTGACAAGGTCTTTGACCTGGACGGACATGGTCGCTCCGCGGCTCCGACGTCACTGAACTAAGGTTGCGCTCACAATTTTAGGATGTGAACTCGGTTTGAGGAAGGTGGGCTGTCCCTGCACCGCTTAGCGGGTGAGGCGCAAACGCGCGGCGCCATAACACGGCAAAGGGCGCAGCGGCGCGACATTTCTAACGGGCAAGGCAGCTTTGCGCCTAATATATCTTATCGGAAATTCAATGACTTGCGCCATGTTTTGCTGGGGTTTTGGGGTGGTGCAAACGATCCGGATTATGCGAAATTCAAAACCTATGGCCTGATGACGCGCAAGCTGGCCGTTTCAAACGGGCTGACATCGCGGGTGGCGATGGCAAGGCCGTGAGCGACGGCGATTGCGGCGATGTAGCCGTCGGCGACCGCGATGGCTTTGCCAGCTCTCCGCGCCTCAGCGCGCAACGTCCCGTATGCATGAGCTGCCCTGATATCGAACGGCAGCAGTCGCCCGTCGAACTGCGGCACCACGCGTTCTTCAAAGTTTCGCGCAAGCGAGGTTCGTCGCTTGCCGGCCGGCAGCAAGGCGATTCCGAAGTGAATCTCGGCAATCGTGATCGTGGATAAGTAAAGCGTCTCGATGGCTTGCTCATCAAGCCACGCCAGAACGGCTGGATCACCGCCAGCCTTGAGCGCTTCGGATACGATATTCGTGTCGAGCAGGATCATTCGAAGCTGATCGGTTCCGACGGCGTCCTGTCGCGGATCTCATCGAATATCGCCGCTTCCTCAGCGGTCAGTTTGGCCTCGCGGCCGATCTCTGCGAGGAGCGAGCCCAGTTTTGGTCGAACTGCGGGGCGGACGGCCGCATCGAGAATGTCGCGGATTTCCGCCTCGGTGCTCTGCCCATGCGCCCCTGCCCGCACCTTCAAGGCGCGATGGGTCTCTTCGGAGAGGTTACGGATCGTGACTGCCGGCATACTGCCTCCTCGCTTCCGAGCAATGATATCAAAAGCCGGGTTGTGATATCAATAGGCTGCGTCTCACAAGGGTCGGCGCGGCCGTCGGCGAAATTGTTGAGCAAGCCCGACCGCGAAGGTCCGCCGAGACGCATTCGCGCAGTCGCCTCACACGGCCCGCGTGAAGCGAACGCGCTCGCGTCCCACGATCAGGCAGGCGTCGTAGCCGGCGTCCGCCCAGGCCTTCCGCTGGACTTGGCGCGGAGCGTGATCGATGGCCTTGGCCCACCATTGCGGTTGGGCGGCGCTTCCCGGCAGCATCCCGCCGATGAAGCGCTCGATGTCGCTGAAACTGAGTTCGCAGTCCGATGGCCGGCGACGGCGGAGGTAGCGGTAGAGGGGATCGTACTTGGCCATTTGCCCATTTTTGTCGCGGTCGCCGGCCCCCCCGGCCGGCGATTTATCCTTATAAGATGGCCGATGGCGATCGACCGGCGGCATTGGCGCTAGTCGAACGCCGTCGCCTTTTGTCCGACGAGCGTGACCTCAACGCGGCGATTGAGCTGGCGGCCACCGGCTGTCTCGTTGCTGGCCACCGGATCAGCCTTGCCATGTCCCTCTGACTGGAAGCGGTTCGCGCTGATCTCCATGGCCGTCAGCGCTTTGGCCACCGCCAGGGCGCGGTTGCGCGACAGGATGAGATTGAATGCATCGGACCCGACGGCGTCGGTGTAGCCGTCGATGCGGACCTGGACCTTGGGGTTGTCATAGAGATAGTCGGCCAACGGCCGCAACTGGTCTTCGGCGCCGGGTAGCAGGGTCGCGCTGCCGGTCTGAAACAAGACATCCTTCATCGTGAACACGGCGCCATAGCGCCCCTGATGGAAGTTGTAGCCCCGCATGCTCTGGCGATCCCATGGGCGATGGGCGTGCCTCGGCTGGCCGCCGAGGCCGGCGCGTCGTTCCCAATCGAAGTGGGCGCGGTCACGCCCTGCGGCTTGGAGAAACGCCTGGTTGGCGGCGCGCGCTTCCGCCGGCTCGATCCGGCCGTTGTGATTGAAGTCGAAATTAGACAGCACGAAGGCTTGGCCGCGGTGGGTGTCGCGCAGCTCAGGCTCGAGCATGGGGACACCTGGGCCGGCCAAGCGATAGGTGCGATGATCGTCGGCGCCGCCGCCGCTCCAGTCCCATCGGTCCTGGGCGCTCGCCGTCGCGGCCAGCGCCGTGGTGGTCAGCAGGGCAAGAAGGGTTGCGGCAACAATCGATCGAGTCTTCGCCATCTTTGGGCCTCCGGTGGGTTTAAGCGGGCCGCAGAGCTAAAGCTCTGCCGTTGAACGCCTTCTGAGAGGGGCTGACAGCTTCGGTTCATCGCGCCCAACCGCGCCGTCCCCAGACCGGCTGGGCCCCTTGGCGCGCGTGGCGATTTCGATCTTGGTTGGTGGTCATGACGGCTCCTTCAGCTCGGCGGAGGTCCGCGCCCCAGACCCTTGAGGGGATGCGCCTGCCGCAGGGTCGAGCGCCGCTACCGCTGGGTGCGCGGCAAAAGCCTCCAGGACGCCGCCTCGAGATCGATCTTCCGGGGTGGTCAGCAGCCCCCGGTCGGCGCAAAGGCGTCCGAGATTGACGCTGGCGGTGACCTTCTCGATCGGCGCAGCCAGCACGAGGCCAAGTGCGATCGGCAAACCGGCGATCAGGGCCGCCGGCGAGGCGAACGCGGTCAGGGCCAGGAAGAGGGCCCCGCCGCCCATCTGCCAGGCGTGGAGTCGAAGGGCTTCGCGCCAGGATATGGTCCGCGCCGTCCGCGCTTGGGCGGTCCAACCGGAGTCCCGACCGCAGATGACGTCGAAGGCAGCGCGCGCCTGCGCCATCATCAGTACCGGCGCGATCAGCGCCGAGAGGAGGATTTCCAGCACGACGCTCTGCAACATCGCCCACGGGCGCGCCCAGCGCAGGCGCTCGACGCGATCGTGCATCGCCCATAGCACTCCCAGGCCTTTCGGCGCGAGCAGGCCGCCGATGGTCACCAGGGTGATCAAGGTCAGTATCCGCAGGCTGGAAGCGTCCCACTCCCCCGTCCGCGACGCGTCGGGCCTCAGCGCCTGAAGGATCGCGACGAGGATGAAGGCCAGCCACAGCGGCGCCACCAGATAGGTGGAGATCCCGCGGAGCAGGTGGATCCGGCTCGCCCAGTGCAGCCCTCCCGCCGCGATGACGGCGCTGTGCTGGAGGTTGCCTTGGCACCAGCGCCGCTCGCGGACGACCATATCCGCCAGGGTGGGTGGGCATTCCTCATAGGTACCAGGCAATTCCGTCGTCATCCGCACTTCCCAGCCGGCCCGACGCAGAAGCGCCGCCTCGACAAAGTCGTGGCTGAGGATCTCGCCCCCGAACGGACGCGGTCCCACAAGGCGGGGAAGACCGGCCGACTCGGCGAAGGCGGCGACCCGGATGATCGCGTTGTGCCCCCAGTAGTTGCCCTCCGCGCCCGACCACCAGGCGAGGCCAGTGGCGTGAATGGGCCCGTACAGCCGGCTCGCGAATTGCTGCAGGCGTCCAAACAGACTGGTCGCGCGAACGATCGTCGGCGCGGTCTGCAGCAGTCCGAGATCGGGATTGCGCTGCATCGCCGCTGCAAGCCTGACCAGCGCCATCCCGCCCATCAGGCTATCGGCGTCGAGAACGACCATGTGTTCGTAAGCGCCGCCGAACTCGCGCACCCAATGGGCGATGTTTCCGGCTTTGCGGCCGATGTTCTGATCCCGGGCGCGATAGTACAGCCCGGAAAGCCCCTGCCAGCGGCGGCGCAGCGCCATGTAGGCGATTCGCTCCGCCGCGCGTACCGGCTCAGTCTGACTGTCGCTCAAGAGGTAGAAGTCGAAATTGGCCGCGTGGTGGGCTGGGATCGCCCAACCCATGACTTCCATGCGCGCGGCGACCTGGCTCGCGTCCTCGTTGTAGATCGGTACGAGGATCGCGGTTCGGCCCTTCAACCCGTCGCGTGGATAGGTCACGTCCACGCCGGTTTCGCTCGGATGCGTTCCGCCGGTGATCAGCACGACGTAGCCAATAGCCGCCGTGATCGCCCCGAACACCAGCCAGCCGAACAGGAGCAGGAACAAGACCTCGGTGGCCGCATCCAAAGCGGTCACGCCGCCGATGCTGAGTACGCTCCAGACCAGCCGACCTGGAAGGGCGGTTCCAACCGCCGTGGCGACGAGCATGCCCGCGCGCCAAAGGTTAGCCTGGCCAGAACCCGCGCGGGCGCGTCTGACCGCCGCGGGCGCTTGGGCCAGATCCTGCTGCGGCATTTCCAGAGGGGCCGCTTGCGGGAGCCAGTCATGCCCGTGAATCGATGGAATATCGTCCATCGTCCTCATGTTGCGAGCCTCTTTCCTCCTGCGGCCGGCTGGCGGTCGCCTTGCTTCGACCCGACTTCTTGGTCAGGCCGCCTCCATGGGATTGATCAGGTCGAGCGCACCGGGCGCGCCGAAGGCGCGCATCCAAGGGCTATGGCGAGCAGCGGCAGGCGGCGGGCCACCTCGTAGACGATCGCGCAGGTCGCCACGGTGACGGCGGCGATCGCCACCGCCTCGGTGGCTATGTCCAAACCGGCCGGCTTCAGCCAATGAAGGGCCAGGATCATCGCTGGCTGGTGGATCAGGTAGTAAGTGAATATCCCGCCGTTGAGGTAGGTGACCCAGCCGTTGGGCCGCGTCAGATGGCGGCGGGAGAAGCCGAGGAGCGCGACGATCGCGCCCCAGCGCTCGATGTCGTAGAATACGCCGATGGGCGGGTGAGCCAGCTCAACCCGCTCGGGCATGCCTCCGTAGTGGGCGGCTGCAACCGCGTACACCCCATAGCCCAGAACCGCCGCGCCCAGCGCGTGCCAGCGAAGGGCGACGGCGGCGCCCCAGAACCCCTCCGAGCGTCCGAGACAGAAGCCCAGCACGAAAAGTCCGCCGCAGACCAGGTGGTTGTACCAGTCGTCGAGAAAACCCAGGGTCACGCCGAAGGCGGGATAGGCGGTCAACCTTAGCCCCGCCAGGATGATCATTGGCCAGAGCAGCAGGCCAGGCCCGCTCAGCGCCCGCTCGAGCCGCTTCTGAAGGCCCCCAGGGGCGCGAGGCGCGAGGACCAGGCCGACCCCGAGGATCAGCGTGTAGGCCCAGACGTAAAGGACGAACCACAGGTGGCCGTACACCGGCAACTTGTAGCGTACGGCTCCGACTGTGAGCGTGTGGGCCGGTGAGAAATAGCTGTGCAGGAACTCGCCGACGCTAGCCGTAAACGCCGGGACTTCCGAGAACGTCAGATAGCCCTGGATAGGCACCAAGGCCACGAAGGCGAAGATCAGGGGCGGCAGCAGGCGCTTGGACCGCGACACGCACAGCGCGCCCGGGGCGCGACGATCCGCCATGTGGCGGGTCGCGACTCCTGAAATCAGGAAGAGCAGGCTCATGCGCCAGGGGTGGGTCAGCAACAGCACCGACTCCAGTCCCGCCTGGCGATGAACGCTCTTGGCGAACCAGCCTGACCAAGGGGCGTAGATCAGGCCCTCGTGGTAGAAGATCAGGCCGGCGAAAAGACCCACACGCAGCCAATCGAGTTCCGGTTGGCGGCCGATTGGCAGGCTCGCCGATCGGCGGGCCTGGCGAGCGAGCGCCGACGCGTCCGCAAGATCCGTTGCGCCGACGTCCGCGGCGAGCGTGCCAGCGCTCGCACTCACCCGCCCCTCACCTTGAACTCGGCCGTCAGTCGCTTAAGCATTCTACCCTCCAAGGAGCGACGCCGTGCTGGCGAGCGCCTCACCGCGGTCAAGCGCCGCCAGTCGAGCCCCAAAACAATCATTCCCCATTCTGGCGCCCGTAGTCGCGGCGATGGTGGCGGCTCAAGTCGTCTCGCCCCTGCCGGCGGCGATCAGGCAATGCCAACGGCCGTGATCAAGTGAGGCCAGGTTGGGTGGCGGGAGGCTAATTGAGCCGGGGGTGCTTGGCGGCTGTCCGAGTGGCCACTTGTTGACCGTAAGCATCGCGCGCTAGTGTCGCGAGTTGCTCTGACGGTAGGGCGCCTCGCCCCAGACTAAGGGACGCACCACGGGGCTATGCGACCCGACGGACCCAGCACTCAAAAATCCGCGCAGAATCGCCGCTGAACGACGCCCTGACAAGTGGCGAGGCGGCCAGACGCCGACGATGGTCTTCGTCGTTATCGAGATAACCGCTGCGCCGTCGCGTCAGCTGCAATCGACAAGTGGTAGCGACCACGCGGCTCTCGGATTACACGCCGGCGCCGCTCGCCAAACGGTCCAGCTACCGAGTCGCCACTCAGGAGAAGACCGTGAAGAAAGTCATCGCGAGCACCCTCGCCCTTTCCGTGCTGTTGGCCCCCGGCCTTGTGCTCGCCCAACCTCACCGCGCCCCGCCTCACGGTGTCGCGCACAGGCCGCCGCCGCCGCCGAGTTACCGCTCGTGGCACAAGGGTGAACGCTTCGATCACCGCTATGCCCGCAACTATCGCGAAATTGACTACCGTCGTTATCGCGGCCTGACGCCGCCGCCGCGTGGCTACCACTATGTGCAGTCGGGCAATGATGCGGTGCTCGTCGGCATTACCAGCGGGCTCGTGGCGGCGGTGATCGCCAACGCCATCCACTAGGATAGAGCGGCCGGGCACATCGAGACTGGGCCCGGCCGCGCACACGCCGATTCCATACGGCAGCCTTCGCACACAGCGGGCGCAGGCGAGCACCGCCCCTCGCGCTGCCATATCTCCCGACGGGTCTTCGGATCTCCCAGCGCCGCGCCGCTGCCTTTGCAATGATGCCAGGGCCATGGCGGTCGACCACAGGTCGTGCAGGCGAGATTGATCCTGCGCGGCGCAATCAGCGTCACGCCCGCCATTACCGTCAGTCATGGTTCGATGGCTTCGTCTCGGCTTGGGCATATCGATAAGCAGAAGGCGTAACCCCCGTTTTGCGAACGAAGGCGCGTCGGAACGTGTCGACGTCTTCGAAGCCACAGAGGCCTGACACCACCTTCGGCGCGTCTCCACGCTCAAGGAGCCGCTGTGCCGCCTGCAGGCGAATATCCATTACCCAAGCCGAGGGCGTTGAGCCGACTTCCTGGCGAAATAGTCGCGCGAAGTGCCGGGGGCTAAGCCCAGACCTTGCGGCAAGCTCATCGACGCGATGGGACTTGCCCGGATGCGCGACGACCCAGCGCTGCACCGCTTGCAGCGCGGCGCGCCCGACGGGCCGGCTGGCGCCTTTACGACTGTATTGCAGTTGGCCGCCGGCGCGCCGGAAATACATCACCAACTGGGCGGCAACCCGACGGGCGATCTCCGCTCCGAGGTCTTCCTCCACAAAGGCCAGAGACAGGTCCAACCCGGCCGTCACACCGGCGGCTGTCCGCAGCTTTCCGTCCCGAACATGGATCGCGTCGACCTCGATGTCGATGTCAGGGAAGCGGCTCGCCAACTCGTCGGCGACTGCCCAGTGCGTCGTTGCACGACGATTATTGAGCAATCCCGCCTCCGCCAAGAGGAAGGCTCCTGTACAGATCGACCCAAACCGGCGGCTTGAGCAGCTGACGGCGCGTAGCCACTCTAGTTCACGCTCGTCACGAAAGCGTCGAGCCAAACCCGGTCCTCCGGCGACAAGCACCGTGTCGAAGGACGTCGGGTCGGCCTCCGCCAAGGTCGTGTCGGGCAACAGCCTGGAACCGGACGACGACATCACGGGCCCAGGCGAAGTCGAGACGACCTGCGTCCGATAGGCCTTTCCATCCGACAGCCGATTGGCCTCATTCAGGACGTCCAACGGGCCAGCGACGTCCAGCAGCTGGACGCCTTCGGTCACGAAAATCGCCACATCGATCGTCACGTTGAGGTCCGTGTCTGCCGTCACTTGGCAGGATTCGTCGCATGCCGACGATATAAGACAACGTCTCGATCGCCTCACATAGCCCTATTGGCAATTTTTGGAGACGACCATGACCGCCCTCCCCGACCTGGTGACCATTCCGGACAGCAAGCTTGCCCGCGCCATCACCGAATTCATCCGCGACACCGAGAGCGACTTGCTCTTCAATCACTCGAGCCGGGTCTATCTGTTTGGGGCGCTGTCAGGCGTCCGCCGTGGGCTGCAGTTCGATCGCGAACTCCTCTATGCGGGAGCCATGTTCCACGACCTGGGCCTGATGCCGGGGCATTCCAGCGCCGACGAACGTTTCGAGGTCGATGGCGCTCATGCCGCCCGCGATTTTCTGCGGAGCCATGGCGTTCCTGAACATGACGCCTATACCGTGTGGACGGCGATAGCCTTGCACACGACGCCCGGAGTGGCCGAGCACATGCACCCCGTCGTGGCGCTCGTGACCGCCGGCGTAGAGATGGATGTCCTTGGTCTCACCTACGCGGATTTCCCTTCGGCGCATCGCGAAGCGGTGGTGGAGGCCTACCCTCGCACCCGGTCCTTCAAGGAGGACATCATTCAGGCCTTCTACGACGGCATCAAACACAAGCCGGACACGACCTTCGGGAATGTTAAGGCCGATGTGCTCGCGGACAAGGACCCCCATTTCCATCGGGGAAATTTCTGTTCGGTGATCCGCTGTTCTGGCTGGCCGGGTTGAGGCCCCACCCCTCCTACCCAGTGCTCGCGGCGCTGCTGCTGCCCCACCGCACCGCACGGGAGGAGGCTTTCCAGTTCATTGCAAGCGGATCAGCGGGCGACAACACTGGGTGGACTTGCTAACTCCTACGCTGTGGCAGCGTTTCTTTCTTTAGGACGACCTCAGGTCGCGATCGACTTCGGCACCGCCAATCTTCGGATCGTGCGCCGTGCCGAAGGCGTGGTCTTCGACGAGCCCTCGCTGTGTTGCTTCAAGCGCGGGCCCGGCAAACCGAGTCTCTATGCGGCCGGCCTCGAAGCCGCGGCGATGGTGGATCGCGCGCCCTCGCACCTGCAGGTCAAGCGCCCCCTCGTCCGCGGCGTGCTCCAGGACATCGATGTGGCGCGTGACCTGCTGAAGTACGCGGTTCAGCGCGCGTACCGACGCCAGAGCGTGCGACGCCCCGGGGTGATCATGGGGGTCCCGGCGGACGCGACGCAGGCCGAACGCGCTGCGCTGGTGACGGCCGCCGAGGACGCCGGCCTTGGCGCGGTCACCCTGGTGGCTGAGCCTCTGGCGGCAGCTCATGGCGCGGAGGTGGCGATAGACGCGCCGGCCGGGGCGATGGTGGTCGAATGCGGCGCCGGAACGACGGAGGCGGCGGTCCTCTCTTTGGGCGGAATCTGCGTAAGCCGTTCGGTTCGACTTGGCGGCGCCGACCTGGACGCGGCCATGGCCGACCACCTGCATAGCGCGCACCGCTTCTTAGTCGGGGATTTGACGGCTGAGCGCATCAAGCACGACTATGTCGCCCGGCGCACCGGTGGGGCCGACGGTCCCCTGAAGATCCGGGGCCGCAGTTTGAAGACGGGTTTTCCAGGCTCGATCGACATCGAGGCGGCCGAACTCGATCCCCTCGTCGAGCGCCATGCCATGCGCATCGTGGCTCTGATCCAAGAGACCCTTGAGGCGACGCCACCGGAGCTGAGCCACGATATCCATGGACGCGGCATCATCCTGACGGGCGGCGGAGCCACGATGCCGATGATCCTGGGCATGGTTGAGGGAATGATCGGGGTATCCGCAAAGATCGCCGACGAGCCCGCCCACTGTGTTGCGAAGGGCCTGCAGCGACTGCTCGTTCACTAGCTATGGACCGAGGTCGCGCCGCTCAGACGATGGGCGGGGCGAGCGGCCGCCTGTCCGTTATTGAGGTCACGCCGTCAGATTCACAGCGCTGACCTGGCCTTGAGACTTCTGCATAGCGCCAAGCGCGGCTTCCAGGCTCTTCACCATATCCCCATCTGCATGCTGCCGCGCCCAGGCCACGCCATCTTGTGCAGACTGCATGAAGTTGACTTGCTCGCGGTCATCGAGCCCAGCGTAAGCGCCGTTGACGGGGATTTTCATCGTCATGCCCATGAACGCTTCGCTCCCATCAAGGGACATCTCGCCGTTCTTGATCTCGGTATTGACCCACTCGGCCAAATCCTTGCGCGTCATATGGGTGAAGTCGGTTGTCTCGACGCTCCCGGCGCTACCCCGGTTCGCATCCGCCGCCGATCCGCCGAGCACGCTGGCGAAGGAGGCTGAATTGCTTCCGCTCGTGGTGATATTCGCCGGACGGTAGGAATAGCTTGAATAGGCGTTGATCCCGGAAACGCTCACCTGATCCCCCACATTCCTTTCATATCGGGATTTTTAGACAAGCAAGGCGTGTACCAGACTGTCTTCGGGGGGGCGCGTCTAGCGCCGATGGCTTTCTGCTGTTTTCACCGAATGGACCACGGCGGCAGCGAAGCTGCACCGGGAACTCTTTGCCCGGTGGCGCCGCGCCTTTTGCCGCCCCGCTGTGTCGCAAAGGGGCTTAGCGGCTCCTCGTCCAATAGCTCTCGGCCGGGATCGCGTTGGCCGGCGCAGTCACCTTTGGAGGCTCGTTGAGGCGCCCGCCGCTGAGCAGGCGCGCGAGGTTCGGCGACAGCCGGCTCAAGCTCCGCCCAAGCGCCACGGAAAGCGCCAGCACGAGGATCGGCTGCAGCAGCAGGAATGGAGGATAGAACGGCGATCCCAAGGGGCCGGTGAAGCGTCCCACCAAGGGTCCGCCCAGCCACATCAGGATGAGGTGGTCACAGAAGACGAGAAAGACAAAGGGCTCTAGCTGCACCAGGGCTTCCGCGACGGGTGACTTAGCCAGGCGCCAACACACCCCCCAGACTGCGCCGGCGGCCGCGAGGCGCAAGACGACGTCGAGCGTGGCCGTCAGCTGAAGAGGCGGGCTCGACCAGGCGCCGTGCACCTCCAACCACACCCGCAGTCCGACCAGAACTGCAAACGGCAAGACGGAAACGATCATCGGAAGGCGGCCGAGCGCGGCCGCGGCGTACAGGCGGCGCAGGACAATGCCGATGCTGAAGAAGAATAGGATCGAAGGCCGCAGCAGCAGAATCCCCTCGGCGCCTGAAAGGGTCCAGACGAGCGTCGCGGCGGTCAGCGCCGCCAGCAGAGGCTTGGGGGCTCGGACCAACACCGGCGCCAGGACCATGCAGACGAAGAGGTCGCGCAGGAAGGGCGTCTGAACATTGACGTCGTTGGGTGTCGCCAGACAGAGAAGCTCGTCGATCAGCCACCACAGGCTTGAGATCTGGGGCGCCGCGATCCAGCCGAGCGCCGCGGCGCCGCAGACCAGGGCGATGGCGACGGCGTTCCAAACGATCATGGGGATCAGGACCGCTCGGGCCTTGGCGGCCACAAACCGCCCATAACTCAGGCGCGCGAGCGAGCCCACCACGAGCCAGCCGGCGATCATCCCGAGCAATGGAACGGCGCTGCGTCCGAAAATCTCGACCAGACCCCAACGCAGGATACCCTGGGGCGTCCCATCTGCGGCGGCCTGGGCCGCACCGTCGAGGCCGGTCCAGCTGTGGGCGTAGACGACGCCCACGATGCAGATCACCCGTGCGAGCCGGATCGCGGTCGAGATGTGTCCGGCCAAGGGCCCGATGGGGGCGGCGACTTGGGAAGCCATACGAAACGCGGGGCCCGTCAGCCGGAAGCCGGCACGCCAGCGATGAAATAGCCCGCGACGCCCCAGGTGCGTTGCAGCTCTGCCGCCAAGTGGTGTGTTTCACCGTCCGCCAGCGTCGCCGCGAAGATGGCCGCGTTCGTTGGGATTTGGGCGGCAATCATCCGGGCATGACCAGCCCCGCTCGCGAGACCGACGAGGCGAAGCCCATGGCGCGCCAACTCGCTCTCCAGTCTCTCCTCGAAGGGCTGGGCTATGCCCACCAGCATGACGTTCGCGCCGGGCAGGTCGCGGCCGATCTGGTCGACGAG